>Ga0307469_10000802_pt1 | contig 11476 bp, 12 predicted proteins | sample atmos_gasesAM2C__FD_203084 | JGI IMG/M metagenome (GOLD analysis project Ga0307469, IMG submission 203084) | Hardwood forest soil microbial communities from Morgan-Monroe State Forest, Indiana, United States - atmos_gasesAM2C_515 | ecosystem: Environmental > Terrestrial > Soil > Temperate...
TCCCTTGGGCGGGCGATACGGCGATCGCCGGCAATCCGGCGGCTTCGCTCGCCTCGAGCGCGAAGTCCAGCTCGCGCCCGACGAAGAGTTCGTTGAAGTACGCGTCGACGTCGTCCCACGTGCTCATCGGGTCTTCATCCTCGACGCGAACCCGATGGACAGGATGGATCGGAAGATCTCCTCCGTCTTCTGCACGATCATGCCGACGGCATCGTCCAGCGACGTCGGCGTCACCTCGTTCAGGCGTGTCACGAGACAGATCACTCCTTCCTTCCCGTCGAGGGAGAACGCCACGCCGGACGCCTGATGGTTGTGCCGCAGGAGCAGCGCGTAGACGTCGGCGTGGTTCTCGTCCGGCTCGATGATGACGTGGCTCGTGACTTTGACCGAACGCTCCCCTGCCTCGATCTCCACACCGATCCACTTCCGCGCGACACCCGGCAGCCGGACGAACCAGAAGTCATCGCGGACACGCTCGGAGGTCGCTTCGTCCGGAAGCGTTGTTATCCAACGCTCGATGGCCGTTGCAGCTGGGGGGAACAGACCGGGCACGGACGGAGAGTACCGACATCGGACACGGGGAGTGGTTCCTTCCCGGTCGCGAGCACGCAGTCGGCGCGGTGGAACATCGAGGCCTGCGCGAACGTGACGAGGGTCGCGTCGACCATCTTCACCGGCGGGGCCTCGACGATGACCTTCTTCGCCTGCGGCGTGAAGATCCGCCGGATCGAGTCCGCGATCCCGTGCGGGTTGCGCGCGAGCCCGATCGCGGCGAGACCGAAGAAGACGGGGAGGACCGCGTCAAGCTGATCGCGGAAGAGCAGACGCGTGACGGCGTTCGAACTCACGACCGGCTCGTGCACGAACGCCGGCAGCAGGAGGAAGATGACCGCACCGGCGAAAGCGCCGAGCCACGTCCCGATGCCGCCGACCACGGCCAGCGCGAGGAACAGCAGGGACGGGAGCTTGAAATACGTGAAGGGTGTCGCGAGGTTGTCCGTCGCCGACAGGAGCGCGCCGCCCATCCCCGCGATGAGTGCGGAGATCGAGAAGACCGTGAGGCGCAGCCGCGCGACATCGACACCGAGGGAGCCGAGGCCGGTCTCGGAGTCGCGCATCGCGGCGAGCGCGAGGCCCGTCTTCGAACGTCGGAGGTTCTGCACGAGCAACGCCGCGACGGCGAAGAACGCGAGGACGGCGAGGTAGTACACCCGTGGGCTCGCGAGGTAGTGCGGACGCTGGAACACGACGCCGGACAGCCCGCCGGAGAACGCCTGAGAGCTGAACAGCACCTCGTCGATCACGGCGCCGAAGGCGAGCGTCGCGAACCCGAGGAAGAGCGGTGAGAGATTCGCTGCGCGCAGTGCCAGGAACACGCCGATTGGGACGACTGAGAGTCCCGCGACGATCACCGCGAGCCAGAACGGGACACCCGCCACGATGAGGTGCGCCGCGACGAAGGCACCGACACCCGCGAGGGCCGCCTGACAGAGCGAGACCTGTCCGCCGAAACCGCACACGACGACGAGCGAAAGGAGGATCAAGGCCATACCCGGCACGCGCGCGAGCTGCAGCTGCCACGCCTGCCCGACGACGAACGGAGCGACGAGCGCGATCGCGCCGACGATCCCGACGCGCGTCGCCGCGTCCTTGCGGGACAAGCGCGACACCGGCGGGAGCGGCGGCGGCGTCCAGTGATCCGTCCGGCGTCGGCGCCACTGCGGCAGGAAGAGCAACCCGAACAGGACGAGGAACGGGATGGCGGGTTGGATCTGACGCGAGACTTCGTTGTTCGCGTAACTCTGGACCAGGAGCTGTGCGATGCCGATGCCATAGCCGCCGGCGAGCGTGAGCGGGAAACTCTCGAGACGTCCGGCGACGGCGGCCGCTGTCGCCGCGATGACGAGGAATGTCAGCGTGACGGGATCGAGGCTCCCGAAGAACGGCGCGAGCAGGATGCCGCCGAGTGCCGCGAAGCTCGTCCCGATGGCCCACGCCATGTGCGACACGCGGGCCGAGTCCACGCCGGCAAGCTCAGCCACCTCCGGACGATCCACCACCGCGCGCAGGCGAACGCCGAGGGAGGTGTAGCGGAGGAACGCCATCAGCGAGAGCGCAAGGACCACCGTCAGCGCGACGCTCGCGATCTGCTCGACGCTCGCGCGGAGGCCGGCGATCACGTAGACGTGTTCGGAGAAGATGCTCGTCGGTGTCAGCGTCGTCGCCGCTCCCCATCCGAGACCGGCGAGTCCTTGGATCGCGACGAGCAACCCGATCGTCGCAACGATCTTCACAACCTCGCCGGCGTGGCGCAGTCGGCTGAACAGAACGATGTCGAGCAGCCATCCGGCGGCCGGCGCGAGAACACCGACGACGAGGACGAGCGCGACGCCCGTCGGCAGATGCCATGTCTGGTTGTAGTCGAACGCGACGAGACTGATCCGTCCGCCCTGAACGAGCTGATAGAAGACGAACGCGAAGAACATCCCGAGCGCGCCGTGCGCGAAGTTGAAGACACCGGACGTCCGGTATGTGAGGACGAGACCGAAAGCTGAGAGCGAGTAGATGCTCCCGACGACGATCCCCAGGAACAGCGTGGTCAGAAGCGTCGCCATATTAAGCTGGCCGACATGCTACAGCGGAGGGTCCTCGCGGCCGCTGCAGTGGTCGCGCTGATCGCGTCGGGATGCAGCCGTCACAACGCGTCGAAGGTCTCGAACTCGGGGCCCGAGGCGAGCGCCGTTGCGGCATCGGGCTCGCCCGGCACGACCGCCGGACCGTTGGCGACGGGCGCGAGCGGATCACATTCCTCGGCCACCATCGGCGCGAACGGCGCGATCCTGCCCGGACTCACGGGAGGCGGCGGCGGTTCGTCCCTCAGGTCGTGCAAGGCCACGAAGTCGCACGAGATCGGCGTTTCGGACAGATCGATCACGATCGGTGAGGTCGTTACAGACTCGAGCCAGCTGCCGCAGCAGCTCGGCCCGGTGCATCAGGGGCTGCAAGCTTTCGTCAACGTCTTCAACGCTGCGGGCGGTCTCTGCGGTCGCAAGCTCGACCTTCAATACCGCAACGACAACCTCAATCCGGCGACGCACACGAGCGACATGCAGGACCTCGCGAACACGAGCCTCGCGTTCGTCGGGAACGATTCGTTGCTCGACTTCACCGATTACGGACGCAATCCGCCGTTCACGCCGAGCATCAAGGGCGGCGGATCCTACGTGCCGGACGTCGGCGGACTCGCCTTCGCCTACGGTCGGGCGCAATCCGACTGGCACGCCGGTGTGGTCGGCAGCGTGTCGCCGGTGCTCACCGGCGGCGGACAGTTCAAGCCGCTCACAGCGGCCGCCGCGTCGGCGGGGCATCCATGCCGCAAAGGCGCCGTCGTCTACCTCAACGAACCGACCGGCGCGTCGAAGGATCAAGCTGCACTCGGCGGCGCGGCCGTCGAAGCGTCGTGGGGCGGAGGCCTCGGGAGCGGCAACACGAAGCAATACGAAGCGCAGCTCGAGCAGGACCAGAACACGTACCAGGTCATGGTCGCCGAGATGATGCGCGACGGCATGAACTGTCTCTGGGCGTACACCGATCTCCAGGGAAGCATCAATCTCATGAAGGCGATGCAAGCGCAAGGCGTCTGGCCGCCTGGTACATGCAAGCTCGGCGCCGCGTGCTTCCAGGTCGCTTGGGTGCCGTTCACCGTCTACGACGCCAAGTTCATCCGCGACGCCGGGAGCGCTGCGCTCGGCGTGACGACATTCATCCCGCACGTCCCGCTGAGCGAATCGAGCGATCCACCGGTGAAGGCCTACCTCGATGCGATGAAGACGGTTCCCGGCGCGCGGCCCGGGACGTTCTCGATCTTCGGGTTCACGAGCGGGCTCATGCTCGTCCAGGCGCTCGAAGGATGCGCGTCCGCACCCGCGCGGACGTGCCTCATGGATGCACTCCGGACGATGCAGAACTTCACCGGCGGCGGACTCCTCGGCGGCACGACGCCGTTCAAACGGACGAAGGCGAGCGACCCGACCTTAGGCGAGTTCGCGTGGAAGTGGATCTTCTACTCCTCGGTCGGCCTCCGCGTCGAGAAGCACGGATCGAGCGTCGACTTCTACCGCATCAACCCGTCATCGGGGTTCCTGAACGACACGCTGCACGTCGCGCGAGGGACGCCTGGCTGATCCACTCGCCCTGAGCAACGTGACCGTCGACTACGGCGGTCTCCGCGCTCTCGATGACGTTTCGCTCCGCATCGCCGAGCGTTCCATCACGGGACTGATCGGACCGAACGGCGCCGGCAAGACGACGCTCTTCGATTGCGTGAGCGGCCTCGTCCCGCCGTCCTCCGGACGTATCGAGCTCTTCGGTCGCGAGGTGACGCACTGGCCGCTCCATCAGCGCGCACGTCTCGGCCTCGGACGTACCTTCCAGCGACTCGAGCTGTTCGGTTCCCTGTCCGTCGAGGACAACGTCATCGTCGCCCTCGAAGCGGGCTCCGGCGTCGGCGGCTTACTCAGCGAAGTACTGCGGCGGCCCGCGTCGCTGGACGTCCGCCGCCGCGCGGAAGGACGCGCGGCCGAACTCCTCGCGCTCGTCGGCCTCACCGAACACGCGGGCGTGCGGGCCGCGGATCTCCCGATGGGCCTCGCTCGCGTCCTCGAGATCGCGCGCGCACTCGCCACGGAGCCGAAGCTCCTCCTCCTGGACGAACCATCGTCCGGCCTCAACGACGAGGAGACGGATCACCTCGCAACACTCCTCCGGACGCTGCACGCGCAGCGCGACTTCAGCATGCTTGTCGTCGAGCACGACATGGACTTCGTGCTCGGGCTGTCGAGTCACGTCTACGTCCTCGACTTCGGGAAGATGCTGGCCGACGGTGCGCCGGACGTGCTCCGCGCAGATCCGCGCGTCCGGGCCGCGTACCTCGGTGAGGAGCCGAGCGTTGCTGGACGTTAAGGGCCTCACCGTCAGCTACGGTCCGTCGCTCGCGCTCCACGACGTGGATCTCGTCGTACCGGACGGATCCGTCGTCGGCGTCCTCGGGCCGAACGGCGCGGGGAAATCGACGCTCCTGAAGACGATCGCCGGACTGCTCCGTCCGGTGCGGGGAACGATCACGTTCCGAGGCGAGCGGATCGACGGACGACCCGCGCACGACATCGCGAAACGCGGCATCTGTCTCGTCCCCGAAGAGCGCGGGATCCTCCCGACCCTCACCGTCCGAGACAACCTCCGCCTCGGCGTCACACACACAGACGACGTGCTCGCGCGGTTCCCGGTGCTCAGCGAGCGGCTCGATCAGCCCGCGGCGACGCTTTCCGGTGGCGAACAACAGATGCTCGCGCTGGCGCGTGCGCTCGAGAACGATCCCGTCGTCCTCGCCGTGGACGAGCCGTCGCTCGGCCTCGCGCCGCGTCTCGTCTCCATGATCGAGGAGACCCTGCACGACATCCATGCGCGCGGCGGCAAGACGATCCTCTGGGTCGAGCAGTACGCGGCGCACGTGCTCGCGCGGGCCGACATCGTCTACGTCCTCGGGCGGGGGTCGGTCGTGTGGGCCGGCGAGCCGTCGGAGCTCCGCGCGTCGCCGGTGCTCGTCCGGTCCTATCTCGGCGGAAGTGCGACGTAGCATGGCCGGAGTGCATTACGACGAAGAGGATCCGTTCGTCCCCGTCTGGGAAGGCCCGTACCTCGACGCCGAGCTGATCAAGCTCCGTCTCGAGGAAGCGCATATCCCCGTCGATTACGGCGATGCCCTGCTCGCCGGTCACGCGCGGATCGAGGTCCCGCGCTCCTACCTGAGCGAGGTCCGGGACGTCGTCTCCGGCGTCGCCGCCCCGTGGCCGGAGGTGAGTGAGCACGGACCGATGGGCGTCCGTGTGAAGCCGGCGATCTCCCTCGGAACGCGAGCCATCGCCGCCATCCTGGCGGCGTCCTTACTGATCGGCTCGGCCATCGTCATCATCACGCTGCTCTCGCGCTGAAGTAGGCTCCTTCGCGTGCGGCTGCTCGCGTTGTTCCCGTCGCGCATGAACCCTCAGGGGATCGGGGAGTTCGTCGCTTCGTCACTCGGTGACGCGTGGGAGGTCACCGGCGCGGCCTCGCCCGACGACGATCTCCATGCGCTCGAGCATGCCGACGCGATCCTCGCCGCGCTCGTCGACGTCACGGCGGCGGCCATCGACAAAGCGACGTATCTCGCGCTGATACAGACACCGAGCCATGGGTTCGACCATGTGGACGTCGATGCCGCCGCCGCCCGCGACATCCCGGTGTGCAACGTGGGCACCTCGGGGGCCGAGTCGGGAACCGTCGCCGAACACGCGATGCTGCTGATGCTCGCGTGCGCACGTCGCCTCGTCGAAGCGAACGACGGCATCCGGCGCGGCGATTGGCCGGCATTGTCCGGCTCGACGATCGAGCTGCAGGGCAAGACGCTCGGCATCGTCGGGCTCGGACACATCGGACGCGAGGTCGCGAAGCGCGCCAAGGCCTTCGGGATGCAGCTGATGTACAACGACCCCGTGCCGGCGGACGAGGACGTCGAAGCGGAGCTGCGGTTGAATCCAGTCGGGCTCGACGAGCTGCTGGCGACGGCGGACGTCGTGACGGTACATGTCCCGCTCGACGCGACGACGCGCGGGCTCATCGGCGCCGCGGAACTGGAGAAGATGCGTCCGGGGACGATCTTCGTCAACACGTCGCGCGGTCCGGTCGTCGACAACGTCGCGCTCGCGGACGCCGCGAACGAAGGACGCGTCGTAGCCGGCGTCGACGTGTTCGATCTCGAACCCCCACCGCCCGATCATCCGCTGCGCAGCGCGGCGAACGTCGTTCTCACACCGCACATCGCGGGGACGACGCGCGAGTCGGTCGTCCGCATCATGGCGGCCGCACTCGAGAACCTCAGGCGTTTCGAACGAGGCGACAAGATCAAAGACATCGTGAACGGAGTGATGCCATGACAGATCTGAACATCGACCGGACGATGGAGCTGACGTTCCAGCTCGTCGGGTACATCCAGGGCGGATTCACGACGGCCCTCGTCTACCTCGGCGACAAGCTCGGCCTCTACCGGACGATGCAGGGCGCCGGTCCCCTCACCCCCGACGAGCTCGCGGAGAGAGCAGGTCTCCATCCGCGGTGGATCCGCGAGTGGCTGCACAACCAGGGCGCGGCCGGACTCGTCGACTACGCGGGAGACGGACGTTTCGCGCTCTCGAACGAGCAAGCCGCGGTACTCGCGGACGAGGAAGGCTCGGTCTTCTATCTCGCCGGGATGATGTCTGGGTTCCCCGCGACCGTCGGATTGCTCCCGGACCTCGAGGAGTCATTCCGGACGGGGATCGGCCTCCCGTACGACGCACAGGGTGTCGAAGGCGCGCACGGTGTCGCGCGTGGATTCGCACCGTGGTACCGCCACATGCTCGTCCCCGCCGTGCTGCCCGCGCTCGACGGCGTCGTGGCCAAGCTCGAGGCGGGTGCGAAGGTCGCTGACGTCGGCTGCGGAACCGGCACCGCACTTCTGACGATGGCCAAGTCATTTCCGAGGTCTGAGTTCCACGGCTACGAACTCTCACAACACGCGCTGGCGATCGCCGCCGAGAATCTCAAGGCGTCCGGACTCACGAACGTGACGTTCCATGACGTGCGCGGTGAAGCGCTCCCGTCCGACGGCAGCTTCGACTTCATCACGACGTTCGACTGCCTCCACGACATGACGCACCCGCGCGAAGTGATCGATGCGATACGGAAAGCGATCAAGGACGACGGCACGTATCTCATCGCCGACATCAAGGCGAAGTCCTCGTACGAGGAGAACGTCGCCGAGAACCCGATGGCCGCGATGATGTACGGCGTCTCGGTGCTCTCATGCATGTCGTCGGCCCTGTCGGAGCCGGACGGAGCCGGGCTCGGCACACTTGGGCTCCATCCGGACCTCGCCCGCGAGATGACCAAGGACGCGGGATTCACACGGTTCGCCGAACACGACTTCGGGAGCCCGATCAACAGCTACTACGAGGTCCGTCCGTAAGTGGCTCGGATCGGGGTCAGGTGGGAGAGCTTCGAGCAGGGCACGTTGCCGAGCGTCTGTTGCAAGACCGGCGAACCTACCGACACCGTCGTTCGTTTCGATTTCTCGCGTGCGCCGAGCTGGACGTGGATCCTCTTCTTCTTCGGGATCGTGCCGTTCATCATCGCGCGCATCTTCGCGTCGACACGCTATGAAGGTGCGTTGCCTTTCACGGGTGCGGCCGCCGATCGCCTCGTCCTGACGCGCCGGGTCACGATCGGCGCGATGATCGCGATCGCGCCGCTCTTCTTCCTCGCCTTCGCGTGGCAAAGCTTTGGGTTCGCCGTCGTGGTCCTCGACCTCGTCATCGCCGCCGTCGCCGCCGCACTGAACTGGTACTGGTCTCCCGGGTTCTACGTCTTCGATCCAGCGGGCTTGGAGCTCACCCGCGTCCATCCCCGTTTCGTGGAAGCCGTTCGCGGTAGAGGTTCGCCGAAGAACGGCTCATCTCTCGCACCGTTGACCTAACTCAACAGGTCCCGTTGTTGACATAGGCCAACCGTTCGAAGATCGGACGACGCGCCGACGGACGATCGAGTCAGGCTCGTGCGGCCTTGATCCGTTCGTACACTCCGCGGTTTCGCGGAACGTCGAACCCGAGCGACTCCCCCATCCGGACGATCGCTCCGTTGAACGTCTCGAGCTCGATCTTCCGTCCCCGTGCGAAGTCGCGGCTCATCGACGACATCGCGTTCGCGTCGATGCCCTCGGCGTAGTGCATACGCTTCGCGACGAACGCGTCGTCGAGCGGCACGGCCCGCGCCACCGCGATCGTGTAGCACTCGCCGACGATCGCCTCGAACTCTTCGTGCGTGGCCTCGTCCGACAACAGTTCGCCCATCGGACGCTGGTACAGCGTCGTCAAACCCGCCATCCCGCACATCAACGCCATCTTCTCCCAGAGCGAGACGCGAGCGTCCGGAGCAACGATCGGCTCGATGCCGTCGACGTCCAGCCACGAGCGCACGCGCTCGACGCGCTCCGTCACACCGCGTCCGTCGAGCTCGCCGAAACGGATCCACGCGTAATCCGACACGACGTGCACGCGTCCGGGCTCCGGAAGATCCGCGACGATCCCCGTCGAACCACCGAGCACCACGTCGCCGAGCTGATCACGGACGACGAACGGCGCGTCGACACCGTTCTGCAACGTCAGCACGACATCGCCGGGCACGATCGCGCCCTCGAGGTCGTAGTTCTTCACGCAGAGCAGCACGAGATCGAACGATCCGGACGAACCACCTTCGACGTCGACGGGCAACGAGAACTCGCCCATCGCGCCGGTGACGCGCAACCCGGACGACCGCAGCGCTTCGAGGTTCGGCCCCCGTGCGACGAACGTCACGTTGTGTCCGCCGCGCTGGAGACAACCGCCGAAGTAGCCGCCGACCGCCCCCGCGCCGAAGACGAGAACGCGTGCCATCAGTACGTCAGGATCGAAAAGATCTCAGTACCGTCCAGCGCGTCTCGTCCGTTCAGGAACGACAGCTCGATGATGACGCCGACACCGACGACGGAGGCACCGAGCTCGCCGATCACGTCACGCGCGGCGCGGGCCGTGCCGCCCGTTGCGAGCACGTCGTCGACGATGACGACCCTGTCACCGGACGACACAGCGTCGCTGTGCACCTCGAGCCGCTCTTCGCCATACTCGAGCGTGTAGTCGATCCCGCGCGTCTCGTACGGCAGCTTGCCCTTCTTCCGCAGCGGGACGAACCCGGCGCCGAGCCGGTACGCCACCGGCGCGGCGATGATGAAGCCGCGTGCCTCGATCCCGATGACGCGGTTCACGTTCATCCCGACGAAGCGATCCGCGATCAGGTCGACGACGCGGGCGAAGGCCTGCTCATCACCGAGGAGTGGCGTGATGTCCTTGAAGACGATGCCCGGCGTCGGGAAGTCCGGGATGTCGCGGATGAACGAACGAAGTTCCGGCGGATCCGTCAACGCTTGCGGCGCTTCTTCTTCCTGCGCCGCGGCGGGGGCCCGCCTCGACGCTGCTGCTGTCCACCGCCGCCGGACGATGCAGGCGACATCGCCGTCGCCACGGCGCCGGACGGAACACTGGCCGGTGCGGTCGACGTCGCGGGGGCCGATGCCGCGGCAGGCGGCGCGGACGGAACCGCCATCGTGTCCTGCCCGCGGGCTGCGATACGAGCGCGAAGCTGCGCCCAGCGCGGCTCACGTTCCTTCCACGCCGCGACGATCGGTGTCGCAACGAAGATCGACGAGTACGTTCCGGCGATGATGCCGATGAAGAGTGCGAGCGCCAGCTCGCGGAGCGTCTGCGCGCCGAGGAGGTACGAGCCGACGAAGAGCAGCGAGCCGACCGGCAGGAGCGCGGTGACCGACGTATTGATCGAACGTACGAGCACCTGGTTCAAGGCGTCGTTCGCCGCCGCCGAGTAGGTGGTGCGTCCGGCGGCGGAGAGCTGGGCCGTTCGGTCCTTGACTCGGTCGAAGATCACGACGGTGTCGTAGAGCGAATACCCGAGGATCGTCAGCAGCGCGATGACCGTGGCCGGCGTGACCTCGATCCCTGTCAACGCATAGATCCCCGCCGTGACGAGAAGGTCGTGGACCACGGCGATGAACGCTGCACCCGCCATCTTCGGCTCGAGCCGCACCGACAGGAAGACCGTCAGGAGCAGCAGGAAGATGATCAGCGCACGCACGGCCTTCGCCGTGATCTGCGCACCCCACTTCGGTCCGACATCTGTGACGCTCACGTCGTTCGGACTGACGCGCGCGACTTTCGCAAGCGCGTTCACCGCCCTCGTCTGTCCGGACGGCGAGAGGTGCTTCGTTTCGACGAGGATCTCCTTCGAACCGACCGTCTGCACTGTGGCGTTCGACAGGCCGGCGCTGCCGAGCGCGTTCCGAACCTGCTGCACGTTCACGGTGCGCGTCTTCGCCGCCGCCGTGAACTCCGTACCGCCACGGAAGTCGAGACCGGCGTTGATCCCGCGGACACCGAGGAGAAGCAGGCTCAGCAGCATCACGGTGCCCGTGATCATGAACCACATACGAGCGCGTCCAACGACGTTCACGTGGAAGCCGTGGCTCCGCATCTGGCGCATCATCGGGCGGGCGCCACCTCGAGGTCGGCCATGCCGACGCTGCGCATATCCGTCGCCTTCCGGTTCCGCGACACGAGTGCGACGAACGGATGCGCGTAGAAGTACAGCATCGCGATGTCGATGAGCCCCGAGATGCCGAGCGTGAGAGCGAAGCCCTTGACGGGGCCGACGGCGATCAACCACAGGATGATCGCCGCCAGGAATGTCACGCCGTCCGCGGCGAGGTTCGTCCGGAACGCGCTCTTGAACGCGCGCTCGGCCGAGCTCCGAAGGGTCTTTCCTTCCTTGAGCTCATCCTTCACACGTTCGAAATAGA
>Ga0307469_10000803_pt1 | contig 11472 bp, 12 predicted proteins | sample atmos_gasesAM2C__FD_203084 | JGI IMG/M metagenome (GOLD analysis project Ga0307469, IMG submission 203084) | Hardwood forest soil microbial communities from Morgan-Monroe State Forest, Indiana, United States - atmos_gasesAM2C_515 | ecosystem: Environmental > Terrestrial > Soil > Temperate...
TTGTCCTCGATTTCACCTGCGGAGAGATCCTTGTAAGCCTGGGGATGCGTGCGCGCGAGCACTCAACAACTTTCGGTGATCTAGCAGACTGAGAGGCGAGAGATGTCATCGCCAAGTGTAAGACCCTAGCTCGCGCGGCGTTCCTCTACATTCACAATTTCATAATAAACGATCAGCACGCCGACCAGCAGCGTTCCAGGATTGGATTCGATCGGCCGCGTGTGAATGACCTGGCCTCTGCAACGCCATTCAGACGAGGGCTTACCGGTGACCTCCTCGGGGACCTTTAGGTAGAGCTGTATCGGTGTTCCTACAGCGAGGGGGAAGCGGGTCGCAAAAGAAACCCCGCGTGCGGATAGATTCAGGGATTCGGCAATCTGGTCCGGCATCTCAGGAGAAGCAAGCAGCCGGAATCTGAGGGGGATTCTAATGAGATATCGCGGTGGACGGCGGCGTATGAGTTTTTTCATGTGGATTGTGTCAGCGTCCTCTCAGGTGCGCAGCGGGAACGGAACCCCTGTGGGGACAACCGCGGCCACAAGCAGACTTATCCCGAAGCTGATTCTGGCCGAAGCCGAGTCAGTGTGTTTATTATCCAGAACTTGCCCTCTCAGATCCGAGTAAGGAATCCGGCTCAGTTCGCAATCGATTTATTTAGGTCCGGGACTTAGCAGCCTTGGCGCTGTAAAGGTCCTTGTCCGCGACGGCAAATAGCCGCTCGATTGTATTGCCATCGCGCGGGTAGATTGCTACGCCGACGCTTGCGGACAGACTGGGTTCCTCCAGCTCCTGCCTGACTCGCTCGGCGATGCGTTGCGAAACCTGCTTGGCCGAGGCCCTTTCAGTCTCAGGCAGGACGAGGGCAAACTCGTCACCCCCATAGCGGGCGGGGGTATCAATAACCCGCGAACAGACTCGGAGGACATTGCCCAAACGGCACAGTGCCCTGCTTCCAACCAGGTGGCCGTATTTATCGTTAATACTCTTCAATCGGTCCAAATCGAAAAACAGCAGGGCAAACGGTCGCCCGGTCCGTCCAGACCGCTGGATTTCGGCGCTCAGCACGTCCAAAAGCCGACGATAGTTGGCAAGACCGGTCAGCGGATCAGTGACCGAGAGATATCGCGCTTGCTCCTCGGCCCGTTTCCGTTCCGTAACGTCCAAGGCAACTCCCAAACTGCCGACGATTATCCCGCTCGCATTACGAAGCGGCTCCAGATGTTCCTGGTAAGTACGACCTTCACTACATACCTCATAGCTTATCGACTGCCCTTCAAGGGCCTTATGATGCAGGGAAATCGGCGGGAGCTTTGAGTTTCCAGTCTTGGAATATTCGGAAAGCCTACTGCCGACAATTTGGCGTGGATCCAAATGTAGATCGGGCAAAGATTTCCCCGCCAAGTAAGTCACTCTCAGCTCAGCATCGGTGGACCAAAGAATGGCGGGCACTTGTTCTGTGATGAGCTGCAGACGCAGCCTGCTTTCCCGCAACGCTTCTTCATTCAGCTTTTGCTCCGTGGTCTCGACCATCAAACCACGGAGCAGCAGGATTCGGCCGTCTTCATCACGAACTACTTGCAGAATGTTGCGGAGCCAGACTCGGCGGCCGTCGGCGGCGAACATCCGGCATTCAAAGTCTTCACCCATTTCTCCGGACGCGGCTGCGTTGCAAATGCTCACGACCCGGTCACGGTCTTCCGGCACGATGTGGTTAAGCCAGAAACCGGGTTCTGCAAGCCATCTGCGAATTGAGTAGCCCAAGAGACCCTCGGCATGCGGGCTGACAAAGTGAAATTGACGCATCGTGGGATCGGCTTCCCACACGATGACACCAAGCCCTTCAATCAGGTCGCGCAGGCTACGATCGGTGCCGCCGAACTCGGGCCGTACCCTGCCGGCAAACCGGTGACGTTTGGTGCGACCTTGCCCTACTAGGTGTGGTCTGCTTGATTCCTCGCTCATTTGGATATTTTCAACCCGGGCCAAGTCCACCTGCGGCTGAATGTTCGTGTGGGATTGGGCGTCACCCAAATTGCGAAAGACTTTGGAGAACACTCGCCAATCAACTCTTAGCAGGTTTCCGTGAGGAGGACACTCGGGTAGATACCTGAATTCGGGGTAGAGGGAAAAGCGGAAACAGAAGCGTGGGAAGAAGTGCGGGATTCGCGCCCGCGGTCCACAATCGATGGATTTCAGCGTCAACTGTGCATGACGCCACTTCAAAAAAACATTTCGCCGAAACCACCTGTCCGACCGGCCAGGTATTCGAGGCGAGCAAGCCTGCCGCATTTCTTGATTGCGCCGTCCGGTATTCGATCTGCGGTTTGGGGCGCACCAAATCGTTCAGCGGCGCGCATCACGGATTACGTGGGCGAGTCGCATTTCAATCGGGGCATTCAAACCGCTCCGAGTCTTCCAAAAACAGTTCGAATCAGTCGTGCACGCCCAAACAGTCCAAAACCACCAGAGTAATGGGGTGAATACCGTATTGACTGAGAACTCGCACACTCTTTTAATCTAACATGCCGAGGTGTTGTGTGGGCCCCGTTGCAATACCGCGAATGGATCGGAGAGTGGACGGATGCCTGGCAAAGACCCGAGAACAGAACAGAGGATTTCTAGGAACGAACCTGTTTTACTCTCTAGTCTGGATCAGCCTTCAGTCGGCGAATCTACCCGCACACAAGACATCAGTTCTCGCGGTGCACGCGTGTTTACGCAGCGCATTTGGCAACCGGGAAGTCGCTTGCTGATCAAATCTCTCCGTGGCGACTTCTGGGCTCGGGCCAGAGTTGTATACTGGCGGTCTTTCTCAAGCAGCACATTTGCGATCGGCCTGGAATTCCACGCTAAAAAAGGCGATTGGCCCGCCCACAATTAGGGAGGTGGTCATTTCCTCGTTTTCGTAACTGTCGCATTAGTTTCTGGTCGGAAATCGGGCACTTTGAATCTTACACACGTTTGTCCACCCAGGACGTGCCAGACCTTGTCTTCGGCAGCCTCGAAAAAAGTCATGCCCGAAGGGCCCGCGACAAACTTCTCCACCGATTGTTGATGTATTGTTTGGAGAGCCGGACTACAGTGGCATATCACCGATGGCGCTATCCTCGCGGCCATTCGTCCCAGTCGACGCCACGCCCTCGGAAATGCAAACCGATGCAGAAGGTACCATTCGCCCGCGCTCGACAGTAAATCACTCGCGCCGGCAATTGATTCTCGCCCTTCAAAGGCGCCACCAGTACTTGTTCACCAGCTTGCCAGCGCGACTGCGTCGCAACTTGAGCGCCGTGGCCGCTGATGTCTGCCGCCACAGTTTTTTCTGCAACACGCCGTTCATCCAAGCTCTCGATAAACATCGGGACTTCGATCGGATCCCGCTTTTCAATCCTCCCGTCGAAATGCATATGACGAGGACTCCTCTAGAACGAGGCTGTCCACAGGCGCCGGGCCGGTTGATCCTGTTTACGGCTAGTTCTGCCAGATTTTTGGTTGCTTCCGTTTGTTCTCGTACATGGCCTCATCTGCACGCGCTAGTAATTCTTCAAGTGAAACGGATTCCTTCGGATCGAAACGCACCACTCCAACACTGACTGACAGGTCGTAACGACACTCATTCGCTTGACACTTCGTGAGGCTGTTCTCCAAGCGACGGAGCATGGCATCTTGGTCTTCACTGGAAGTGTCCGCGGCCAAGACCGCAAATTCATCCCCAGCGAGCCGGGCTAGAATATCGGAGTCTCGGAATGTCTGCTTTAATGCGTCTGCAACGCGAACAAGCACCAAATCTCCCTCGTGGTGCCCAAAGGAATCGTTGGTCTCTTTCAGCTTGTCCACGTCCACAAAGAAGAGCAGCAAACCTTGTGCATTCCGCAGCGCAAGTCTTAGCTGTTGTGTCGCCAACGCCAGGAACCCCCGCCGGTTCTGAAGACCGGTCAGATCATCCGTGAGAGCTAGCGATCGCAGCTCGTTGTCCAATTGGGACTGTTCCACGACGCGTTCGAGCGCGTGGACGAGCAGGTTGGTTAGCGCCAGTGTGTCGGGGGCGTCCGACTTCAATTTGTTGGAAATCACGTGCACCTCGTTGAGGATGTGCTCAAGCTCGTTGATTTCGGCTCGCAAGCCGGAGGTAATCTTCTCCACCATAGCCTCTTCTGGGAGGTACCTCCCGCGCGCTCTGGGAGCATTCCTTCGGGTATACGTGTCATTCGAGCTTGGCACCCTGAGGCGATGATTCTGTCTGTGCTCGTTGCCTCGCCGATGGTCTATTGGCATTGCTTTTCCCCCAGTCCGCTAAAGGCTTCCCCCTTCAAAGAGACGTACCATGCATCCTATAAAATCTCTGGCAAGTTGACATGTACCATCAGCCCGGTGGGCCGACAAGCGGGAGAAAGCTGTAATCTCAATGCCGGTAAATGCCCTACCCTAATCCAACCTGTAACCAGCAGACAATGAACGGTTTAACATGCATAGTTTAGACTGCATCGCTCCTCCCGAGCCACGGAACTTGTGCATGTGTCTGAGCCGGGGACTTCCGAACGATCAACCGGCATGGGGGGTGCGCGAAATTTTCGCCGCCTACTGCTGGCTCATCCCACCGGGAATGACCCTTGTCTTGGGACATCATAGCCAAGGTGAAGAGTCGAGAAGAAGTGGAGTCTCATAAAGCACGCCTCTACTATAATTTGGTCGAAGCCAGCCGGGCACTGGGTTTGATCTCGGCCCGGGGTCAGGTAAATACCCGATGCCAAACCTCCATTCATTACCCGATTTCATAGGAGGGCATGTCCTGTACTATTGCCTACAATGCCTATGAACCTGACGGGGTGTGTCAACTGACAAGAGAAGCCGAGAGGAGACATGGCATGGCCAAACTGGCTGAACCGCCCGCACGGGCTCCGCAACCGCTGGAGCCGACGGCCGAGTTGCTCCGCGAACTGGTAGCGCACCTGCGGCAAAACCGGACGCAGTTGCGTGAAGAATGGGCGCGCCGCATCACTGAAGCCAAATTGCTCACGGCCATGAGCAAGGATGAAATCTTTGCCGAAGCCACTGCGGTATATGACAACTACGTGGAGGCGTTGGAAAGCGGGACCTTTGAAGCGCTGCAAGCCTACGCCCGCAACCTCTCGGAACGCATCATTCCCAGAGGTGTGGAAACTCACGAAGTCATTGGAATCGTGCTGTTACTCCGCGACGTTCTGGCGCGTTCCCTCTTTGCAAAATATCAAACTGACTTTGCATTGCTGAACCGGATCTTGGATGCGTACGAGCCCGCCGCGAACCGCATTGCCAACACTGTGGCCGTGGGCTTCGTCCAGGAACGGGAACGCGTCATTCGCGAACAGCAGGAAGCGATCCGAATTCTCTCCACTCCAGTGCTTCAGGTCCGCGAGCGACTGCTGATTCTGCCCATCATCGGCGTGATCGATCCTCAACGAGCCCGCCAGTTGACCGAACAGTTGCTGCGAGGCATACGCGCGAACCGCGCAAAAGTCGTCGTGATCGATATCACCGGTGTGCCGGTGATGGACGCAACCGTGGCGAACCACCTTGTCCAGACCGTCGAGGCTGCGCGACTGTTGGGCGCCACAGTCATCATCACGGGCCTCTCGCCGGAGATCGCCCAGACCTTGGTGACCATCGGTGTGGACTTGGGTAAAATGAACACTGTTGGCGACCTGCAAGGCGGCATTGAAGAAGCCGAACGGGCCCTGGGCTACAAGATCGTACTCATGAGCGAGGCCGGTACACCACCTCCTTCCCCGGCATAAGGCGGCAGGCTGTGCAGGTTCCGATTCTCAAGCAAGGGCTGTTCCTGATTGCGACGATTCAGTCTGCACTGAGCGACGCGGACCTCCTGCAACTGCGGGATGCCATAGTCGAGCAGGTGGGCAAACGTCGCTCGCGCGGCGTCATCATCGATGTTACCGCGCTGGACGTGATGGATTCGTTCGCCACGCGCACCCTTCGCGACATCTCCCAGATGATTCGCCTCCGAGGCGCCGAGACCGTCATCGTTGGAATCCAGCCGGAAGTTGCCCTGGCCCTGGTTCAGCTCGGTCTAAATCTCGCCGATGTGGACACGGCTTTGGATTTGGAGGAAGGCCTTGCTTTTTTGGGCCAGAAGATAAAGAGTTTCGACCACAAGGCACCCAACGCGGGTAGAGAGATGGGCACGCGTGAGCGATGAACACCAACGGTCACGTCGGAAACTTGATTCCGCAGAACCCTCGAGTGAGAAGACTGCAAAGATAGTCAAAGAGTCCCGAATTCCCATTCAGTCGGACCTCGACATCGTAGAGGCACGGCAGCAAGGGCGGACGATGGCCTCGCAGTTGGGGTTCACGTCGAGTGAGCTCACCTTGGTCGCCACGGCCATCTCCGAGCTTGCCCGAAACATCGTGGCCTACGCCAGCCGGGGTGAGATCGCGCTCAAGCTGGTCAACCACAGCGAGAAGAAAGGAATTGTCGTGATCGCAAGCGACGAAGGCCCTGGCATCCGCGACGTTTCTCTGGCACTTCAGGACGGTTACTCCACCTCTAGAAGCTTGGGAATGGGCTTGCCGGGGGTTCGCCGATTGATGGACGAGTTCGAAATCGAGACCACTTTGGGGCAAGGCACGAAAGTGACGGTAAAAAAGTGGACAAACGGCTGATCGAATGGAGCGTTGCTCAGAGGGTGCTGCCCGGTCAAGCCCAGTCGGGCGACCTCTTTGTGGTTAAACAGCTTCGTTCGCGAGTATTGGTCGCAGTGATCGATGGCCTGGGGCACGGAAAAGAGGCCGCTCATGCCTCCCAGTTGGCTGCCAACGTCCTGAGAGGCTACGATTCTTCCTCTCTGATTTCTCTGATCCGCTCTTGCCACCAGAAATTGCAAGGAACCCGGGGCGCCGTCCTGAGTCTGGCTGAATTCAACGGGGACGAGAACACTATGACCTGGTTAGGGGTGGGCAACGTCGAGGGAGTACTCTTGCATGCGGATAACCACGTCGCCTCGAGCCAGGAATCGCTATTGTTGCGCGGGGGCGTGCTGGGAGATCACCCCCCACGATTGGGCGCATCTATCCTGTCGGTGGTGAAGGGCGACACATTAATCCTCGCCACTGATGGGATTCGAAGCGGCTTCGCTGATAATCTGAAATCGAAAGAGCACCCGCAGGAGATCGCAGATCAAATCGTGCGACGTCACTGGCGCGGCAACGATGACGCGCTGGTGCTCGTTGCGCGCTATTGCCATGGCAACAGTGAAACTAAGTCTGAGTGAGCTTGAACGGGAATACCGCGCTGCGCTGCAGGAGTACCTCTTGCAGGGCGAGGAAGGCTCCTTGCACAAAGGCTATGAGCTGGGACGCATGGCCTTGACTCTTGGGAAGGGCGTGCTGGACATGATCGCGCTTCATGACCGCGCCTCGGTGGATCTGCTGTTTCAATCCAGCGCATCTGCGGATCCAGTGGCGGCCCTCAAGAGATCGAATGAATTCTTTGCGGAAGTGATGTCCGCATTCGAAATGGCTCACCGCGCCTTCGGAGAAGCGAATGCCGCCCTACACCACTTGAACGAAACAATGGAGAACGAAGCGAAGCGAATCGCTCATTCGCTTCACGACGAGTCCGGACAGCTTCTTGCCGCCATCCACATCAAGTTGGACGAGATCGCGCGCGAATTGCCCACCCAACTTCGAGAGCGCATTCAGGAAGTAAGGCAAGTCCTCGATCGAATTGAGCTCGACCTCCGGAGAATTTCCCATGAGCTTCGACCCACCATTCTCGACGACTTCGGACTTCCCCCGGCCGTAGAGTTTCTTTCCGAAGGGATTATGCGGCGGACCGGCCTTAAGATCAGCGTCCAAACTGAAGCAATCACCCGCCTCCCTGTCGCGATTGAGACTGCGATTTATCGGATTGTGCAAGAGGCCCTGAATAATGTGGCCAAGCACTCCCGGGCGCGGCGAGTCTTCATTCGACTCTCCCGTCAGCCCAATCTTGTCTGCTGCTTCGTCCGCGACGATGGCGTGGGGTTCGATCCGAATGCAATTTCATCGAAGGCGGAAGGGCGCGGGCTTGGCCTTCTCGGTATCCGGGAACGGCTGAATGCCGTAGGCGGATCTGTACAAATCAATTCCGCTCCCGGACGCGGAACCGAGCTGGAAATTTCTGTACCCCTCGAGGTGTAAAATGCCAATTTTTGTGCTGCTTGCCGATGATCATCAAATGACCCGCGATGGCCTGGGTGCCTTTCTGGCGCAACAGGGATTCAAGGTAAATTCCAATGCCTCAAATGGACAGGAGGCAGTGCGCCTCGCAGGGGAGCTCCAACCCGACGTAGCCGTCCTCGATCTCGCCATGCCAATCGTGAACGGTCTTGAGGCGGCGCGCGAAATACAGAAGATTTCGCCGAAGACGAAGACGATTTTCCTCACCATGCATAACGAGAATCATTACATCCTTGAGGCCCTCCGAAGCGGAGCCAAAGGGTTTGTTACCAAAACCCATGCTGCAGAAGATCTCGTGCAGGCTATCCGCGACGCTGTGCGAGGCAAGATGTACTTGAGCCCTGAAGTCTCCCGCGCGGTTGTCGAAGCCTATCAAGCTAAAGAAGCGCTTCCGATGGATCCGTTGACCCCGAGGGAGAGACAGGTTCTTCAACTAGTTGCCGAGGGAAAGACAACCAAGGAAGCAGCCGCCACCCTTCAGATCAGCGTGAAGACGGCTGAGACCCATCGTACTCGCATCATGGAAAAACTTAACGTCCACGAGACCGCCGGCCTGGTTCGCTATGCAATTCGTCGAGGCATCATCCAGCCTTAGGATTTACAATCACTGATTAGTCCTACGCGGCCTTCTCGAAATTCGATTCCCGAAATGACAGCTGCGCCGGAAGTCGTCCCTGCCCGTGATCAGCGAGTGCACAGTTGTTGCTTCCATCTGAATTGGTTGTTGAGAGGGGAGGGAGCCTCACTCGCGGGGACAAAGTGTCGAAGGGGGTGATAGAGGGGTGTCCTGGCGATTCGCACCCTTCAACGGGCCAGTGCTTGTCTGAGTAAGGCTCCCAGCTGTCCTGGATGGGCGGCAGCATACGAGCCATCCACTTTCCACGCAATCGGGTACATTTCTGATTCGCCCGGCGGAAAACACCCGAAACACCAGTAGAGGAAAATACTGGCAATTTCTTCCCCAGCCTGTATTGGACGAGATGAATCTTCAAGGTAGACTCCGTTTTCGGCCGCAGACGTACTGCTCTTCGAGGAGCCAACAGCAAAATGGTTCGTTTGGTGATTCCAGCGCAAGTTGCCTGGGGACGGCGAAGAAGGGAGCTCAATGCGCCCTCATCCGCTCTCGGTTTTTTAACTACAAAAGAATCAAGAAGATGTTAGTAGGGGCGGTGGGGATCGAATTCACCAACTGTATGGAAATAAAGGAGTTTTGCGGTGCAGCCTGGCCTTCTAAGGTGTTGAAAGGAAAGGGAGGGAATTCTTAGTGCCCCCTTATTGCCCCTGAAAATTTCACGATGTGGATACAAGGCCCTCCCCGGGTTGTACGATTTGCGAACTCTAAGATTTGAGGTTCCTAGAGCCTCTCGTCCGTGAGCCTGTCTCCCCAATCAGAGGTGTATTGGTCTGGCTGGTGTGCCGATACGCTTCTGATTGCCCTTCAAACACAATCTGGTAATTCTCAAAGCGCTGATTCTTCAGTGCCTCGCGCCAGACGATGAAAAATCTTGAGGATGAGTCGAAAAGAAACCCTATTGTAGTAGCCGTTGATCACCGGCCGGATGTCATCAAGCTCGAGCATTGTGTCTGTGGCTGGGTCATAGCGCGACCACTTGCTGGCGGAGGGCCCCCGGACCCGCCGTCGCAACCAATATTCACAGAGAGAGCGATCATGAGCGCTCCACTGAGGGCTAGCCCAAAGAAGCTACTTTTCGTTTTCATGGTCGCCTCCAATTCTCGGTGCGGCAGTCCAGCTTCAGGGCTGCCCTTTCCGGATCCTTCTTCGCAAAATCAACTCACTAAAGGTCGACGCTAGGCGGCGTGAATGACACCTACTGCAGGAACTTCATCCTCGCCGATCCGAACTTCCTCTTCATGTAACTGCGAATCGCCGACGTCAAAAGGGGCCCTCCCTGGATTTCCTGGAATGCGGTTGTTGCTGGGCAACCGAAGAAGTCGTGGGACGAGCCTCGCCGCTATTGAAGAATCTTGATCTTCCAGCGCCCCGCTTTAGTGCGCAGAGCCTTCTTGAGGGTCGCGGACGGAGTGCCGCCGCCGGGGGTTCCCCGGGCGCTGTTGTTGCTGGGCGTCAGAAGAACTCCATGCTCCTGACCGGTGCTGTTATTCAGGGCAATGGCGGAAATCTCTCCCATGGCGTTAATCCCCGTGCCGACTAGAATTTGCCAGCTGGACGAGGTAATCAAAGTGTTGAGGTCGGTCATCACTCCATTTTTCCAAATGAATCCGCGCATGAACAGGCCAGCGCCACCGGTGGCCGGCTGGGTGGCAGAAAAACCGACCACTTGCCCCACGGAGTTGACTGCGGCAGCAAGGCTATCCGAGTCCCCTGGCAGGGTGCCGAGATTGGTGAGAACACCATTTTCCCACTTGAATCCAAGGATGTGCTGCTCGCCGGCGAGCGTGGACTGGCCGACGATGACGCCCTGGTTGCTGATGAACTCGGGACCACTGAATCCTCCGCCCAGTGTCCCGAGGTCGACCATAGAGCCGTTCGAATACAGAAACGCATGGATAGGGACAAACCCGAGGTTGGGATCGACGGTCTTCTGCGTGTCTGAAGCGCCGGCGATCTCTCCCAGGTCGTTGAGTTGGAAGGCGCCTGCGTTGTTGCCACCTAGCGTTCCAATATTCGTCCAAGTGCCTTCTTCGACAGAGTAGGCATTGATGATCTGCCCTCCCGGACCCGCTCCGCAGAACGCATTGCCATTGGGGTCGATTGCGTTGATTTGCGAGACGCCCGCAATCTGACCACGGTTGTTGACCCAGTTCGCGCCGGAGCTCGCGCCTCCCCGGGTGCCCAGGTCGGTCATGATTCCATTTTGCCAGGAGAAGCCGTGACAGTTGAGCGGGCTGGGGCAAAAGCATGCGTTTGCGTCGTGGGCTGAGGCAGCACCATCCGCCACACCGACAGCAACCGTGCTGTCGTTGGCGACCAATGGAAGAACGGTGGGGCCCGCAGGCAGCGAACCAAGGTTGGTTATGACGCCGCTCTCCCAGATGAACCCTCCGTTGGCTGTGTCGCCTGGCAGTGTGCTTTCTCCAACGATGAGGCTGCGATCGTCGATAGACAGGGCCGCACTGAAGCTGCCCCCCAGCGTGCCCAGGTCGGTAACGGTGTATGTCGTTTGATTACCCGCGGTCTGAGCGTTCGCCATTGGGCTGCTGGCCCGCCACGACAGAAGAATAGGCAGAGAAGCCAGCGCCGCCAGAGCTAAGGCCGTGCGTCGGGTCGGGCGCACCT
>Ga0307469_10000805_pt1 | contig 11470 bp, 7 predicted proteins | sample atmos_gasesAM2C__FD_203084 | JGI IMG/M metagenome (GOLD analysis project Ga0307469, IMG submission 203084) | Hardwood forest soil microbial communities from Morgan-Monroe State Forest, Indiana, United States - atmos_gasesAM2C_515 | ecosystem: Environmental > Terrestrial > Soil > Temperate forest...
GCAGGAGCAGGAGCGGGTGCAGGCCGGCCAGCCCGCGGCTCGAGTTACCGAGGAACTTCGACACGCCGTTCGCCTCGATGGCGCTTGCGAGGGTGAGCCCTCCGCCGAAGAGCATCAGAACGCCCCACGGGAGCTTCTTGGCCGTGTCCCAGTTCATCGCTCGGGTGCCCTTGGCGCGATCCGCCGGGATCACGAACAGGGCCATCGCGGCCAGCATGGCAATACCCGCGTCGGAGAGTCCGGCCAGCGGCTTCACCCCCGCCACCGCCCAGCCTTTGAGCAGCGGGTTGAAGATCCACAGAAAGGCGGTGATGGAAAAGACCGCCAGGACGATCTTCTCGCCCCGGGTGAGGCGACCCAGCTTGCGATACTCCTCGTCGAAGTGCTGCCGGCCGCCGCTGATCTCGCCGATGTCGGCCCGAAAGAGGACGCGGGTAACCAGCAGCCAGGCGATCGGCAGGAAGATGAGCGTGAACGGTCCGCCCACCAGCAGCCAGTCGAAGAAGCTCACTTCCTTGCCGAATGTCTGCCGGATGTAGCGCACGGCGATCCCGTTGGGTGGCGAACCGATGATGGTCGCGATCCCGCCGATCGATGCCGCGTACGCGATGCAGAGCAGCAGGCCGGTGGCGAAGTTGCGCTCCGGGATGCGATTCTGAGGAATTCCCCCGGATTCCTTCAGGCCGGCGCCGGTCCGGCTACGCAAGACCATGTCGACGACGCTCAGGGCGATCGGCACCATCATGGCGGCGCACGCGGTATTCGACACCCACATGCTCAGGAACGCGGTGACCGCCATGAAGCCACCGACGATGGCGCTCGGACGCGCCCCGACCAGGCGCAGGATGAAGAAGGCGATGCGCCGGTCGAGGCCCCAGCGCTCGATGGCAAGCCCAAGGATGAAGCCGCCCATGAAGAGGAAGATCACGTCCGCGGCGTAGGGGGGCAGGACTTTGCCCAGGGGCGCAATGCCCACCAGCGGGAAGGTCACGATCGGCAGCAGCGCGGTGGCCTCGATATCCACGGCCTCGGTGAGCCACCATCCCGCCATCCAGACCATCAAACCGAGCGTGGCGCGGCCCGCTTGGGTGAAATCGACCCACTCGCCGGGACCGGTCGAGTAGCGGAGGGGCAGCCAGGAATAACAGAGCAGCCCCGCTATCGGCCCGCCGAACAGGCCGATGCGTTTGACCATTGCGGCAGTCATGCCGGGATGCGCATCGTCGATCGGCCTAGAACAGCGCCTTCGCGATCAGCAGTCCCGTCAGCACCGCGACGAAGGTCGCGACCAGCCCCGGAATCATGAACGAGTGGTTGAGCACGTACTTGCCGATCTTCGTGGTCCCGGACAGGTCGAAGTTGATCGCCGCGATCAGGGAGCCGTAGGTCGGGATGAAGAAGTAGCCGTTGACCGACGGGAACATCGCGATCAGGAACTGGGGCGGGATCCCGAGCGCCAGCCCCAGCGGCATCAGGGCCCGGGTGGTCGCCGCCTGGCTATAGAGCAGGACGGAAGCGCCGAAGAGGCCGAGGGCGAACGTCCACGGCGCGGCCTCGCTCATGGCGCTGATCGCCGGAACGATCACGTCCTGGTTCGCCCCGATGAAGCTGTCGCCCAGCCAGGCCAGGCCGAAGATGCCGATCACCGCCACCACGCCCGCGCGCAGTGTCGCGGTCTTCGGCACCTCGTCCACCGCGACTTTCGTGGTCACCAGCACCACGGCCGCCACAGAGAGCATGACGATCTCGATCACGACCGGCATGGCGAGCGGGCTCTTCGCGCCCGGAAGGTGGCGAAGGGCGGGGAAGAAGCCGAAGAGCACGACGAGCGCCACGCCGACGAGGAAGACGAGGGCGGAGAGCTTCGCCCCGGGCTTGAGAGCCGGCCGCTCGGCGGCGGCCTTGGGCTTCGGGATGGCGCCGGACTGCAGGCGCGCCTGGTACTCGGGGTCGTCCTTCAGGTCCTTGCCGACGAACATCGAGACGATCGCCGCCGCGAGGACGCCGCACAAGGTGGCCGGCACGCACACCATCAGGATCTGGGGCAGCCCCCACTGGGTGAGGCCCTTCTCGGAGAAGAGCCCGATCATCGCGGCCGTCGCCGCTGCCACCGGGCTCGCGGTGATCGCCTGCTGCGAGGCGATGGTCGCGACCGCCATGGGGCGCTCGGGCCGGATGCCGCTCTGGTGCGCGGTCTCATAGATCACCGGGAGCAGCGGATAGACGATGTGCCCGGTGCCCGCCACGAACGAGAAGCTCCAGGTCGTGAGGGGTGCCACGATCGTGACGTACTTGGGGTTGGCCCGGATGACGGCCTCGGCGATGCGCACGAGGTAGTCGATCCCGCCGGCGGCGTCCATCACCGAGGCGGCCATGATGACCGCCAGGATGATCAGCATGACGTCGATGGGGGGCGAGGTGGGGTTCACCCCGAAGCCCACGACGAGGATCAGCAGCCCCACGGCGCCCCAGAGGCCCAGGCCGACGCCGCTCGAGCGCGCACCCATCCAGATGGCGGCGAGCACGACCACGAACTGCAGCGCGATTGAGATCGTCATTCCGCCCTTCCGCTCATTGCTCGAACTTGGGATTGATGAGGTTCTCGAACGAGAAGACCTCGTCCCATTTCTTCTGGGTGAGGAGCTTTCGCTCCTTCACGACGATGTCGTGCAGGCTCTTTCCCGTCTCGTGCCCCTCATGGGCGATCTCGGCGCACTGCTTGTAGCCGAGCGAGGGCTTGAGCACCGTGACGATGCCGAGCGAATTGAGCACCACCTCCTGGGTGTGCTCGGCGTTGGCGGTGATGCCCTCCACGCAGTTCACCCGGAGGCTGGTGACCGCGCGCTCCATGGTGGCGATCGAGGCGAAGAGCGCGAAGGTGATCACCGGCTCCATGACGTTCAGCTGCAGCTGTCCGGCGGAGGCGGCCAGGGTCACCGTGAGGTCGAGACCGATCACGAGGAACCCGGTTTGATTCACGACTTCCGGGATCACCGGGTTCACCTTGCCCGGCATGATCGACGAGCCCGGCTGCATCTGCGGCAGGTTGATCTCGTTGAATCCGCAGCGCGGCCCCGACGCCAGCATGCGGAGGTCGTTGCAGATCTTGGTGAGCTTGGCCGAGGTGTGCTTGAGCACGCCGGAGAGCAGCACGTAGTCGCCGGTGTCCGAGGTGGCCTCGATCAGGTCCTCGGCCAAGGTGAACGTGATGCCGGTGACGTCGGACAGGTGCTTCACCGCGAGCGCGGGGTAGCCGGGCGCGGCGGTCACCGTCGTGCCGATCGCGGTGGCGCCGAGGTTGATGCCGTGCAGGATCTGTTGGATTTCCTCGATGTGTTTTACCTCTTCCCCGATGGTCGTGCCCCAGCCGTGGAACTCCGCGCCCATGGACATCGGCACCGCGTCCTGCAGGTGGGTGCGGCCCATCTTGAGCACCCGGCGGAACTCTCGCGCTTTCCGGTAGAAGGTGTCCTGCAGCTGGCGCAAGGCCTCCATGTAGCTCTCCAGGCGCAGGATGAGGCCGAGATGGAAGGCGGTCGGATAGACGTCGTTCGTGGACTGGCCGAAGTTCACGTGGTCGTTGGGGTTGACGTACTGGTACTCGCCCTTCTTGTGACCCAGAATCTCGAGGGCGAGGTTCGCGATCACCTCGTTGGCGTTCATGTTGGTCGAGGTGCCGGCGCCACCCTGGATGAAGTCGGTCACGAAATGGTCGTTCATGTCGCCCGCGATCACCCGGTCGCAGGCGAGGATGATCGCGTCGGCGATCTTGCGATCGAGCACGCCGAGGTCCCGATTCGCCATGGCGGCGGCCTTCTTCACGTAGCCGAAGGCCTTGACGAAGTACGGCTCCCGGGACATGGGCATGCCGGTGATGTGGAAATTCTCCTTGCCCCGGAGGGTCTGCACGCCGTAGTAGGCGTCGTCGGGAACCTGCTTCTCGCCCAGGAAGTCCTTTTCGATGCGGTATCCCATTGGTGACTCCTCGTCGCGCGAAGGCGCGCGCGGCCGTGTCGCTACTTGAGTCCCGCCACGACCATCTTCCGTCTCAGGAAGGCGATCTGGGTCTGGAGCGGCAAATTCTTGGGGCAGAGGTCGTGACAGGCGAGCAGGGACATGCAGCCGAACACTCCGTTGTCATCGCCGATCAGCTCGTAGTACGCGGCATCCTCACGGGTATCGCGCGGGTCGAGGCGAAAGCGCGCGATTCGATTGAGCCCTACCGCGCCGACGAAGTCGTCGCGCATCCGCGCGGTGCCGCAGGCGGCGACACAGCAACCGCACTCGATGCACCGGTCGAGGAGGTAGATCTGGTCCGCCAGCTCCGGCTCCATTCCCTCCTCGATGCGTTGCAGGTCGACCTCCTCGGTCTTCAGGTGCACCCAGGTCGCGAGCCGCTCGCTCATGTGACGCATCCACTTTCCGGTGTTGACCGACAGGTCGCCGATCAGCTCGAACACCGGGAGGGGCGCGAGGGTGGTCTCCGGCGTGAGCTGCTTGGTGAGGGTGCGGCAGGCGAGCCCCGGCCGGCCGTTGATCATCATCCCGCAGCTGCCGCAGATGCCGGCCCGGCACACGAAGTCGAACTGCAGTGAGGGGTCCTGCTTCTCACGGATCTCGTTGAGGGCGATGAAGAGGGTCATGCCGTCGGCCTCTTCGAGCCGGTAGGGCTGCATGCGGGGCGTGCTGTCGGGCTCCTGCGGGTTGTAGCGGAGAATCTGGAGCGTGAGCGTACGGTGCGTGCCGCCGTCGGCCATGGTCAAAACCTCTCGTCGATGCGTTCGTTGGGGCCGCGGAAGCGCGGCGGGAGCAGGTCCTCGTACGGCAGGAGCGCCTTCTGCACCGCGAAGCGTCCGGCCGGCGCCAGCTTCGCCCTGAGAGCGTCGACTTCTTGCTGTCGCGCCGCGGTGTCGGGATGGTCGGTGTAGTCCTTGGTGCCATACCCGCGCCAGCCGGGCGGCAGCTCCATCGTCTTCACATCCAGCGTTTCGTAGCGCAGGGTCGGCAGCGTGTCCTGGTCCTTGGTCCAGGATGCGAGCGTGCGCTTGAGCCAGTCGGCGTCGTTGCGGCGCGGGTAGTCTTCCCGGAAATGCGCGCCGCGGCTTTCCGTGCGCACCAGGGCGCCGTAGGCGATCGTGACCGCGAGCTTCAACATCTTCTGGGTGCGGTAGGCCGCCACCAGCTCTGGATTGGCGCCGGCGGCGCGGGAGCGCACCCCGATGTTGCGGCTGCGTAGCAGCAGGGCCTGCAGCTCGTCGACGGCCTGCTCGAGATCCGCGCCGCGCCGGAAGATGCCGACCTTGGCGGTCATGATCTGCTGCATCGCCACCCGGAGATCCATCGCGGCCTCGGTGCCGCTGCCGGCGAGCATCGCGGTGAGTCTGGCCTGTTCGCGCTCCAGATAGCCGTGCACCAGGGCGGTCGGGATGTTGACGTTGTTCTCGGATCGGTCGCAAAAGTCACTGATGAACTCGCCCACGATCATGCCGGCCACGACGGTCTCGGCCACCGAATTGCCGCCCAGGCGGTTGAAGCCATGCATGTCCCAGCAGGCCGCTTCGCCCGCCGAGAAGAGGCCCTTCAAGGTCGGGCTCTCGCCGGTCGGCGTGGTGCGGACGCCACCCATCGTGTAGTGCTGCGCCGGGCGCACCGGGATCCAGTCCTTGACCGGGTCCACGCCGAGAAAGTAGTGGCAGATCTCGTAGACCTCGCGCAGGTTGTGCTTGATGTGGTTCTCCCCCAGCAGCGTGATGTCGAGCCAGAGGTGTTCACCGAAGCGATTCTTGGCGCCCTTGCCCTTGGCGAGATGCTCCTCCATGCGCCGCGAGACCACGTCGCGCGAGGCCAGCTCCTTCTTCTCGGGCTCGTAGTCCGGCATGAAGCGGTGACCGTCGGCATCCTTGAGCAAGCCACCATCCCCGCGGCACCCTTCGGTGACGAGAATGCCGGCCGGGAAGATCCCGGTGGGATGAAACTGCACCGCCTCCATGTTGCCGAGCGTGGCGACGCCGGTCTCGAGCGCGATTGCGTGGCCGATGCCCTCGCAGATCACCGCGTTGGTGGTGACGCGGTACAGGCACCCGGCGCCGCCGGTGGCGATAGCGGTGGCCTTGGCCACATACGCGGTGAGCTGGCCGGTGATCAGATCGCGAACCACCGCCCCGTAGCAGCGGCCGCCATCGTGGATCAGGGCGAGCGCCTCGGTACGCTCGTGCACCGGAATCGAGGCGGCGATCGCCTGGTCGGCCATGGCGGTGATCATCGCGTGGCCGGTGCCATCCGAGACGTAGCAGGTGCGCCACTTCTTGGTGCCGCCGAAGTCGCGCTGGGCCAGCAGGCCGTGCGCGGCATCGCGCTCGGTGATGGTGATCTTCTGGCCGTTGATGATGACCTCGCGGTCGCCCTTGCGGACGCGGCTCCACGGCACGCCCCAGGCGGCGAGCTCGCGCACCGCCTTGGGAGCGGTGTTGACGAACATGCGCACGACTTGTTGATCGGCGCCCCAGTCGCTGCCGCGCACGGTGTCCTCGAAGTGCACGTCCTCGTTGTCGCCCTGCCCCTTGATGACGTTGCCGAGGCTCGCCTGCATGCCGCCCTGCGCGGCCTTGGAGTGCGAGCGCTTGGCCGGCACGAGCGACAGGATGATCGCCTCGTGGCCGCGGCGCTTGGCGCCGATCGCCAGGCGTAGTCCGGCAAGCCCGCCGCCGATGACGAGGACATCGGTGTAGATGATCTTCATCGCCCCGCCTCCGGTTTCGGGCCGGGCTGTACCCAGCTCGGGACGTATTCCTCGCCGACGCGGTCACGGTGCTGATGGCCGATCTTCATGTACGCCCCGAGCGTGAGCAGCCCGAGCGCGAGGAAGAACACGGTGATTCCCCACTTGAGGCGGGTGAGGCGCCGACGCGAGCGATTGGGGTCGGCGCCCTCGAGCCAGCCCCACTTCACGACCAGCCGATACAATCCCACCCCCCCGTGCAGCTCGACGCAGAACAGCAAGAGCAGGTAGAGCGGCCACCACATGCCGCTCCACACCCGATCCGCGGACCCGTACGGGCCGATACCTTCCGGATGCATGAGCATCTGGTAGAGGTGGGGAGGGCCGAGGAAGAACAGCAGGAACCCGGTCACGACTTGCAGCCACCACAGGCTGGTATCGGAGTGATGCACCAGGTTCTTGTGGCCGACAAACACGCGGTACTGTCGGTAGTCGGCGGGGAACTTGCGCATGGCCAGGAAGGCGTGGGCCATGAACAACACGGACACGATCGAGACGATCACCGCGACGAGCTTCGGGAAGGCTTGCCCGAAGAAGTAGTAGCCTTCGAACGCCTTCGTGACCATCCACATCGCGTCGTTGCTGATCAGGATGGTGGACACGAAGAACATGTGACCCCACATGAACAGACCGAGCAGCAGTCCGCTGGCACTCTGCGCGAGATCCATACGGGCGGGCCAGTGGCTCTTGCGGGGGCGATCGGCGAGACCGACGCCGGCTATCACCTTGCTCATACGCTTCTCTGTCCTCGCCTCCCGGCGTGGGGCGGTGTGATCGAATGCTCTGCAGGGTGTCGAGCGCGAATTTAAAGATTGCCGGAGCGGCCCACAATAAGACCTTGGTGCTATGCGAGGGGGCGGACTCGGGGCGGGATCGGAGGGAGCCTACGCTGACTGTCGCAGGACGTCACGTGGGCGTTAAGTGCTCGCTACCGCTGATGATTGTAGCGACGGTGAGTCTCGCCGGACCCGAGCATCGCGATCTTCACCGAGCCCGGCCCTTTCATCACGTGGCCCCTGAGCGATACGTCGGGGCCGGGTCCTAGCACCAAGGTCCTATGGACCGCTCCACGCCTGGCCCGACATGATACGCGAGGCCGTTCCTTACCCGCGTGACCGGAGGCAGCGATGAGCGCAAGTGCACAGACTGCGGCACAGAAAGTGGATCCCGCCCGCCTTGCCGAAGCTTGTCGCCCGCGAACGCGCGTTGGTCCTCACCGGATCGTGCACCCCTCTGCCGGCGGCTGATCGGCACCGCCGCGGACCAGGGAGAACGTGGCGCCCTCCGGCCTCATTCCCAGCGTTGCCTGGCTGCGGCACTACCCGCGCGAATGGCTGCGTCCGGACCTGACCGCCGGGCTCACGGCCGCCGCGGTGGTCATCCCCAAGGCGATGGCGTATGCCACGATCGCGGGCCTGCCGCTGCAGGTCGGCCTCTACACCGCGATCGTGCCGATGGTCGTCTACGCGCTGCTCGGCACGTCGCGCCCGCTCAGCGTCAGCACCACCACGACGATCGCGATCCTCTGCGGCGCCGAGCTCGCTCGCGTAGTGCCCGGCGGCGACCCCGGGGCCCTGATCGCGGCCGGCGCGACGCTCGCGGTCCTTACCGGCGCCATGCTGGTGGTCGCGTCCGCGCTGCGACTCGGCTTCGTCGCCAACTTCATCTCCGAGCCGGTGCTCACCGGCTTCAAGTCCGGTATCGGGCTGGTGATCGTGGTCGACCAGGTCCCCAAGCTGCTCGGCGTCCACATCGAGAAGGCCGGTTTCTTCCGCGACCTCTTCGCGATCGCCCGCGAGCTTCCCCACGCCTCCGTCGCCACCGTCGCGATCGCCGTCTGTCTGCTCGTGCTGATCTTCGGCCTCGAGCACGTCGTCCCGCGCGCGCCGGCGCCCCTCATCGCGATCGCGGCCGCCATTGTCGCGTCGGGCCTGCTGGGCCTGAGCGACGCGGGGGTGGCGACGGTCGGCAGCCTCCCCGGCAGCCTGCCGACGCCCGTCTGGCCCCGCTTCGATCTCGTCACCGAGATGTGGCCGGCGGCCGCCGGCATCGCGCTGATGAGCTTCACCGAGACGATCGCGGCGGCGCGCGCGTTCGGCGCGCCCGGAGAGCCGCGCCCCGTGCCCAACCAGGAGCTGCTGGCGATTGGCCTGGGAAACGCCGCGGGCGGCTTCCTGGGGGCGATGCCCGCGGGCGGCGGCACGACGCAGACCGCGGTCAACCGCAAGGCGGGAGCCCGGACCCAGCTGGCCGAGCTCGTCACCGCCGCGGCCGCGGTGGCGACGCTGCTGCTGTTCGCGCCGGTCATCGCGCTCATGCCGCAGGCGGCGCTGGCCGCGGTGGTCGTCGCGTACTCGTTCGATCTGATCAAACCGGCGGAGTTCGCGGCGATCCGCCGCGTGCGGGGTATCGAGTTCGCCTGGGCCCTCAGCGCGTGTGCGGGCGTCGTCGTGCTCGGCACCCTCAAGGGAATACTCGTGGCGGTCGTGGTCTCGCTGCTCGCGCTTGCTCAGCAGGCGTACAACCCGGCCGTCTACGCGATGGCCCGCAAGCGCGGCACGCAGGTGTACCGCCCGCTCCCGAGCGAGCATCCGGACGACGAGACCTGGGCGGGGCTGCTGATCCTACGCATGGAGGGCCGGCTGTTTTTTGCCAACGCGCAGGGCGTGGCCGAGAAGATGCGCTCGCTCATCGAGCCGGCCAGGCCGTCGGTCGTGGTGCTCGATTGCGGCGCGGTGATCGACATCGAGTACACCGCGGTCAAGATGCTCATCGAGGCGGAGCGGAAGCTGCGCGACGAGGGCATCGCGCTCTGGCTGGCGGCGCTCAATCCCGGGGTGCTCGCGGTCGTGCGGCGCACGACCCTGGCCGAGACGCTGGGCCGAGAACGGATGCTCGTCAACCTGGAGACCGCGGTGGAGCGATTCGAGCTGACCGCGGTCCATCGACCGTCGCCACAGAAAGGGGCTGGGTCATGAAAGTGAAGAAGGACGCCAACGGGAAGGCGGACGGGGAGAGCGCAGAGACAACGAAGAAGCTGAAACGCAAGGCGTACGACAAGGAGCTAGGGCGGCTGCACGTCGAGCTCGTCAAGCTCCAGGAGTGGGTCAAGTACAAGGGCCTGAAGGTCTGCATCATCTTCGAGGGACGCGACGGCGCGGGGAAGGGCGGAACGATCAAGGCGATCACCGAGCGGGTGAGCCCGCGCGTCTTTCGCGTGGTCGCGCTCTCCGCGCCGACCGAGCGGGAGAAGAGCCAGATGTACGTGCAGCGATACCTGCCCTACTTGCCGGCCGCGGGCGAAGTCGTGATCTTCGATCGGAGCTGGTACAACCGCGCGGGCGTCGAGCGGGTGATGGGCTTCTGCTCCGAGGAGCAGGTGGAGAAATTCCTGGAGGCGGTGCCGGGCGTCGAGAAGACGATAATCGATTCCGGCATCATCCTCATCAAGTACTGGCTGGAAGTGACGATGGAGGAGCAGACCCGGCGGCTCGAGTCACGCATCGACGACGGGAGGAAGATCTGGAAGCTCTCGCCGATGGATCTGAAGTCGTACGGGCGCTGGTACGACTACTCGCGGGCCCGCGACGACATGTTCGCGGCGACGGACACGAAGTTCGCGCCGTGGCACGTGGCCCGGACCGACGACAAGCGGCGCGGGCGGCTGAACATCATCCGGCACCTGCTCGGGGAGATTCCGTACAAGGACGCGCCGCGCGAGAAGGTCAAGCTGCCGAAGCGGCAGAAGCGCCACGGTTACCGCGAGCCCGACTACCCGTTCAAGTTCATCAAGGAGCGGTTTTGATGCGACGCAGCAGAGGCCCTGGGCTGGCATGAAAGACCTCGCGAGGAAGATGTGGCTGGTTGCCGTCCTCCTCCTGGGGTGCGCCTGTGCGACGCCGGTCGGCGTCACCCACGTGAGCACCCAGTCGATGTACCGCTCGGTGACCTCCAACGTGCTCTCGGCCAACCGTCCGAGCCAGTACTCGGAGCAGCTGCTGACACGCCTCGGCCTCGGGGAGCGCTTCGACGCGGATCCGGAGCTGGTCCTGGCCGCGCTCCGGGGTCCCGGGGAGGGCCTGAGCCGCGAGTACCTCTTCGTGCTGTCCGAGCTGTCCTTCTACCACGCGGTGGAGAGCCAGAAGCCCGAGTACTTTCTCGCCTCCGCGGTGTACGCGTGGGCCTTCTTCTTCGGCTCGGCGGATGAGGGGCGCGTCGAGCCGCTCGACCCGCGCTTTCGGCTGGCCGCCAACCTCTACAATCTCGGGCTGGCCCAGGGGCTGGCGGGCGCCGAGGCGGCGACGGTCATGCTGGAACCGGGCACGCGGCCGCTGCCGTTCGGCCGGATCGAGATCAGCGTGGACGAGCAGATGCTGCTCTGGTCCGGCTATCGCATGACCCGGTTCGTCTCCCTCGGCGAGTTCAAGGTGCGCGGCTTCCTCAACCGCTACCGTCAGGCCGGCGTCGGGGCGCCGCTCGCCGCGGAGCTGACCGCGGCCGGCGAGGGGCCCGAGGCCGCGGAGGCGCGCAAGCGGATCCCTCCGCGGCTCAAGGTGCCGGTGACGGCCGTGCTGCGCATCGAGGACGTGTCGGCGGGCATCGCCACCGGCAATCTCAAGGGCCGGATCGAGGTGTACGCGGCCGATGCGGCGACGACGGTGGAGGGCAACGGCCGCAGCGTGCCGCTCGAGC
>Ga0307469_10000806_pt1 | contig 11452 bp, 10 predicted proteins | sample atmos_gasesAM2C__FD_203084 | JGI IMG/M metagenome (GOLD analysis project Ga0307469, IMG submission 203084) | Hardwood forest soil microbial communities from Morgan-Monroe State Forest, Indiana, United States - atmos_gasesAM2C_515 | ecosystem: Environmental > Terrestrial > Soil > Temperate...
AGGATGCAAAGTTCGTCGATCACGAAGGCTTCGATTGGGAAGGCATTCAGCGGGCAATGGACAAGAACCTGCGCCGCGGGAAATTCGTCGCCGGGGGCTCGACCATTACTCAGCAGCTCGCAAAGAATCTGTTTCTCTCGGGTGAGCGCAGTCTGCTGAGGAAGGGGCAGGAAGCGATTCTTGCCGCGATGCTCGAAGCCGCCATGGACAAGCGCCGCATCTTCGAAATCTATCTGAACGTCGCGGAATGGGGCGAAAACGTTTTCGGAGCCGAAGCCGCGGCGCGCCACTACTTCGGCGTGGACGCAGGCAGTCTCGAGCCCGAGCAAGCTGCGCGCCTCGCTGCGATGCTTCCGCGCCCGCGCTACTACGACCGCAACCGCAGCTCGCCTTATTTGACGAGCTATAGCGAGAGCATCTTGGCGCAGATGTCCGCCGCACAGGTCCCCTAGGTTACGTGATTACGGCTGCTAAGGCCCCTCTGCTGCGCGGCGACCGCGAGGGACGTCGATCCCCGCCAGCAAGAGAAGCCCGGCAACGAAGAATGCACCGGTCACCAGCATGGCGAGACGGTGGTTGCCATCGGTTATCCACGTCACCGTGCCGTAGGTGATCGGCCCCAGAATCGAAGACAGCTTTACCGCAAGTCCCCAGAGTCCGAAAAACTCGGCGTGCCTGTCGGCAGGGCTCAGGTATCCAACCAGCGCCCGGCCGGCCGACTGCGAGGAGCCCAGGCACAGTCCTGCAAGATTGGCGGCCACCCAGAAAAGCCCGGACGCTGACGCGGACCAGGCTATCAAGGTCGTTGCGATCCACAGTAGAAGAGTCAGAGCAATCGTGCGCACGTGCCCAAGGTGGTCCTGGATGTTGCCGAAGGCGAACGCGCCGACGGCGGCAGTCACGTTGACCACCAAGATGAGAGTGATCGTATCCTTCGTCGTGAAACCGAGCGCCTGCTCGGCGTAAATCGCGGCGAGCGCAATCACCGTCTGGATTCCCGCTTGATAGAACACGATGCATACCAGGAACCGCGCGAGGTCTCGATAGCGAGCGGCTTGGCGCAGCGTTTGCGCGAGCCGTGCAAACGCTGCGCGCGCCAGGTTTTCTCCGGCTGCAACCGGTGCGGGGCGGGTGCGCTCCTTGAGCACCAAGAAGGTCGGCAGGCTCGCCGCTGCGAAGGTCGCTGCGGTGATTAACATCGTGATAGGTACGAACTGCTGCGCCGGCTCCCCGTGAGCCTGCGCCCAGCTGACGTAGGCCAGGCAAAGCCCGAGGGTCAACAACCCTCCCAGATAGCCGAGACTCCAGCCCCACCCCGACACTCGTCCTAGCGCTTCGCCTTGAGCTAGCTCGGGAAGGAACGCAGCGATGAGGTTCTCGCCGGTGCCGAAGCAGAAGTTCGAAATCACCAGCAGCGTTACCGCGAGCACCAGCGTCCCGGGCCCGGTAGCTGCGAGTAGGGCGGTGGCGGCCACGCAGCCGACCGTGGTGAGAACGAGCAAGCGCTTTTTTGCCGCGCGCAGGTCGGCGTAGGCCCCGAGGACGGGTGCAGTCAGCAGAATGCAGGCGTACGAAACCGACAACGCAGCCGTCCAAGCGAAAGTCGCCCAGGGCGCGTTTCCCGCGATCACGGCGACGAAATAGGCGTTGAACACAGCCGTGATTACGACTGTCGTGTACCCCGAATTCGCGAAGTCGTACATCGCCCAGGCAAGCACTTCAATAGGGCGGACGTCTTCTCCGAGATCTGCGCGGTGGGGCGCCATGTGGCGAGATTTTTCTATCGCCCATCATACAGCCGACTGCTAGAATCGCCGCAGCCGCGCGCGGCGCTTCGGGCGTTGTCCGCGGGACCCCGGGGACCAATTCACGGCGAAGAGCCGGCTCGAATGATCGAAACCCTCAGCCCGAAGAAGGAGCTCGAAGACCTCAAGGCCGACTTGCATGAGGTTCAGGACCTCCTGCGGCGGCACCGCTTGGTCGAGCACCTGGTGGAGCGCCAGGAAATGCCGAAGCACGAGCTGGTGGAATCTCTCGTGCACCGGCAGAACGTCGCCCAACTTCGCGCGAAGCTCGACTCCATGCATCCGGCCGACATCGCGTACGTGCTCGAATCGCTGCCGCTGGAGGAGCGGCTCGTCGTCTGGAACCTCGTCAAGGCCGAGCGCGACGGCGAAATCCTGCTTCAAGCCTCCGATGCGGTACGCGAAACGCTTATCCGCAGCATGGATTTGCAGGAGCTGGTCGCTGCAGCAGAGCAACTGGAAGCCGACGAAATCGCCGACCTCGCGCCGGACCTGCCCGAAGGGGTCATCCACGACGTCTTCCAAGCCCTGCCGGTCGAGGAACGCGAGCAGTTGCGCGCGGCGATGTCGTATCCGGAGGATGCCGTTGGGGCCCTCATGGATTTCGACGTCGTCAGCGTGCGAGAGGACACCGCGATCGAGACCGTCACGCGGTATCTGCGGCGCTTCGACGCACTGCCGCATCATACCGACCAGCTCTTCGTCGTCGACCGGGACGAACGCTTGAGGGGTGTGCTGCCCCTATCCAAGCTGATCGTATCCGAGCTCGAGCACAACGTCGGAAAGGTCATGGTGAGCGATGTCGTCACGCTCCGGTCTGACGACAAGGCGCAAGGCGCCGCCAAAGCCTTCGAGCGGTACGACCTGGTCTCAGCACCGGTCGTGGACGAGCAGGGCAAGCTCGTCGGCAGGGTAACGGTGGACAAGGTCGTCGACTTCATCCGCAGCAAGAGCGAGAGCGAGCTCCTTACACAAGCCGGGTTGCGCGAGGAGGAGGACGTGTTCTCCTCGGTCTGGGCGAGCGTGAAGAACCGCTGGTCGTGGCTGGCGGTGAATCTCGTCACTGCTCTTGTCGCCTCGCGCGTGATCGGCGTCTTCGAGCACTCGATCGAGAAGCTGGTCGCGCTTGCCGCGCTCATGCCTATCGTGGCCGGCATCGGCGGAAATTCGGGCAACCAGACCATCACCTTGATCGTGCGCTCGATCGCGCTCGGCCAGGTGCAGAGGGAGCACGCGAAGAAGCTGCTCGCGAAGGAACTGGGCGTCTCGCTCCTGAACGGCCTCATCTGGGGCAGCGCTCTCGGCCTGATCGCCTATTGGCTCTATCAGAAGGTGTCGCTCGGTCTGGTGATGACGGCAGCGATGGCGTTGAATCTCGCTCTTTCCGCGACTGCGGGAGTGCTGATCCCGCTCACCATGATGCGGCTCGGGCGCGATCCCGCGCTCGGCTCTTCGGTCATGATCACCGCAATCACCGACAGCGGCGGGTTTTTTATTTTCCTCGGTTTGGCGACGCTTTTCCTAGTGTGATCGGCGCGTGTGCGGAACGCCCGGGACGCGGCGAGAACCATCTTTAGAGCATGGAACGGAACGCGGCGTCCGCCGTCGCAATCGTAGTCTCTATATCCGCTTCGGAGTGCTCTGCCGAGACGAAGCCCGCCTCGTATGCGGACGGCGCCAAGTACACGCCGCGCTCGAGCATGGCATGGAAGAAGCGGTTGAACGCCTCTTTGTCGCACTGCATGACCTCCGCGTAGCTCGAAGGCGGCACGGCACGAAAATACAGACCGAACATGCCGCCCACAGACTGGGCCGAAAACGCAATGCCGCGCCTGCGCGCGGCCGATGCCAGGCCCTCGCAGAGCGTGCGTGCCGTCGCGGCAAGCTGTTCGTAGAAGCCCGGCGCCTCGAGTTTTTTGAGGGTCGCAAGTCCTGCGGCTACCGCAAGCGGATTGCCCGACAGCGTGCCGGCCTGGTACACGGGCCCCAGCGGCGCGATTTTCTCCATGATGTCGCGGCGGCCGCCGAAAGCTCCGAGGGGCATCCCCCCGCCTATTATCTTGCCGAGCGTGACGAGGTCCGCTCGCACGCCGTAGAGCTGCTGGGCGCCTTGCAGCCCGACGCGAAAGCCCGTCATCACTTCATCAAAAATCAGAACGGCCCCGTGCCGCGTGCACAGCTCCCGAATGCGCTCGAGAAACCCGGGCCGCGGCGCGATCAGGTTCATGTTCCCGGCGACCGGCTCGACGATGACGCAGGCGACGGAATCGCCCAGCTCGTGAAACGCGGCTTCCAGCCCCGCCACATCGTTGTAGTCAAGAACGAGCGTCTGCGCCGCGGTCTCGGCCGTGACTCCGTCCGAGCTCGGATTACCCAGAGTAAGCGCGCCCGAGCCGGCCTTGACGAGCAGGCTGTCGGCATGTCCGTGGTAGCAGCCCTCGAACTTGACGATGCGGGGCCGTCCGGTGAATCCACGCGCGAGCCGCAGCGCCGACATGGTTGCCTCCGTTCCGGAGTTGACCAGTCGTACCATTTCAAGCCCCGGGACGAGTCTCGCGAGCTGCTCGGCCATCTCGGTCTCGGGCTCGGTCGGCGCACCGAAGGAAAGTCCGCGTCCCGCCGCCGCGAACACTGCGGCGACCACTTCCGGATCCGCGTGCCCGAGAACGAGCGGTCCCCAAGAGCCGAGGTAATCGAGGTATTCCCGACCGTCGGCGTCCCAGATGCGGCTGCCTTTGCCGCGCACGATGAAGCGGGGCGTGCCGCCGACCGCGCGAAACGCGCGCACCGGGGAGTTGACCCCGCCGGGGATGGTTCTCTGTGCGCGTGCAAACAGCGATTCGTTCTTGCTCATGAGGGCCGCCGGTCGAAAAGGCGGCTGAAGCTGCGCGCTGTCGCCTCGATGTCTGGCGCATCGAAAAGCGCGCTGATCACCGCAACGGCGTCGGCACCAGCCTCGATGACGATAGGGGCGTTCTTGGTCGTAATGCCTCCGATCGCGACAACAGGTGAACCGAGGCGCCCCTTCGCTTCGCGATAAAGCGAAAGCGGCGCGCACGCGGCTCCCGGCTTCGTCGCGGAAGGGAAGGCGCTGCCGAAGGCGACATAGTCTGCACCGGCTTCCCGTGCGGCGAGCGCCAGTTCAAGTCTGTTGTAGCAGGAAACCCCGAGCAGCCGGTCGTCGCCGAGCTGTGCGCGCGCGGCCGCGATCGAGACGTCTTCGCGGCCGACGTGCAGGCCGTCTGCGCCGATCCCTATGGCGAGATCCAGGTCATCGTTGACGACGAGGGGAATGCGCGCTTCGCGACAGAGTGCAAGCAGCGCCGCGCCCTGGTCGCGGCGCTGCTCGGCGCCCGCGGATTTATTGCGGTATTGCACGATGCGTGCCCCGCCGGCAAGCGCGCTGCTCACTTTGCGAGTGAGCGACCTGATATCGGGGTCATCGGGTGTCACGGCGTACAGGCCGCGAAATCCCGCAGGTGAAGCCACCCAGTGCTCAGGCCTTGCCTTTGCCCGGCTCATCCATTTCCCGTGCCCAGAAAAATCGGTCCGGTATGTATTGACCCATACCCGGACGAAACCCGGCGTTGAGCGTTTGCCAGGTGTATTCCTGGGCTTCGCGCACCGCCTCGGGCAACTCGAGGCCGTTGGCGAGCGTCGCCGCGATTGCTGCGGCAAGCGTGCAACCCGAACCGTGATAACTTCCCGGCAGCCTTTCCCAGCTGTCCGAGCGCACCACGCCTTCCGGGCCGTAGAGCGTGTTCACCACCTGCGGCGTGTTCTCGTGCGTGCCGGTAATGAGCACATACTCGCAGCCCAGACCAAGCAGCTTCTCTGCAGCGCCGGGCAGTGCAAGCTCATCGTCGTCCTCGCCGTCGCCCTGGACAAGGCGCCGAGCCTCGCGGCTGTTGGGGGTGAGAATTGTGGTCTGGGGAAGAAGCAGCTCACACATCCCCGAAATCATGTCCTCGGTCGCAAGCTCGTCGCCGCGTCCGGAGGCAAGTACCGGATCGAAGACAAGGGGGACATCGGGATAGTCGGAAACGACCTCAGCGATCGCCGCGATGTTCTCGATGCTTCCGACCATTCCGACCTTGAACGCGGCGACCGGCATATCCTCGAGCACGAGGCGCGCCTGGTCGACCACCCACTCCGGATCGACGGCCTGCAGGTTCTCGACACCCGCGGTGTCCTGGACGGTGATTGCGGTAATGACGGAAAGTGCGTGACAGCCCATCGCGGCGAGCGTCAGCAAATCCGCTTGCATTCCCGCGCCACCGGTCGGATCTGCAGCCGAAAACGCAAGCACGATAGGAGGGAGGGTGGAAGAGGACATGGGCAGCGAAGAACCGGCGCAGGCTGGCAGGCGGCTCGTCGCTTTAGGTTATGATGCGGGCCCAGTCATTGTAACCCATCCCAACCCGATGACGGAAAAGCAAGATTTCAAAACCTGGATGTGCCTGATCTGTGGCTTCGTCTACGACGAAGAAGAGGGCCTCCCCGAAGAAGGAGTCCCGCCCGGGACGCGTTGGGAGGATGTCCCGATGAACTGGACTTGTCCCGAATGCGGCGCGCGCAAGGAGGACTTCGAGATGATCGAGCTTTGAATTCGGGCACGGCCCGTGCTACACCCTGGAACATCCCGCCAGTAACGATCGTATCAGTCCGCGATCCTGATAGCACTTCTGAAATACGCCGCACAAGGCTTTGTTTTGACTGGATTTGGTTGTATAGTGTAGAAAGCTGTATGAGGTGGAGTCGGGCCACGGCCCAAGAGGGTCGACGAAACTGTCGGATTATTGGAACACAGGACGTTTGCGGGGGTGAAGGTCGTGAGCGAAACCGCGAATCTTGCCGGCGTCAAAGTAATGGTGATCGACGACTCGAACACCATTCGCCGCAGCGCAGAGATTTTCCTGGTTCAAGCCGGTTGCAAGGTGATCCTCGCCGAAGACGGTTTCGACGCCCTCGCCAAGATCACCGACCACCAGCCCGACATCATCTTCGTGGACATCATGATGCCCCGCCTCGATGGGTACCAGACCTGCGCGTTGATCAAAAAAAACACACACTTCGCCAACACGCCCGTGATCATGCTGTCTTCCAAGGACGGCCTGTTCGATCGGGCGCGGGGCCGAATGGTGGGCTCGGACGAATATCTGACCAAGCCCTTCACGAAGGATAGTCTTTTAAAAACCATAGGGGCGCACGCGCCCGTTCGTACCTGAGGAGATGGCCATGGCCATAAAGAAGATCTTGATCGTGGATGATTCGCCGACCGACCGGCAATTTTTCATGGAAACCCTGTCCAAGCAGGGGTACCAGGTCGTGACGGCGGAGAGCGGCGACGAGGCGATCACCAAGTCGAAGTCGGAGCGGCCCGATCTGATCCTGATGGACGTGGTCATGCCGGGTACGAACGGCTTCCAGGCCACGCGTGCCATCACGCGCGACGAGGCGACCAAGCACATCCCCGTGATCGTCGTCACGAGCAAGAATCAGGAAACCGATCGCGTCTGGGGCATGCGCCAGGGCGCGAAGGATTACCTGATGAAACCGATCGATGCCAAGGAGTTGCTCGCGAAGGTCGCGGCGATCAAATAGGACCCAGGACGTGGCAAAACAGATCAGCCTGCGTGAGTTTCAGCAGGGACTCGCCCAGAGATTGCGGGAAGCCCAGGCCGAAGCCGAGCCCACCTCGCGGTTGGGGGTGCAAGCCGGGGGCGGCAACTGGTTGCTCAAGCTGGACGACGCTGGGGAGATGCTGCCGCTGCCCGAATTTTCTGCTGTTCCGCTCACCAAGTCATGGTACCTGGGCCTGGCAAACATCCGGGGGGTGCTCGCGAGCGTCGTGGATTTCGCCGCCTTCATGGGAGGGGAGCACACAGTGCGCACCCCCGATTGCCGCTTGTTGTTGATCGCTGAGCGCTTTCATTCGTTCAGTGGGCTGTTGATAAGCCGCATGCTCGGGCTAAAGAACGTACAAGCCATGCAGCCGACGGACAAGGCGACTGAAAAATCCTGGGTAGGAGCGGCCTATCGCGACGAGGATGGCCGCTTGTGGCAGGAAGTGGACATGGGCGCACTCGTGACGCACGACGATTTTCTTCAGGTGGGCGCCTAGCGCCCCCGGTAACCCGAACACAGGAGGGTCCAATGGCATTTCTCAGATTTCCAGCCAAGGCGGGAACCAAGGGTGCGACACCCACTACGCAGGCGCCGAGAGCAATCCCTCGGGCTGTACCCAAGCCCGTGGCCAAGCCGGCGGTTGGCCCGACAACTGTCATCGAAGGGCCGAAGCGGCGGATGGTGGGTGTCGGAGCGGTCCGCGTCGGCCAGCAGTACACGATTCTCGGCGCGATATTTGCGGTGCTCTTTGCCGCGGCCGCATTCGTCGTGTTCAAGGACAACCGCGAGGCGACCTACGGCACGATCTATGTTTCAACTGCCGCGCAGATGCGCATGCTGTCGCAACGCATCGCCAAGGCGGCGCAAACGGGGCTCATCGGGAGCCCCGAGGCATTCAAACAGTTGCAGCAGTCGCGCGATGAATTCATCGCGGCGCTGAAGCTGCTCACGCAGGGCGGGCAGGCAAGTGACGTATCGCTGCCGCCGACATCGGACACGGTTAAGCCGCAGCTCGACGCGTTGACCAAGGAATGGGAAAAGACCGACCGCAGTACTCAGCTCGTGCTCACGCAAAGCAAGAACCTCATCGGACTCGCGACAGCGGTACGCTTGATCAACACCAATAACCCCTTGCTGCTCGATCTTGCCGAGCAGGTCCAGGCGCTCAAGTTGCAGTCCCAGGCGCCCGCGCGCGAAGTCTCCCTTTCAGGGCAGTTGGTCATGTTGACGCAGCGGCTCGCGCGGAACGCGAATGCCATGCTCGGTGCCGACGTGATCGACCCGGAAGTGGCGTTTCTGATGGGCAAGGACACCACCACCTTCCGCGAGTTGCTGCAGGGCCTGCTGAAGGGCAGCGACGTGCTTCGCGTCAGCGCAGCGAAGGACCCCGAGCAGCAAGCAAAGCTTGCGGAACTTGAAAAGGCTTACCAGGAATTCCAGGGGGCGGTGGCCTCGATTCTCGGCAATCTGCAGTCGCTGGTGAATGCAAAGCAGGCCGGCCGAAAGGTCGTGGACGATTCCGAGCCGCTGCTCGCCGCGTCGCAAAAACTGGCTGACGCCTACGAGCAGGAACTTGGCGGACGTACGACGAACTTCATCGTGCTCGGGTCCTTGATCCTCGCAGGGATCGCCGTGATCTCGCTGATTGTCTTGGTGTACTTGGGCGACACGCGTCGGCGCGCCGAAGAGGCCGAGCGCCAACGCGCGGAGACCGAGCGAACCAACCAGTCGAACCAGGACGCAATTCTGCGGCTGATGAACGAAATGGGAAATCTCGCGGAAGGTGACCTTACCGTGAAGGCGACGGTGACCGAGGAGATTACCGGGGCCATTGCCGACTCGGTGAACTTCACGATCGACGAGCTGAGAACCCTCATCGCCCGGATCAACGCCGCCGCCGCGCAGGTGACGAGCGCCACGGAGTCCGCGCAGCAGACCTCGGCGCAGCTGCTCGCCGCCGCAGAGAAACAGTCCGTCGAGATCCGCCAGACGAGCGCTTCCGTTCTCAGTATGGCAAAGGCCATGAACGCGATGTCGGAGAGCGCTTCGCAGTCGGCCAGCGTGGCGCGCCAATCGCTCGCCGCCGCGCAGAAAGGCACGCAGGCGGTGCAGAACTCGATCTCGGGTATGAACGAAATCCGCGAGCAGATCCAGGAGACCTCCAAGCGCATCAAGCGACTGGGCGAATCCTCTCAGGAGATCGGCGAGATCGTGGAGCTGATTTCGGACATTACCGAGCAGACGAACGTTCTCGCGCTGAACGCCGCGATCCAGGCGGCTTCAGCGGGTGAAGCCGGACGCGGTTTCACGGTCGTGGCCGAAGAGGTGCAGCGGCTTGCGGAGCGCTCAGCCGAGGCGACCAAGCAGATCGGAGCGATCGTCAAGACCATTCAGACAGACACCCAGGACGCGGTCTCCGCCATGGAGAAGAGCACCCAGGGCGTGGTCGAGGGTGCGAAGCTCTCGGACGCCGCCGGCCAGGCGCTTTCGGAGATCGGTTCGGTGTCGCAGCAGCTCGCGCAGCTTATTGAAGGCATCACGATGACCACGGAACAGCAAGCGAGATCCGCAAACACGGTGGCGACCAGCATGCAGGACATTTTGAGCATCACCCAGCAGACCACCGAGGGCACCAAGCGCACTGCAGTGTCGATCGGCCAGCTTGCAGAGCTCGCCAAGGAGCTGAAAGGTTCGGTATCGGGCTTCAAGATTGTTTGAAGCAGGAGAGCCAGGTCGGGAGCAATGACTGCACGCGCCGATTTCGACGTCGGGCCGCTTTCCTGGGTTAAGGGCGAGATCGATCACGCTATACAGCGATCCCAGGAAGCGTTGCGCGCGTTCGCGACGAACAGCGCCGACGCCGCACAGCTAAGGTCGAGCCAGTCGCATCTGCATCAGGCACACGGCGCTCTCTCGATAGTCGGTCTGGAAGGCATCACTCGCGTGTCCGAGGAGCTTGAAGGCCTGCTCGCGGGCATCGAAAAAGAGGCTTCCCTGAGGGAGAGCGAGATCTTCCGGCTGGTCGAGCGCGCCCTCAACGGAATCCGCACCTACCTCGACCAGCTCATGGCTGGCAGCCCCAATCAGCCCCTCAGGCTCTATTCCCTGTACCGCGACGTCGTTACAGCGCGCGGCGGGCGTGCCGACCCGACCGACCTCTACTATCCGAATCTCAGCTTCCGTCCTCCCAAGCGCGACAAGCTTGCGGGTGCATTGAGAGCGGGCGATTCGGACAAGTACCTGCGCGAGCAGCGCGGCCGCTACCAGCGCGGATTCCTCAAGTGGCTCAAGAACGACGCGAGCGGCGCCGAGGACATGCGCGCAGCCATCGAGGCGATCGAGGCGGCGCAGGGTCCAAGCGCGCAGCGCGCCTTCTGGTGGGTGTCGCTCGCCTTCTTCGACGCCCTTGCGCACAAGGCCCTGCCCCAGGATGTCGACGCCAAACAGCTCTGCAACCGCATCGAACAACAGATCAAGCGGCTGCTCGAAGGCACGCCGAGCGTCGCAGAGCGGCTGATGCGCGAAGTTCTCTATTACGTGGCTCGCGCCAAACCGGCGACCGCGCGCGTGCGCGAAGTGCAGGAAGCCTACCATCTGAGCCAGACCATCCCGGCGTCCGAGAGCGACGACGACACGGTCGAGGAAAATCCGGCGCTGAAGTCGGCGCGCGAGCACCTCAATCATACGAAGGACGCCTGGAACAAGTTCGCATCAGGCAATCCTCCGTCGCTGCTCGCATTCCGCGACAGTGCGGCCGGGCTCAAAGCGGACGCCGATCAACTGGGCAACGCAGATCTCGCAGCGCTCGCCCGAGAAGTCGCCGAGATCGCGGCGTGGCTCACTTCGAACCGCGAAAACATGAACGAGGCGGTCGCGCTCGAAGTCGCAACGGCGATCCTGCTGCTCGAAAACGCCCTCGCCGGTCTCGCGCATCTCTCAGGCGAGTTTGCCCAGCAGGCGCAACTCCTGCGCTCGCGCCTGGAGGATTGCATGCTCGGCAAGCTCCGTCGCAGTGCCCC
>Ga0307469_10000807_pt1 | contig 11450 bp, 11 predicted proteins | sample atmos_gasesAM2C__FD_203084 | JGI IMG/M metagenome (GOLD analysis project Ga0307469, IMG submission 203084) | Hardwood forest soil microbial communities from Morgan-Monroe State Forest, Indiana, United States - atmos_gasesAM2C_515 | ecosystem: Environmental > Terrestrial > Soil > Temperate...
CAGCACGGCGGTGTTCGCGATGACCTATCCTTCGATGAATGCGCTCGCCTCGCAGCAGATTCCGGCGAACGCGCAGGGCGAGCTCCAGGGCGCCGTCGCGAGCCTCTACAGTCTCAGCTCGATCTTTGGTCCGCCGTTGATGACCCAGGTCTTCGGGTACTTCTCACGCCAGGGCGCCGCGGTGCACTTTCCGGGAGCCGCGTTCGTGACGGCGGCGCTGCTGACCCTTGTCTGCGGGGCATTGTTTGCGAAGGCGATGCGGCTTGCCCCGCAGCACGCCGCCGCGTCCGCTCCGCCTGTCTCCGGAGGCTGAATGTCCCTGCGCACCCTGCTCCCGCTCTTCGCAATCCTGAGCGCCCTCGGGCCGTCCGCGGGCTCGGCGGGCGATGCCGCGCCCGCCGGCGCGGCGCCTGCCTTGCCGCCGATCCGGCACGTGTTCGTGCTGGTGCTCGAGAACATGAGCTACTCGCATACCTTCGCGCAGGATTCGCAGGCTCCGTATCTCGCGCACACGCTCCCGGCACAGGGGGCGCTGCTCACGCGGTACCACGCGATCGGGCATGCGAGCCTCGACAACTACGTGGCGATGATCAGCGGCCAGGCGCCGAACCATGAGACGCAGCTCGACTGCCCGACCTACACCGAGTTCCGCCTGAGCTCGCCGGCGCTCAACGCCGACGGCCAGGCGCTCGGCGCCGGCTGTGTGTATCCGCCCATCGTCAAGACGCTGCCCGATCAGCTCGAGGCGGCGTCCTTGAGCTGGAAGGGCTACATGGAGGACATGGGCAACGATCCGCAGCGCGAGCGCCCCAGCTGTGGGCACGTGCCGCTCGGCGCGGTGGACCCGACCAGCGTCGCGCAGCGCGGCGATCAGTACGCCGCCAAGCACAATCCGTTCGTCTGGTTTCACACGATCATCGACGATGCGGCGCGCTGCGATGCGCGCGTCGTGAATCTCGATCGTCTGCCTCAGGATCTCAAGAGCGTCGCCACGACGCCGAACTTCGTCTTCATCACGCCCAACCTCTGCAGCGACGGCCACGATGCGCAGTGCATCGACGGGCGCGAGGGCGGGCTCAAGGCGATCAACGTCTTTCTCACGCAATGGGTACCGCTGATCCTGAACTCGGCGGCCTTCCGCGCCGACGGAATGCTCATCGTGACGTTCGACGAGGCCGATGGCGTCGGCCGCGAGGGCTCGGGCGCCTGCTGCGGGGAGAAGCCGCTCCCGGGAGCGCGTTACGCGCCCGGCTTCAATGGTCCGGGCGGCGGGCGCGTCGGGGCGGTGGTGCTTTCGCCGTTCGTGAAGCCCGGAACGGTGTCAGCGGTGCACTACAACCACTACTCGCTCCTGAAGACCGTCGAGGCGCTCTTCGGGCTGACGCCGCTCGGCTATGCGGCGGCGCCGGGTCCCAGGGTATTCGGGCCGGACGTCTTCAGCGGCGCCGCGCCGCATCCACCCGCTCGATGAGATCGGCGACGAGCGGATTCGGGCGGAAGAGGGGGCTCAGGAAACCCTGCTGCGGCGAGAAGGTGACCTCGCGGCCGAAGCGTCCGGCGGTGCGCAGTGTCAGCGTGATCCGCGGCGGGTTGGTGATTCCCGCGTAACTCACGTTGATGATCTCTCCGAGCGGGATGCGCTCTGCGTCCTCGCCGAAGCGCACCCGCAGGGCATCGCCCTCGTCCCACACTTCGTCCGCCAGATCGAACACCATCTTCCGCAGCACGACGTAGATGATGATCGCCACCGCGAGTGGCGCCATGAACACCGGCCAGGGAGGGGCGTTGGGGCTGCCTCTCGTCGCGAGCAGCGGCGCTGCCACGCCGACGGCGATCACGCCGAACAGCAGATACGGCAGAACCCTCTTCTGGAAGAAGGTGTTACGCGAGGAAATGCGCTTCCCGGTCGGCATCCTTCTCCCCCTTTGGTATAGTCGACAGATACTTGCCGAGGCAGTAGTCTTGCCGGCAGTAAATTTCACGGACGGCGGCCCGGGCGCCGCACCCGGGTTTCTCGTGAGTCGCAGGGCCACCATCAAAGCCGAGCCGGAGGCGGGCGCGCAAGTCCCCGAGGGGGGATTGAGCGTCGGCTATCTGATGGCGCGCGCCCGGGCGTCGCTCCTCGCCGGGCTCGACGCCGAGCTCGCGCCCTTCGGGCTGAACGCGATGCAGTACGCGGTGCTGAAGCACCTCGCCGACGGCAACGCCCGCACCGCGGCGGACCTCTGCCGACACATGTACTACGACACGGGATCGATGACGCGCCTCCTCGACCGGCTCGAGGAGAAGGGGCTGGTGCGGCGCGAGCGCTGCCGCGAGGATCGCCGCGTGGTGTTCCTGCGCGTCGCGCCGGCCGGCCGCGGCCAGCTGCCGCGTCTGCGGGCCGCCGGCAGCCGGGTGCTGCAGGACCACCTGGCCGGCTTCCAGGCTGCCGAGGTGGACACTCTCAGGAGCTATCTCGGACGCATGATCGAGAACGGAAGACTCTCGGGGGGCCCTCACCACTCACAAACGGGCAAAGCATGATCACTCGCACGACACCCGTATTCACAGCGCTGCTCGGCGCGGCGCTCCTCGCCCTGCTCACCGGATGTGTGGACCGCGGCGGCTGGAAAGCCGCGCCACAGCTCGCTCCGGCGCAGCTCAGCGCCGACCGTACCCTCACCGGCATGCCGGTGGATGCGGCGGCCTGGCCCGCGGATGGCTGGTGGCACTCCTTCGGCGATCCGCAGCTCGATGCGCTCGTCACCGAGGCGATCGCCGGCAGCCCCTCGCTCATCGCCGCTGAGGCGCGGCTGCGCGCCGCGCAGGGCCAGGCACTCGCCGTCGGCGCGCTCAAGCTCCCGAACGTGGCGCTCGATGCGCAGGCCACCCGACAGCGCTACCCCGAGAATGGCCTCTACCCGCCGCCCTATGCGGGCAACTACTACAACGACGGGCGCGTCGCCTTCGACCTGAGCTATGACATCGACTTCTGGGGCCGCAACCGCGCGCTCCTGGCCTCGGCGCGCTCCGGGGTAGACGCGGCCGAGGCCGATCGCGCCGCGGCGCGTCTCGCGCTCGCCGTGGCGGTGGTGCGCGCCTACGTGCAGCTCGACCTCTGGTACTCGCTGCTCGACGTCGCCAACGAGCAGCTCAGGCAGCAGGCCTCGATCATGGAGCTCACGCAGCAACGCGTCGACGCCGGGCTCGAGAACCTGGCGCGCGTCAAGCAGTCCGAGGCCAGCCTCGCCTTCGCGCGCGCCGGCATCGCCGCGGCGCAGGCCAACATCGACCTGGCGCGCAACCAGCTCGGCGCACTCGTCGGCGCGGGTCCCGATCGCGGCCACGCGCTGACGCGGCCGCAGCTCACGGCCCCGGCGAGCATCGCGCTGCCTTCGGCGCTGCCCGCGGATCTGCTCGGACGTCGTCCGGACGTGGCGGCGGCGCGGGCGGAGGTGCGGCAGGCTGCGCACGGGATCCAGGCGGCGGAGGCCGACTTCTACCCCAACGTGAATCTCGCCGCGTTCGCGGGCGTGCAGAGCATTGGCCTCGACAAGCTGTTCGAGGGCTCGGCGACCATCGTCGGCGTGACGCCGGCGCTCAGCCTGCCGCTCTTCAACCGCCGGCAGCTGCGCGGCGCGCTCGAGGCGCGGCAGGCCCAGCTCGATGCCTCCGTCGGGCAGTACAACCAGACCGTCATCGGCGCCGTGCACGACGTCGCCGACGTGGTGACCAACTGGCGCGCACTCGAGCGCGAGAGCGCCGAGCAGCAGACCGCGCTCGCCGCCGCGCGGCGCGCCTATGACCTCACCACCGAGCGCTATCGCGCCGGGCTCGACAACTATCTCACCGTGCTCTCGACCGAGAACCAGCTGCTGCTCGCGCAGGCCGCGGGCGCGCAGCTCGTCGCGCAGCGCCTCACCTTCAGCGTCGATCTGGTGCGTGCCCTCGGGGGCGGTTACACGCCGGCGGCGCCGGCTGGCTGACGCGAGCGCTTAAATCCCATGGACGACACCGTCGCCGCGAGTCCTGCGTCCGTCGCGAGCCGTCTGCAGCAGCGCCGCCGCACCGGGCTCACGATCCTCGGGGCCGCGGTCGGCGTCATCGCACTCGCGGCGCTCGCGTGGTGGTGGCTCTACGCCAGCGGTTATCAGAGCACCGACGACGCCTATGTCGCCGGCGATCTGGTCGGCGTCATGTCGCAGGTGAGCGGCACCGTGGTGTCGATCGGAGCGGACGAGACCGACCGCGTGCAGGCCGGACAGGAGCTGGTGCGGCTCGATGCCACCGATTACCGCATCGCGCTGCAGGAGGCCGAGCAGCAGCTCGCGCGCGCGGTGCGCCAGGTGCACACCGTGTTCGCCAATCGCGACGAGCTGCGGGCGCTGGTCGCAGAGCGGCGGGCCGATCTCGAGCGTGCCCAGTCGGACCTCGCGCGCCGTCACGCGGTCGCCGCGAGCGGCGCGGTATCGACCGAGGAGCTCGGACATGCACAGGATGCGGTGAAGGCCGCGCGGGATGCCCTCACCGCCGCCGAGCACAATCTCGCCGCCGGCAGCGCGCTCGTCGGGCGAACCGGCGTCTCCGACAACCCGGACGTGCGGGCCGCGGCCACCCAGGTGGAGCGCGCCTGGCTCAACGTCGAGCGAACCAGCGTGCGCGCCCCGGTGTCGGGCTATGTCGCGCGCCGCGGCGTGCAGCTCGGCGAGCGCATCGCGCCGGGAACACCGCTCATGGCGCTCGTGCCGCTCGAGCGGCTGCGGGTCGATGCCAACTTCAAGGAGGTGCAGCTCGATCGGATGCGCATCGGGCAGAGCGCGCGCGTAGTCGCCGACCTCTACGGCAGCCACGTCGAATATCACGGCACCGTCGAGGGGCTCGGCATGGGCACGGGCGCCGCGTTCGCGCTGCTGCCGGCGCAGAATGCGACCGGCAACTGGATCAAGGTGGTGCAGCGCGTGCCGGTGCGCATCGCACTCGATCCGAAGGAGCTCGAGGCGCACCCGCTGCGCGTCGGGCTCTCGACGCGCGTGCGGATCGACGTGCGCGACAGCTCCGGCAGCCAGCTCGCCCCGGCGCCGCGCCGCGAGCCGGTGCTGGCGACGTCGGCTTACGATACCGACCTGAGCGGGATCCGCACGCGCATCGCCGAGATCATCCGCGACAACACCGGGGCGGGGTCGGCCGCGTCGCTGGCGCGCGACTAGCGCGCCGGTTGAGGCGCGCGCCTCAGTCGGTCTTGAGATAGCACAGGGGCAGTGCGGTCGTGTACTTGATCGTCTCGAGCGCGAAGCTGGCACTCACGTCGAGGAAGTCCACCGCGGAAATGAGCCGCTTGTAGACCGCGTCGTAGGCGTCGATGTCGGGCACGACGATGCGGATCAGGTAGTCGACGTCCCCTGACATGCGGTGGATCTCGGTCACTTCCGGGATGTCGCGCACCGCGCGCACGAACTTGGCGAACCAGGCCTCGCTGTGGTTGGCAGTCTTCAGCGTGACGAACACCGTGGTGCCGACGTTGAGCGCGTGCGCATCGAGGAGCGTCACGGTGCGCCGGATGACGCCCTCCTGCTGCAGCTTCTGGATGCGCCGCCAGCAGGGCACCTTGGAGAGGCCCACCCGATCGGCGATCTCGGCGGCGGTCAGCTCCCCGTTGGTCTGCAGCAGATCGAGGATTCTGGCGTCCAGCTTGTCCATTGAAACTTCGGTTCGTTGAACCCCCTCGGCGCGCAACATTGTTGCGCAGCCGGGGCGAACGCGCCACCGATTCGCAATCGCATCACCGGCGCCCGCGGCTAGCATGATCGCGATGAACCCCCTCCGGGCCTTTACCGAGCATCCGGCCTCGGTCGGCGAGAGCTATACCGAGCACCTGGCGCGGGCCACCTGCTTTGGTGTGAGGATGATCGGGGCCGGGCTCGCCTGCCTGGTGCACGCGCTGCTGCCCTTCCTGTTCGTGCGCACCGGCAGTGCGGCGATCGCCGAGCTCAACGACCGCATGGTCGCCAATCGGCGCGTCACACCGCCACCGCCGCTCGCCAGCACTTCGCGACTGCCGTACTGACCGTGCTCGGCTTGCTGCGGGCTCTGTTTCCGCCGTGGGCCTCGCTGCGCCAGGCGGCTCCGGGAATCGCCGTGGCCGTAGCGCTCGCGCTCATCGCGCGCGCGATCGCCGACGCGCTCGCCCACGGCGCAGCCGGCCTCCCAAAGCTCCCCCTGAGCCCCGTCATGTGCGCCGTGGTCCTCGGCATGCTCTGGCGCAATACCCTGGGCGTCCCCGGCTGGGCGACCAACGGCCTGAAGTGGGCCATGCATCAGCTGCTGCGCACCGGCATCGCGCTCGTCGGGCTGCGTCTGACGCTCTCGGGGGCGAGCTCGATTGCGCTCACCGCGCTGCCGGTGGCGCTCACCTGCCTCACGGTCGCGCTGCTTGGCGGCTGGGGGCTCGCGCGGCTCTTCGGCGTCGGCCCGCGGCTCGGGGCGCTGCTCGCGATCGGCACCGCGGTGTGCGGCTGCACGGCGGTGGTCGCGATGTCGCCGGTGATCAGGGCGCGCCACGCGGAGACCGCCTTCGCCGTCACCTGCGTGGTGCTGTTCGGTTGCGCGGCGATGCTCTGCTACCCCTGGGTGGCGGGCCATTTCTTCGCCGCCTCCCCGGTGCACGCCGGCATCTTTCTCGGCACCGCGATCCACGACACCTCGCAGGTGATCGGTGCGGCGCTCATGTATTCGCAGCAGGCGCTCGCTCCGGCCGCGCTCGCCGCGGCAAGCGTCGCCAAGCTTCTGCGCAATCTCTCGATCGCGGTGCTGGTGCCGCTCGCCGCCTGGCTCTCGCGCCGCCACGAGGCGCGCGGCGGCGTCGACGAGCATGCGGCCGAGGCCGATCACGGGCTCGCGCCGCACCCGCAGCTCGTGCCGATGTTCGTCGTGGCCTTTCTCGCCTTCATCGTGGTGCGCACCGCCGGGGACGCACTGCTCGGGGAGGGGAGTGCGCTCTGGCAGGCCGTGGTGCACACCGGCTACAACGCCTCGGATCTCTTTCTCCCCTGCGGCATGACCGCGGTAGGGCTCTCGGTCTCCTTCGCCGACATGTGGCGCATCGGCTGGCGGCCGCTCGCGGCGGGACTCGTGGTGGCGAGCCTCGTGGGGGCCTGCAGCCTGACGCTCACGCTCGCGCTGCTGCACTTCGCGCACTGAACCCCTAAACTTCCGCGACCGGCGCTCCGAGGGCGCCAACGGCGGGGGAGCGGAGCATGGCGAGGGTGCGAGGGAAGATTTCGCGTCGCGCGGCGGAGGACGCGGTACGCGTCCTGCTGCGCTGGGCGGGCGATGACCCGAGCCGCGAGGGGCTGCGCGACACGCCGCAGCGGGTCGTCGACGCCTACCGTGACTGGTTCTCCGGCTACCGGATCGATCCCGCCGCCTACCTGCGCCGGACGTTCGAGGAGGTCGCCGGCTACGATGAGATGATCGTGCTGCGCGACATCTCCTTCGAGTCACACTGCGAGCACCACATCGCGCCCATGATCGGCCGGGTGCACGTCGGTTACCTGCCCGCCAGCAAGGTGGTCGGCATCAGCAAGCTGGCGAGGGTGGTAGACGGCTATGCGCGGCGCCTGCAGGTGCAGGAGAAGCTCACTGCGCAGATCGCCGACTGCATCGCGGAGGTCCTGAAGCCGCGCGGTGTCGGCGTGGTGGTGGATGCGGCGCACGAATGCATGACCACCCGCGGGGTGCACAAGCGCAGCGTCTCGATGGTCACGAGCCGCATGATCGGCAGCTTCAGGAGCGATGCGCGCACCCGCGCCGAGTTCCTGACCTTCATCGGCATCTCGGGCGCGCGCGAGGTCTAGCGCCGGCCGCAGAGGGCTGCTGCCCGCTCAGGCCGAGAGCGCCGCGTCGGCGCGCGCGGCGCGCTTGCGGTCCTGCTCCTTGAGGAAGCGCTTGCGGATGCGGATCGAGGCGGGCGTCACCTCGACCAGCTCATCCTCGGCGATGAACTCGACGGCATACTCGAGCGTCAGCGGGATCGGCGGCGTCAGCAGGATCGCATCGTCCTTGCCGGCGGCGCGGATGTTGGTGAGCTTCTTGGTCTTGATGGGATTCACGACCAGATCGTTGTCGCGGCTGTGGATGCCGATGATCATGCCCTCGTAGAGCTTCTCGCCGGGACTCACGAACAGCCGTCCCCGCTCCTGGAGGTTGAAGAGCGCGTAGGCCACCGCCTCGCCGTTCTCGTTGCTCACCAGCACGCCGTTGTGCCGATCGGGAATCTCGCCCTTGACCGCCGCGAAGCCGTCGAAGATGTGACTCATCAGCCCCGTGCCGCGGGTGAGCGTGAGGAATTCGCCCTGGAAGCCGATGAGCCCGCGCGCCGGCACGCGGTACTCGAGCCGCACGCGCCCCTGGCCGCCGACGCTCATGTCGGCGAGCTCGGCGCGCCGGGTGCCGAGAGCCTCCATCACCGCTCCCTGGTGGTCCTCCTCGACGTCGACCGTCAGCGCCTCGTAGGGCTCGCGCACCTCGCCGTCCACCAGCTTGGTGAGCACGTGCGGGCGCGACACCGCGAGCTCGTAGCCCTCGCGGCGCATGTTCTCGATGAGGATGGTGAGGTGCAGCTCGCCGCGCCCGGAGACGCGCAGCACGTCGGCCTCGTCGGTGTCCTCGACGCGCAGCGCGACGTTCGACTGCAGCTCGCGGTAGAGCCGCTCGCGCAGCTGCCGGCTGGTGACGAACTTGCCCTCGCGCCCGGCGAGCGGGGAGCTGTTGACCTGGAAATTCATCTGCAGCGTCGGCTCATCGATCGCGATCGGTGGCAACCCTTCCGCGTGCTCGCGGTCGCAGACCGTGAGCCCGATGTTGACCGCCTCGACGCCGGTCACGGCGACGATGTCGCCGGCGCTCGCTTCCTCGACCGGGAGGCGCTCGAGGCCGGTGAAGGTCAGCACCTGGGCGATCTTCGCCTCGCCGCGGTCCTCGTTGCCGTAGCGCAGAGCGACGGTCTGCCCCGGGCGCACCGAGCCGCAGCGGATGCGGCCGATGCCGATGCGGCCGACGTAGGAGTTGTAGTCGAGCGTCGAGATCTGCAGCTGCAGCGGCAGCTCCTCCTGCGCGGCCGGCGGCGGCACGTGCGCGAGGATCGCCTCGAAGAGCGCCGACATGTCCGGGCGGCGCTCGGTGTAGTCGGTGCTTGCCCAGCCCTGCAGCGCCGAGGCGTAGATCACCGGGAAGTCGAGCTGCGCATCGGTCGCGCCGAGCTTGTCGAACAGATCGAAAGTCTGGTCGATGACCCAGGCAGGCCGGGCCCCGGGCCGGTCGATCTTGTTGACTACGACGATTGCCTTGAGGCCCTGCGCGAGCGCCTTGCGTGTGACGAAGCGCGTCTGCGGCATCGGGCCCTCGACAGCATCGACCAGCAGCAGCACCCCGTCGACCATCGACAGCACCCGCTCGACCTCACCGCCGAAGTCGGCGTGCCCCGGGGTGTCGACGATGTTGATGCGCGTGCCGCCGTACTCGATGGCGCAGTTCTTGGCGAGGATCGTGATTCCGCGCTCGCGCTCGATGTCGTTGGAATCCATGATGCGCTCGCCGAGTCGCTCGTGCTCGGCGAAGGTCCCCGACTGCTTGAGCAGGCAGTCGACGAGCGTCGTCTTGCCGTGATCGACGTGCGCGATGATGGCGATGTTGCGGATCGGGCGATGCATGCGGAAGCGCCGCCCACTTCGGGTGCGCGGCATCGAAAAAAGGGTGCGCAGGGTAGCAGAACGCCGAAACAGGCGTTGCTTTCAAACTTAAATTATTGATTTAACTTGGTTTTCTACTCGCTGGGGATCCCGATGCGCAGCGCCACGATCGCGATCCGGATTTCGACGAAGAAGGCGATGTAGGCGACGGCGAGGCAGAGCATCGCGCCGGTGAACAATAGCGCCACCGCCTTCGCGAGATCGACGCCGAGGAAGGCGTCGGCAAAGAGCGAGACCACGACGAGCGCGACGAGGAGGGCGGCGACCGCGCACATGGAGATCGCCGTGTTGATGTAGCGGGCTCGGCGTTCGAGTGCCCGCAGATCCGCGAGCAGCACCTTGCGGCGCGCTGGCTGGCGCTCGAGCTGGTCTTCCAGCGCGCGGGCCCGATCGACCACCCTCGCCAGGCGGCTGGTGAGTACGCCGAGGGTGGCGGCGACACCCGTCAAGAGGAAGACCGGCGCGACCGACGACTGGACTACGTGCGCGATATCCATCGAGCCCCCGGGGGCGAGACGCGGCGCTCGCCGCCGCGCCCTTCTATCACAAAATGAGCTGCGGTTGGTTGCGGCCGCCGTCTGCGCTGTTGTACGATCGTTCAACAATGAAGACGAGTCCCGTACAACGCCTCGAGACCGCAGCGCCGGCCGACCTGAGCGCGCAGAGCCTGCCCGGCTGGATCTATCGGGACGCGGAGTTCTTCCAGCGCGAGAAACAGGCGGTCTTCCGCACCGCCTGGCACCTCGTCTGCCACCTGAGCGACATCCCGCGGGCGGGCGACTTCCATACTTTCGAGTTCCTCGGCGAGTCGGTCGTGGTGCTGCGGGCCGCCGGGGGCGAAGTGCACGCCTTCCACAATGTGTGCCGGCACCGGGGGGCGCGGCTCCTCGACGGCCCGAGCGGCCATTGCGGCCGGCGCATCACCTGCCCGTATCACGCCTGGACCTACGCCCTCGACGGGCGCCTCATCGGCGTGCCGCAGCGCGACAACTTCCCCGGACTCGATGTCGCCCAGCATGGCCTGCGGCCGCTCGAGCACGAGGTGTACCTCGGCTTCATCTTCGTGCGCTTCGCGCGGGGACTGCCGAGCGTGCGCGAGATGGCGGCCCCTTACGACCACGAGCTCGCCGCGTACCGCTTCGAGGAGCTGGTACCGATGGGCCGCGTGGCGCACCGGCGGCGCGCGGTGAACTGGAAGAACGTCGCCGACAACTACTCCGACGGCCTCCATATCAACACGGCGCATCCCGGGCTCACCCGGCTCTTCGGCCAGGGCTACGGCATCGAGGCGCAGCCGTGGGTCGATAAGATGTGGGGGAGGCTCCGCGATACGCCCTCGTCGAACTGGTCCGAGCGGCTCTACCAGCAGCTGCTGCCGGCGGCCGCGGGGCTGCCGCCGGAGCGGCAGCGCCTGTGGACCTATTTCAAGCTCTGGCCTAACGTTGCCTTCGACGTCTATCCGGACCAGGTCGACTTCATGCAATTCCTGCCGATCTCGCCCACCGAGACGCTGATCCGCGAGATCGCCTACGTGCACCCGGACACGCGCCGCGAGATGCGCGCCGCGCGCTACCTCAACTGGCGCATCAACCGCCGCGTGAGCCTCGAGGACAAGGCGCTCATCGAGCGCGTGCAGGCCGGCATGGCTTCGAGCAGCTACAGCGCCGGCCCGCTGAGTGCGGGCGAGGTATGCCTGCGCAGCTTCGCGCAGCGGATGCGCAC
>Ga0307469_10000808_pt1 | contig 11448 bp, 8 predicted proteins | sample atmos_gasesAM2C__FD_203084 | JGI IMG/M metagenome (GOLD analysis project Ga0307469, IMG submission 203084) | Hardwood forest soil microbial communities from Morgan-Monroe State Forest, Indiana, United States - atmos_gasesAM2C_515 | ecosystem: Environmental > Terrestrial > Soil > Temperate forest...
TCTCATTAACGGACCAATCGGTGCGAAGGGAATGGCGCCCCGGTACCCAGGAAGGCTTCGCAGAATGTACGCAGGAATAGTTCGGCATGAAACGCAGCGAAGGAAAGAGCACAAGAATGGTGGAGGCGGGGGGAGTTGAACCCCCGTCCGAGAAGCCTTGCTACCCGAAGCCTACATGCTTATCCCGTTCCGATTGTTTCGCCGCCAGCGCTCAGAGCGGGCAAGACGCGCTCGCGGCTAGTCCGATGATCTCGCCCGCGCGTTACGGACCGAAACGCGCAGGCCAGCCTGCTGTGTGACGCCTCATCCCAAACGCGCAGACAACGCTTGGGGAGACGCGCTACCTAATTTTGTTTAGGCAGCGAGAGCCAACTGCGTATTGGCAGTTGTAGTGTTCCACCCGATTGCGGGCAGGTGGCGCCCGGCATGCCTTCGGGACGCGACAGCCTCCGTCGAAACCGTTTCGCCCCCGTTGGTCTATATAGAATACCACCCCGCGCAAACCTCTGCTAATCCGGGCGGCGCGAGTAGTGGATCAGTTTCCTCCTCCCATCGTATCCCATACGTTCGCAGGACTCCATTTGTCCGAGCTGCGCGATTATCAGGACTTGATCATCAAACGGTTGAGCAGGAATGAGCGAGGCAGGAGACTCGGATCCTAATTCCAGAAATCATCTCGATCGATGAGTTCGACGCCGACCTGACGGTTGCCCTCTGAATCCATTCGGGAATAGACCACTCGGGCCGCCGCGCGGCCGCCCTTATCCTTCCGCGTCAAAACAAGCGTCCCGCCTTTTTCGACCGGATGGTGACATACGAAACCGGCGCCGTGGCGGCTCAGCGTGGAGGTCCAAGTATCTTCCTCCCACGTCCGGCATGAATCCTCTCGACGCAGCCAGACCGCCACCGCGGTCGCCAATCGCGGGCTTCGTCGCAGAGACTTGCCCGCCTGTGATACCCAAAGGAGGGCCTCCAGCAGGCGCGCTTTCGTGTGATGATCCGCGAGACGTGCGTCCTCGACAAGGTTCCCGGCCTGTCGTGCCCAGGCGGCTAAGAATTCCTTGAAAGCGGTGGTCGCCGCCGGGTCATACTCCTGACCCCGCAAGCGTTCATGGCGCGATCGAAGTTCCTGAAACGAGCTCGATAGGAAATGATCGAGGCAAAACGCGCGTGTATCAACTTCGGCAGCGGCGCATTCCCCGCAAGATTCAACGCTGCAGGGACTGCTCTCTGCTGCCTGTTGAACTCCGACCGATTCGATTTCGCCTTCCATCGCTCCGTCCCGGAACGGCCCTAAGGGGCCCGCCTAGTCCTTGGACAGTTTCCCGATTCCCTTGGCCAGTTCGGAAATTGCGCCGCTGACGAATTCAAGGTGGCTGCGGCTGTAATGCGACATCTCCCCGGCGAAATGACGCGATATGTCCGCCGCCTTTTGCTTCAGAGTCGCGAGAGCGCCTTCGGTCACAGGCTCCAATGCATCGTGCAAGCGCGCTTGCGCCTCCGCCTCCTGTTTCTGAGCGGAAGTTCGAACACTCTTAAGCGCGGAATCCGCGGCAGCGCTGGCGCCGCGCTCGAATTCTTTGCGAGCGCTATCGAGCCGCTCCCGCAGGATCATTTCGAACTGTTTATCGAGCCGCGTGCAGCTCTCTTCAATCTGGACCGCCGACTTCTCCACAGATTGCTGGCAAATCTTTTCCAACTCCTGTTCACGCTTCGTTAGGTCCGCCGCCACTTTGCGGGCATGGTCGAACACGGGCGCGGACTGTTCCTTCAGACGAGCGATGATGCGATCCACTGCGTCTTTGCGCGATGCTTCGAGAAATCCCCGCAGCCCGTCCTGAGCCTTCGTCGTCAGCCTCTCGGAAACTTCCTCGACTTCACGATGGCGCATCTCCATTCGCGCGAGCGCCTGCTGAAGGTCCGTTTCGATCTTTTTCGTCCACTGCGCGTGACGGGCTCGCGCACTTTCCTCGCCGATCTTGTTCATCCGCTTGAGAGAGTCGTCGATCCAGGAACCAGCCTGGGAGGAGGTGGCTTCAGCGACAGCGCGTTTCGCTTCTTCCCGGAGCTCGGCGCGCATGTCGTTCAGGAGCGCTGCCGCTCTCTCGCGCACAACGACCTCTGCCGCTTCAGACAGCATCCTTTCCATCTGTTGTTGAACGCCACCAATTAACTGGCCCACGGCCCGCGCCCCGGAAGAAGGCGAAGAGACGGACTCGGCCGCGCGAGTGCTCGCCGCTTTGGCGCGCTCTTCTTTCGTTGTGGTTGGAGCTGCCTCCGGCCGGAGAACTGCGACCGTCTTTGCTTTCGACCCCTCGGCCTCGGGACTGCGAGGCCCGCAGAATGGCAACCAATCGCTGGGTGGCGGATTGATGCCCCAGATATTTCCGGGTTCGTCGAGCTCGATGGCCGTCTGGAATAGGCCGCCCTGTTCAGTAGGACGCTGCGTCCATTTTACGTGGCCACGAGTGGAAATCGGCTTCGAATCCTGGCCTTTGCCGTTCAATTCTAGTATCACGAAGGCGTTGGGCAATACCTCGTGCTTCGATTCGTACTTGCAACCATGGCAATTAACGGTGACGGTGGATACTTCTTCGTTGTATGGCCCGCGGAACGAATCGACTCCTGCCACGGCGAGCCGAATGGCCTGGTTGATGCGCGTACTTCGCCGCACTCCACGTCCGGAATGAATGGCAAGCGAGCTGTTCGGCACGTTTCCCTCTGTGCGCTGGTTCATAATAGGATAAAACGCGCCGCCTCGCGGATAGTCGGCAAATCAAGGAGCTTGCGTCAATCAGTTACTACCTATTTGGCGTCGCTACGACCGGGCCTGCCGAGTGCGGATGGCCGGACATATTTCGGTTCGATTTCAGAACTTTCATCCACACTAGAGGGCACCGTTATTGACGACTGGGGAGGGACGCACCGGATTCAAGGCAAGGTGATCAACTCGCGCAAGTTGGGACCCGGCGAATTCGCGGAGTTCGTACTGTAGATGTAGCCTTCGTTGCTCAAGTAATGATAATCGCCATAGTTGCTCACCTTGTAGCTGCTCCCAGTTTGCGGGTCGACGACATCAAGCGTGCCAAGGATGGAATTCTCCCGCTTGCGAGAGATTTCGTCGTAAATTTTCTGGCGCTGCTCGTAACCCTTCGTGATAATTTCAGAGGTCTGGCGCTGATCCTCCGCGATGGCTTTCAGGGCGCGGCTGCGAATCTGCTGGGATCGCATGTTGTCCTGCTGCACAGCCGCATTGGCAGTGCCCCTCTGCTGCGCTTCCCACTGCGGATTGAACTTCCAGCTTTGTAAGGCCTCCGTGACAACCTTAATCGCATCCTCCTGCCGTGAGGCGGGCGCCATGAAACCATAAAGGCGATAGACGACCCACATTTGAGCCTGCCCCGCCGCGAGAAGAGCGGTGACGGCAATATATTTCCCCTGCACGGCATTGCCATTCAGGATGCACGTGAAGATTGCGTCGCCGGCGGTGAGCTGCGCGCTGGTCGCGCCCTCGTTGTGCGCAGCCTGGGTAAATGTCGCAGCGAGGTCCGGGCGAACGTTGTTTGAGTTGATCCGCAGATCGCTGCATTGCCGGCGCACATATGCCTCCACATAGGAGTACGCGTACTTTTGGCCCGCGATGTATCGGCGAATCTCCATTTTAGTGCCGTCCCCCATCATGTAATAACTGCCCTCGCGCAGCCCGGCACTCGCGAGCATGGCAGTGGGCTGCGTATAGACGGGGATGTTGGCGTCGCCAACGGTGACGCGCATCTGCCCGTCGGGCGAAGCCAAGTTAAGGGCGTAGCGGACATCCGTTGCGCTGAGGCGATAGGCGCCGCCAATCACCTGCCATCCTTGCGGCACCCCCACACTGAACGCTCCTTCGTGCGGATCGTTCCAGTTGATGAAATCGAGCGCAGGACCGCCCGAGGATTTCGACGAAGCTCCGGCGTTTTTCATCGACGGATCCTGCACGATGTGAAAACTCTTCAAGATGCGCACGAATGAATCCGCAGAGCTCCGGTACACCTCTGGAGGAGCCTCCACACAGTACAGATAGGCCGAGGTGCCACCCGTTCCAACGGCCCAGCTCAGCATGGCCGCAGCGTTGCGGTTTGAGGTCCTCGCGATGACGCGGACTACATTCGCGGAAGTTTCTGGCGTGGCCCAGGGCATCTGACCATCGATGCTTCGAGCGAGTTTTTCCAGCAGAGCAGCAGCCCCGCGCGCATCCAGTTTCTGCTGTTCGAGGAACATGGGCCATATCACCGTTCGCTCTCCGTGCTGTCCTTGAATCACGATCTTCCCGCTCGCGGCCTCTCGGGCAACGCGCCAGTCATCCGGCGTTTCCACCGAAAATCCCGAGGGATCATTGTGCTTGGTCCATGTTGTGGCCGCTCGAGCCAGCGCATTAGAAACGATTCCAAACAGGTAAATCGCCGCGAGAAAGTGGCTGGCACGGGATGACTTCATGGTCTCCACGTCTTCCCTACAATCAGCGCGAATCGCCGACTCAATGCTGCGGACCGAGGTGCTGCCGGGGTCGGAGTGCAGGTTTTCAGCGAGATGTTAAGTTTGAGCAATCTTAGAGTCAACTGAATAAGCGGGCAAAGGGAAATTCCCGATCCAGATCGCGAAGGTCCACGCAGTTGGCTCCGCCGAATTGCCACACACATCAGCCTCGACAATTAGCACCAGCGCAGGCCCTTTTCGACCGCCCTACACATCAGGAACGTACGCGCGGATTGCCAGTTGACACTCCTCACAACGGTTTTCATAATCCCAAAGAGGCAACTATTCTTTTGAAAGAGCGTCAAAAGTCGCTCGAGCGAGCGCTCGAAGAAGCGGTTTCACGCGCCCTGCGCGACAATCTTGCTCCTCTCCAGCGCACCGCTGACGAGCTCCACCAGGCTTATGCGGATCTCGTCGCCGCGTGTTCCTCCAGCCGCCCGAGCAATGCTTTGCCGGCCATGCTTCGCGCTCAGACGGCTGCTTCCGCGCTCGCCGCGGGACTCTCCGTGCTCTCGAATTTCGTCGCCGTCGCGCTAAATCCTCGCGAGCAGCGCGCCGCGGATGACGGCTCCGGCACAGCCACCGCCGTGGAAGAGGCCGAAGAAGAAGCGGTCGCAGCCAGCCAGAGGCGTGTGGCCGATCGGGAGCCAGAATCTGAGTGGGCCGAGGAGGCAGCGGCGGTTGCCCAGCAGGAATCAAAGGAAGAAGCCGCAGAAGTTGCAGGCGTGGCCGCCGCTGAAGCGCCCAGCCAGGCCTTTGATCTTGCGAGCCTGCCGCCGGATATTCAGGACCTGCATCGCCGTGCGAATCGAGTCGCCAAAGTGGCCATGCAGGACATCAAACTATTGCGGCCCAAGGATGTGAAACTGGCCCGCGAGCACAAAGACATCTGTCAACGTTTGCGCTCTGACATTGACAAAGCCCGCAAAGAATACGACCGCCGCTTCCGCGCGATTTCGGATCATCCTGTGGACTATTTCCATCACTGGATGGTGGAGATACTCGCCGATGGCGACAGCCAAGCCCTCGGAGAGTACCCCTATCCCTCGCCCGTCCTACGGCACTAAACATAGCGCGATGAAAATCACCGGCCGGCTCGTGTGCTCCGCCGGAGTGTTGGTAATTTTCTGCGCGTGCGTTTTCGCAGCCCCGCCACCCCATGCCAAGCCGCGCGCCGTTCCGGCGGCGAGCGCCCCGCCCACAGAAAAAGATCTCGAACAATACGCGCGCGCGCTCAAGAAGAAAAATTATGCTGCAGCCTACGTAAAGCTCAGCACCCTCGCGACTCGCAAATCCCTGGGCGTCCTCGGAATGCGCGCGGCCCTCGCGCTCGGATACTTCGATTACAACAAGGCCAACTATGCTCAAGCGGCGAAATGGCTCGACCGCGCCCTCGCCGATCCGCTTCTCCGCGACTATTCGCTCTACTGGAGCGCCGAAACCAACATCGCGCTCGGCCACAATGCCGATGCGCTCGCACAGCTCAAGCAGCTCCGAAAGGATTTCCCTGATTCGGTGATCACCGAACAGGCGCTCCAATCGCTCGGCACGGCGGCGCTCGCTTTGAATCAGCCGACCGAAGCCATCGCTGCTCTAGACGGCTATTCCGCCACCACCGAGCGGCCAGCTCTTCTTTTTTTGCGCGCCCAGGCCCGCGAATTAGCCGGAGAAAAATTGCAGGCCGCTGCAGATTACCAGGCGGTCTATCTGCGCTTCCCGACAAGCGATCAGTCCCGCGAAGCGGGCATGAAGCTCGATTATCTCCACAAATCTCTCGGCGATCAGCTTTCGCCGATCCCGCTCGACCAGCGATTGGCGCATGCCGCCACACTTTTCGGCGCGAAACAATGGAGTGAAGCCCGCGCCGAGTATGCTCAGCTCCTCCTGCAACTTTCCGGCGCAGAGCTCGAACGGGCGTCGCTCCGGATTCTCGAATGTGGCGTGGCTCTCGGCGCTGGCCCTTCGGCAATCAGCGTGTTTCAGGTGAACGACCCCGACGTGGACGCCGAGCGCCTCTACTCGCTTGCGAATTACTATCGCCTCCCGCCGCAGGAGACTCCCATGATCGCGGCTGTGGAAGCCGCAGCCGCGCGCGCGCCGACCAGCCACTGGGCTGAAGCCGCACTATTCCTCGCCGGAAATTATTTCTGGGTGCAACTCGATCGCGATCGCGCCGCGGGCTATTACAAGCGCGTCGAGGAGAATTTTCCGGCTGCCGCCGATGCCACCGCCGCCCAATGGCGCGTCGCCTGGGCCGGCGTCCTCAAGCGCCAGCCCGAAGCGTCAGAATTGCTCGCCGATCACCTGCGCCGTTTCCCCGGCTCGCAATTTACTCCCGACGCGCTGTACTGGCTCGGGCGTCTGGCCGAAGAATCCGGCAACACCGCTCTCGCTCGCAGCTATTACGGAAAATTGCAGCAGCGCTTCCCCCAGAATTATTTCCAGGCAGTAGCGCTGGTGCGCCTCCAGGCGCTCGGCTCCGGCCCCATCGCGGAGGCGGAAGTGCTGGCGATGATCCCGCCTGTGCCGCCCGCGCAGCCCATCGGCGATACGATTCCCGCCGCGGCCGCCGGGCGGCAGGCGCGCGCCGATGGTCTGCATTCGATCGCCTTCGACTCATCCGCCGAACTCGAGCTGCGGGCGGGCTACGCTGCAACCGGTGAACCGCGCCTGCTGCTCGAAGCAGCGCAGGCAGCCGTCAACGCTGGCCACTGTGGCGCTGCGTTCGCAACCGTGCGCCAGCTTTACCCGCAGCTCGAATCGCGCCCGTTTGAAGAAGTTCCGCGCGAGGTGTGGCAGGCCGCGTATCCGCTCCCGTTCGAGGCGTCAATCCGCCAGTGGTCCGCCCACGCGGGCGTCGACCCCATGATCACAGCCGGACTGATCCGCCAGGAATCCGCATTCGAGCCCGAGGCGCGCTCGCCCGCCAACGCGATGGGGTTGATGCAGCTTCTGCCGAAGACTGCGCGCCTGGTGGCCCAGCACGCGAAAGTACGCTACACGCGCGCGCAACTTTTTGACCCCGACTACAACGTCCACCTCGGCACGATCTATTTCGCGGGCCTGCGCAATACAATGGGCAATCTGGAATCGGCGCTGGCCGCGTACAATGCTGGAGAAGACCGCGTTGGCCAGTGGAACGCCGGCCAGTCGTACCGCGAAATCGCGGAATTTGTGGACTCGATTCCGTTCACCGAGACGCGCGAGTACGTCGAAATCGTCACGCGCAACGCGGAGATTTATCGCAAGATTTACGGGGTGCAAAATGAATCCCGCAAGCCCACACCGCGCCGCAGCCGCCACCGCTAGAATCTCCGCCAAGGCCGGCCAGTTCACCGAATCCGTCATACGCGAGATGACACGGCTCGCGCTGCAGTACAACGCCATCAACCTTTCGCAGGGATTCCCCGACTTTCCCGCGCCGGCAGAAATCAAGCGCGCCGCCCAGGAAGCCATCGCCGCGGACATCAATCAATACGCCATCACCTGGGGCGCGAAATCCCTCCGCAACGCCATCGCCGAAAAATTTCAGCGCTGGCAGGGAATCACCATTGACCCCGAGCGCGAGATCACCGTCTGCTGCGGGTCAACCGAAGCGATGATGTCTTCCATGATGGCCATCATCAATCCCGGCGATGAGGTGGTGGTCTTCGAGCCCTTCTATGAAAACTACGGCCCCGACGCGATTCTCTCCGGCGCCACGCCGCGGTTCGTGAAGCTTTATCCGCCCGATTGGACATTCGATCCCACTGAGCTCGCCGCCGCCTTTGGTCCCGCGACGAAAGCCATCATCCTGAACACGCCGAATAATCCCACGGGAAAAGTATTCGAACGCGCCGAGCTCGAATCCATCCGCGATCTCTGCGTGCGCTGGAACGCGTACGCCATCACCGATGAAATCTACGAGCACATGCTCTACGACGGCGCCAAGCACATTTCCATGGCCACGCTCGACGGCATGCGCGAACGCACCATCACGATCAACGCGCTATCGAAGACCTACAGCGTTACTGGCTGGCGTGTCGGCTGGGCCATCGCTGCGCCTGAAGTGACTTCCGCAATCCGCAAGGTACATGATTTTCTCACCGTGGGTGCAGCCGCGCCGCTCCAGGAAGCCGGAGCGCTGGCCCTGAAATTCCCAGCCAGCTATTATGAAACGCTTGCCCGCGAATACCTCGAGCGACGTGACCGCCTGCTGGGAATCCTTACCGGCGCGGGCTTCCACTGCTTCAAGCCGCATGGCGCCTACTACATCATGACCGACATTTCCTCGTTCGGCTTCACGGACGACATCGTGTTTGCAAAATATCTCGTGAAAGAAATCGGCGTCGCCGCCGTCCCCGGCTCGAGCTTCTACCAGAATCCCGCCGACGGCCGCACGCATCTCCGCTTCACGTTTTGCAAAACGGAAAAAACATTTCAAGCCGCCGCCGAGCGATTGGCGAGGCTCAAACCTGGTTCGGCCGCCGGCCCGAAATAAATCAGCGCACATGTGTTAGAATCCGCCAGATTTTCTGCTCAGGAGATTGCTGCATGGCTATGGATTTCGATTTGATGCCTGCAGGGACGCGCCTTACATCAAACGGCGATGGCGAATCGCGCGACGTCGGCGCAAGTCAGACGCGCACGTTCCTCTGTTCCATGCTCATCACCGGACAATTGGAGCAGGAATCAGTGGACATTTCCATATGGGGCTCCGCCGATGGCCAGGATTGGGGAAAATTCCCGCTCCTGAAAATGCCGCAGCGCTTCTATCGCGGGGAAACGCGCCAGGTCCTCGATCTGTCAATGCAGCCGGACGTCCGCTTTATCCGTGCCAAGTGGGAGCTAACACGCTGGGGCCGCGTGGCACCGCATCCAGTGTTTGTTCTCGGAATTCATCTCAGCGAAGTCCCCGCGTTTGCGCACACTTCCGCGGCCGGCTAATCAGAAGGTCCGCCCCCGCGAATGTTTGCAGTTAGCTTTATCTACTTCTGTCTCTGCGTTTTTTCAGGAAAGACTTTCAACTCGTCCCACCCGCTGCCCTCGCGATCCGTCTCGCGGGTAAATCTGGCGCCCTCCAACTCTCCGATCGCGATTTCCGCAGTCGTATAGATCTTGCATCCCGGCAGAAGATGGCCGCCTATGGTTTCCCCGGTTTCGGAGGAAATCGAGAGGTGGAGGTGCTCGCCATCCTGCTCGACGGTGCCGACCAGCGAGACGATTTCGAAGTGCCCGGAGCGCTCGGCCGCACCCGGTTGATTGGCGAAGCGAACGGACGCATGTATGAGCGAGCCGACTGCGCTCAGAACTATGGCAGCCTTGATGCGGCGGGCCCGCGCGTAGGTTTGGATCGATTCGAGAAGATCATCCCCCGGTCGAAGGCGGAAAATATGAACGCGCAGGTGATCAGTCGCGTGAGCCTCGTGGCGCGCGGCGAGCTGTTGGACCCAATCACGAGAGTGGGACGCGGGGGCGGAGCTTTGCCCCAAGGAGGACACTACAAAAGCCAGTATGGAACAAAAGATTGTAAAGACTCTCATCGTCTTCTCCTTGGAAGCGCCCGCTCATGAACGGTTCGAGTGGAATGCTATTCGCAGACACGCAAGAGCAGCAGAGGCTCAAACGTTTAGATCGAAGGACTGTTGGTGTGCCGGGATCGTCACCGGCCACTTGAATTGGCTCGTCACCGCGTCGCGTAGAGAATTGAGCGCTACCGGCTCGCCGTGAACCAGGAATGTTTGCTTCGGCGGCGCCTGAAACCCTGAAAGCCAGCGCAGCAGCTCACTTTTTCCCGCGTGAGCCGAAAGTTGTCCGATGGTCCCAATCTCCGCCCGCACGGCAACTTGCTGGCCGAACAGGCGGACAAACTTAGCGCCGTCTTGCAGTGCGCGGCCGCGCGTCCCCTCCGCCTGATAACCGACCAGCAAAACGGCGCTGCGCGAATCCGGCAGACGCTGCGCCAGATGGTGCAGCACGCGCCCACCCGTGGCCATCCCGCTGGCCGAAACAATGATGCACGGCGAGTTCATTTCATTGATTTTCTTCGAGTCTTCCACCGTGCGCATCATGTGGACTTCGTTCATGTTCAATGGATCGCCGCCTTCCTTATCTTCTTCCCGCGTAAATTCCAACTTGTGATCCTCGCGGTGCCGCACGTAAAAATCCGTCACACTGATGGCCATTGGGCTGTCTTCGTACACCGGCAGGCGAGGAATCCGTTGCTGGTCCTCGAGTTCGCGGAGGTAGTACATGATCTGCTGCGTGCGGTCCACAGCGAACGCCGGAATCACCACCACCCCACCGCGCTTTATCGTGCGCCCGATGACGTCAGCCAGTGCATCGGCCACCGACCCCGCCGGATGATCGCGGTCGCCATATGTGGACTCACAGAGAAGATAATCCGCGCGCGTCGGCGCTTCCGGATCTTTCAGGATCGGCTGGTTGTAGCGGCCCAGATCCCCTGAAAAAACTACCAGCGTCTGCTTGCCGTTTTCCGTGATGGTCAGCTCGAGCCATGTTGAGCCCAGAATGTGCCCCGCGTCGTGTGGGCGAACGGAAAATTGCGGGCTGATCGTGAATGTATCGGCGCGCGGAACCTCATTGAATTGCTTGAGCGCGGTCTGTGATTCTGCAACGGTGTAAAGCGGCAGCGGAGGCTTGTGCTGGCTGTAGCCCTTCTTGGCAATAAACTGCGCGTCCTCTTCCTGCAGATGCGCGGAATCGGGCAGCAGCAGTTGGCACAATTCAATGGTCGCGGCATTCGCGTAAATCGGCCCGCGAAATCCACTGCGCACGATCCGCGGGATGTACCCGGTGTGATCAATGTGCGCGTGCGTCAGCAGCAGCCAATCAATCGTCGCCGGATCCACCGGCAGGTTCTGCCAGTTTCGCTGCTCGAGCTCCTTCGGCCCTTCGAACAGGCCGCAATCCACCAGCAACCGCTTGCCGCCC
>Ga0307469_10000809_pt1 | contig 11443 bp, 8 predicted proteins | sample atmos_gasesAM2C__FD_203084 | JGI IMG/M metagenome (GOLD analysis project Ga0307469, IMG submission 203084) | Hardwood forest soil microbial communities from Morgan-Monroe State Forest, Indiana, United States - atmos_gasesAM2C_515 | ecosystem: Environmental > Terrestrial > Soil > Temperate forest...
CGTATCCAAAATTGTTGAGCGCTGTAAGCACGCTGCGCGCGAATGATCGAGTCACCGGCTGGATGTGGGGCCACGAGCATCGTTGCGTCGTGTACGCGCCTCATGAAGGCGTCACGTTCGGTCGGCTCCTCGGAAACGGAGGAATTCCGGAATATATGACTCGCGAGCCCGCGGATCCGTATACGGCGCCTGAGACGTGGGAACTTCGTGAGCGACGGACCCGCTTAGAGCAGCCTTGGAACACCTTCGGTTTCGCCGTTCTCGATGTCGATGGGCCGCGTATCGACGTTCGTTATTTCAACGAAGATGGGGCTCTCGTCTATGGCCCGGAGCACTTTGAGTGACGCTTGAGTTCGTGCCGTTCCATGAGGTCACATTGATCCGTGGCGGCGCGCACGAGTTGGTCGACCGCCGAGACTATCCTTTCCGAAGACGGCACGCGCGTGCATTTGCGATTACGGTGACTGGCGCGCAGCCGGGCGAACGGCGGTGGCAGCTCTTTTCGCGATCGCGGTTCTTGCGTTTGCTTGGGACGCTCCGCAGATCTTCCATGGCGGACGAACCACGCGCAGTGGAACTCTTTGGGTTGCGAGCAGCTGGCGTGCCAATTATCAAGACCGTTGATGCCTCACCGGAATCACCTTCTGTCGTGGTGGAACGAAACCATGTCGCCGGTGTGTGGATCGAAGTCGCGCCTGGCCGAAGAGAGATCCCGAGCACTCGCTTTACGTCGTGGAGCGGCAAAGCCGTCGGTATCGCCAGTGCGATGCTTCGGACCACTCCGATGTCCGATGTCGGGTTCTATATCGGTCGACACGCAGAGTTGATGGAACCCGTCGCCACTGAGATGGTCGCGCCGCCTGAACTTGGCGATTTGCTCGCGGACATCAGTCCGGAAGTCGAGGCTCCGCCGGTCCGTGTCGCTGACGAAACAATCCGACGTACGCCCCATCTCGATGTTGCTGACACACACCCATTGAAACCTGGTGGTGTGTTTGACGCCGTTGTATTCGTCGATCAAGCACCGCCGCGTCCATTCGAACGGAGCCAAGATGTTGTGGTTGCGGCGCCAACGAGTAAGGGCCAATTCAGGCTCACCGTGTGCGTCCTCGTCTCGGACCACTTCACACTGGTCGACGACGGGCTCAAGGTGCTGACCATTCAAAGGTCCAAAGCCGAATCGCGGCCCATCCGATTCAGGGTTGAGGTGAAGAACGATCCGTCCGCCGCCCGAGGTGCTCCGTCGGTATCCGCACTGTTCTTCTACGGCCACAGACCAGCAGGCAAGGTAACCCGTTTGATCGCCGTAGAGGGCTGTCCTGCTCCGCCGAGCGACGGGCCCCCGCCGTCCACGCCGCTCGAGGCGCACTCGTTGGGCATTCCCCCTGACCTCCTCGTGCAGGTCTCTCGCGCATCGGACGGTCAGGATTACGAATGCTTTGTTTCATCGCCCCTCTTGGATGACTTTAGACAGCCCGTCCGCGCAAAGTGGGGATACAGGGACGGTGCCGAATCAATGGTGAAGTTGCGCATGAAGCACTTCGCCGACCCGAAACTCGATGCGCAGCCAAGGAAGCGTCTGGCCGCGCTGGTCGGCGCAGGCAGAGACCTTTACAAAGACACACCGATCAATTTCCAAACGGCTTTCGCGCAGCTGTTGGCTAAGAGCAAGGGGCCTTATTCCATCCTCGTTGCTACAGAGGAGCCGGTCTTGCCATGGGAGATCTTGGTGCCTCCCGATCTCGACAGACCGCTCGGTGTTACACAACGGCTCGGTCGTTGGAGCGATCCGAACCCACCGCGGCAGGACGCTCGGATCATCGACACCTTCGTGTATGCGCCAAGTTACTCGGAGGGACGCCGGCTCGAGAAAGGTGATGAGGAAGCGAAGTACGTTTGCGACAACCTTCGTGGCATCCGGAAGACTGCGAGCTTCGCGTCCTTTGAATCGGACTTATCGGCGCACGTGCCAAGGCTCCTGCACTTTATCTGTCACGGCGCGGACACGGGTCAGCCTTTTCAGTCCGTGTACTTCGACGACGACGAAGATTTCGATTCCGACATGCTCTTGGGATTAACGGATCTCAGTGTGCCGTGGAAAGAGAGCGAGCCGGTTGTGTTCATGAACGCGTGCGAGGTCGGGCGTGCGATTCCTGGTCTCGTTGGTGCGGGCGGATTCGCGCAGAGCTTCATCACACTCGGCTCTCGTGGAGTCGTTGCGCCGCTGTGGACTGTTAAGAGCGAGTTCGCCTACGAGGTCGCCAAAGGAGTTTACGGAGCTGCCTTGGCAGAGCCTGAGCGGCCGATAGCCGACATAGTGCGCGCGCTCCGTGCGAAGTCATATGACGAACCAAGTCATGAGGATTCGTTCGCTGCGTATTGTTGGTACGGCGATCCGGATCTGTGCGTCCGCGTGGGCTAGGCGTTGAGAAAAGCGGGTTGGTCGGACATCGCCCGCTGGGTGCTCTATTGACGCAATTGACCATGGCGTGGTCGATCATGTCGCGCCTTGCGAACTTGATGTAAATGGCTCGTGTGCGCGAACCGGAACGAGCGGCGTCCGAGGGATCGAGACGATGTGAGAGCCGACGGCACGACGCCGGCGACGCTCTTTGCGATGAGCTCCAACGATTCACGCCGACCCTTGTCATGGTGTGAAGAACGCCTGCACATCCGCGACAAGTACGGCGAGATACCTGGAGGACGTTCCGGCGGACAGTGCGAAGCGACGGCGCGATTGTGCCAATCGCCTCGACCGGTACGTAAGGACCGCTTCGATCGTACGTGATCACCGACGACACAATCCGGCTAGCGATTCGTATCGCGCGCGCTCCGGCGATTGTTGTTGTCAGTCCGCGGTGCAAACGCTCGGCCTCTCGTCACCCCAACATTGGGACAGTGTGCCTCGCCGAATCAGTCGTGGAGTCCGTCGACAACCGGCATCAACTTGTCGCGACCGCATGCTTCGGGCCGAGATGTCGTTTTCCAGACACGAGAGCACGAACCGGGCCGGACGTGGTCTATACCCGTCATATGTGTTGAGGACGACTTCCGTCGGTGGTTGGCGAGTCGCGTCAGTCTGGCGTGCGAAACTGTTCCGTGGTACGGGCCCGTGGTCGACGGGTTGCAACACGACGAGACCTTGCGCATAATCCTCTGCGTTGTGACAGACATCACTTCTCGCGCACGACAGATGTTCGAACTTCTCCAGGCTGGTGATGTGGCCGCGGCGACGCCACTGCTTTCGGAGAGGTTGCACGGCGAGCTCGAAGAGGGCTGGTCGCTTGAGGAGTATCTGCGCGACGTCTTTGTGCCCGGGCTGGTCGAACTAACAGGTGCAAGCCGGGTCGTAATAAGTTCAAAAATCCTGCCAACGGCGGTACGGCTCAGTGTCGAGGGAGATGTGGGGAGTGCGCTTGTTACGATCCGCTTCGACGAGCGGGGCGCGGTCGACGGGTTCGCACTCGACCGTGAGGTGATTGATGGAATTGCCAACTTTGTCATCAATTGCCCGGACGAACGCGTAGAGGAGCTGGAGGCCTTCTACGGTGCTCTTCTCGGCGTCGACAAGTGGCGTCTACCTATGCTCGTCTTCGATGAAGGGAACGACTACCATGCGCCGGGCTGGGACGACCCGGATCGTCCACAGCAGATGCACACTGACATTCGCGTCCGTGACGTTGCCGAAGCTGAGGCGCTCGCGCTCGCGGCGGGGGCGGTACAACTCCATAGTGCTGCTGATCACGTAATACTCGCGGATCCAATCGGCCACGCCTTCTGCCTATACCCCGGAGGCGTGACCGTTGAAGAGGTCGGAGAACTCTGGCGAGTCGCGATTGACTGTCCGAATCCAAGTGATCTCGCGACGTTCTACGAGGGATTTCTGGGCATGACCCGTGTAGAGGAATCACCGGCGAATGTCGTGATATCCGCGTCGGAGCGCCTCCCGATGCTCTCCTTCCAACGAGTCTCGCCGTATGTACCTCCGCAGTGGCCCGATCCCGCACGCCCGGCACAGATGCATTTCGATATCACGTTCGACGACGCTCCGACCGCGATGCGCACAGCTGAACGACTCGGTGCGGTTCGACTCCCGCCGGGCGGCGGCTGTCCTGTTTATGCGGATCCAGTTGGGCATCCCTTCTGCCTGTGCATGCATGGGCAGTAACAGCCGCGTCGGTGGAGCGTCCGACATCACCGATAGATCGGCTGTGCCTCAATCACGCTGTTCTCTGGTGAGACTTGTTGTAGTTGCGTCATCCTAAAGCCACTCGCCTCGAGGAGCTGCGCATATTCGGGTTCCGTTCGCTCACGGCCACCAAAGCAAATCATCATTTCGAGGTCCAACAGCTTTCCGCTCGATGCGACATTGCCGGGCGGTAGTACCGCTTCGAGAATCACGAGACGACCACCTTCGCTAATCGACCGGCGACAATTCCGGAGAATCGTGAGCGCGCGTTCGTCGTCCCAATCGTGGAGCACATGCGCGAGGAGGTATCCGTCACCCTCCGGCACTTCTTCTAAGAAGTCTCCGCCACTGACCTTCCAGCGGTTTCCGAGTCTGGCGTCTTCGAAACGGCGGCGACTGCTCTCAAGAAGTGCCGGCAGGTCATAAAGGGTTCCGGTCATGGTCGGGTAGGCCTTGAGGATTACTGAGAGCAGAACGCCTTGACCGCCGCCAACGTCCACAAGGTGATTGACGCCATCAAAGTCGTAGGCTCTCAAGAGCGGTCTTGATTGCAAGTGCGAAACCGCACTCATCGCCTCGTCGAAAGTGCGTGCTGCCAGAGTGTTCTCGTGCAGATAGTCGAAGAACTCAGCACCGTTTACGTGCGCGAATCCGGTGCCGCCGCTCCGAACCGCCTGAAGTGATGCCTCCCACGCCCGCCAATGCCAAGGTGCGCCGTGCATCAACGCTATCGCTCGCACGGATCCCTCAGAATCCGACCGAAGGTATTCTGCCATCGGTGTCAGGTCAAAGCCGTGGTGTCCTTCGGTGAAGACCCCGATCGAAGCCAATGCCCGAAGTAGCCGATACAGGGATTCGGGATTGGTTGAAGTCTCGTGGGCAAGATCTTCGACAGACTTCGGTCCCTTCGTCAGTCGATCGGCGACCCCGAGCGTCGCGGCGACGTAGAGAGCCTGTACCGTCCAGGCGCTCGCGATCATGTTAGTCAGGGTGCGGCGAGCGAGCTCCGACACGTTAACGTTCTCCTGCTAGCCCTAGAGTCCTATGTATCGATGATTGAAGAGGATCGGCTTTCGTGGTTGAGGTAGGCGTCCCGACCGTATCAAAATGGACTCGCGCGGGCGTCGGCTTATGGGAGGCAGTAAGGTGCGCTTCGATCGCGATACGGTTTCGGTTGAATCACTGTTGATGCGCTGGCTTTCGTATGGCGGATGAGTCTTCAACCGCAACCTGGTGGCGGCTGAATGCCATTTGCATCGATTGCGCCCCTGGAGAGTTCGAACTCGTCTGTTTCTTCTACTGCGAATTTCTCGGTCTGCGAATCGCGAAGCGTAAGAGCTCTTGGGCCAAGCTCATTTCGACAGGGGGCGGTATCGAGCTCAATGTGCAAGCACAAGAATGGTATGCACCGCCGCGCTGGCCAGAAGTTGGTGCCGATCGGACAAAGATGATGCATTTCGAGATTGAAGTCAGCGACGTCGAACTCGCCGTCGAGTGCGCTTTGGCGCTTGGCGCACGGATTTCAGGCCACCAACCCCGAGATCGCGACCCCGACAAGTTGCGAGTGCTTCTTGATCCTGCTGGTCATCCCTTTTGTCTTTGGGCCGACTAATGCCCGGGGAATGTGCAGACGCGTCGTCGCGAGTTCCTGCGTACAGCGTGCAGCGCGTTACGGCGAGTGCTATTGGTTTGCGATTGAGACCCCGCAGGGATGGTGGCTCAGGTAGACGCGAATCTTGTCATCTTGAGGTAGTTGCTTCGACGGCGGTATGGACGAGTGGCGCGAATCAAGTCGACCCATAGTTAGGATTGCATAGGGATTGCCAAGCCGGACGCCCTATTTCTTGTTGGTGCGACCTCGGGACGGCCGGCCTCCGTTCCGCTCACCGATGACTCACGTCGACAACGAATGAGTATCGAAGACGACCGGCTCTGGCTCACGCGATCGCCGTTGAGCGGTGACCCTGCCGTGCGACTTTTTTGCTTTCCATATGCAGGCGGGTCGTCGGGGCTGTTCCGAACGTGGCCGAAGTCTCTGCCGCCCGACGTTGAGGTCCTCTCGCTAAACATGCCAGGACGCCAGGCGCGAATCGCGGAGCCGCCGATCCGCGATATCCGGACCTTGGTTGACGCATTCGGGCCCGTCGCCATGCGCTACGCCCTGGTTCCATTCGTATTGTTTGGTTACAGCCTGGGTGGCCTGGTGGCATTTGAAGTGGCGCGATATCTCTCGAGGCGGTCTATAAGCCCAGCGGCACTCATCGTTGCAGCCTGCGCCGCCCCGACCGCGTCGCGTCGGACGCCGGCGATATCAGACATGCCCGACCCACAGTTCGTCGCGGCGTTCCGGGAATTCGCGAACTTGCCCGACGACGTCGTCGATGATCCGCATCTGATGCGGCTCGTTCTTCCGATGCTAAGGGCTGACGTTGGCATGGCCGAAAAATACGTTCGAGCTGATGGAGAGTGCCTAACCTGTCGGATACATACGATTATTGGGCAAGACGACCCTACGACCCCCTTGGCAGCCGTGACATTGTGGAAGGAGGAGACCCTGGGTGAAGTCGCGAGTACGACTGTCCCCGGGAACCATGGCTTTCTGCATTCGTCGCCGGACGAAGTTCTGCGCGTGGTCCAACGCGAATTAGCGCTTGCGCGAATCTCGTCAGCGTCACCGTAGAAAGTCAGATGAGCTGAGCCGGTTCACCGACTCTGCCGTCGAATGGCTTGACGCGAGACAAGTCGACGTCGATTCCGAGTGACTGGGGCAGTGATTTGCCCGTGTTTTGGCCGCGTCTCATGCAGGGCTAGTCGGAATATATTTCGTTGGCGAGCGCGATTTGCTCGGGATGAAGAACCCACTTGCCGTCGTACCCAAGCTGCCGCGAGCGCGTCGCGACCTCGCGAAATCCATCGGGATCGCGAATAATCGCATAAGGGCCTTCAATTACTTGGAGGCCGTGGCTCCTCGCGGCCACTAGAACGCGAACAAGGGCGGCGTGCCAGTGATCACCCGGATAGTTGTCGATGATTTGCCCGAGCGTCGAGTGGGGCATATTTAACGTTGCGGCCATGTCTCCGGGTCCGAAGACTAGGGTTTCGAGCCGCTCCGATGCTGCGGCTATTTCATCGACATTAGTCAGGCCTTCGGCAGTCTCGATCTGCGCTTCAATCCCTATGCGTCTCGGGAGTTCCAACGAGTCCTCAATCATGTGTAGAAGGTTCGCGACGAACAGCACATGCGAAGCATCCCGCACCTTCGGAATCATGATGCAGTCGAGCAAACGACCACAGCGCTCGACGACATCGACTATGTCGCGATAGCACCAACGAGTTTGGACGCCGTTCGCCCTGAGAACGACAGTCTTTCTCGTGAAGTCGTAGCTGCCGAGCGCCGTGAGTGCGTTTACTCGCGCTTCTTCCTTAACGGTCGGCGCGACTGAGTCCTCCAGGTCGATGATGATTTGGTCCGCTGGGAGATGGACTGCTTTCGCAAGCATCTTCGGATTTGAAGCAGGCACGGAGAGGCAAGAGCGCCTTGCGCGGGTGACTGCGGGTGAGTCGTACACTTGTGCCTCCAAAGCCGCCGTGATGCTAAGGCTCACGTGAACGGCGTCGCTCGACGCCCGCGGCCTTCCAGAGAGAGAACCGGTTTGGCAGAAGCTGTTGCATGACGCTGAGATTCGAACATATGCCTGCACGCGACCCGCTGTCGATCGACTCGCGATTCGTTTGCTCCAAGACCGCGCCCTGGATCTCCGCGCGTCGCAGTCATCCGCAGAGGTCGGATATGCCATTGTGGGTTCTACGAGCAACAGGGAATGGCCCATGACTACACAGGCACCTGGCAGACGGACCGCTGTCATCGGCATTACGACGCTCCGTAAGGACGCCGCGGCGGCAATCATGGTCGACGGAGTACTTTGCAGTGCCGCCGAAGAGGAACGCTTTTCGCGACGCAGGCACGACTCGACTATTCCTTGGCGGTCTTTACGCGCGTGTCTGCAGGTATCGGACCTCAGTATGTCCGATATCGACTGCGTGGCCGTAGCTGACGACCCGTCGCTCAGGATCGATTGGGAACTGTGGATGGCCGGGAAAGAAACGCGTCCCGTCATTGCAGCCGAACTTGTGAGGCGGCTGGATTACGCAGGATCAATCCGGGCAATTCGTGAAGCCTTAGGATTTGATTGCTCCGTGCGCTTTGTGCCGCGGCACAACGCTCTCGCGGGAAGCGCCATCTGCTTTGCGAGGGATAAGGACGCGGGGCTAGTCGTAATCGATGGCTCTGGCGAATGGTCTACATGTTCCATCGGAACGGTGTCGTCGCAAGATCGCACCCATATCGTAGAGCAGGACCGCTCACCGGACTCGTTGGCGCTCTTCTATAACGCGATCACGGGGTATCTCGGTTTCGACGTCAACACCGACGGGGAGTTTGAGACGGCAATCCTTTCGGGGCGCGGGAACCCAAGTCTCGATGGAGTTCTCAGAGAAGCGATCGACTGCGGAGCTGGTGGCGCGGTTTCTATTAACCCCGAGTACTTCGATTTCGCAGCGTTCGTTCTGGGTAGTGCTCGTACGTGGTCGGACCGCTTTATGGAGTTGCTTGGCCGCCCGCCGCGTAACCGCGACGATCCGATCGAGCCATGGCATATCGACTTGGCGAGCAGCGCTCAGAGGCTCGTTGAAGAGTGCGTGCTCCAAAAGATTCGTATGGTTCGCGCTAGGACGCCCGCGACGACACTCCTAGCCGTCGGTGACCTTTTCCTTAACGCGAGTTTAGCTGGTCGCCTCAAGAACTGCGGGCTATTCGACGACGTTGTATTGCAGCCGGGGCCAAGCGGCGCGAGCGCCGCACTCGGTGCGGCGGTGTCTGTGACAAGCGAATTCGGTCTGGTACCACAGAGGATCAACCATCTCTTCTTGGGTCCAGGGTTCTCGCCGGAGCATGATGTCTTGCCCCTCTTGGACAGGATCGGTGTGCCGTATGTGAACCATCTCGGCAGCTTTGATGGGCTCGTGGAGGACGTCGCGGGTCGGCTCGCGAGCCAAGACGTCGTCGGCTGGTTCGGAGGACGAATGGAGTTTGGTCAACGCATGATCGGAAATCGTGCAATCGTAGCCGACCCCCGCCCCCCTCATATGGCCGCCCGCGTGCGGAAAACACTAAAGGCGCGCTCGAGTGTTCCCTCCGCGGTCGCGGTGGTTTTGGAACAAGACTTCTGTGATTACTTCGATTCTGACCAATCTCCGCCGCCTCGGTTCGTCGAGTCCGTGCGCGTCGTCTCCGACTCGATTCCGGCTCTCGTTCGACCCGATGGTTCCGCTCCGGTGCAGGTCGTGGACCCGATTGCGAATCCTCGGCTGGCAACCTTGCTTGCTGCATTTAAGCGTAAGACGGGTTGTGCCGTACTGTTGATGGCTCCGTTGGGTCAGCATGGCGAACCGACCGCATGTTCGGTACTCGATGCTCTTTCATGCTTCGCTCGCATGCGCTTGGATGCGCTTGCCCTCAGCGACGTCCTCGTGGATAGGAACGCATTGCCTCAGACGTGGCGGGCACGAATGTTAACTCAGTCGTTCATTCCACATGGGCGCGACTAGGTCCGGAGTCGTGTCGTGAGCCTTGCTAATCGAAGGGTCTTGTGACTTCGGCGCGGAGTCTGGTTACGCACCTACGCGAGCGCGCTCTTCGCGGTGGCACCGGCGGTGCGCGGGCGAGTAGCGCAGATAAGCGCCTGCTTTCATTTGAACCGTGCGTAATCTTTTCTGACGTCGCACGGTCCCCAATGGGTTTGCAACTGCCGTTCGGAGTTCGGGACATCAGGGCATCCGAGTGAACCCGTGAGAATCGGCGTCTGGGAAACGAGCGATCGAAATGGTGATCGATTTGTTAGATCGTTCGGGCAGGCATTCGATTGGGGTCGCTGGGCGGAAATACAGAGTTTTGATCGCATCCCCAGATCGTATCGAGTAGTTCTGCTCGGCGCATCAGTTGCGAGAGGTCTGTATTACGATCCCGCATACACCCCGGCGAAGGCCTTAGAGCTCTGCATGGCGGAAGTCCTTCAGGATGAAGTCGAAGTCATAGACCTGGCTTGCTATGGCATCCGTCCTAGGCAATTGATCAATGTCGCTCGAGCTTCTGTTGAACTTTCAGCGGATGCTGTCGTCGTTTTCGCCGGGAACAACTGGTATTCGGACATAGTCCCGGATAGCTCGCTTGCGAATGGATCACCAACTGATGGTGGGGGTGTGAAGGCTGTCATTCAGCATCGCGAGTCGCGACTGCGCGAACGGGCGAGATCAATTGTTCGAGATATTTGCGAGGCTTTCAGTCGTCACGTTGTTTTTGTCGTCCCCGAATCCAACCTGCGCGATTGGCACGCGGAGTTCATCGTGCCGTATCTCGATGGCGTTCACGAGCAGAAGTGGCTTCATTTGTCAGAAGAGCTGATGGACCACCTCGACAAAAGGGAGTGGCTCCGTGCAATCGAGTTAGCGGATTCCCTCTTGAAGCTCGATGGTGGGCTGTCCGATCTGGCGTACCGGTGTTTGGCCGAATACGCCATGCGCACAGACGATCTCGAGGATGCGCTCTTCAACTACCGGCGGGCGAGAGACGTCGCGCTTTGGCGCCGCGTAGGCTACGCGATGCTACCGTCAGCCGGCGCGGACGCCGTCGCGTCCGCTGCCGTAGAGCAGGGGGCCGCTGTCGTCGATCTTCGTAAGGTGCTGCCCGAATTGTCGGTCAGTGGCGTTCCCGATCGGTCGGTGCTTCTTGATTCCGCGCATCTCACATCAAAGGCCATTACCCGCGTTGCTGCAGAGGCAAGCGCAATCCTTGCGTCACATCGTGGTCTCAGTGTCAGCGCAAATGAAATCAAGGCTGACTTAGCTGAGCCAGCCCCATCGATCGCAGCGGGCGCCCACCTATGCGCAGCGATTGCTAACGCACGCGCCGGGCAATCTCCGGAGGTCGTCCGTTATCACGTTGAGACCGCCCTTGCTCGGTGGGAGCCGATCGCGAAGGTGATGGAGACGATGTGTGATACAAGTCTCCCAACGCTGCCTTGGTGGATGAAACCCGAGCTAAGTGCGCCGCGTAACATTCAGCGATTCCTGAGCAGCGCTCTCACTGTAGAGCGGCTCGATGCGCTACTTATTACTGAGCTTAGGCGGGCTTTAGGAGATTCTGAGGAAATGAGCGTTGGTCTGGCTGATCGTTCGTTGGAACCGGGTGTACGGACA
>Ga0307469_10000810_pt1 | contig 11442 bp, 14 predicted proteins | sample atmos_gasesAM2C__FD_203084 | JGI IMG/M metagenome (GOLD analysis project Ga0307469, IMG submission 203084) | Hardwood forest soil microbial communities from Morgan-Monroe State Forest, Indiana, United States - atmos_gasesAM2C_515 | ecosystem: Environmental > Terrestrial > Soil > Temperate...
CTCAACTGGCATCGGCCGCAGACAGTCGGTCAGGCGTCGCGCATTTCGGGCATCACGCCAGCCGCGATCGCGTTGCTATTGGTGCATTTGAAGCGAGGCTTCCGGCCCTACAAGAAAACGGCATGACGCCACAGGCCGCGCTCGATCACGGGCTCGGCGAACTCGCGCTGGCCCTGCCTACGGACGCGCCCGAGCAGTTGCTGCGCTACGTCGAGCTGCTCGCGAAATGGAACCGGACCTACAACCTGACCGCGATCCGTGACCCGCTCGAAATGGTGAGCCAGCACCTGCTCGATTCGCTCGCGGTTATCCCGCACCTGCCGATGTCCGGGGCCAACGCGGCGCTCGCCGATGTCGGTTCGGGTGCTGGGCTACCCGGCATTGCCCTCGCGATCGCACGGCCGGCGTGGCGCGTGGCGCTCAATGACGCGAGCCAGAAGAAGTGCGCTTTCCTGCGCCAGGCATCGATTGAGCTCGCACTGCGAAACGTCGAGGTGAGTGAAGCACGCGTCGAAGCGTGGTTGCCGGTGCGGCCGTTCGAAGTGGTGATCTCGCGCGCGTTCGCCGACCTCGGTACTTTCATTGCGGCTTGCGGCCATCTGGTTGCACGTGGTGGCACGCTGGCCGCGATGAAGGGGGCGTTCCCGCGCGATGAGCTGCAGCGCCTACCCAGCGGATGCAATTGTGGTGAAGCGATTCGGCTGCACGTGCCGTTGCTCGATGCTGAGCGCCATTTGGTTCTTTGCCGGCCGGAGAACTAAGCACATGGCGCACGTGCTCGCGGTCGTGAATCAAAAGGGCGGCGTCGGCAAGACGACGACCAGCGTCAACCTCGCCGCAGCGCTTGCTCAGGCTGCTCGGCGCGTGCTACTGGTTGATCTCGACCCGCAGGGGAATGCGACGATGGGAAGCGGCGTAGACAAGCGCACTGTCGCCCGCAGCGTCTACCACGTTCTGCTCGGGCTCGCCGAGCTGGCAACGGTACGCACGCGCTCGGAGCGCGGCGGCTACGACCTGGTACCCGCCAATCGCGAGCTCGCGGGCGCGGAGGTCGAGCTGGTCGAATTGCAGTCGCGCGAGACGCGGCTCAAGGTCGCGCTCGAGCGCGTCGTGGGCGACTATGACTTCGTTCTCATCGATTGCCCTCCCTCGCTCAGCCTGCTCACCGTCAACGCGCTCACTGCAGCGCGGCGCGTGCTGATCCCGATGCAATGCGAGTACTACGCGCTCGAGGGATTGTCGGACCTGGTGGGCACGATCAAGCGGGTGCGCGCGCATCTCAATCCAGAGCTCGAGATCGCTGGCCTGCTGCGCACAATGTACGACCCGAGGAACACGCTTTCGCAGCAGGTCTCAGAGCAGCTGGAAACGCATTTCGGCGACAAGGTCTACCGCACGCTCGTGCCGCGCAACGTGCGGCTGGCCGAGGCACCGAGCTACGGCGTACCGGCGGTGCTTTGGGACGCCGCATCGAAGGGTGCACAGGCCTACCTCGCGCTCGCCGACGAAATCCTCGCGCAAGGAGCGCCCGCATGATCAGGCCCAAGGGACTAGGACGAGGACTCGACGCATTGCTCGGCGGCGATGAGGTCCCGCGCGAAGCGCTGCTCACGCTGCCGGTGGCGCGCATCCGGCCCGGGCGCTACCAGCCGCGCACCAAGATGGACCAGCAGGCGCTGGCCGAGCTCGCCGAGTCGATCCGCTCGCAGGGTCTGATGCAGCCGCTGCTCGTGCGCCCGGTGGACCGCGACCGCTACGAGCTGATCGCCGGCGAGCGGCGCTGGCGGGCGGCGCAAATGGCGGGGCTGGAAGAAGTGCCGGCGCTGGTGCGCGAAGTGCCCGATGAAGCCGCGCTCGCGATGTCGCTGATCGAGAACATCCAGCGCGAGAACCTCAATCCGATGGAAGAGGCGGCGGGACTGCAGCGTCTGGTCGACGATTTCAAGATGACCCACGAGCAGGCGGCCGATGCCGTCGGCCGTTCGCGCAGCGCCACGACCAACCTGTTGCGGCTGCTGAAGCTCGCCAGGCCGGTACAGGAAATGCTGATGGAAGGCGCGCTCGAGATGGGGCATGCGCGCGCGCTGCTCGCGCTCGACGCGGCGCGGCAGATCGAAGCCGGCACGCGCGTCGCGGCGAAGCGCCTGTCGGTGCGCGAGACCGAGGCGCTGGTGCAGAGCCTGCTGCGCGGGCCGGCAGCGCGGCGCCGCAAGAGGGCTGACCGCGATCTCGCGCGACTGGAAGAGGAAGTGTCGGAGCGGCTCGGCACTACGGTCGAGATCCGCGCGGCGAAAAAGGGCGCCGGCAGACTCGTGCTGCACTACTCGAGCCTCGACCATCTCGAGCAGCTACTCAAGAAGCTGCGCTGACGTGTATAATTTTGCGGCCTTGCTCGGTGCGGAGAGAACCAACGCCATGCTTCGCCATCTGGGCAAGCCGATACGCACGGTTTTGCAATGGCAGCTCGCGGCAACGGCTGCAATGACGATTGCCGCGGCGTTGCTGGCGGGCGCGCAGACTGCGGTGTCGGCGGCCGGCGGCGGTTTAGTGAGCGTCGTTGCCGGGCTGGCGTCTGCATTCGTGGCTTCGAGGAGCGACGCGAAGTCCGCAGGGGGAATTCTGTTCGGCGCGTTGCGTGCCGAGACAGTCAAGATCGGCGTTGCCGTGCTCCTGCTGTGGCTCGTGCTGGCGAACTACGCTGAAGCGGTGGTCGGCGTCTTCGTCGGGGCGTTCATCGTCACGATGCTGATATTCGCCATGGCGTTTTTTGTCCGCGACTACTGACGCAATCGAGCCGATGGCCGCCGCAGGTAAAGAGCTCACTCCCTCGGAGTACATCGAGCACCACCTCAGCTTCTTCTCGAAGCCCGTGGGCGACGGGGAAAGCGGTTTCTGGACGATCAACGTCGATTCGCTCGCTACCGCGTTCATCCTCGGCGTGGTGGCGCTCGGCTTCATATGGTGGGTGGTGCGCGGCGCGACCGCAGGCGTACCCAACAAGCGCCAGGCGTTTGTGGAGTTGGCGATCGATTTCGTCGATGGACAGGTGAAAGGCATCTTCCACCACGGCGACCGCCACCGCTTCATCGCGCCGCTCGCCCTAACAGTCGGCGTGTGGGTAGTACTGATGAACGCAATGGACTTCCTGCCGGCGGATATCGTCGGACTCGTCACACATCACGTCTCCGAGCACGGTTTTCGCTACGTGCCCACCGCCGACGTCAATACGACCTTCGCGCTGTCCATCTCCGTCCTCTTGCTGAGCATCTACTTCGCCATCTCGGTGAAGGGCGTCGGCGGCTGGCTGCGCGAATTATTCTTCGCGCCGTTCGGGTCCCATCCGCTGCTCATACCGGCCAACTTTCTGTTCCAGATGGTCGAATACATCTCGAAGACGCTGTCGCACTCGCTGCGGCTCTTCGGCAACATGTACGCTGGGGAGATTCTGTTCTTACTGCTCTGGATGCTGGCGGCGACCGGCATTGCCGGCGCGATCTCCGGCTTCGTGCTCGCCTTCGGCTGGGCGATCTTCCACATCCTCATTGTGCTGCTGCAGGCCTACATCTTCATGATGCTGACCATCGTGTATATCTCGATGGCGCACGAGCACCACTAATAAAGGGAGAACATCGATGGAAAAACTTCAACTGCTGGCGATGGTGCAGGCCTATACCGGCATCGGCGTCGGCCTCATGATCGGCCTCGGCGCTGCGGGCGCCTGCATCGGCGTAGGCATCATGTGCAGCCGATTCCTCGAGGCGGCCGCGCGCCAGCCCGAGCTCACCAATTCGCTGCAGGCCAAGGTGTTCCTGCTCCTCGGCCTGATCGACGCGTCGTTCATCATCGGCCTGGGCATCGCCATGTTCTTCGCTTTCGCGAATCCGCTCGCCACCGCATTCCGCTAAGTGCGAGGAGTAGGGCATGAACCTCAACCTGACTCTGTTCGCCCAGGCCGTCACGTTTACGGTCTTCATCTGGTTCACGGTGACGTTCATTTGGCCTTGGATGCTTCGCAAGATCGAGGAGCGCCAGAAAACCATCGCCGACGGCCTCGCCGCCGCCGAGCAGGGACACCGCTCGCTTCAGCTGTCGACGCGCCAGGCCGACGAGGCGATCAAGGAGGCGCGCAACCGCGCCGCGGAGATCCTTGGCCAGGCCGAAAAGCGCGCCGCGCAGCTGATCGAGGAGGCGAAACTCGCCGCCAAGGACGAAGGCAGCCGCGAGAAGGCTGCGGCCAAGGCCGAGATCGAGCAGGAGGTGGCGCGTGCGCGCGAGCAGCTTCGCGGACACGTGGCCGAGCTCGCGGTCGCGGGCGCCGAGAAAATTCTGCGCCGCGAGGTGGACGCTAGAGCCCACGCCCAGTTGCTGGAAGAGATAAAGAGGCAAATTTAGATGGCCGAACCGAGCACCATCGCCAGACCGTACGCCGAAGCCGCGTTCAAGCTGGCAGACGCCGCCGGGCGCCTGCGCGAATGGTCGGAGATGCTTGCTGCGCTGGCGGCGGTCGCCCGGGACGAGCGCGTGCTGCGCGCCATCCGCGATCCCGGACTGTCCGATGCAAAGCTGGCCGGGCTGTTCATCTCGATCCTTGCCGGAAAGCTCACCGCGGACGCTGAAAACTTCGTCCGCGTGCTCGCCGAGAACAAGCGCCTGGAGCTGCTGCCCGAGATCCACTCGCAATACGAGGCGCTGCGGAACGAGCGCGAGGGCATCGTTCAGGCCGAGGTGCATTCGGCGTTCGAGCTTGCCGCGCCGCAACTCGCCGACTTGCTGTCGCGGCTCGAAAAGAAAACCGGCCGCAAAGTGAAGGCGAGCGTACGCCTCGACAAAGAGCTGATCGGCGGCGTCAAGCTGGTGCTCGGCGACAAGGTGATCGACGGTTCGGTGCGCGCACAGCTCGCCGCGCTCGACACCGCATTGAAAGCTTAAGGAGCAGGCATGCAACTCAATCCGTCTGAAATCTCGGAACTGATCAAGAGCCGCATCCAGAACCTGGACGCCGGCGTACAGATGCGCACGCAGGGCACCGTGGTCTCGGTGACCGACGGCATCTGCCGCATCCACGGGCTTTCGGACGCGATGCAGGGCGAGATGCTCGAGTTCCCGCGCAACACCTTCGGGCTCGCCCTGAACCTCGAGCGCGACTCGGTGGGCACGGTGGTCCTCGGCGACTACACGCACATCAGCGAAGGCGATGTCGTGAAGTGCACCGGACGCATTCTGTCGGTGCCGGTCGGGCCGCAGCTGCTGGGCCGCGTGGTCAACTCCCTCGGCGAGCCGATCGACGGCAAGGGCCCGGTCGATTCGAAAGAAACCGACGTCATCGAGAAGGTCGCCCCCGGCGTGATCTGGCGCAAATCGGTGTCACAGCCGGTGCAGACCGGCCTCAAGGCGATCGACGCGATGGTGCCGATCGGGCGTGGCCAGCGCGAGCTGATCATCGGCGACCGCCAGACCGGCAAGACGGCGGTCGCGGTCGACACCATCATCAACCAGAAGGGCAAGGATCTGCTGTGCGTCTACGTGGCGATCGGCCAGAAGGCCTCCACCATCGTCAACGTCGTGCGCAAGCTCGAGGAGCATGGTGCGATGGCCTACACCATCGTGGTGGCTGCTTCGGCGTCTGAATCCGCCGCGATGCAGTACATCGCGCCTTACTCGGGCTGCACGATGGGCGAGTATTTCCGCGACCGCGGACAGGACGCGCTCATCATCTATGACGACCTGACCAAGCAGGCCTGGGCGTACCGCCAGGTGTCGCTGCTCCTGCGCCGGCCGCCGGGGCGCGAGGCCTACCCGGGCGACGTGTTCTATCTGCACTCCCGGCTGCTCGAGCGCGGCGCGCGTGTAAACGAGCAGTACGTCGAGAACTTCACCAAGGGAAAGGTCAAGGGCAAGACCGGCTCGCTCACGGCGCTGCCAATCATCGAGACGCAGGCTGGCGACGTCACCGCCTTCGTGCCGACCAACGTGATCTCGATCACCGACGGCCAGATCTTCCTGGAAACGGATCTGTTCAACGCCGGCATCCGCCCCGCGATCAACGCCGGCATCTCGGTGTCGCGGGTCGGCGGGGCGGCGCAGACCAAAATCATGAAGCGGCGCGACACCGGCGGCGGCGTGCGGCTCGCTCTCGCGCAGTACCGCGAGCTCGCCGCGTTCGCGCAGTTCGCGAGCGACCTCGACGAGGCGACCCGCAAGCAGCTCGAGCGCGGCCGCATGGTGACCGAGCTCATGAAGCAGCCGCAGTACCAGCCGCTGCAGGTCTGGGAGATGGCGCTCACGCTGTTCGCGGTGAACAACGGCTACTTCGACGACATCGACGTCAAGAAGGCGCTCGCCGCCGAGAAGTCGATGCGCGACTACATCAAGGCCGCGTACGCCGGCCTTGCCGAGCGCATGGAGCAGAAGAAGGAACTCTCCGCCGAGGACGACAAGGCGCTGCACGCGGCGATCAAGGACTGGAAGAAGAACGGCAGCTTCTAGCGCGCCATGCCAGGTACCAAAGAAATCAGAATGAAGATCCGGAGTGTGCAGAACACCCGGAAGATCACCAAGGCGATGGAGATGGTCGCCGCCTCGAAGATGAGGAAGGCGCAGGAGCGCATGCGCCACGCGCGGCCGTACGGCGAGAAGATCCGCAACGTCGCGGCGCACATCTCGCACGCCAATCCCGAGTACCGGCACCCGTTCCTCGTGTCGCGCGACAGCGTGAAGCGCGTCGGCATCATCGTGGTGAGCACCGACAAGGGGCTGTGCGGCGCGCTGAACACCAACCTGCTGCGACTGGTACTCACGCAGTACAAGGAATGGCAGACGCAGGGCGAGGAGATCGACGTCTGCTGCATCGGCAACAAGGGCCTTGCTTTCATGCAACGCCTCGGGGCGAGCATCGTTTCGCAGGCGACGCAGCTGGGCGACCGGCCGCAAATGGACAAGCTCATCGGCGCAGTGAAGATCATGCTCGACAGCTATACCTCGGATCGCTTCGACCGGCTGATGCTCGCCTACAACCGCTTCATCAACACGATGAAGCAGGAGCCGGTGATCGAGCAGCTGCTGCCGCTCGCCGGCGAGCGGCTCGGAGCGCCGGAAAGCGTGTGGGACTACCTCTACGAGCCCGAGGCGCGCGCGGTGCTCGACCAGGTGATGACGCGCTACATCGAGGCGATCATCTTCCAGGCGGTGGCCGAGAACATGGCCTCCGAGCAGTCGGCGCGCATGGTCGCGATGAAGGCCGCCTCCGACAACGCCGCCGACCTGATCGACGAGCTCACCCTCGTCTACAACAAGAACCGGCAGGCGGGCATCACCAAGGAACTTTCGGAAATCGTCGGCGGCGCTGCTGCCGTTTAGACCCAGGAAACCTATCCATGGCACAAGCACAAGGCACCATCGTCCAGTGCATCGGCGCGGTGATCGACATCGAGTTTCCACGCGAGAGGATGCCTAACATCTACGACGCGCTGGTCCTCGAGGAAACGGGCGAGCAGGGGCTCGCCGAGAAAGGCCTTACCTTCGAGGTCGAGCAGCAGCTCGGCGACGGCGTGGTGCGCTGCATTGCGCTCGGCTCCTCCGACGGCCTGCGCCGCGGCATGAAGGTGAAGAGCACCGCCGAGCCGATCTCGGTTCCAGTCGGCAAGGGAACGCTGGGCCGCATCATGGATGTCCTCGGGCGGCCGATCGACGAGGCGGGGCCGATCAAGACCGAGGAGCGGCGCTCGATCCACCAGGCGGCGCCCAAGTTCGCCGAGCTCTCGCCCTCGGTCGAGCTGCTCGAGACCGGCATCAAGGTGATCGACCTCATCTGTCCCTTCGCCAAGGGCGGCAAGATCGGCCTCTTCGGCGGCGCGGGCGTCGGCAAGACCGTCAACATGCTCGAGCTCATCAACAACATCGCGACGCAGCACTCGGGCTTGTCGGTGTTCGCTGGCGTAGGCGAACGCACCCGCGAGGGCAACGACTTCTACCACGAGATGATCGAGGCGCAGGTCATCAAGCTCGACAACATCACGGAGTCCAAGGTGGCGATGGTATTCGGGCAGATGAACGAGCCGCCGGGCAACCGCCTGCGCGTCGGGCTCACCGGGCTCACCATGGCGGAATACTTCCGCGACGAAGGGCGCGATATCCTGTTTTTCGTCGACAACATCTACCGCTTCACGCTCGCGGGCGTAGAGGTCTCGGCGCTGCTCGGGCGCATGCCCTCGGCGGTGGGCTACCAGCCCACCCTCGCGGAGGAAATGGGCAAGCTCCAGGAGCGCATCACTTCGACCAAGGTGGGCTCGATCACCTCGGTGCAGGCGATCTACGTGCCAGCCGACGACCTGACCGATCCCTCCCCCGCGACGACCTTCGGCCACCTCGACGCCACCGTGGTGCTGTCGCGCGACATCGCCTCGCTCGGCATCTATCCCGCGGTCGACCCGCTGGACTCGACCTCGCGCCAGGTCGACCCCAACACCATCGGCGAGGAGCACTACAACACCACGCGCGCAGTGCAGGCGACGCTGCAACGCTACAAGGAGCTGCGCGACATCATCGCCATCCTCGGCATGGACGAGCTCTCGCCCGAAGACAAACTCGCAGTCGCGCGGGCGCGCAAGATCCAGCGCTTTCTGTCGCAGCCATTCAGCGTGGCGCAGAACTTCACCGGCACGCCGGGCAAATACGTTCCGCTGAAGGACACGATCCGGGGCTTCAAGATGATCGTCAATGGCGAGTGCGACAGCCTGCCCGAGCAGGCGTTCTACATGGTGGGCGCGATCGAGGAAGCCTTCGAAAAGGCCAAGACCCTGCAGTAATGGCGGCCGCCACCATCCACGTCGACGTCGTCAGCGCGGAAGAGTCGATCTACTCGGGCGAAGCCGAGTTCGTCGTGCTTCCGGGGGAAGCGGGCGAGCTCGGCATCTATCCGCGCCATACGCCGCTCATCACGCGCATCAAGCCCGGCGCGGTGCGCATCACGCCGGCGGGCGGCGGCGAGGAGCTGCTGATCTTTGTCGCCGGCGGCATCCTCGAGGTGCAACCGAAAGTGATCACTGTGCTCGCCGACACCGCGATCCGCGGCGCCGACCTGGACGAGGCCAAGGCGTCGGAAGCGCTGCGCAGAGCCGAGGAGGCGATGCGCAAGTCGCAGGACAAGCAGGAAATTGCGACCCTTCAGGCGGAGTTCGCCATGATGGCGGCGCAGCTCGCCGCCATTCGCAGGCTCAGGAAAAAGTAGCGCCTTCAGATCAACTCAGGAAGGCGACCAAAACGTAGCGCTGGCTACCTCCGGCGCCACGCGGTTCATTGGAGCAGCGCGGCATACGCCGGCATGGCGAGCAGCAAGGCGAGTCCGGCGAGCACCATGCCGGCCGCGAAGGCGAGCCCGGCGGCCAATCCCAGAAACCGCAGCAAGTGTTTCATTCGCGCCTCCGATGTTCTGGGAGGCATTGGAGACCCTGAACTGGCGCCACGCGCGGCGCGGCGATGGCAACGTACCGAGCAATTCTGGCAAAGCGATGGCAGGCGCTTGGATGCACTCGCGATGGGCTATATTCGCCCGCGATGTCGCGCCGCATTGCCATTGTCGAGGACGACCCCACCATCCGCGCCAATTACGCTGAAGCGCTGCGCAAGCATGGCTTCGAGGTGGCGGCGTACGCCGGTCGTGCCGAAGCCCTCGCCGCGATGAGCGCGCGGCTGCCCGACCTCGCGCTGATCGACATCGGTCTCGGCGCCGACATCGACGGTGGCTTCACGCTGTGCCGCGAGCTGCGCGCCAGATCGGCTGCGCTGCCGATCATCTTTCTCACCGCGCGCGACAGCGACTTTGACGTTGTCGCGGGCCTGCGCCTGGGCGCCGACGACTACCTGACCAAGGACGTGAGCCTGCCGCATCTGCTTGCGCGCATCGCGGCGCTGTTCCGGCGCGCGGAGCTTGCCGCGCAGCCGCAGGCCGCGGAGGAGCGGCTGGAACGCGGCGCCCTGCAGCTCGACCTGAAGCGCTTCAGCGTCACGTGGCGCGGCGCCGCAGTAGCGCTCACGCTCACGGAATTCTGGATGGTGCATGCGCTGTGCAAGTTTCCGGAACACGTGAAAAGCCGCGATCAGCTGATGCGCGAAGCGAACCTGGTGGTCGACGAAGGCACCATCACCTCCCACGTCAAGCGCATCCGCAGGAAATTTCTCGCTGCCGACCCGCGCTTCGACGCGATCGACACCGTCTATGGCATGGGTTACCGGTGGAAGGCCTGAAGCGACTGCGGTTCAGCCTGCGCGCGAAGCTGGCGCTGACAGCGCTGGTGCTGCTTGCGCTGCCCTGGGCCGGCACGCTTTACGTCAACGAGGTCGAGCGCTTTCTCCTCGAGGGCCAGGAGCAATCGCTGCTGGCGACGGCGCGCGCCGTCGCCACGGTGTTGCACGAGCGTCCCCAGCTGCTTGCCAGCGCCAGCGGACACGACGACGAGGTCGATGCCATCCTGCTGGGCTTGCAGCGGGCTTCGTCCCGCATCTGGGTGGTCGATCGCAGCTACCAGGTGGTCGCGCTCGCCGGGAGGTTGAAACGCTCCGCCGAGGCAGCGGCCGAGGCGCCGTGGTGGCAGCCCTTCGTCGGCTGGCTTATCGAGCGTCCGACCGAGGACTTCACCGAATCGCTGCCCGAGAACGTGCTCGCCACCGGCCGCGACATCGCCGCCGCGATGCAGGGCACGCCCGCGACCCTCGTGCGCCGCACGCAGGACGGCCGCGCCGTGGTCATGTCCGCGGCGCACCCCATCTGGAGCGGCGACGAGGTGGTGGGCGCGGTGGTGGTGGAGGAAACCACCAATCCCATCGTTTCGCTGAAGACGGCGGCGCTCGAGCGGTTGCTGCTTCTGACCCTCGCGGTGTTCGCCGGCGCAGCGGTCTTGCTGATCGCCTTCGCTTCGCGCCTGTCGCTGCGCATCCGGCGGCTGCGGGACGAGGCCGAATCAGCGATCGACGCGCGCGGCCGCATCACGCGCCTCGCCGCGGGCTCCGGCGCGTCCGATGAAATCGGCGACCTGTCGCGCAGCTTCTCGGCGGTGCTCGCGCGGCTGGCGCAGCATCACGCCTACCTGGAAAGCATGGCGGGCCGGCTCTCGCACGAGCTGCGCACGCCGATCGCGGTGGTGCGCTCCTCGCTCGAGAACCTGAAGCTCGCTCCGGAGGGCAGCGAAGCGCGCCGCTATATCGAGCGCGCCGAAGAGGGGCTGGCGAGGCTCAACCGCATCCTGGAGCGCATGATGGAGGCGTCGCGCCTCGAGCAGAGCCTCAGCAGCGCCGAGCGCGAGCGCTACGATCTGGTCGGCGTGGTGCGCGGCTGCGTCGAGGGCTATCGCGTCGCCTACCCGCGCATCGCCTTCGCCGTCGAACTGCCACGGCAATCCCTGCAGGTCGAGGGCTCGCCCGACCTGGCCGCACAGCTTCTCGACAAGC
>Ga0307469_10000811_pt1 | contig 11437 bp, 10 predicted proteins | sample atmos_gasesAM2C__FD_203084 | JGI IMG/M metagenome (GOLD analysis project Ga0307469, IMG submission 203084) | Hardwood forest soil microbial communities from Morgan-Monroe State Forest, Indiana, United States - atmos_gasesAM2C_515 | ecosystem: Environmental > Terrestrial > Soil > Temperate...
GGTGTCAGCGGCGTGCCGGCACTGCACTACGTGGCGCCGCGATCGGTGCTGGTGTTCGATCATCTGACGCGCGGCATCGCGCTGCTTCATGCCGGCTCGGAACAGGAGCGCCGTTCGCTGCGCCAGGAAGTGGTGCGCGCGCTGCGCGGCGCATCGCCCAACGGCCGGCGGCGCGGCCGCTACGCGCCGCCGACCACGGCCTATACACGCACGGACTATATGGCCGGCGTGCGGCGCACCCAGGAATACATTGCCGCGGGCGATGTCTACCAGCTGGTGCTGGCGAGCCGGTTCTCGGGGCGCCACGAGCTCGATCCCTTCCAGGCGTATCGCGCACTGCGGCTGATCAATCCCTCGCCTTACATGTACTACTGTGCGCTCGGGGAGGTGGCGGTGGTGGGCTCCTCTCCCGAAGCGCTGGTGAAGCTCAACGGGCGCCACGCGCAGCTGCGACCCATCGCCGGCACCCGGCCGCGCTCGCCGGATGCCGCCGTCGACCGCGCACGCGAAGCGCAGCTGCTCGCCGATCCCAAGGAGAATGCCGAGCACGTGATGCTGGTGGACCTGGCGCGCAACGACCTCGGGCGCGTGGCCCGTGCCGGCAGCGTGCGCGTGGAGCCCTATCGGTCCATCGAGCGTTACAGCCACGTCATGCACATGGTGAGCGGCGTGCACGGCGAGCTGGCCGCCGATCGCGATGCGTTCGATCTGTTCGCCGCGGCATTTCCCGCCGGGACGCTGGTGGGTGCGCCCAAGGTACGCGCCATGCAGATCATCGATGAGCTCGAGCCGGTGAATCGCGGCCTGTATGGCGGCACGGTGGGCTATTTCGGCGCCCGCGGCGACATGGATCACGCCATCACCATCCGCACACTGGTGTTCAGCGGCGATGAGTACAGTTACCAGGCCGGCGCCGGCATCGTCGCCGACAGCGTGCCGGAAGCCGAGCACGAAGAGGTGCTGGCCAAGAGCGCGGCCCTGGTGCGCGCGCTCGAGCTCGCCGAGGAGGGGTTGTGAAGCCGCAGCTGCTGCTGATCGACAACTACGACTCCTTCACCTACAACCTGGTACAGGCGTTCCTGGTGCTCGGCGCGCAGGTGAGCGTCTACCGCAACGACGCGCTCACCCCGCAGGAGGCGCAGGCGCTCGCACCCTCGCACCTGTGCATCTCGCCCGGACCGGGGACGCCGTACGACGCGGGCGTATCCATGGACATGATCCGCGCATTCGCCGGTCGTATTCCGGTGCTCGGCGTATGCCTCGGACACCAGGCCATCGTGGAAGTGTTCGGGGGCAAGGTGGTGCGGGCCGATCGCCTCATGCACGGCAAGACCTCACTCGTGCGTCACGATCAGCGCACGCTGTTCGAGGGTCTGCCGCAGCCGTGCGAAGTGGGGCGCTACCATTCGTTGATCGCCGCTCCCGCGACCATGCCCGCGGAGCTCGAGGTGAGTGCGCGGACCGCAGAAGCGGAGATCATGGCGGTGCGCCACCGTTCCCTGGTGGTGGAGGGCGTGCAGTTTCATCCCGAGAGCATCCTGACGCCCGACGGTCCACGGCTGCTGGGCAATTTCCTGAAGTACACCGCCGGTGAGCGCGCTCGGCAAGCCACGCCCGGAGCAGGCCATGGCGCTCCCGCGTGAGCTGCTGCAACAGCTGTTCGAGCGCCGCGACCTGTCGCAGGCGCAGGCCGAGGAGCTGCTCGCTCACCTGACAGACCCGCAGTTGCCGCCGGCGATGGCCGGGGCGATCCTCGCGGCGCTCTCGACCAAGGGCCTGGTGGCGGATGAAGTGCGCGGCTTCGCGCAGGCGATGCGCCGCCTGGCGCGCCGGCCCGACCTGCCCGCGAACCTGCGCGCGGTCGACATCGTCGGCACCGGCGGGGACGCTTCCGGAAGCTTCAACATCTCCACCGGCACCGCGCTCCTGACCGCCGCCTGCGGCCTGCCGGTCGTCAAGCACGGCAACCGCTCGGTGTCGAGCCGCAGCGGCAGCGCGGACGTGCTCGAAGCCCTCGGGGTGGCGATTCCTGCGGATGCACAGGCCGCCGCGGCGTGTCTCAAGGCCACCGGCTTCACCTTCCTGTTCGCGCCGCACTACCATCCGGCCACCAAAGCGCTCGCCCCGATTCGCGCCGCGCTGGGCGTGCGCACCGTGTTCAACATCCTGGGACCGCTGGTCAATCCGGCGCAGCCGCCGCTGCAGCTGGTCGGCGCGTTCAGTCCGGAGGCGGCGCGGCTCATCGCCGACACGTTCCAGGGTCTGCCCATCGAGCGCGCCTTCGTCGTGCACGGCGCGGGCGGGTGGGATGAACCCACGCCCGCAGGTCCCTTCACGCTGTTCGACGTGCGGCCCGGCCGCGTCGAGGTGCGCGTGCGCGCGCCGGCGGAGTACGGACTCGCCCCCTGCAGGGTGAGCGATCTGGCCGGAGGCGACGCGGAGCACAACGCCCGCGCGCTCGAGGCGGTGCTGCACGGCGAGGATCGCGGCGCGCATCGCGATTGCCTGCTGTTGGGTACCGCGCTGGCGCTCGAGCTGGCGGGCGAGACGCGCGAGCCCCGCGAGGGCATCGCCCGTGCCGCGGCGGCCGTTGACTCGGGCGCCGCGCGGCGCCTGCTCGATGCGCTGCGGCGGCAGCGGCCGGAGCGCAACGGGTGAGCGTCACGTTTCTTGATGACATGGCCGCCGCCAGCCGCGAGCGGGTGCGAGCGGCGCAGCACAGCCGCTCGGAGGCGGCGCTCGAGGTTCACGCCCGGCAGACCCCCGCGCCGCCGCGCCTGCGCCTCGATGCTTCCGGATTCGATCTCATCGCGGAAGTGAAACTGCGCTCGCCGGCGGCGGGGCAGCTGGGTCCGCCGAGCGAGAACCTGGCGGCCCGCGTCACGGCGTACGCGCGCGCCGGGGCCGCCGCGATCTCGGTCCTCACCGAGCCGAGCCGCTTCGATGGCTCACTCGAGCATCTGGCGAGCGCCACGCGGGCGCTGGCGCCGCTCGCCGTGCCCGCCATGCGCAAGGACTTTCTCGTGGATCCCTACCAGGTGCTGGAGGCGCGCGCCCTGGGTGCGGGCGGGGTGCTGGTCATCGTGCGCATGTTGTCGCGCAGCCAGATCGATGCACTGCTCGATTGCGCTCGTTCGCTGGGGCTGTTCGTGCTGCTGGAAGCCTTCGACGCGCGCGACATCGAGCTCATGCGCGAGCTGATCGAGGCGCACGCGGCAGCGAACCCGTTGCTGGCGGGCGTGAATTGCCGCGACCTCGCGACGCTGCAGGTGGTACCGCAGCGCCTGCTGGAGCTCGCGCCGCTGCTGCCCGCGCGCGCGCCGCGGGTGGCCGAAAGCGGCGTGGCGACGGCCGCGGACGCGCGGCAGATTGTCGCGGCGGGCTACCAGCTGGCGCTCGTCGGCAGCGCGCTCATGCAGGCCGACGACCCCGCCGCGCTCGCCGGGGCGCTGCTGGCGGCGGGACGCGCGGCCCGCAAGGCGCCTTAGATGTGGATCAAGATCTGCGGCATGACCACTCCTGAGGCGGTAACCGCGGCGGTGGCTGCGCGCGTGGATGCGATCGGGTTCGTGTTCGCCGAGTCGTCGCGCCAGCTGACGCCACAGCGAGCCGCGCAACTGGCGCAGAGCGCGCGCGGGCGGCTGCGCTGCGTGGCGGTGACCCGCCATCCCGCCCAGGCCACGGTGGATGAGATTCTGCAGGTGTTCAGGCCGGATGCGTTGCAGACCGACCTGTCCGATCTCGATCGGCTGCAACTGCCGGCCGGACTCGAGCTGCTGGCGGTCGTGCGCGCCGGGGAGGATGTGCCCGCGACCCTGCCGGGGCGGATCCTGTTCGAGGGACCCATGAGTGGTAGCGGCGTTGCGGGCGACTGGAACGCCGCCCGCCGTCTCGCGCGCCGCACGCAGCTGGTGCTCGCGGGCGGCCTCAACACCGGCAACGTGGCCGCCGCCATCGCCGCGGTGCAGCCCTTCGGGGTCGACGTGTCGAGCGGTGTCGAGGTGCGGCCGGGAATGAAGAGTCCGGCCGAGATTGTGAACTTTGCATCGGCCGCGCGTGCCGCATCAGAGGATCCCGCATGAGTACACCCGCCGCACTGCCTGACGCCGCCCGCCTGCTCGCCGACCTGATCGCCGGCGTATTTCCCGACGCACGCGGCCGCTTCGGCCCGTTCGGCGGTCGTTACGTTCCGGAAACGCTGATTCCCGCGCTCGAGCGCCTCGAGCGCGGCGTGCGCGAGCACCTGCATGAGCGCAGCTTTCAGGCGCAGCTCTGCGAACAGCTCACCAGCTGGGTGGGCCGCCCCACGGCGCTCACGTTTGCGGGCCGCTTGTCGGCGCGCTGGGGCGCGCGGCTGTGGCTCAAGCGCGAGGATCTGGCGCACACCGGTGCGCACAAGATCAACAATGCGATCGGCCAGGCGCTGCTCGCGCAGCGGCTCGGCGCCAAGCGCATCGTTGCCGAGACCGGCGCGGGACAACACGGCGTCGCGAGCGCCGCGGCGTGCGCGCGGCTGGGGCTGCCCTGCACGGTGTACATGGGGTCGATCGACATGGAGCGCCAGGCCCCCAACGTGGGACGCATGCGCCTGTTGGGCGCCGAGGTCGTGCCCGTGACCAGCGGCGATCGCACGCTGCGCGCCGCCATCGACGAGGCTCTGCGCGCCTGGGTGTCGGATCCGCTCGAGACTTATTATCTGCTCGGCTCGGTCGTGGGACCGCACCCGTATCCCTACCTGGTGCGCGAGCTGCAGTCGGTGATCGGCCGCGAAGCCCGCGCGCAGATGCTCGCCGCAACCGGAGCTCTGCCGGATGCAGTCATCGCCTGTGTCGGCGGAGGCTCCAATTCCATGGGCGCCTTTCATGCCTTCCTCCCCGACACCACGGTCGAGATCATCGGCGTCGAGGCGGGCGGGCGCGGCGCGGGCCTCGGTGACAACGCCGCGACGGTCGCCTTCGGGCGGCCCGGTGTGCTGCACGGCACTTACTCCCTGCTGCTGCAGAACCAGGACGGCCAGATCCAGGAGACCCATTCGGTGTCCGCCGGGCTCGACTATCCCGGCGTCGGCCCCGAGCACGCGCTGCTGTCGGCCGTGGGACGCGTTCATTACCAGACCGCGAGCGACGAGGAGGCGCTGGCCGGGGTGCGCGCGCTGAGTGAATGCGAAGGGATCCTGCCGGCCCTCGAGAGCGCGCACGCCCTCGCGGGCGCGGCCCGCTGGGCACAAGCGAACCCCGGCCGCTCCATGCTCGTGTGTCTCTCGGGGCGCGGGGACAAGGACATGTCCACTCTGCAGCAGACGCTCCTCGAGCGAGAGCGCCGATGAGCCCGCGCGAGCGCATCAGTCAGGCGATCCGCGCCACCGCCGCGGGGGGCGAGCCGGCGCTGGTGGCTTATCTCACCGCGGGTTACCCGCAGCGAGAGAGGTTTCGCGAGCATGTGCGCGCGCTGGCGGCCGCGGCCGAGGTGGTCGAGATCGGCGTGCCGTTCACCGATCCGATGGCGGACGGCGTCACCATTCAGCGCGCCAGCCTTGCGGCGCTCGCCCAGGGCGTGAGCCTCGAGTGGATCCTCGCCGAGCTGGAGCAGATCCGCGGGGTCAGCGTGCCGCTGCTGCTGATGAGCTACCTGAACCCCCTGCTGGCCTTCGGCCCCGAACGGCTCGCCCAACGGGCGGCGCGCGCCGGGGTGGCGGGCTTCATCGTGCCCGATCTGCCGCTCGAGGAAAGCAGCGAGCTGCGCGCGGCGCTGGATGCGCAGCAGCTCGCGCTGGTGCAGATGGTGACTCCGGTTACGGAACCTGCGCGCCTGCGGCAGCTGTGCGCGGGCAGCCAGGGCTTTGTGTACGCCGTCACCATGACCGGGACGACCGGCAAGCATGTCGCGGTGCCCGACGAGGTGATCAGCTATCTCGATCGCGTGCGGGGGAGTTCCCCGCTTCCGGTGTGCGCCGGTTTCGGCATCCGCAGCCGCGAGCAGGTCGAGCGGCTGCGTGGGCACGTCGACGGGGTGGTGATCGGCTCGGCGCTGGTGGAGGTGTTGGAGCGGGGGGAAGATCCCACGGCGTGGCTGCGGCAATTGCGTTTCAATTAACCGATTCAGGATGCTCGAGCTCGGGGGCTGGTGTCAGCAGGGGCGAACGCTGCTCCAGACAGTCATACAGATCGTCAGCGACATCGCTCCAACGACGCAACGTGGCCCGCGCGATCAGCGCTCTTCGCTGCTGCAGGTAGTCGCGATCGGTGATCAAGCGACGCACGGCACGGGTGATGTCCGCGGTGTCTGCAGGGTCGACGTAGTCCATCAATTCCCCGCAGACTTCCGGAATCGAGCTCGCTTTGGAGGCGACACACAAATTGCCAAACCACGCAGACTCGCCCACCGGCAGGCCCCAGCCCTCTACGTGGCTCGGAAAGATCGAAAACAGGCAGTATTTATACAGCCATGCCAGCACTTGATCGGAGGGGCCGTTCACGACGCGCACGAACTGTGCGAGCACAGCGTCACTCTCCAACCGGGCGCGAACCTCCGCGCCACCGACCCGCCCGTACATACCCGCAAACAACAGTAACGGTGTCCGGTCGCCGAACTCCCCGATCAGGCGCCGCCACGTCTGCAGCAGCGCAATGCCGTTCTTTCTGGCATCGATCGTGCCTGCGGCCAGCACGAACTCCCGGCCCGCAAGCTGCGTCAATTGCGGCGGCAGGGGAATTTCAGCGTTGCGCGCAAAGCCGACGAACTCATGCGCGAGCCTCGTGACGTGAATGGGTGGCGCCATACTGCGCTCGGCGGCATAGCGACGCAGGTCAGCGGCTGCATAAGAAGATACGCAGGTAAAGCGGGTGGCGTATTGCAAAGCCTCATCCAGCCAGCGGCGGAAAAGGGTCGCCATCTTGGTGCGCACGTACTGCGGATTCGAAACCGGGATCAGGTCGTGCACCATTTGCAGCACATCACCGCCGCGTGCGCGATGCTCAGCCGCGAAGCGCCATAGTTCCGGAAACACCCAGGTGGTGCCAAGACAGGCAAGACGGCCGTGCGGCGGCAGCACGGTGATTTTCCTGACGGCAATGGGGCGCATCACCTGGTGGCTGCGGGCGCTGGGCGCCAATCCCTTTCGTTGCAGGCGCTGCGGCGCGAGCAGAGCGGAAAGATAGATATCCGCTTTCTTCAGCGTACGCTGCAGTTTGCCTCGCGCTGCCTGCCGCAGATGGCTCTTGATCTGAACTTTGCTGGGAAAAATCCTCGATGTTTGCTGCAGACCCAGGTCGATCAACAGACTTTCCGCGCTGAACTCCTCCGCGTGCGCGAGACGGGCGGGATCGAATTCGTAGAATGCCCTGCTGTCACGATCAAAGAAGATGCCGCGAATCACCTCACCGCCATGGTCACGCGCCAGCGCTCTCACAATATTGAGCTCCACTCGCTGGATGCCGGTCACACGGTCGCTGTGCCCGGCCCAGTGAGCGATGTCGGTGGCGTCGAAGTAGATCGTCATGATGTGAATCGTAAAGCATGCAACCCCTTGCCCCAAGTTGCGCGCCTCCTGGGCGGCGGTTGCCTATCGCCGCTAAAGCGCCGATCCTCACGCGACTCATGAAGACCCTGACCATCGCCGCCCGCTTCTGCGGGCCTGCGGCCTCTTCGAACGGTGGTTATTTCGCCGGGCTGGTCGCGACGCTCGCGTCCCGGACACTGGCGGTGCGCCTGCTGAAACCGCCACCGCTGGACACGGAGCTTGCCGTCAGGGACCTCCAGGACGGGACCCTGCAGGTCGTGCATGCCGAGGAGGCGATCGGCGAGGCGCGCCCGGCGGTGCTCACACTCGACGCCAAACCTCCCCCGGACTATCTGGAGGCGGTGGAGGCCTCGCGTCGCTACGCGGGCTTTCGCTATCACCGCTTCCCCAGCTGCTTCGTCTGCGGCACCCGGCGGGTGCGCGGGGACGGCCTGCGCATTTTCGCGGGCCCGATGCCGGAGCGTGGGGTGGTCGCGGCGCCGTGGGTTCCCGACGCATCGCTCGATCGCGGTGATGGCAAGGTGCGCCCGGAGTTCATGTCGGCGGCGCTCGATTGTCCCGGTTACTACGCGGTCGCCCCCGATGACCGGATGATGCTGCTCGCGGAGTTCACCGCGCACGTGGACCGCCTGGTCCACATCGGAGAGTCCTGCACGCTGGTGGGCTGGCGGATCGGCTCGAGCGGCCGCAAGCACGAGGCCGGCACGGCGATCTTCGACGGCAGGGGCGAGTTGTGCGGCAAGGCCCGCGCGCTGTGGATCGAGCCGCGCAGTTCGCCTGAAAGCCGCGCCTGAGGAGTCTGCCTTGGGCGCGAGTCGCGGTGCGCGCGCCGCAACTCAGCCGCGACTCAGGCGCATCATCGCTTCCGTGTAACGTGCGCCGGCAGTGATGCCGGCGGGAAACACGGTCTCGATGGCGGCCAGCTCCCCGGCGTCCAGGCGTACCTCGAGCGCCCCGAGGTTCTCCTCGAGATTGCGCACCCGGCGGGTGCCGGGAATGGGCACGATGTGCTCCCCCTGCGCCAGCACCCAGGCCAGCGCCAGCTGCGCCGGGCTGCAGCCCCTGGATTTCGCGAGCGATCTCACCTTATCGACCAGCGCCAGATTACGCGTGAAATTCTCGCCCTGAAAGCGCGGGTTGGTGCGCCGGTAGTCATCGGGCGCGAAATCCTCGGGGCTCTTGATGGTGCCGGTGAGAAAGCCGCGCCCCAGCGGACTGTAGGGGACGAAGCCGACGCCGAGGCGCTCGCAGCTTGCCAGTACGCCGTCCTCGGGATCGCGCGTCCACAGCGAGTACTCGCTCTGCAGCGCCGTGATGCGATGCACGCGATGGGCGCGCTCGAGCGTCTGCGGGGAAACTTCCGAGAGCCCGAGGTGGCGCACCTTGCCCGCGCGCACCAGCTGCGCCATGGCGCCCACGGTGTCCTCGATCGGCACGCTTGGATCCACGCGATGCAGGTAATACAGGTCGATATGGGTGAGCTGCAGACGCTTCAGGCTCGCCTCGCAAGCCTCGCGCACCCGCTCGGGACGGCCGTCGACGGTACGCGCGGCGGGGTTGTCGCGCACGAAGCCGAACTTGGTGGCGAGAAAGACGGCGTCGCGCCGGCCACGCAGCGCGCGCCCGACCAGCTCCTCGTTGGTGTACGGGCCATACACGTCGGCGGTGTCGAGGAAATTCACGCCCCGCTCGAGCGCGTGGTGCAGAGTGGCGATCGACTCGCTGTCGTTGTGCGCGCCGTAGTACTCGCTCATGCCCATGCAACCCAGGCCCAGAGCCGACACGGTGGGACCATTGCGCCCGAGTGTGCGTGTTTGCATGCCACGCATTCTGCGCCCGCGGGTCAGGGGCACGAATACACAATAAGGGAGAGGTGCAACCGGCGGCTAAGGCGTCACGGCGCTCAGCATGTGCGCCTGGCGCCAGCCGCCGTAGCGGTAGTAGAGCGCGGCGAGTGTCGCGGCAAGCACCGAGGACACCGGGAAGCTCCACCAGACCGCATCTGCCTGGTAGCGCTCGAGAAACAGCTGCGCGAGCGGGAAGCGCACCACCAGCAGCGACACGGCGAGGATGACGAACGGCGCCGTCACCGCACCGGTTGCGCGCACCACGCCAAACAGCGCCACGGAAATTCCGAAGAAGATGAATGAGCCCGTGACGATGCGGTTCAGGTGGCTCGCGATGTTGAGCGCGGCGGATCCCGCCGGCAGGAACAGTCCGAACACAGCGGTGTCGAGCAGCTCGATCAGCAGCACCATCGAGCCGGTCAGTAATACGCTGTAGAGCACGCCCACCCGGGCGATGCGCGTGACCCGGTCCCACTTGCCGGCGCCCACGTTCTGCGCCGTCATCGCCGATATGCCCATGGCGACGGCGAAGGCCGGCATCTGGATGTAGTTCCAGATCTGCAGCGCGGCGCCGAACGCCGCGGCGCTGTCGACGCCGAAGCGGTTCACGAGCGTGATCATGAGCACGCCGCTGAGCGACAGCACCAGCATCTGGGCGCTCATCGGCACGCCTTTTTTCACCAGCGTTGCGACCACGGACCAGTCCACTCTCAGCAGCGCCAGCTCGCGCTGGCGCAGGCACAGGATGTGATGCCGGCGATACAGATGGTGGATGAGCGCGGCGAGACTCACGCTCTGGGCGACGAAGGTCGCGAGCGCCGAGCCCGCGATCCCCAGCCTCGGAATGGGACCCACACCGAAGATGAACACCGGGTTCAGCGCAATGTCGATCCCGACCGACAGCAGCATGAAGTAGAACGGCGTCTTCGAGTCGCCGGCGCCGCGCAGCACCGCCCCCACGAAGGCGTACATATAAAGACAGGGCAGCGCCAGGAAGATCACGCGCATGTAGGCCACCGCGAGCGGCAGCGAGTCTGCGGGCGTGTTCATGGCGATGAGCAGCGGCCGGCACAGCGCGAGTCCCGTGACGGCCATCGCCACCGAGATGCCGGCGAAGAAGGTCGCACTGGTGCCGACCACGCGCTTGGCCTCGGGCAGGTTGTTCGCGCCGATGTATTGGCCGATGAGGATGGTCGCCGCCAGCGCCACGCCGAAGGCCGCGCCGATCAGGAGGAACATCACGATGTTGGCGTTCGAGGTCGCCGTCAGCGCCGCCTCGCCCAGGAAGCGGCCGACCCAGATGGAGTTCACCGAGCCGTTGAGCGATTGCAGTATGTTGGCGAGGAGGATCGGCAGCGAGAATTTGAACAGCCCGACCCGGATCGAGCCCTCCGTGAGGGAGCGCTGCACTTGGCTCAGCGCCTCAGGCCGTAGGCGATGATACCGACACCGGCCGCCAGCAGCGCCCAGCCCGGCCATTCCTGGCTGCGGCTGAGCGCCAGCCAGTAGAGGCCGCCGCCGAGATAGGCCACGCCGAGGGTGATCGTGTCGCGTCTGCGGGCAGCACGCAGCTCGGCGCGCAGCTCGCTGATCTCAGGCGCGGGAGTCGGCGCACGCGCCACACCGGCCTGGCGCTGCACCAGGCCCTGCAGCAGCGCCGGCAGGCCGCGCGCCGCCGCGATGAGCTGCGGCGCGTGGGTGCGCAGCTCGTGCACCAGGGCGCGCACGCTGGTGCGCTCACGCATCCACTCGCGCAGGATCGGGCTCGCGGTGCTCCAGATATCGAGGTCCGGATACAGCTCGCGACCCAGGCCCTCCACGTTCAGGAGCGTCTTCTGCAGCAGGATGAGCTGCGGCTGGATCTGCATGTTGAAGCGCCGCGAGATCTCGAACAGGCGCAGCAGGATCCGTCCGAAGGAGATGTCCTTGAGCGGGCGGTCGAAGATCGGTTCGCACACCGTGCGCACCGCGGACTCCATCTCATCGACTCGCGTGTCCGCGGGCACCCAGCCGGACTGCAGATGCAGCTGCGCGACGCGCCGGTAGTCACGATCGAACACCGCGAGGAAGT
>Ga0307469_10000813_pt1 | contig 11429 bp, 13 predicted proteins | sample atmos_gasesAM2C__FD_203084 | JGI IMG/M metagenome (GOLD analysis project Ga0307469, IMG submission 203084) | Hardwood forest soil microbial communities from Morgan-Monroe State Forest, Indiana, United States - atmos_gasesAM2C_515 | ecosystem: Environmental > Terrestrial > Soil > Temperate...
GAAGGACATGTTGTCGACGCGGGGCTGGTAGATTCGAGGAGCAATGGAAAGTGAAGATCGGGATATTGGCGGTACAAGGCGATTTTGAGGCGCATGCGGCGATGCTCGCGGGATTGGGCGTCGAAACGCGAGAAGTGCGCACGACCGCTGACCTCAAAAGCTGCGATGGGTTGATTTTGCCGGGGGGAGAGAGCACGACGCAATTGCAGTTCTTGCAGGAAGAGGGATTGTTCGGGGCCATTCGCGGATTTGCGGCGGAGGGCGGAGCGATCTTCGGCACTTGCGCGGGGGCGATTCTGCTGGCGACCGAGGTAAAGAATCCCCCCCAAGAATCGCTCGGATTGCTGGATATGACGGTGCTGCGCAATGCTTATGGCCGGCAGATCGCGAGCGATGTGGTAACGGGGCCTTCGACACTGAAGAAGGAGCCGCTCGAGATGGTTTTCATACGCGGGCCTATCATCGAACGCGTGGGTCCCGGCGTGGACGTGCTGGCGACATATGCGGGGAAGCCAGCGCTGGTCCAGAGGGGCAACATAATGGCGGCGACGTTTCACCCCGAATTGACGGAAGACAGCAGCGTCCACGAGCGATTTGTAAAGATGGCCTCCGAACAGCTCGTGCCAGATTGTACCGCGGCGAAAACGTAGATTTTTTGGAAAGCAGTCCTGGTTTTCAGCAAACATTCAAAACAGGCTTACAATTGCAGGATGGTTCGCGTCCTGTTCATCTGTATTGGCAACGCGTGCAGGAGCCCAATGGCAGAGGCGATTGCGCTGCGGGATGCAGCCGACGTGATCGAGGCAACGAGCGCAGGATTGGCGCCGCTAGGATTCGTCGCGGAAACGACCAAGCGAACATTGAAGGAAAACGGATATGCAGGCGACGAGCTGAAGTCGAAGCCGATAATGCGCGAGGCTTGGGACGTGGCGGATTTGGTTATTAATATGAGCGGTCGGCCAAAGGGACGCGTGTTTCCTGATTTCGGAAAAGTTGAGGATTGGGACGTCGAAGATCCTTATGGCGAAGATGCCGAGGTCTATCAGAGGATCTTCGAAGAGATTAGAAGCCGGGTCTCCGCCCTGGCGGAAAGATTGCGGAACCAAAAACAAGCAGCGCCCTTAAAGAGTTCCGAGAGGACAACAGATTGAGACGCGAAAAGACCAGCGTATCGCAGGAAGATTACCTCAAGGCAATTTGGGAGATGCTGGAAGAGAACCAAACGCCTATCAGCGCGCGGCTCGCGGAAGAGTTAAGAGTCACGCCGCCGGCGGTAACCGCGGCGCTGAAACGCATGACGCGCGACGGGCACGTTCGCATGGAGCGCAGCGGGAAAATTGATCTGACCCGGAAGGGACGGCAGGTTGCGGAGCATCTTGCGCTGCGGCATCAACTAGCGGAAAGGCTTTTGACAGATGTAATTGGCTTGTCCTGGGCGAAGGCACACGACGAAGCGGAGCGAATGGAGCACACTATTTCCCCGGAGGTCGAAGCGCTGCTGCTTAAGCGGTTTGGAACCCAAAGCAGTTGTCCCCACGGCGTGCCCATGCGCGGCGGAATCGCGCAGTTGCGGCGGAGCGGGGCGGTGCTGCTGTCCGATCTTCAGGCCGGCGAAAAGGCGGAGATTCTCTGTGTTTATGAAAAGGATGGGAAGTTCCTGGAATTTCTGGAAGGGCTGGAATTGCGGCCGTCGGCTCGGGTCGAAGTGAAAAACCGCGAATACGATGAGACCATGACCATTCGTTCGGCAGGCCGCAGGATGCACCTGGGCAAACCAGCGACGTCGCGGATTTGGGTGCGGCGGTTAACCAACGCTGCCCATTGATGGAAGAGGGGGCTCAGCCGCGTTCGTCGAGCAAGGATTTCAGGCGCGCGTAACCCGCGCGGCTCACCGGGAGGCGCGTGCCGTCGGTGAGAATCGCGAGGCGGCTGTCCTTACCGTAGGGTTCGATGCGCACGACGCGTTCCAGATTGACGATGTAAGAGCGGTGGATTCGAACGAAAAGCGCTGGATCAAGTCCCGCTTCCAGGCTGGCGATGGTCTGCTGCTTAAGGTGCTTCTTTCCCTGAGTGGCCAGAGCCACGTAGTCGTCCTGGCTTTCCGCGTAATCCAATTTTGAAACCGGGATCAGCGTTACGCGCGTGCCGTCCTTCACGACAACGCGTTCCAGGTGCTGCTGCGGGGCGCGGGCTGCCGCTGCAAGTTCCTGTGCGGGAGGTATTTTTCCTCCCATGTGGGTTTTTGCGCGGGCGAGCGCGGCTTCGAAGCGTTCGCGGCCGACAGGTTTCAGAAGGTAATCGACGGCATGCACGTCGAAGGCGCGCATGGCGTACTGATCATAAGCTGTCACGAAAATGACGGCGGCGTCCGTGCCAATCAACTCGAGAACGTCAAACCCGGTGAGTTTAGGCATCTGAACGTCGAGGAAAATGAGTTCGGGTTTGTGCTCTGCGACGGCCTTCACGGCCTCGAAACCGTTGGCGCATTCCGCGAGAACCTGAATCTCGGGATGCGAGGCGAGCAGCTCCCGGAGAACGTGGCGAGCCAACTCCTCGTCATCGACGATAAGGGCGCCAATTTTCTTCTCGGGCATTTTGCTCAAGCCTTCACCTCTTCCAACTCGGCGGGCCAGGAGAGCTCGACGCGGAAGCGATCGTCTTCCGAAGTCACGTTCATGGTGGATTCATTGGGGTAGCGGGCTTCGAGCCTGCGCCGCACGTTTGCCAAACCGAGCCCCCTTTTGCGGAAAGGCGTGGATTCCGGGTCGAAGGTATTTTCGATGCCGACAGAAAGGCGGCCGCCGTGACAGTGAACCGCGAGCCGCACCACGCCTCCTTCCATGCTGTGTGCAATGCCATGATTAACCGCGTTTTCTACCAGGGGCTGGAGGAGCAGCGGGGGAAGAAGAAAATTCTTGGCGTGTTCCTGGATCTCTTCCTTGAATTGAAGGCGAGAACCGAAGCGCACCGCTTCAATGGCCAGATAATGGTGGAGGAGAGAGAGTTCCTCGGAAAGAGGAATGCTGGTTTTCTCGCCGAGGCCGAGCGTCATGCGAAGAAATTCGGCGAGCAGGATGCACATTTTGCGGGCTTTCGCAGGATCAACACTCGTCAAGGCGCTGATGGAATTGAGGCTGTTGAAGAGAAAATGCGGGTTCACCTGGGCCTTCAGTGCTTTTAGCTCGGCCTCCCGCGCGAGAATGCTCGTTTCCAAGGCGCGCGATTGCGCCTCGCGGGATTCCTCGAGCGCGAGAATGAGATAGTGGAAAGCGACAGAGAGAAGATAGAGAAGGAAGCCCGCGCCGAAGAGGACCGGAACCTGAGGAGCAAACTGTTCATCGAGACCCTGAAGCGATGGAAGGCGTGAGAGAACATAGGCCAGCAGCCTGGCTGCCTCGACCCACAGAAAGCTGATAATTGCCGCGGCGGTGACGTGAGTCAGAGCAAGACGCAGCAGTGTAGAGCGTTGGATCGGCGCGGCTTTGCAGGAATACCAGGCTGAGAGGCAAACAAATTGATACACGAGACAGAGTGGAATAATCAGAATGGCGGAGCGGAACCACCCAAGCTTGCCCGGCCCGGCCATCAAGTACGTCAAGATCGCGGCGAGAGGGGACCAAGCGAGTAGATAAAGTCCGAACCGGTTGATGGGTGTGAGGAAGGGATGCATAAGTGAGACTCAGTTACGGGTCTCCACACCTCCCAAGATAACTGACCCATTGACTACGAGTGTTTTTGGGCCGGACTGGGCAGGGTCCTGGACCCCAGCAAGGCGAGTTCTGTCCGAGAACCCACCGAGAATCGGAAGACTTCGGGAATCCACATGCCAGCTAGCGGGAACGCGGATTTCTACCCCGCCAAAAATGCAGTTGACCTCGAGAACGGCCTTGTCGCCCTCAATATCCGCGTCGCGAAAGTCGAGTTCCACGCCCCCGAAGATGGCCGTGACCCTTCCTCCCTTGAACGCGCGGCTGGTGATCCTACGTTCCGCGCCTCCAAAAATCGCGACCACATTAAGAGCGTCGCTGCTCTCCGGAACGCCATGGGACAGAACAACCACTGGCGACTTGACCGCTCCCCACATGAGAAGCAGCCCGACGAAGATGATGGCAAGAGGCCAGAGGTCGGCGAACCTAAGGTGCGTGATTCCGAGAGCATTCAGTTGGAAAATCGCACCAAGAAGGATCAAAAAGACGCCAAAGGCGCGATTCGAACGGGAATTACTCGATCCGCAGAATAGATTTGAAATGCCGAGAAAGATGATGAGAACAGGCCATAGGCGGCGGATGTTTACAGAGAGGAATCCCATGTGATCGAGCAGTAGCGCGAGTCCGACCAGGACGATGAACGCGCCCCAAACGAGGCCGGTGCGCGAGTCGCTGTGCCTGCCGACGACCACTCCGCCGACTACACGGGGACGGTCATTGCGCAGATCGCTCATTGGTCTCCTTTGGCTGACCTGGAAGAGGTCAATCCATCGTGGGCAAGCCTTCCCGAGGGTGGCTTTGCCAGCAACATGAGTCCGACTCCGAAGACAACCAGCGATGGGAATAATACCAAGATATGGCGAGCCATCGAGAACAAGACGGAGTGATCGAATGCTAGGACGCGCGCGATGCGCAGGGCAGCCAGGCCGAGGGCGGCACAATGTCCCACGGCGTCTGCGCCGGGCGTATTAAGTGCCATGCTCAAATAATGCACTGAGATGCCTCCGGAAGCGAAGAACGCACTGGCCCCGGCAATAATCAGGACTGCTCCCCCGAACTGCTTCAGGTTGAACTTTGAATTCGATTGCTTGAACATGCCGGCCTCCTTGTGGTGCGAATTGCCTGTCCAGTGGCAAGGTTAGCGGGGGTTCGTAGGGCACGCACGGGAGATTCGGCGGATAGGGGATTTCTACCGGCAAATGGCGGCTGGTGAGGGCCGTTTGACGGGGGATTCCGCGGCAAACCGGCGGATGGCGATTCTGCTTGCAAAACCCGGGCATTCGAACTAGGTTATCGGCCAACCAATGGTTTAGGTCTGTCCGGGAAACGGGCGAAGGGTTATAGGAGACTACAGGTGACAATGCAGACGGAGGCAAGAAACATCCGAAGGCGGGAGAGAGGCCACTGGATTCTGTACGTTATCCTGGCCGTGGCCGGGGGGCTGCTCACTTTTGTGGGGGCTCGCGCACAGCAAAGAGCAACCGATGAAGCGACGTTTCGCAAGCTCACCGATGAGTATTGCGCGGCCTGGAGCACAGCCAACCCCGACGCGCCCGCGAAGTTCTACGCCAAGGACGAAGGACTCGTGTTTTATGACATAGCTCCCTTTTCCTATCACGGCTGGAAGGAATACCACGAGGGAGTTCAGAAGGCGATTTTTGACAATATGGCTGCGGGGAAGCTGACGGCGGGCAAAGACCTAAAAGTGAAGCGCCACGGAACGTTTGCCTGGACGACTGTTACCATGCATTTCTCCGAGAAAACAAAAGACGGTAAGAATACAGAAACAGACGTGAGGTATACGGGGATCTGGGAAAAGCGTGGCGCTAACTGGCTGCTCGTTCATGAGCACCTTTCAGCGCCCATGGGAAGCTGAATAAGATCGGGTCATCCGTAGATTCGGCAGGGCATCGTGCCCGCTCGGTATCTGTCGTTGTAGGGCCCGCCTTCTGAGGCGGGCCGCTATGCAACTCTTCAACCCTTAAGCATAATTGTCGGGCCTGATTTCGATAGAATAAGGGCGGCGGCAAAGCCGTCTGAAGGTCATGTTTAAGACTCTGCGGTATTATTGGATCGCGGCAAGAGGTTACCGGCTGGCACCTTGGAATAGCCCCTATATTCGTTGGCGCTTCGAGACTTTCCTGGGACCTGAAGCGGCAGGACTGGATGCCGGCAAGTTTTTCCATCTGGCCTGGAAACACCGTGCACAGATGGAGCGCTTCGTGAACTGGGCGGCGGAACGGCGGCGGGCGCAACGCCGACACGCTTAGGTTCTAGTTCGGTATCACCTTTCCATTACTCCCTCAAAGCTAATCTAAGCATTCCGTACGGGCGTATACTTGTGTTTGAGAGGAGGATCAATGGTAGAACTCAAGATCCTCCAAAAAACGGAGACGCTGCACGAAGGCCGGTGGTGGGAGCCCGAGGAGAACGGGCGAGTCCACTGCTTCCTGTGTCCCCGCCACTGCCACATCCGTCCCGGCCAAGCTGGATTCTGCTTCATCCGCGTCAATGAAGCCGGCAAACTGTATAGCCTGGGTTACGGCTCGCCCGCAGCGTTGCAAATCGATCCCATCGAGAAAAAACCTCTGAGCCATTTCCTGCCGGGAACGCGTGTCTTCAGTATGGGCACTGCGGGCTGCAATATGGGTTGTTTCTTCTGCCAGAACTGGGACATCTCGAAGTCGCGCAGCGATCAGGTCCGTTCGCAACATGTTTCCCCTGAGGATGTGCCTCTGCTGGCGCTGAAATATGGTTGTGATTCCGTCGCCTTCACCTACAACGAGCCGACGATCTGGGGCGAATACTTGATTGATATTTGCCAGGAGGCAAAAAGGTACGGGCTCAAGACGGTGATGGTCACGAACGGCTACATTACGCGCGAGGCGTTTCACGATATCTACGATCACATCGACGCGGCAAACGTGGACCTGAAGGCTTTCACGGAGAATTTCTACGGGAAAATCACGCTGACCCATTTTCAGCCCGTGCTCGAAACTCTTGGATGGCTCCGAAACGAAACCAACGTCTGGTTTGAACTGACGAATTTGATGATCCCCACGCTCAACGACGATCCTGTAGAGACACGCAAACTCGCGGAATGGGTGCTGACGCATCTCGGGCCCGACGTGCCGTTACATTTCACCGCGTTTCACCCCGACTTCAAATTGCAGGATAAGCCGCCCACGCCCCCGGAGACGCTTCACCGGGCTCGGGCCATCGCCCGGGAGATGGGCCTGCGGTACGTTTACGAAGGCAACATTTATAGCGATGGAGCAAACACTTTGTGCCCGAAGTGCTCGGAAGTGCTCATCCGGCGCTCCTGGCACAAAGTGCTTGAGAATCGCTTGAAAAAAGGGACTTGCCCCGTGTGCGGGCTGAAAATCCCCGGAGTGTGGGACAAATCCACGAAGATTCCACCTCAAGGTCTGGGGAAAACCGCGGAGAAGTTCGACCACCTCAATTTATGATTTGCCAAGATCTTGTGGGTTGTAGATCGGGGCTTTCTTTTCAGAGTGAGGATATCTGTCTGGGAGTGCATTTAACGGTGCAAAGAACTCCAGGCTTGAAACTGGAGCTACATGGGATTGGGAGGTTGGAACGAATAAAACCCAGGGCCAACGCGCATGGAATGGTGCCACGCCAAAGGAAATGCCCACCACACGACAGCGCCGAGAATCGCCTGAGAAATGGTCAGGGGAATGATGTTGCGTTCGCGCGCGAACAGCCAACAGAAAGCTGAGCCACCGATGAAAGTCAGAGGGACGAGAATGGGATTCGGCCAATGCAACAGGCTGAAGAGAGTTCCAGCGACGAGGGCTGCGAGAATCGGTTTCTGCAAGGCCGCCAGGAGACGATTCATAAGAAAAGACTGCAGCCCGACTTCCTGAAGGAGGCAAAAAGCAAAATAACCCGCAAACCTATGCGGCTCTATAAGCCGTGTGGGAAGACGATGAGCTGCGCCGAGGAACAATCCCACCGCGGAAATTGGCATGAGAAAAACACCAAACACCAAGGCCGTGCGCCGAGTCGCTGGCCGCAAATTGTCCGCACGCCAGCCAAGGGTCTTTGGAGTGTCGCCGTGCAGGGCGAAACTAAGGACCAGCCACACGGGAAAAGCGATCCACGAATTAAACGTGCTTGATTGCAAACGCCAGATGTAAGCCAGTACAAAAAACGTAAAGGCAAGAGCTTCAGGCAAAGCCAAACGCCGGAGTGTCCGGGTGCGCATCGTTTCCAGTGGCTTGCTCGCGGCGGTCATGGCGAAAAACCTTGGCTCAGGGAGATCAGAGCCCCCCCCTGAGCCAAGCAAGAATGAGAAAATCCCAGTTCATGGGATGATAGGCGAGTTGGCCAGGTTGCGTCGCGGGAGCCGTGGGATGGCGGAGAAACACCGAGTTGTGATCTTGGGAGGCGGCTTTGGCGGGCTGAACGCCGCGCAAAAGCTGAAGCGTGCTCCCGTGGAAGTTACGCTGATTGACCGGCGAAATTTTCATCTTTTTCAGCCACTGCTCTACCAGGTGGCCACAGGATCGCTCTCGCCAGGAGAAATCGCAGCGCCGTTGCGAGGCGTGTTGAGCCGGCAAGAGAATGTACGCGTGCTGCTGGGCGAAGCGACGGACATCGATCCTCAAGCGAAGTGCGTGATGTTGCGCGATGGCGGGGCTTTTGGGTACGACTCACTCATCGTCGCGACAGGCTCACAAACCTCTTATTATGGAAATGATGCGTGGCGAGAGTGGGCGCCCAGTTTGAAGAGCGTGGAAGAGGCGACCGCGATACGGCACAAATTACTATATGCGTTTGAACGCGCCGAACGCGCCGAGAGTGATGCGGAGGCACGAAACTGGCTGACTTTTGTGATTGTCGGGGCAGGCGCGACAGGCATGGAGCTGGCCGGCGCGCTGGCGGAAATTGCGAACGAGACGCTCAAGAATGACTTCCGCCGCATCAATCCTCAAGAGGCGAGAATTTTGTTGCTCGAGGGCGGGTCACGCGTCCTGACAAGTTTTCCCGAGGACTTATCCGCGAAAGCGGAGCGTCTGGTGGAGAAGCTGGGTGTCCAGATTTTGAAGGGCGTGATGGTGACGGACATCACTCAGGACGGAGTCACGTACAAGACCGCACAGGGAGCAGAGAGGCTGGCGGCGAAAACGGTCTTGTGGGCCGGCGGTGTCACCTCGAACGAATTTGGGCGCAAGCTCGCGGAGCGGACTAAGGGGGAAACGGATCGGCTGGGGCGAATCAAAGTGAACGCGGATCTCTCTGTGCCGAATTTTCGGGATATCTTCGTCATCGGGGATCTTGCCTGGTCGCAAGGACCTGATGGGAAGCCTTTGCCTGGGGTGGCGCAGGTGGCCATTCAAGGTGGCGCGTATGCAGCAAAAGTAATTCGCGCTCGCCTGCAAGGGAAAAAAGGGCTGCTCGCTTTCCGCTATTTTAACAAGGGCGACATGGCGGTGATCGGACGTGCCGCGGCGATTGCGAATATTTTCGGCTTTCATCTTGCGGGATTATTCGCATGGCTTACCTGGCTGTTCGTACACTTGATGTATATCGTGGAGTTTCAGAATCGCGTGCTGGTTTTCGTGCAATGGGGATTTGAGTTTTTGACATTTAACCGTGGTGCACGGTTGATTACGGGCGAAGCGGCAACCGATTCCGTGTTACGACACGGGTCTATGAAGAAGCCGGGTGATGGCAGGTAGGCGCCTGCCGAAGGAAACAATGAAAAAGAAGCCCATTTTGCGTCGAAAGAAAACCCGGTTAAAGGGTCAGTCAGGGGAAACATCTCGTGCGACTTTCGCGGGCATCGCGCGACGGCTAGTCGAAGTTGGCAGGAGCTTCTACGCCAGGGGCTGGGTGATGGGGACGAGCGGAAATTTCAGTGGGGCGATTTCGCAGAGCCCGATTCGGCTGGTCATTACCTCGACGGGATTAGACAAAGGGAATCTCGCGCTCGCGGACTTTTTGGAGATTGACGAAGACTCGAGTGTCGTCAAAGGGAAGGGACGGCCATCCGCGGAAGCGTTGCTCCACCTGGCGATTGTGCGTTCGCGCGGCGTAGGAGCAGTGCTGCACACACACTCTGTCTGGAGCACCGTTCTCTCCGGGGCCCACGCCGCGAAGGGCGGAGTGAGCGTAGAAGGCTACGAAATGCTGAAGGGGTTGGACGGAGTCAAGACCCACCAGCACCGCGAGTGGTTGCCGATTCTGGAAAACTCGCAAAACATGGAAGAACTTGCGCGGAAAGTGTCAAAGACACTTAAGGATCAGCCCGGGATTCACGGCTTTCTTCTGCGTGAGCATGGGCTTTATACTTGGGGAAGTAGTTTGCCGGAGGCCAGGCGGCATGTTGAGATTCTGGAGTTTCTGATGGAAGTGGTCGTTCGGGCGCGAGCACTGGCGAGTGCGACCTGAGATTTTGGAAATTGTAGGCTGGAGGGCGCTGTGGCTGTTGTTCGCATTCCGCAAGAAAATCGCACGATTCAAGAACCCGAGCAGATCCGGAGCTATCTCGGCAAAATCGGAATCGAATATGAGCGGTGGCATTCCGCCACAGGAATTTCGGACAGCGCCTCGGCAGAACAAATCCTGTATGCCTACGGCGACCAAATTGACCGGCTGAAAGCGCGTGGCGGCTACGTAGCGGTGGATGTGATCGATGTGAATCCGGAAACGCCGAACCTGGATGCCATGCTGGCGAAATTCAGCATCGAACACTGGCACGACGAAGATGAAGTCCGCTACATCGTTGCAGGAAGGGGATTATTTCACATTCACCCCAAGAGCGGGCCGGTGATCGCCATCGAGGTAGAGGCGGGTGACTTGATCCGGGTTCCGCGAGGGACACTGCACTGGTTTGATCTTTGCGGCGAGAAGAGCATTCGGGCTATCCGGCTGTTTCAAGACACGTCCGGATGGACACCGCGGTACACGCACAGCGAAGTGGACAAGAATTACGAGCCCGTTTGCCTCGGCCCGCAATATATCCCGCCGCAGACGGTTGCAAAATAAGCGACGTGCACCTGCCCGGTGAAGAATCGATTCGCGTCATTCTTCTCGACATTGAGGGAACCACAACTCCGATCGATTTCGTCACGAGCGTCCTCTTTGCGTACGCCAGCGGTAAAATAGAATCTTTCCTCAGACAAAACTTTCAGAATGAGCAGGTGCACGCATTGATTGAGGAACTGCACGCACAACAGCAGGAAGATGCGAAGCGGGGTTTGCAGCCATCGGGTTGGAATGAGGAAGGAAGGGAAGGAGAGATTCAATCCGCGGCCGCGTACAGCCAATGGCTGATCGAACGGAACAGCAAATGCACTGCGCTCAAGTCCTTGCAAGGGATGATTTGGCAGGCCGGTTATGCCAGCGGGGAATTGCGCGGGCAGGTTTATCCGGATGTGCCGCGGGCTTTTGAGCGCTGGCGGCGGCAGAAGCGAGAGATCGCGATCTATTCTTCGGGCAGCGTGCTGGCGCAGCGTCTTATTTTCCAGACGACGCCGTTCGGGGATTTGACAGGACTTATCCGCGATTACTTTGACACGCACACTGGAGCGAAGCAGGACCCATCGAGCTACAAGAAAATCGCCGATACGCTCGGGCAATTCCCCGACAGGGTGCTATTTCTTTCCGATGCGGTGAAGGAAGTTGAGGCAGCGCACACTTCGAGGATGCGAAGCGTCTTGTGCGATCGTTCCGCCGCGGCTGCAGGTGCCG
>Ga0307469_10000816_pt1 | contig 11421 bp, 10 predicted proteins | sample atmos_gasesAM2C__FD_203084 | JGI IMG/M metagenome (GOLD analysis project Ga0307469, IMG submission 203084) | Hardwood forest soil microbial communities from Morgan-Monroe State Forest, Indiana, United States - atmos_gasesAM2C_515 | ecosystem: Environmental > Terrestrial > Soil > Temperate...
AAATGACCGACAACGGCCTCCTTGGGTAGCAGCGTTGCGATCGAGTTGGCCATCCGAACAGGAGGGGTGTCCTGCCCGAATTTGACCTGCGCCGAAGACGGCACCGGAACAAGCGTCACCTTTCCTAGCTTCACATCATTGCGGAGGCGCAGGCCAGCCCAATTCGACCAGAGAACGTAAGCCGGCTTGCTGTCCTGGGCGGAGATCTGGTAGGTCTTCCCGCCCAAGGTGAAAGCCGCGTAACCGTTAAAGGATTCGCCCTTTAGCGACTTCACCAGATTGCGTACAAAATAATCGCTGGGGCGCCAGTCTGATGAAATCTCGGCCCGGTACGCGCCGAGCGGGCGGACCCAAAGCGTCATTGGTCGTACACGGCCGCCAGCATGTCGTCGGTCCGTTCAAGCACCTGACATCGGTCGTAGGCCAGGAACTTCTTCGGCCACTCGAGCGATGGGTTGTCCGCGACACTGCGCGCGATGAACAACCACCGCCCAAGGCGCTGGCATTCTGCGGCCTGGTGCAGCGATCCTGACGTATCGCTCGCCTCGATAACTACCGTGGCATCGCTCAGCAGCGCCATCAGTCGATTGCGCTCAGGAAAGTTCGACGGGTAAACCGGGCTGCCCGACGCGAACTGGCTGACGAGCAGGTGATCTCGGTAGACCTCTTCCTGAAGCCGCTTATTCTTGGCCGGGTACGCCTGATCCAGCGGCGTGCCGATGACGCCGACCACCCGGCCGCCAGCGTTTATTGCTGAGGTCATGGCTTCGGTATCAACACCCTCTGCCAGGCCAGACACAACCACAACCCCGGCGGTTGCAAGTTCGCGTGCTACGCGCCGTGCCCGCGCGGCGCCCTCGCGCGACACTTTCCGCGCGCCGATGACCGAGATGCAGCGCTTCTTGAGCAGCGCGACCTCGCCCGCGACGAACACGCCGGCCCGGTCATCCCGAATCACGTTGGCGAGTAGTGCGAGCTGCTTCGGGGAGAGGTCCTCCCGCGGCGAGCCCATCAGCAGCGCGGACACGGGCGCCCGCTCCCACTTCGGCGGAGGTGTGTAGCGCTCCGCCTCATCCCCGCTGGTATCGGTTTTGCTGAGCATCGCCCTCGTCACGGAACCGCAGTGTACCCTACCGATACTTTGCCAGCCTTTCCTCGAGCGCCTTTAGCCCCGAGTCGAATTCCACAGAGAGCGGGTCATCGTGCCTCGCGGGATCCTCGAGCTGTGATCCCTGCCTGACCCGCAGCTCCCACACCTGATTTGGGCGTGTAGCCACAACCTCATCGCCAGCCCGAATCTGACCGACTCGATGACTCATGAGTCCGTGCAGCTCGCCAGCCTTGCGTACCAGCGCCTCGATTAGGTGCTCGGTGTCGTCGCCGAGTGCGGCCGCCGCGCGAGCTCTGAGGCGGGCCAGCACCAAGATCTGACGCCGCACCATCTTGTAGCGACGGGTGAACAGGTAGGCGTAGCCGTCCGCCTCTTGGTTCCTGGTTCTCTCGCCGACCACGTAATACGCGGCCGGAAACTCACTCGGATCGATGATCGGGTTGCGCGCGTCGTAGAAGAAGTAACGGAGGAGGTGCGCCTCTTCGAGCACCTTGTGAGCGACTCGAAACCTGTTCGCGCCGCGCAGATGCGACCGCCAGACCAGCAGCGCCACAAGAGCGATCACGGCGGTACTCAGCTCGGCGAAGGGGCCGACCCATGCGCGCAGCTCAGCCCAGTCAATCTCACACATCACTTGTACCTTGCGCTGTACCTCGACATTCGGTCACTTCTGATAGCTTACTAGTAAGTGCTTGTTTTTATTGGTCGGAGCGCCGAGATTTGAACTCGGGACCCCTTGCACCCCATGCAAGTGCGCTACCAGACTGCGCCACGCTCCGAACCGACTGTTCTTATTTGAGGGTCACTCGCACGGTGGGGACCGCCGCGCGGGGCGCCAATCATACGCTACTTCCCGCCGCGGCCGGGCGGGGCGGCGCCCGAGACTTCAGCGCCGCAGGATCTTCATCAGGTCTTCGAGCTCGCCCCTCATCTGCTTGACGATCTGCTGGCTCTGGGTGACGTCCGTGCGCGCTTCCTCGCCCGTCAGCTTGTTGCGCGCGCCGCCGATGGTGAAGCCCTGGTCGTAGAGCAGGCTCCTGATCTGACGGATGACGATCACATCCTGGCGCTGGTAGTAGCGGCGGTTGCCGCGGCGCTTCACCGGCTTGAGCTGAGGGAACTCCTGCTCCCAGTAGCGCAACACGTGCGGCTTCACGCCGCACAGCTCGCTCACTTCCCCGATGGTGAAGTAGCGCTTGCCGGGGATCACCGGCAGCTGGGCGTTATTCTTTGGCTCCAACATAGGCTTCGACCCGCGCCTTTAGTTTTTGCCCCGGACGGAACGTGACGACGCGCCGCGCACTGATCGGAATCTCCTCGCCTGTCTTCGGATTGCGCCCCGGGCGCTGGTTCTTGTCGCGCAGATCGAAGTTCCCGAAGCCGGAGAGTTTCACCTGCTCTCCGCCCGACAGCGCAGCACGAACCTCCTCGAAGAAGAGATCCACGAGCTCGCGCGCTTCGCGCTTGTTAAGCCCGAGCTGGTTGAATAACGCTTCCGCCATCTCCGCTTTGGTCAGGGCCATTTCTTTATTCTCTGATTCGTGCGTTCAAGCTCTCGCGCAAATCCGTCACTACTGAGGCCATGAGACGGTCCACGTCCTCATCGGTAAGAGTGCGAGAAATATCTTGAAAAATCAAGCCTAAAGCTATGCTTTTTCGACCTGGTTCGAGGCCGGGGCCGCGATACACGTCGAAAACGCTGAGACCACGCAGCAAGCTTGATGTCACCAAGGTTACACGCTCGGCCAGGGTACTTAAAGTCACGGCCTCATCGACCACTACCGCGAGGTCGCGCCGCACCTGGGGAAAGCGCGAGATGCCCTCGAACGCCGCCCTCTTGACAGCGAGCGCACCGAAGTCGAGCTCGAACAGCACGGGCGCATATGTAAAGTCGAGCGCCTTGACGAGCGTGGGATGCAGCTCGCCGATCCAACCCACCGGCGTTCCGCGCCGCAGCACGCGTGCTGAGCGCCCGGGATGGAGCGCGGCGAGCTCGCCGGGCTCGAAGGTGAAGGTCGCGGCGGCTCCGGTCTCGGCGATGAGCGCGGCGACGTCCGCCTTCACGTCGTAGAAGTCCGCGGGCGCGTTCGACTCCTTCGTGACTCCCCACTGCTCTGGCAGACGCGCGCCGCTCGCAATTCCCGCGATCGTCTCGATCTCGTGCGTCGCCTTGCCGTCGGGCTCAAAGCGCGTCCCATGCTCAAAGAGACGGATGCGGTCCTGCTGCCGGCGCTGATTTTCGAGCGCCGCGCGAATCAGGCCCGGCCAGAGCGAGACGCGCATGACCGACATGTCGCTCGCGATGGGGTTCGCAAGCGCGAGTGCCGGTGTTCCCGGGAACAGTCTTTCCTGCAGCGCCGGATCGACGAAGGCGTAGGTCACGGCTTCCTCGTAACCGCGCGCGGCGAGCGCCTCCAGCACGGCGCGCTCGGCAGGCTGCTCCTCGGGAAGCTTGCGGAAATGCTGCGACGCGAGCGCATCGGTCTCGGGGATCTTCTCCCAGGCGGCGAGGCGCGCCACCTCCTCGATGAGATCCGCTTCGATCGCAATGTCGAAACGATGCGCGGGCGGAGTGACCTTCCAGCCGCTGGCGTTCGATGACACCTTCATGCCCAGACCCGTAAGCGCCCTCGTCACGCGTGCGGCGGGAAGGCTGAGACCCAGGAGCCGCTTGAGCTGCGTGACGCGAAGCCTCACGGCGGCGCGCCTGGGGAGATGCCGGGCACCCTCGGTGACCACGATGCTCGCGGCGGTACCGCCCGCGATCGGCTTCAGCAGCGCGATCGCACGTGCGATCGCACGGACCTGCTGCGTCGGGTCGACGCCGCGCTCGAAGCGCTGGCTGGCATCGGTTACGAGTCCTAAGCGCCGGCCCCGGCCCTGCACGGTCCCGGGATCAAAGTAGGCGCTTTCGAAGAAGACGTCCGTGGTCTCGGGCTGCACCGCGGTGCGCAGTCCCCCCATGATGCCGGCGAGCCCCACCGGCCCGTCGGCGTCGGTGATGAGGAGCATGTCGGGGTCGGCCTTGACCGTCTTCCCGTCGAGCAGTGTCACTTCCTCCCCGGCGCGCGCGAAGCGCACGCGGATCCCCTGTTTCAGCTTCGCGAGATCGTAGGCATGCATCGGCTGACCGAGCTCGAGCATGAGGTAATTGGTGACGTCGACGATCGGACTGATGGAGCGGACGCCGGCGCGGCGCAGACGCTCACTCATCCACACGGGGGTCGCCGCACGGTTGTTCACGCCGCGCAGGATGCAGCCGGCGAAGCGCGGGCAGCCCGAGGGCGCCTCGAGCCTGACCGGGAAGCGCTCGCCCTTCCCTCCCTTGGGGTTCTGGATCTTCGGTCCCGTGACCTTCGTGCCGGCGATAGCCGCAACTTCGCGGGCGATTCCTAAAATCGACATCGCATCGCCGCGGTTCGGCGTGATGTTGACCTCCAGCACCGTCTCATCGAGGCCGAGATACTCGCGCACGGGCTTGCCGAGCGGGGCATCGGCCGGCAGCTCGAGGATCCCGTTCGAGCTCTCGGCGAGCCCGAGCTCCCGGGCGGAGGCCAGCATCCCCTGGGACTCGACCCCGCGGAGCCTGGCGGCGCCGATGCGCAGATCACCGGGGAGCTGCGCTCCCACCATCGCGAGCGCACTCTTGAGCCCCGCCCGTGCATTCGCCGCGCCGCAGACGATCTGGAGCGCCGGCCCGCCCCCGATCGTTACCTTGCACACCTGAAGCTTATCGGCCTGCGGGTGACGCTCGGCGGAGAGAATCTCCGCCACCACCACGCCGCTGAACGGTGGCGCCGCGCTCTCGAGCCCCTCGAGCTCGAATCCCGCCATGGTGAGGCGCGAGCCGAGCTCTTTCGCCTTCCACGGGACCTTCACCCACTCACTGAGCCAGGAGTACGGGATCTTCATGAGCCGAACGCCCGGAATTGCTTCAGGAACCGCAGGTCGTTCTCGAAGAAGAGCCGCAGGTCGTTGACGCCGTAACGCAGCATCGCGAGCCGGTCGATGCCCGCGCCGAAGGCATAGCCCGTATAGCGCTCGGGATCGACGCCGCTCGCCTTCAGCACGTTCGGGTGCACCATCCCGCAGCCCGAGATCTCGAGCCAGCCGGTGTGCTTGCAGGTGCGGCAGCCCGCGCCCGCGCAGAACAGGCAGCCCATGTCGACTTCGGCCGAGGGCTCGGTAAAGGGGAAATAGGAGGGCCGGAGGCGCATCGCCAGATCGCGCTCGAAGAAGGCCTGCAGGAACCCGTGCAGTACGGCCTTCATGTTCGCGAAGCTCACGTTCTCATCGACCACCAGTCCCTCGAGCTGGTGGAACATGGGCGAGTGCGTCATGTCCGAGTCGCAGCGGTACACGCGCCCGGGCGCGATGATCGCGAGCGGTGCGCCGCGATCCAAGAGCGCGCGAATCTGCACCGGAGAGGTGTGCGTGCGCAGCAGCCGCCCGTCGGGGAAATAGAAGGTGTCGTGCAGCGCCCGCGCCGGATGGTTCTCCGGAATGTTGAGCGCGGCGAAGTTGTGGAAGTCGTCCTCGATCTCGGGGCCCGAGGCGACATCGAAGCCCGCGCGGCGAAAGAGCGTCTCGATGCGAAGCCGCGCCCGCGTCACCGGGTGAAGTCCGCCCGGCTCCTCGCCCCGCCCCGGGAGCGTGACGTCGATGCGCCCTTCGGTGAGCTTCTTCTCGACGTCGGAGTGCTCGAGCGCCTCGCGGCGCGCCTCGATCGCGCGCGTGAGCGTTTCCTTCGCCTCGTTGATGCGCGCCCCGGCCGCCGGGCGTTCGGTTGCCGCAAGGCGGCCGAGCTCCTTCAGCTGCTCGGTGAGGATTCCCTTCTTCCCGAGCCAGCGCACGCGCACGATCTCGAGCGCGCCCGCATCCCGTGCGGATGCAACCTCGGCGCGCGCCTCGGTCGTGAGGGCCGTCAGGTCTGCCAAGAGCGCTCCCCTGACGGTCAGCTCATGCCGAGGGCGGTCTTGGCCTGCTGCGCAATGGCGCCAAACGCCGCGGTGTCGTGCACCGCGATGTCGGCCAGCACCTTGCGGTCGATCTGTACTCCGGCCTTGTTCAGGCCGTTGATGATGCGGCTGTAGCTGAGCCCGTAGAGGCGCGCCGCGGCGTTGATGCGCGCGATCCACAGCGCGCGGAACTCACGCTTGTTCTGCCGCCGGTCGCGGTAGGCGTACTGGCCCGCCTTGATGACGGCCTGCTTGGCCGCGCGATAGACCTTGCGGCGGGCGTTGTAGTAGCCCTTTGCTTTGCCCAGGACTTTCTTGTGACGGCGCCCGGCCGTCACGCCACGCTTCACTCGTGCCATGACTGATCTCGCTTAAATGTTGGGATGCGCCGGCGGCGCGTTTACTTGGCGTACGGGAGCAGCTGCTCGACGCGGCCGACGTCGGTCTTGTCGACGAGGCTCGAGCCGCCGGAGCGCGCGTGGCGTTTGAGCTTGCGGTCCTTGTGGCCGAGATTGTGGCGGCGGTTCGCCGCGTACCGCTTGAAGCCCTTCGCCGTCTTGCGAAAGCGCTTGGCCGCGGCCCGGTTGGTCTTCAACTTGGGCATCGACATCACTCCTTACGTTATATAGCCACCGATCGCAGGGTGCTTCGCAGCACCCGCTACGGGCGAACGCCCCGCGGGACCAAAAGTCCTCTCGGGGAGTTACTTCTTCTTTGGTGCAAACACCATGACCATCTGCTTGCCCTCCATGAGCGGGTTCTGCTCGACCACCGCGTGTGATGCGAGGTCGCCAGAGACCCGGTCCAGGAGCTTGCGCCCGAGGTCCTGGTGCACCATCTCACGGCCACGGAACCTCAGGGTTACCTTGGCCTTGTCGCCCTCGGTGAGGAACCGAGTGAGATTACGCAGCTTGATCTGGTAATCCGACTCGCCCGTGCCGGGACGAAACTTCACTTCCTTGACCTGAATCTGCTTCTGCTTGCGCTTGGCGGAGTGGGCTTTCTTGCTCTGCTCGAACAGGAACTTCCCGTAATCCATGATGCGCACGACCGGCGGTTCAGCAGTCGGCGATACCTCGACCAGATCGAGCTCCGCCGCCGTGGCCATCTGCAGGGCGTCGTAACGCGACATCACCCCGGCCTGCGACCCATCGGCCGCGATCACACGCAGTTGCGGCGCGTTGATCTCCTCGTTGCGCCGGACCCGCTTTGTTGCACTAGCGATTCGTCAACCCTCCACACTCCTGCGCCCGCGGCTTTCGAGCTCGACGCGGAACCGTTCGGCGAACGTCTCCGGGGCCATCGTGCCCAGGTCCTTGCCGCTTCGACTGCGCACTGCAAGTAGGTTTGCGGCCACTTCCTTGTCGCCCGCCACCAATAGATACGGAACACGCCTCAGCGTGTGCTCGCGGATCTTAAAGCCGACCTTCTCGTTACGCAAGTCGGATTCGACTCGAAAGCCCTGATTTTTCAGGGATTCCGTCACGTTGCGGACATAGGTGTCCTGCCGGTCGGTGATGCTCAGGACGACCGCCTGCACCGGGGCGAGCCAGGCGGGGAGTCTGCCCGCGTGGTGCTCGAGGAGGATGGCAAAAAAGCGCTCGAGCGAGCCGAACATCGCGCGATGCAGCATCACGGGCGTTCGCTTGGCCGAGTGCTCGTCGATGTAGTAGGCGCCGAGACGCTCGGGCATGTTGAAGTCGACCTGGAGCGTGCCGCACTGCCAGTCGCGTCCGATAGCGTCGCGCAGTACGAACTCGAGCTTCGGCCCGTAGAAGGCCCCCTCCCCCTTGTTGAGCGTGTACTGAATACCGGCCGCCTCGGAAGCCGTCCGTAGCGCGGCCTCGCTCCGGTCCCAGATCGCGTCGTCGCCGACCCTTCGTGCCGGGCGGTCGGCGTACTTGATCGTGACTTCCTCGAAGCCGAAGTCCCTGTAGATATCGAGGATCAGCTTCGTGATAGCGACGCACTCGTCCGTTATCTGCTCCGGCGTCACGAACGCATGGCCGTCGTCCTGGGTGAAGGCGCGGACCCGCATCAGGCCATGGAGAGCGCCCGAGGGCTCGTAGCGGTGGACCTTGCCGAACTCGGCGAGCCGCACCGGAAGCTCGCGATAGCTCCTGAGGCCGTGCTTGAAGATCTGCACGTGCCCCGGGCAGTTCATGGGCTTGATGGCGTAGGTGCGCTCGTCCGGGGTCTTGGTGAGATACATGCTCTCACCGAATTTCTCGAGGTGCCCCGACTGCCTCCAGAGGGAGGCATCCATGAGCTCGGGTGCATTCACTTCCTCCCAGCCGGCCGCGCCCTGCCGGGCGCGCATGTACTGGATGAGCTCCTGGAAGACGGTCCACCCCTTCGGGTGCCAGAAGACCGCCCCTGGCGCCTCCTCCTGCACATGAAAGAGGTCGAGGTCCTTGCCGATACGGCGGTGGTCGCGCTTTTCGGCCTCCTCCAGCCGGTGCAGGTAGGCTTCCAGCTGCTTCTTGTCGGGCCAGGCGGTGCCGTAGATCCGCTGCAGCATCTCGTTGCGCGAGTCTCCGCGCCAGTAGGCGCCTGCGACCTTGGTGAGCTTGAAAGCCTTGAGCTTGCCCGTGGAAGGCACGTGCGGCCCGCGGCAGAGGTCGACCCAGTTGCCCTGCCCATAGAGGCTGATCTCCTCTTTATCCGGGATCCCCGCGATGATCTCGGCCTTGTAGATCTCGCCCTGGTTGCGGAAGAACTTCACCGCCTCATCGCGCGGCATCACCCGCCGGATGACCTTCTCATCCGCCTGTGCAAGCTCCGCCATCTTTTTCTCGATCGCCGCGAGGTCCTCGGGCGTGAAGGCGCGCTTGAACGCGAAGTCGTAGTAGAAGCCGTCCTCGATCACGGGTCCGATCGTCACCTGTGCCTCGGGAAAGAGCTCCTTCACCGCCTGCGCGAGCAGGTGCGCCGTCGAGTGGCGAATGACTTCGAGCCCGTCGGGGTCCTTGTCCGTGACGATGGCGAGACTCGCGTCCCTGTCGATCAGGTACGAGGTGTCGACGAGCTTGCCGTCGACGCGCGCGGCGAGCGCCGCTTTCGCGAGTCCCGCGCCGATGCCGGCCGCGACTTCATCCACCCTCACCGGGCGTTCGAAGCGGCGCTGACTGCCATCGGGCAACGTGACGACGGGCATGGGCTCAACTCGCGAAATATTCAAATTTCCCCGGAGGATCTTAAGGGACAGCAAAAAAGGGCGCTCCCTGAAGGGGTCTTGAGCCCCGAGGGAGCGCCCTCTTGGTACTGTCTGGTAGGCGCGAGTGGGATCGAACCACCGACCACCACCATGTCAAGGTGATGCTCTACCACTGAGCTACGCGCCTGGAATCCTTTGAGCCCGCACGAGGGGCGCGAACATTACAAGAGAGCGCCACGGTAAGCAAGCTAAGTCGTGTGATTCCAAGCACTTACGCAGCCCGAACCCAGCGGCCTACGCGCGCCCCGGGACCGGCGCCGGGAGCCCGAGCTCGAGCTGCTTGAGCCTATCGATCTCATCGCGAAGCGTTGCCGCTTCCTCGAACTCGAGATTGCGGGCCTTGCGGAACATCTCGGCCTCGAGCCTCTTGATCTCCTTCACCAGCGTCTCGGGACGAAGGTCCGCGGTCGCGCGCGCCTTCTCGCCGCGGCGCCGCCCGCCCGGGGTCGGCGCCTCGCTCCGTGCGCCTTCCATGATATCGGTGACGGGCTTTTCGATCCCGCGCGGGGTGATCCCGTGGGAGGCGTTGTAGTCGAGCTGCTTTTTCCTGCGGCGGTTCGTCTCCTCGATGGCGCGCTCCATCGAGCCCGTCACCCGGTCGGCGTAGAGGATCGCCCGGCCGTTGATGTGGCGGGCGGCACGCCCGATCGTCTGGATGAGCGAGTTGTCCGAGCGCAGGAAACCCTCCTTGTCTGCATCGAGGATCGCGACCAGCGACACCTCGGGCATGTCGAGCCCCTCGCGCAGCAGGTTGATCCCGACGAGTACGTCGAACTTGCCGAGGCGCAGATCACGGATGATCTCGACGCGCTCCACGGTCTCGATGTCGGCGTGCAGGTAGCGCACGCGCACGTCGTGCTCGGAGAGATACTCGGTGAGATCCTCCGCCATGCGCTTGGTGAGCGTCGTGATGAGAACCCGCTCGCCGCGTGCCGCGGTCCTCTTGATCTCGGAGAGCACGTCGTCCACCTGGCTCGCCACCGGGCGCACCTCGACCTCGGGGTCGACGAGCCCGGTGGGGCGCACGAGCTGCTCGACCACCTGGGAGGAGTGCTTGGCCTCGTAGCCGCCGGGGGTCGCGGACACGAAGATCATCTGCGGCGCCAGGCTCTCCCACTCCTCGAACTTGAGCGGCCGGTTGTCGAGCGCCGACGGCAGGCGGAAGCCGTATTCGACCAGCACTTCCTTGCGCGAGCGATCGCCCCGGTACATCGCGCCGAGCTGCGGGATCGTCTGATGGCTCTCATCGACGAACAGCAGCGCGTTCTTCGGCAGATAGTCGAACAGGCACGGCGGCGGCTCCCCGGGCGCGCGGCCCGAGAGATAGCGCGAGTAGTTCTCGATGCCGGCGCAGTAGCCGACCTCCTTGATCATCTCCATATCGAAGCGCGTCCGCTGCTCGAGGCGCTGCGCCTCGAGCAGCCGCCCGGCATCGCGCAGCTCCTTGAGCCTCACGCGCAGATCCTCGCGGATCTGATCCACCGCGCCCACCAGGCGCTCGCGCGGGGTGACGTAATGAGTGCCGGGGTAGACCGTGAAACGCGGGATCTTGCGCGCGACCGCCCCGGTGAGCGGGTCGAAGAGCGTGATCGAGTCGATCGTGTCATCGAACAGCTCGACCCGCACCGCCTCACGCTCGGACTCGGCCGGAAAGATATCGATGACATCGCCGCGCACGCGATAGGTCCCCTGCGTGAGGTCGAGCTCGTTGCGCGTGTACTGCATGTCGGCGAGGCGTCTGAGCAGCGCCCGCTGATCCCAGCGATCGCCACGCTTCAAGTGCAGCACCATGGCGAGGTATGCGGACGGGTCGCCGAGGCCATAGATCGAGGAGACGGTGGCGACGATGATCGAGTCGGGCCGCTCGAGGAGCGCCTTGGTGGCCGACAAGCGCATCTGCTCGATGTGCTCGTTCACCGAAGCGTCCTTCTCTATATAGGTGTCGGACGACGGGACGTAGGCCTCCGGCTGGTAGTAGTCGTAGTAGGAGACGAAGTACTCGACGGCGTTATGGGGAAAGAACTCGCGAAACTCCCCGTAGAGCTGCGCGGCGAGCGTTTTATTGTGGGCGAGCACCATCGCGGGGCGCTGCACGCGCTGGATGACGCACGCGGCTCCGAATGTCTTTCCGGATC
>Ga0307469_10000817_pt1 | contig 11420 bp, 12 predicted proteins | sample atmos_gasesAM2C__FD_203084 | JGI IMG/M metagenome (GOLD analysis project Ga0307469, IMG submission 203084) | Hardwood forest soil microbial communities from Morgan-Monroe State Forest, Indiana, United States - atmos_gasesAM2C_515 | ecosystem: Environmental > Terrestrial > Soil > Temperate...
TTTCGAGGGGTTCCTGCCATGAAGACCGAATCGCGCGCCGAGCTGACGCTGCGCGGGCTTGTTCTCGGCGTGGTGCTCACGGTCGTGTTCACCGCGGCCAACGTGTACTTCGGCCTCAAGGCCGGACTCACGTTCTCCACTTCGATCCCCGCGGTGGTGCTTTCCATGGCGATCCTGCGCTGGCTCGGCAACACCACCGCGCAGGAGAACAACATCGTGCAGACGGTGGCCTCTACCGCCGGCACGCTCTCCTCCATCATCTTCGTGCTCCCGGGCTTCATCATGATCGGCTGGTGGAGCGGTTTTCCCTACTGGCAGTCGGTGGCGATCTGCGCCGCGGGCGGCATCCTCGGAGTCATGTATTCGATCCCGCTGCGCCGCGCGCTGGTGACGGACTCCGATCTGCCCTATCCCGAGGGCACCGCCTGCGCCGAAGTCATCAAGGTCGGGACCGGCGAGGTCGTGGCCAAGGACTCGGTCGAATCCGGTGGCCAGGGCCTGAAAGCGGTGCTGCTGGGCTCGGTGGTCTCGGCGGCGTTTCTCGTCATGGTGCAGACGCGCCTCTTCCTCGGGGACGTGGCCCACGGCTTGCGGCTGGGCAGCGATCGGCAGGCGCCGGTCAGCGGGTTCGACTTCCAGCTCTCCATGGCACTGTTCGGCATCGGCCACCTGGTGGGCGCGAGCTGCGGCATCGCGATGTGCGTGGGCGCCATCATCGGCTGGGGCTGGGGAGTGCCGCACTTCAGCGCCCTGCACCCGAGCGCGGGCGATGCGGGCGGGTTCGCACATGACATCTGGAGCCACTACGTGCGCTACGTGGGCGCAGGCGTCATCGCCATTTCCGCCATCTGGACGCTCTTGAAGCTCGTGAAGCCCGTGATCGGTGGCCTCAAGAGCGCCATGGCTTCCTCCCGGGCACGCAAGCAGGGCAAGGGCGACACGCTGGCGCGCACCGAGCACGACATCCCGGTGGACCAGGTGGCCATCGTGTCATTGCTTTGCATCCTGCCGATCTCCTGGCTCCTGTGGAACTTCGCGACCGGCGCAGGCCTGGGCGAGCACGCGCTGCTGCTCACGATCGGCGGCATCGTCATCGTGGTGGTCATCGGGTTCCTGGTCTCCACCGTCTGCGGCTACATGGCGGGGCTGATCGGCGCCTCCAACAGCCCGCTCTCCGGTATCGGGATCCTGGTGGTGGCCACGACGGCGCTGTTCCTGGTGCTGACCGTCAAGTCCTCGCTTCCTCCGGAGATGGGCAAGGCGCTCGTCGCCTACGCGCTCTTCGTGACCGCCGTGGTGTTCAACGTGGCGGCGATCGCCAACAACAACCTCCAGGACCTCAAGACCGGCCAGCTGGTCGAATCGACGCCCTCGAAGCAGCAGTGGGCGCTGGTGATCGGCGTCGTCGCGAGCGCTCTCGTCATCCCGCCGGTGCTCGACCTCGTCAACAAGGCCTACGGCTTCGCGGGCGCCCCCGGCGCCGGCGCCCACGCGCTGCCCGCGCCCCAGGCAGGCCTCATCTCCGCGCTCGGCCAGGCGGTGATCCAGAGCGACCCGGAGAAATGGCAGCTGATGGGCCTGGGCGCGGTGATCGGGGCGGGCATCATCGGGGTCGACTTCCTGCTCTCGAAGAGCACCCGAACGCTGCGGCTGCCGCCGCTCGCCGTCGGTCTCGGCGTCTACCTGCCGACCGCCTCGACGCTGATGGTCACCGTGGGGGCGCTGGTCGGCTGGTATTTCGACCGGCGCGCCGACCGGACCGCGAAACCCAGCGCCATGAAGCAGCTCGGGGTGCTGCTTGCCTCGGGTCTCATCGTCGGCGAGAGTGTCCTGGCGGTGGTCTTTACCGCCGCCGTCGCCTTCACCGGCAGGCCCTTCCCGATCCAATTCGTCGGGGACTCGTTCGAGACTCCCTCGGAGATCCTCGCCGGAATCGGTTTCGTGGCGGTGATCTGGTGGGTGTACCGCTGGGCGGAAAGGCTGCAGTCGAGCTAACGCGCCTTCAGGACGGTGTCACCTCGTGAGCCGGTGTTATAGCGGGCTGCGCCGGCGGTCGTAGCGCTCGAACCCGTTATGACCGATGAGGGCCGAGCCGATCCAGCCGGTGAGCCACACGATGATCCAGGTGAAGAGCGCCGCCCGGAAGCCGCCGTAGAGATGAAAGCCCGGGAGGAGCCAGGCCACCAGCGCCACCATGGCCGCGTTCAGCACGAAGAGAAAGAGCCCGAGCGTCAAGAGGGTGAGCGGGAGCGTGAGCACGAAGGCGATCGGCCGCACGATGGCGTTCACCACGCCCAGCAGCAGGCCCGCAAGCAGCAGTGTCTCCATGTTGTCGATGCGCACGCCGTGAACCCAGCGGCTCGCGAGGTAGAGCCCGAAGGCGGCCAGCAGCGCACGCAGCAGGAACCCGGTCACCGCGCCGCTCCCGCGCCCTGCTGCCCCTCGGCGAGCACTTTGAGGCGGTTGAGCGCCTGCAGCCACGCGGTCCGCAGTCGCCAGTACTGGGTATCCCATTCCGGCTCGCCCGGCACTCCGGAGCCGAGCAGCCGCACCACCGTGCCGCCCGGCACGGCCTCGACGATGAGGTCGTCGGTGAGCACCGACTCCATGCGGGGAAGGCCAGGGTTTGGCAGATAGATGAGGCGCACGCGGCGGCCCGCCTCGAACACATCGATGTGCGCCTCGAGCTCGGTCACGCGGTCCACCCGCGCACGGAAGAGTCCCCCCTGCCGCGGCTGCAGCACCGCCTCGGGCGAGCACCAGCGCGAGAGGCTCTCCGGCTCGGTGATCGTGCGCCATACCTCGTCGGCGTCGGCGGCGATGTCGACGCGGTGCGCATAGCCACGGGTTCTTTCGACCATGGGGCGCATTTTGCCACCGCTCGCTATGCTAGGCAGCGGGGGATCCATGCCATACGTCCACATCGTGCTCGCGCTTGCGCTCGTCGAGTTCTTCCTCTTCTGCATCGCGGTCGCCCGCGCACGGGACACCTACGACGTGCCGGCGCCGGCCACCACCGGCCACGAGGTGTTCGAGCGCTATTTCCGCGTGCAGATGAATACGCTCGAGCAGCTGATCATCTTCGTGCCCTCGCTGCTGCTCTTCGCCCGCTATGTGAGCCCCTGGCTCGCGGCCCTGCTGGGACTTGCGTTCATCATCGGGCGGGCAGTTTATTTCCGGGGCTACGTGCGCGCCGCCCGGGAGCGCCATTTCGGCTTCATGATGAGCGTCATCCCGAACGTGACGCTGCTCGCCGGGGGGTTGCTCGGCGCGCTGTGGGCGCTCGTCCGCTGACCGCTAGGGCTGCGGGCGCCTGAGGAGCCCGACCGCGAGCGGCACGAGCGAGGCGATGATGATCGCGATCGTCACCAGCCCGAAGTGCTGCTTCACCAGCGGGATGTTGCCGAAGAGATATCCGCCCCAGACGAAGAGCAGCACCCAGGCGCAGCCGCCGGCGAGGTTCCAGGCGAGGAACCTGGCGTAGGGCATGCGGCCGACGCCGGCGACGAACGGCGCGCAGGTGCGGATGATGGGCATGAAACGCGAGAGAAAGATCGCCAGCCCGCCGTGGCGGAGGAAGAACTCCTCGGTGCGCCTCAGGTAATCGACCTTGAGCAGGCGGTAGCGCCCGGAGAAGGCGGGCGGCCCGATCGCGCGCCCGATGCTGTAATTCACGGTGTTGCCGAGCACCGCCGCCACGGCGAGCGTCACGCTCGCGAGCGGCGCCGTAAGCGTGCCGCTCGTATCGACGGCCGACAGGGCGCCGACTGCGAAGAGCAGCGAGTCGCCCGGCAGGAACGGCGTCACGACGAGCCCGGTCTCGGAAAAGATCACCGCGAACAGGATCGGGTAGATCCAGAGGTGATACGCCGAGAGGAGCTCGACCAGGTGGCGGTCGAGATGCAGAACCAGATCGAGGGCCCAGGCGAGCATGCCGGGAGGATAGCAGCGCGCGCCCGAGCGACGCCGGTGTCAGCGCAGGGAGCCGAGCGGGCGGAGCCCGGGGGTTACGGAACCAAGTCGTGGGCCGCGAGCGGCTCGCCCGCCGCACGCGCCGCGAGCGCGCCGCGGGTCTTGAGCGTCGTGAGCCCCGTGTGTACGTCCGGGTCGCGGAGCGCGAGAGGCTGAGTGCTGCCCGAGTCCGCGGCGTCCGACTCCTTCGGTCCGCTCTCGACGATGTCAGGAACGATGCCCTTGCCCTGGATCGAGGCGCCGGACGGGGTGAAGTAGCGCGACGTGGTGAGCTTCAGCGCCCCGCCGTGCGAGAGCGGCATTACGGTCTGCACCGAGCCCTTGCCGTAGGTCCTGCGCCCGATGAGCAGCGCGCGTCCGTGATCCTTGAGCGCCCCCGCGACGATCTCGGAGGCCGACGCGGTGCCGCCATTGACGAGCACGACCAGGGGCGCGCCGTTCAGGAGGTCCCCGTGGTGGGAGGCGTCCATCCGGAAGCGCGCTTCGGGGGTGCGTCCGTCGGCGCTCACGATCACGCCCTGCTCGAGGAAGTCATCCGCCACGGCGACTCCTGCTTCGAGAACCCCACCCGGATTGTCTCTCAAGTCGAGCACAAAACCCTTGAGACCCGGCTTATTGTCTCTCTTGAGGCTCAATATGGCGTGGCTCAGGTCCTCGGCCGTGGTCTCGGTGAAGCTCGTGATCCGCACGTAGCCGTAGCCGGGCTCGAGGGTCTGCGCGCTGATGCTCGACACCTCGACCTGCGCCCGGTGCAGCGTGAACTCGAGGGGCGCAGCGCTCCCCTTGCGGCGGATGGTGAGGTGGACGGTGCTTCCCGGGGCGCCGCGCATGTGCGCGGTTGCGGCGGCGAGATCTCCCGCGATGTCGGCGCCGTCGATGCTCACGATCTCATCGCCGGGCTTCAAGCCCGCCCGCTGGGCGGGCGAGCCGTCGATCGGACGCAGCACCTTGACGGCGCCATCCTCGGGGACGACCTCGATGCCGATCCCGGGATAGGAACCCATGGTGCTCAGGCGGATCTCCTCGAACTCCTGGCTGTCGAGGTAGGCGGAGTGCGGATCGAGCGCGGTCACCATGCCGCGGACCGCGCGCTCCATGAGGACGTGGTCGTCGACGTCCGCGACGTAGTCGCGCTTGATGCGCTCGTAGACCTCGGCGAACAGGCTCGCTTCCTCCCAGGGCAGGACCGTGCGTGGGGCCGTGCGCGCGGGCTCGCTCGATCGCTCGGCGAGGACGCCGCTCGCGAGTGCGCCGCAGAAGCCGAAGCCGGCTCCGGCGACGAGGGCGATCAGTGTTCGTGAACGGCTGGACATGTGCTCGAAACTCCCTTGAGGCGCCGCTCTAAGGCGTCGCTCCTGCGTACCACATGACGTCGCCCGGTCCGCGCCGCGAGGCCGTATCGCTCGGCAGCGGCAGCTCGCTCAGGAGCTCCGCGAGCGGGATCGGCCGGCCGATCGCAAAGCCCTGGCCATAGTCGACGCCGAGCCCGGCGACGTGATTGCTGATGGCCTCGGTCTCGATGTACTCGGCCACCGTGATGATCGACATGCTGCGGGCGAGCTCGGCGATGGCGCGCACCATCGACTCGGCGCGCTTGTCCTTGATGACGTCGCGGATGAAGCTGCCGTCGATCTTGAGCATGGTGATCGGCAGCTGCCGGATGCACGAGAGCGAGGAGAGCCCGGTGCCGAAGTCATCGAGCGCCACGCCGCAGCCGAGCTTGCGCAGGCGCCGCATCAGCTCCTCGGCGCGTGACAGGTGCGCGACGGTGGCGTTCTCGGTGAGCTCGAAGCAGAACAGGTCAGGATCCAGCCCGCTCTCGCCGACCGACCTGATGAGGAAGTCGGCGAAGGTGTCGTCGTCGAGCGATTGACCGGAGAAATTGATGGTGAAGCCGAGCGCTTTGCCCTCGAGCACGCCGGCGCGCGGCTTGAGGGCCTCGATGACGTGGTTGACCACCCAGCGGTCGATGATCGGCATCAGCTGGTAGCGCGCGGCGGCGGCGAGGAAGCTGTCGGGGCCCATGGTGACCCCGTCGTCGTTGACCATGCGCAGCAAGAGCTCGTAGTGCGGCCGGGCGCTCTCGGCGGCGGAAAAAGGCAGGATGAGCTGCGCGTCGAGCCGCAGGCGGTCGTTGTCGATCGCGTCGCGCAGCTGCGCGGCGACCGAGATGTCGGCGAAGCGGCGCACGATCGAGGTGTCGCTCGACTGGTAGACCTCGACGCGGTTGCGGCCGCGGTCCTTGGCGGCCTTGCAGGCGCTCTCGGCGGCCGCGAGCACGTGGCCGAGCTCGCCGCCCTCGGGATCGAGGAGCGCCACGCCGATGCTGATCGAGACCGGCGGGCGCGACTCCCCCGGCCCCGGCACCAGCTGCTCGGCCCCGGCGCGCAGCGCCTGGGCGAATTTCTCGGCGTCCTCGACCGAGGCCGGCAGCAGCACGGTGAAACGGTCGCCGGAGATGCGCGCGCCGAAGGCTCCCGGCGGCAGGCGCTTGCGGAACAGCTCGCCCAGCTGCCCGAGCACCGAGTCGCCGACGTGCATGCCGGCCTTCTCGTTGATGGCGTGCAGCTGGTCGACGTCGATGTAGAGCGCGCTCCACTGCTGGCCGCTCTTGCCGTCGGTCACGACCGCGGCGAGGCGCCGCTCGAAGGCGGGGCGGGTGTACAGGCCGCTCAGGGCGTCGTAGCTCGACTCGACGATGTCGAGCGCCTTGCGGGCGATGATGTGCGCGAGGTGCGCGTCGCGCGCGCTGAAGGGCTCCTGGCTCTCGTCGCGCAGCAGCGCGAGCATCCCGAGGCCGCGCCCGGCACGCGAGCGCAGCGTGCAGGCGAGCACGCGATAGGGGTAGGTGTCGGCGAGCGAGACGTCGATGTCGTTGACGATCAGCGGATGACTCTGAGCCTGCGCGAGCGCCATGAGCTTCCTGTGCGCCTTCATCATGAAACGCGCATCGGGCGCGCCATCGCCGGCCGAGCGCAGCAGCGTCAGGTTCTTCTCCGGAACGAGCAGCGCGCCGGTGGCCGCCCGCAGGTGCTCGATGGTCTGCTGCAGCAGCAGCTGCAGATCGTTGGCGCCGTCGGGAACCGGCGCGTCCGCCGCGCCATGCGAGAGCACGAGCTCCAGATCGCGGTTGAGCGCGGCGAGTGAGCCCTTCAGCTCCTCGATGTTGGCGTGGGCGATGAACTCGCGCCGCAGGCATTCGAGCGCCGGCGCGATCAGCGAGTTCGCGAAGGAGAAGTCCTGATTCTTGCGGTCGCCCCCCTCGTTGGGCCGGCAGACGACCGCGACGATCGCCAGGAGTCCCCCGGCCTCATCGCGCAGCGAGCACAGGTAGACCGGAAGGTTGCCCTCGAGCGTACGCAACTGCCCGGCGCTCCCCTCGTTCGAGCGTGCCGCGGTGAGCGCGTCCTCGACGACATTCATGAGGTCGGGACCGGTCATGGTGTCCGAGGACCAGAGGAGCTCGCCCGCCACGGAGAAAATCGCGAAGCTCGAGGCGCGCGGCAGGAGCGACCGCACCAGGCGGAAATAGGGCTCGAACCGGGCAGCGGAGTGCTCGGCCGGCGTTTCGCTCACTTGAGGCGCACTCATGGATCGCGGTGTCGGGCCACGTGGGTTCTGTCGGAAGCGGATGACACGATTGCGCTTATGTCGTCCGGGATTCCTTGCGCGAGTTGGCAAATGGGGCGCAGAGCCTTCCGTGCAGAGCAAAAGGTTGACGGTGATCACATCCCGGCGGGGGCTGAGCGGCCGCAGACGCCCAGCCGGCGGGGTCTCTCCGTGCGGGAGCCCTTGATCAGCGCTCTTGCTTAGGGGTCCGCGGCCCTGAACCAGGGGCGGGGGTCGACGGGCCTGCCGCCCTTGCGGATCTCGAAGTAGAGCTCGGTGCGCCCGGTCCCGCCGCTGTCGCCGGCGGCGGCGATGGTCTCGCCGACGGCGACGCTCTCGCCCGCCGCCTTGTAGAGCCGCTCGTTGTGTCCGTAGAGGCTCAGGTACCCGTCGCCATGGTCGAGGATGGCCAGGAGTCCCAGGCCCGGGAGCCAGTCGGCATAGATCACCCGCCCCCCGCAGACCGCCTTCACGGGCGCGCCCCGCTCGGTCGCGACCAGCACCCCGTCCCAGCGCACCCCGCCCGCGCGCGCATCGCCGTAGCGGGCGACCAGATGCCCGCTCACCGGCCAGGCGAGCTTGCCGCGCAGCTTCGCGAACGCCTCGTTGGTCGCGAGCGGAAAGCGCGCCATCGCCTCGCGCAGCTCCTTTAGCAGCTGCTCGAGCCCGGCCTGCTGGGCGCGCAGCCGCTCGAGGTTCTGTGCGCGCGTGCGCGACTCGGCCTCGAGCCCCGCGAGCACGGTCGAGCGCTGCTGGCGGGCGCGCTCGAGCGCGCTCAGCTCTGCCCGCTGCTGCTGCTCGAGACGGGCGAGCTCGGCATCCTCGGCGTCGAGCTCGGCGCCGAGCTCGGCGAGGCGCTGCACGTCGTCCGCGATCAGCTTGATCTGTCCGGCGCGCGCGCGGCCGAAGTAGCCGTAGTAGACGAACATGCGCCCGGCGAGCGCCGGATCCTCCTGGTTGAGGAGGAGCTTCAGCGGCTCCTGGCGGCCGATGGTGTAGGCCGCGCGGATCTGGCCCGCGAGCTCGGAGCGGTTCTTATCGAGCTGCGCCTCGCGCTCGCGCTGCTCGGAGGTGAGCTGGCTGCGCCGGGCCGCATGCGCCGCCCGCTGGTGCTTCAGGTCGCTCAGGGTCTCGCGCGCATGCCCCACCGAGAGCTCGGCGCTCTTGAGGTCCCGGGTGAGGCGGTCGCGCTCCACCTGGCTCTCGCTCACCTGGCGCGTGACGCGCTCGATCTCGCTCTTGACGGCTGAGAGCTCCGCCTCGGCCTTCCGGGCGTCCGCCTCGGGCTTCTCGGGCCTGGGGCCGGCTGCCGCCGCCAGGCCCGCGAGCCCGGCCGCGAGCAATGTTAAGGCGGCGAGCCCGCGGGCACGGGCGAGGCTATAATGCGCGGCCTTTTTGGCCCCCGATCCGTGTCCTGGCCCCATGAATCGCCTGCTCGAATTCATCACCGTTCACTACTGGCTGGCAACCGGCACCGCCATCGCGGCGGCGCTGGTAGTTGTATACGAGATGCGGGCGCGCGCGGAAGGCCAATTTTCGGTCTCGCCCCAGGAACTGATCCGCCTCATGAACCAGGGGGCGCTGTTGCTGGATCTTCGGCCCGCGGACCAGTATCAGGCCGGCCACCTCGCCGGCGCCCGGCAGATGTCGGGCGAGGCGCTGCTCACCGCGGGCGACACGCTGAAGAAGCACAAAGAGAAGACCGTCGTGGTCTACGACGACACGGGCGCACTCAGCGGCCCCGCGGTCCGCCAGCTCGCGGCCCAGGGCTTCACGCGGGCCTTCACGCTGCGCGGCGGACTCGCCGCCTGGCGCGCGGACAACCTGCCGCTGTCGCGGGCCTGAAGCTCACGATGGGCGCGCCGCAGGTCGAGATGTATGCCTCTGACTGGTGTGGCTACTGCCGGCGGGCGCGGGCGCTGCTCGAGAGGAAGGGCGTCACCTTCACGGAGATCGACGTCGACATGATTCCCGGCGCGCGCGCCGAAATGGTGGCGCGCGGCGGCGGCGACACCGTCCCGCAGGTCTTCATCGGCGGCCAGGCGGTGGGCGGATGCGATGAGCTGCAGGCGCTCGATGCCGCGGGGCGCCTCGATCCTTTATTGAAAAACGGAGCTTGAAATGGTGAATGAGACTGCCGGCGCGGCGAGCGCCACTGATGTGCCCGCGGACGCCCCGGTGCTCGCGCTGCAGACCGTGTACCTCAAGGATTGCTCCTATGAGGCGCCCAACGGTCCGCGCGTCGACGGCACCTGGAATCCGCAGGTGAATCTCGACCTGCAGACCGGTACCGCGCTGCTGTCGCCGGACCTGCGCGAGGTGGTGCTCACGGTGACGGTGTCGGCCAAGCAGAACGACGTCACGGTGTTCCTGGTCGAGGTGAAGCAGGCGGGCCTGTTCCTGATCCGCAACCTGAGCGAGACGGAAATGAAGCGCGCCGTCAGCACCGTCTGTCCCGGGGTGCTGTTCCCCTACGCCCGCAGCGTCGTCTCACAGCTCGTGAGCCAGGGCGGCTTCCCGCAGTTCCTGCTGCCGCCGGTGAATTTCGACGCCCTCTATGCGCAGAACATGGGGCAGCAGCCGCAGCCGGCGCCGCCGCAGACCAACTGAGGACGGCTCGGGTCCCCCATGACGGCACGTGCACCGCAGGATTCGGTCGCGGTGCTCGGCGCGGGCTCGTGGGGCACGGCGCTCGCGATCCAGTTCGCGCGCGGCGGGCGCGCCGTGCGGCTCTGGGGACGCGACGGCGAGCGCCTCGCCGCGATGACGCGGGCGCGGCGCAACGAGCGTTATCTGCCGAGCGTTCCCTTTCCCGATGCCCTCGAGGTCGAGGCCGTCCTGCCGGCCGCGCTCGCCGGGGCGCGCGACGTGCTCATCGTGGTGCCGAGTCCCGCCTTCCGCTCCGTCCTCGGCGCTCTCGCCCCGCACCTCGACGCCGAGATGCACGTGGCGTGGGCGACCAAGGGATTCGAGCAGGCGACGGGGCTGCTGCCGCACCAGGTGGCGCGCGAGGTCTTGGGTCGCGCGCGGCGCATCGCGGTGCTCTCCGGCCCCACGTTCGCGCGCGAGGTGGGGGCGGGACTCCCGACGGCGATGACCGTCGCCTCGCCCGATGCCGCTTACGCCGAGGCGCTCGCCACCGAGCTCAGCTCGGCGAACTTCCGCGCCTATACCTCGACTGACATCATGGGGGTCGAGATCGGCGGCGCGGTGAAGAACGCGCTCGCCGTCGGCGCGGGGCTCTCCGACGGGCTCGGCTTCGGCGCCAACACGCGCGTCGCGCTCATCACGCGCGGCCTCAAGGAGATGACGCGCTTAGGGGTCGCGCTCGGCGCCGAGGCGCATACCTTCATGGGGCTCGCGGGACTCGGCGACCTCGTGCTCACCTGTACCGACGATCAATCGCGCAACCGGCGCTTCGGGCTGCTGCTCGCCGCGGGCGCAACCCCCGAGGCCGCGCTCGGCGAGATCGGCCAGTCGGTCGAGGGCTACGCGGGGGCGAGAGCGATCCGCACCGTCGCGGCCCGCGCCGGCGTCGAGATGCCGCTCTGCGACATGGTCTACCGGGTGCTCTACGAGCGGCTGCCCGCCAAAGACGCGGTGCGCGAGCTCATGGGCCGCCCTCTCAAGGCCGAAGTAGCTTAGTCGGCCGTGAAGCGCCCGCGCGGATCCTGCGTACTCGGGTTCGCACCGCACTCGGGATGGGCGGCGGTCGTCGCGATCGGCGGCACGCCGGCGAGGCCTGCGGTGCTGGCCCGCGAGCGGGTCGAGCTCACGGATGAGACGCTCGCGGGCGCGAAGCAGCCGTACCACGCCATCGAAGGACTGCCGCTGCCTGA
>Ga0307469_10000818_pt1 | contig 11420 bp, 12 predicted proteins | sample atmos_gasesAM2C__FD_203084 | JGI IMG/M metagenome (GOLD analysis project Ga0307469, IMG submission 203084) | Hardwood forest soil microbial communities from Morgan-Monroe State Forest, Indiana, United States - atmos_gasesAM2C_515 | ecosystem: Environmental > Terrestrial > Soil > Temperate...
GTTGAGCTCGAAGACGCCGAGGAGGTCCGCCAACCAGCCGACGATGATGACGAGGAATCCGCACAGGAAGAACGACAATTCCGTGATCGTCGGCTTCTCGCGGCGCATTCCCGGCCGCCGAAGGTGGTCGCGTCCAAGAAGTTTCCGGTTTCACGGCTCCAGCGAGTCTCGTTTCCAAAAGCATTTATGGCATTCGGGACTAACCCGGCCTTCCGCTCCCGTAGTCTAGTCCGGTCAAGGATCGGGGCCTTTCGAGCCTCAGACGCGGGTTCGAATCCCGCCGGGAGCATCCCAACACAGGTCCTGATGTCGGTCCGACCAAAACCCTATACGTCGCCGAGGCTCTAACGAAACGCGCTGATGACAAGGCCGACAAGTCCTTCGTGCCCGGCGATAAAGGTCAAAAGGTAAGATGAAAGAATCTACGACGAAAAACCAAAAAGTCTCGCCGCTGAAGCCCGGTACGAAGGCGCCGAACTTCACCCTCAAGACAACGCCGGATCAGCATGTCTCGCTCCGAGATTTTCTCGGTAGGCCGGTCGTGCTTTGCTTCTATCCCGCGGATTGGAGCCCCGTCTGCAGCGACCAACTCGGACTGTACGCGCAGCTGATGTCTGAATTCAGGAAGTTCGATGCGGAACTGCTCGGAGTCTCTGTGGACGGAGTCTGGAGTCACCTAGCGTTTTCAAAGGATCGCAACCTGAACTTCCCCCTTCTCTCCGACTTCGATCCCAAAGGGGCCATCTCCCGAACCTACGGGGTCTTCGCAGATCGCAACGGCGAATCGGCGCGGGCGCTCTTCGTGATCGATCCGAAGGGGATCATCCGGTGGAGCTTGCTCTCGCCGGACGGTGTCAATCCGGGGGCTGACGGAATCCTTTCCGCGCTCGAGAATCTCAAATCACACGATAGAAGCGAGTGATCATTACGCCCCAGAATTACCGACCGCCTCGACTGACCGTGTCCGTCGGCGAACGGGATCACATTGAAGGACCGTCCGATGCTCGAATGGTGCTCGTCGAGTACGGGGACTACCAGTGTCCCTACTGCGGAGCGGCCTACCCGATCGTGAAGAAGGTCCAGAAGGAACTCGGGACGAAGCTCCAGTTCGTTTTCCGAAACTTCCCGATCACCACCTCCCACCCGCAAGCGGAATGGGCCGCGGAAACTGCCGAGGCGGCCGCCGTCCAAGGGAGGTTCTGGGAGATGCATGATTTTCTCTACGAGAATCAAGCATCCCTGGGCGACCATGGATTCTTCGCGGACTATGCGAAGAAACTCAAGCTGGATGTGAAGAGGCTCGAGCAGGAGGTTGTTCAGCATGTCCATCTGGGGAGAGTTCGAGAAGACTTCATGGGTGGGGTCAAGAGCGGTGTCAACGGGACGCCGACGTTCTTCATTGGTGGCGCGAGATACGATGGCTATCCCGGATTTGGTCCCTTGATCGCCGCGCTCGAAGCGGCCGAGAACGGCTGACCGCAACTCGGCCGATAGCTGGACGAGTGTAAGTCGGCACCCCGCCTGGTGCAGCTGCCCTCAGTGCAAAGCCCTAAATCCAGCCATCACTTCGTGGTTTCCTATGCCCATGATTGACGTCTACGCACCCGCGAACCTCTTCCCGGCAGGGACCGACGATTGGCTTGGAAAGGAGCTCACCATGGCCGTCCTCCGCGCGGAGGGCGTGGCCACCCCGGGCCCGTTCCACCTGAACAACACCGCCGCGTTCATCCACCGCATGGACCCGCACGCGGTTCACACCGCGGCGACGAACTCCGCCCGCACGGTACGTGTCCAGGTCATCACGCCTCCGGCGGCGTTGACCCGCGAAGGCCAGAAGCAACTCGTCAAAGAGGTCACGGAGATCGTGACTAAGATTTCCGGGGACCCGACCCAAGCGGGTCGCACCTGGGTGATCCTCACGGAGGCAGCCGAGGGTGGTTGGGGACTCTCCGGCACTGCCTTCGGTCGCGAGGAGTTCGCGGCCCTCGCCGCGAAGGCGGCTGCGGCGCGCGCGAAGTAGGCGAACAGGAAGCCTGCGAGCCAGCCGGAGCCTCAATCGTGTGGCAGACCGAGCGTTAGGTGTCACCCACCGGGAGCATACCAGGTACGGTCGCTCGGGTCGCCGCACCCCCGGGCCGCCCGTGGAAAGTCCCAGCCTTCCCAACGTGAGCAGGCGCGTGACGAAACCGCGTCAGGCCTTCTCCGGATTCGACGCGAAAAACAGAAGGATTCAAAATCGTTCTTGTTACGCGGACATGGTGAGACCATGACGTACAAAGCGTACATCGACAACATCAAGGCTAAGACGGGCAAGGATCCCGAGGACTTTCGAGCCATGGCGAAACAGAAGGGACTCGCAAAACACGGCGAGCTACTCACCTGGCTCAAGTCTGATGTCGGGTTGGGCCACGGTCACGCCAACGCGATCATTCTGTACATCCAGAATCCCGACCTCGCTAAGAAGAAGATTCAGGAAGACGCAAGAAAAGAGAAGGCCAAGAAGTAGGGGCTAGCGATTCGTCGAGCTGGGGGCATCGAACCGCTCGAAACGGTAGGCAAGCTCCGGGCCCGCTCTGCCTTCACACGCAAGACGTGCGACGAGCAGCTTGAATGGTTCGGAATACCGGGCGGTTTGCAACGGACCGGTGTCGACGGTGTCCAAACCAGCGTGCTGAATCAGCCTCGCGCGCGCTGCCTCCCATGAATCCGGAACCCAAGATCCCCACGCGCGTGCTACCCCTCCCGCCTCGCTCGGACAAAGACCTGATACGTGACGGCGTCCCACGCGTTGTGAATGCCGATGAAAAGCAGCAGCAGCGCTGCCGCGGCGACGAAGAACTCGGCGGGGCGAGCGTACGCGAGGGCCGCGGCTGCCGTCACGGCGAGGATTGTGTATGCCGCGAAAGGAAGCATCACGTGAAACAACCAGTCCTCCAACACAGGCTCGTAGATGCTTTGCAGGCGCATGCGCCGAGTCACGATGGCGGTGTACCCTACGCCACCCACACCCACGACTCCCCAAAGGGCGGCGGCCGGCGTGATCCCGTCCCATGGAGCACTGACAATGGCCGACAGCAGCAGCACGACGGCGAAATGCACCACGCTCGGCGTCGCGAAGGCGCCGCCGGCTTTCTCGGCACCTGGCGCGAGCGGCCTTGAGGCAACGAGGCTCACGACCACGAACTGCAATCCGATCAAGGCGCCGGCAGACGAGCCGACGATGACGTAGAAGTTTTCCCAGCCGTCGAATACGGCCACGATCACTCGACCTCCTTCACTCCAAGAATTCGCCGGTAATGTTCGTCGCTCACCTTCTCCATCCGGTGGGCAGGAGTCTTGTTCCCCATGGCCGGATGAGCACCGTGCTCGGGTAAGTCTCTTGTGCATCCCTCCGGGAGGATGCGCTGCCACGTTTCGACCGGGACTTGGCTCTCAGCTTGCTGAAAGAACTTGGGCCGTCATGAAGTGTGCGGCGGAGTCAGCGCCCACGCGAGAAAGCTGGCCTCTCCTCCGGCCGCTACCAGGAAAACGGCGAACACGACGGCGAAGACTGGGTCGCCCGTCAGACGCCAGCCAATCGCGGCAAGGATGGGCAATGCAAGAAGGCCCGCGATCGAGACCGCGCCTCCGAGAATCCAACGCCCCTTCGAATAGGAAATCGTCCGCCCGACGAACGGTCCATGGCCAGTGACTTCGACAAAGGACTGGTCACCCCCATGAATCCAATACGTATTCCGCAGGAGTCGCACTTGCTTGGGAGGCAACGGTTGTGCGGTTCCCGAATTGATGGCCCCGCAAGTCGGGCACGTGAGGGCTTGAGGATTCAATGGCTCGCCGCAGCTGATGCAGTGCCGGATCCCAGAGAGTCCAGGGAAGGCCATTGTCGTCGCCCAAACCGACAGGAGGGATCAACGCGGCTACCGCAGAAATAATCCTGCGGCGGACATCCTCGCGGAGTCATCCGTCGAAGTGGTCCGTTCCAAATCTTGAATACCGGTCGTCGGTTTCCCATCCGAGCGGGGGCGAGGAGGGAGATTGGTAGATCTGGCAGCGCTGCTGGACATCCCCGTCTCCCTCATCCTCGTCGTGCTCGTCGTCCTCGACGTCATCTTCGTCTTCGTGATCCTGTTCGTCGAGCGGGACGATCCCACGCGGGTCCTCCATTGGCTCTTGATCCTCATCTATGAGCCGTTCCTCGGAGCGATCTTGTTCCTGTTCTTCCACCAGGACTACCGTCGCAAGCGGAAGAGATTCGAACAGAAGCGGCAGGCCGACATCCAAATGCTCGAGCGTTACCTGCAAGAGCGCGCCTCGCATCGCACGGGTCCAGGCCCGGCATCATCCGGATCGGTGGGCGTCTTTGAGTACGGTGATCTGGCACGCCTCGCAAGCCGGGCGGATCGCCATGCCGTCCTGGCGGGCAACAATCGGGTCCGGCTCTTCGTCGACGGGACCGAGAAATTCCGGTCGCTGCTGGACGACCTCCGTGCCGCGAAAGAGCACATCCACCTGGAATACTACATCCTCCGCAATGACGCGCTCGCGAAGGAGATCATCGAAACGCTCGTGGCGCGGGCGAAGGCCGGGGTCCAGGTGCGTTTGCTCCTCGATGCGCTCGGCGGACGCGCGATGCGGAAGCTCGAGCCGTTGGTCGCCGGCAGCGGCGTGAAGGTCGCCTATTTTTTCCCGCGGTTTTCCCGAGTCAACTATCGGAACCACCGCAAGATCGCCGTCATCGATGGGCGGATCGGCTACTGCGGCGGGTACAACATCGGCGAAGAGTATCTGGGCCGCGGTCCTCTGGGGTACTGGCGCGACTGCGCCGTCCGGATCGTCGGCCCGGGGGTCGAGCAGCTCCAGATCCGATTCATGCAGGACTGGTCCTTCGCCTCCGGCGAGAAGGCGACGGATCCCGCTCCGTACCTGCAGTCGGCCCCCGAGGCTTCCTCGGCGAGGCTCCAGCAGGTGTCCTCGGGACCGGACACGGAGCAAGAGTGGGTCAAGCAGTCGTACATCAAGATGATCTCAATGGCGCGCGAGTCGTGCTACATCCAGACTCCGTACTTCATCCCGGATACGAGCATCATTGACGCGCTCCGGATCGCGGCCGCATCGGGCGTGGACGTCCGGGTGATGATTCCGGACAAGCCCGACCACATGTTCGTCTTCTGGGCCTCCCAGTCGTTCTGCGCGGACCTCCTCGACGGCGGGGTGCGGTCGTTCAAGTACAACAACGGGTTCCTTCACGCCAAGACGATCGTCGTCGATGGCAAGGTCGGATCGGTCGGAAGCGCCAACATCGATCCGCGTTCGTTCCGTCTGAATTTCGAGACGAACGTGATCATCTTCGATGACGCGATCGCGGCGCAGATGAAGGAGGCGTTCCTCCGAGACGTGTCGGTCTCGACCGAGCTGACCGCGGAAGAGTACGCAAAGCGAGGTTGGATCGTTCGGTTCAAAGAGCCTTTCTGCCGGCTCTTCTATCCCGTCAGCTAAGTCGCGCGTTCACTCCGCTTTCGTTCGAGCCTTCGAGCGCCCTTTGGTTCTCCCCCGGACGAACCGCCGAACTCGGGGCATGTTCTGGCGGTAATGGACCGCGAGCGAGGGGACCGTGTATGGCACGTACCGCGTCATCAGGAGCGCGGCTGTGATACTCTTGCCGACCAGGTTCTTCTCCTGTCCGACGACGAAGCTTCGGCCGTGCACGATGTCGCCCATGAAACCCTCCACATCGGCCGACGGCGCGCACGTCACGATGGAGCCGAGATCGTTGAGGGTATGCCCATCCGTCCCCCCGACGAGCCCGAGGCCCTTCCGGACCGCGAGATCCGAGGCTTTGCGATTGAGGTTTCGCCGCATCCCGCCGTTGATGACCTCGATTGCCTCGAACCGAGTGAGAGTCTCTTCGCTCAGGTACTCCTTCTCGATGCACTTGGCCACGCCTTTGTTGAAGATGAGATATCCGTAGGGATGGGCCGCCGCGCGGACGCAGTTGTAGCGGGCGGAGCAGTCGAGGAGATCGATGGTCGACAGGCTCGTGGCCATGTACGGACTCTTCCCCTTTCGCCTCTCGATCTCACGCTCATAGAAGTCCACCATCTCCGCGAGCTCGTAGAAGTAGAGGAGGATGTGCGGGCCATCTTCCGCGCTGACCTCCATGCCCGGGATCAGCAGCACCTCCGGCCGCATCCGGTGGGCTTCCACCGCCCCGGACGGTGTGTTGTGATCGGTGATGGCCAGCCCGACGCCCTTCTTCTTGGCTTGGGACAACGCGGACCGGACCTTCGTGTACGCGTCGGAGTGGTTCGTGTGGAAGTGCATGTCGACGGCCTGGAGGCCGGAGGCGCGGAGTTCCTCCACCATGGGCCGCCCGAAGTGGACGTGCTCGAGGACCCCGTCGCGCTTCATTTCCCTTCTGCCGCAAACATCGAACTCGTCGAATTAAGGGCATCGGCCCGCCGTATCTTTATCCGATAGGCCTCGGTGCCTGGGCCATGGCCTCCAGCACTCCGACGCCATTCGACCCGATGGAGCCCTTCGCGCGAGACGACGTCCTGCGAGAGGTCCTCGACGAGCTCGAGAAGTTCGACTACAAGCTCTACGGCCCGATTCCGTTGCGGTTTCATCGGGGCGAGCCGACGAAGTACGAGTTCGATCTCAACCTCGGGGTCATCCATTTCACGGAACAGGATTTCTCGGGGTTGAGCGCGTTCGTCGCGCGGATCAACGCGAAGTGGGGGATGCAGATGACGTTCTGCGTCTATCCCAGCAAGGAGAAGGCACGCGACATGATCCTGAATGTCCGCGGCTCCCCGATGGCCCCCGCCGAGATTGATTAAAGCGCGCTCGCGGCTCAAGGTAGTTCGACAACGATCTTCCCGTCCTCGATGGCGACGGGGTACGATCGAACGGGTTTCCGCGCGGGAGGCCCGACGACGTTCCCGGAGGTCACGTCGAACCGGGATCCGTGCCAAGGACATTGGATGATCGCGCCTTGCAACCGGCCCTGGCAGAGGGGCCCGCCCAGATGCGTGCACGTGTTATCGAGGCAATAGATCTTCCCGGCGACTTTGAACAACGCATACGGTTTCTGGTTGGCCGTGACGCATTTCGTCCCGCCTTCGGACACCTCCGCCTCCGTCCCCAGGATCGAGCGCATGGACTCCGAGAGGCGCAACGCGATAAAATCGTTTGTCCTCGGAGGGCCCACGCTTCTATGGGGACGCGGAAAGCGGGCGTTGGCGGGTAGAATCCGCGATCTGCTCCCGCTCCGTCGAACCGTTCATCGCGAGCGTCGACGAGGTGCCGCCGGAGATCACCTGGCTCACCGCGTCGAAGAACTCCGTCCCGACAAACGCCTGGTGTTCCGTCGCCCGATAGCCGCGCTCTCGCGCCTCAAATTCGTTGTCTTGGAGCTCCGCGTAGGCGGTCACTCCCTGCGCCGCATACCGGGAAGCGAGCTGGAACATGGAGAGATTGAGCGTGTGAAACCCGGCGAGCGTCACGAATTGGAACCGGTAGCCCAACGCCGCGAGGTCGTGCTGGAACTCCGCCAGACCGGAAGGGCCTAGCTTCTTCCTCCAATTGAACGAGGCGGAGCAATTGTAGGCGAGAAGCTTCCCCGGATGCCTTGCGTGGATCGCGTCCGCGAACTCGCGTGCCTCCTCGACGTCCGGGGACGAGGTCTCGCACCAGAGAAGGTCGGCGTACGGAGCGTACGCAAGGCCGCGCGCGACGGCGGCGGGCAACCCACCGTCGAACCGGAAGAATCCTTCCGGCGTCCGCTCCGCGGAGAGGAACGGATGGTCGGCCGGATCCACATCGCTCGTGATGAGGCGCGCGCTGTTGGCGTCGGTCCGGGCGACGATCAGGGTCCGGACGCCCATCACATCGGCCGCGAGGCGAGCGGCGACGAGCTTCTGGATGAACTCGGATGTCGGGACCACGACCTTCCCTCCCAGGTGGCCGCACTTCTTTGCGGCGGCGAGCTGATCCTCGAAGTGGACGCCGCCCGCCCCGGCCTCGATCATCGCCTTCATCAGCTCGAACGCGTGAAGCGGGCCGCCAAACCCCGCCTCGGCATCGGCCACAATCGGAACGAACCAGTCGACGTCATGCCTTCCGGACAAGTGCTGCTTCTCGTCTTCCCTTCGAAGCGCGTTGTTGATTCGTCGGACGGCCTGGGGGACGCTGTCCACCGGGTAGAGGCTCAGATCGGGATACATCTGGCCCGCATCGTTGCCGTCGGCAGCGACCTGCCAGCCGCTCAGATAGATCGCTCGGAGTCCGGCCCGGACCTGTTGGATCGCCTGGTTCCCGGTGAGGGCCCCGAGCGCCGGCACGTAGTCCTCCGAATTGAGGAGACTCCACAGGCGGCCCGCTCCCCGTTCCGCGAGGGTGTGTCGAATGCGGATCGATCCGCGGAGGCGGACTACGTCGTCCGGTCCGTACGGCCGGATGATGCCCGCCCACCGCTCGTCCATTCTCCAATCCGGCTCCAGGTTCCACGTCTCATCGATCATTCGACCCACAGACTCCCGCGCGGTAGGTATTCGCGACGACGGTCGTCGGAGCGGATGGCCGGGGTCTCCGCGACATGCCGGCTTCCGGTCCGGCGACACCGGGGTACGAAAGGATGGGAGAGGGATCGATGCCCCGATTTCGCGTGGCCCGTGTCGATCGCCCGTCTGTTCCGTCGGACCGTCGTCACGCGTGGCCATTCGAGGACCGCGCTATAAGGGGCAGGAGTTATGTGGAGGACGAAGCCGCCAGTCGAAATCATTCGAAACACGACCGATGCGGGTTTATTCTTCTGGTTGACTTCGTGAGAATGAGCCGGGCTGGTACGTTGGGCTCCGCACTGTAGTGCCCCGATCTCGCGACCGCGCTCGACCGCGTCCGAGGGATTTATGACGGCGGTCGGCGAATCCCGCACGCGTGCTGGCCTTCGACTCCACCGGCCATGGCAAGGATCTGGTCGTCCTGATCCACGGCTGGCCGCTGAACCGGTCGATTTGGTCCGTCGTCGCGCCCCGCCTCGCCTCCGCAGGCTACCGAGTCCTCGCCCCCGACCTCCCCGGTTTCGGCGACAGTCCCCCGATCGACTTCGACCGTGCGACGGTCGAGGTGTATGCCGACGAAGTCGCGAAGTTCGCCGAACCGTTCAAGGCCCGGACACTCGCCGTCACGGGACACAGCTTCGGCGGCTACGTCGCGCTGGCCCTCGCGGAGCGACGCCCCGACTTGGTCGCGGGCCTTGGCCTGATCGCCTCGAGGACGGCCGCCGACACCGATGCAGCCCGTCGCGGGCGGCACGAAACGATCGAGAAGGTGCGCTCGGCGGGCACGAAGGCCCTGCTCCCGGGTCTCGCGGAGAAACTCGTCGGGCCGCGCGCGGGGGTCGAATGGCGCCCGCGGGTCACCCTGATGATCGAGCGGGCTCGTCCGGACGGCGTGATGGCGGCCCTGGCCGCGATGGCTGCCCGGCCGGACCGCACCGCCGTTTTCAATTCGTTCGCACGGCCGAGGCTGGTCATCCACGGAACGGAGGACGGCCTGATTCCCGTTTCCGAGGCCGCTCCGACCGGACCGAGTCCTCCCGACGTCCGCACGATCCTGGACGGAATCGGGCACATGCCCATGTGGGAGGCGCCCGGAGCGACCGCCGACGTATTGATCTCGTGGGCGAACGCCGTCCGACGGTGATGGAATTGCTATCGATGTGGTGACGCATCCCGAGACCCACCCGCCCCCGTCGAGCGATTGCGGGAACGCGTTGACCACCGCGAAAAGACTAAACGGTCGGAGCCTCCCTCCTTCGAATCGATGCGGGTCGCGATCCTCGGGGTAGGCGGACTCGGTCGGACGCTCGCCTCGGAACTCCGGGGGGACCCGCGGGTGACCTCGCTCCTGCTCGTCGATCTGTTCGGCGAGCGGGCGCGGGTGCTCACGGGCATCCGCGGACGCGTGGCGATCGAGGCGAAGCAGCTGAACGTGGAGAACCGGATCGCCTTGACGCGGGCGATCGCGGGCGTGGACCTCGTCATCAACGCGACCCTCCCGAAGTACAACCTCGCGATCATGCAAGCGGCCCTGGAGGTCCGGGCGAACTATCTCGACCCGTCGGCCGCCGGGCCCCGCGAACCCGGCGGGCTTGCGGGGATCTTCGAACAACTCGCGATGGGGGACGCGTTCAAAGCCGCCGGGTTGACCGCCCTCGTGTCCCTGGGTCTCGATCCGGGCATCTCGAACGTGATGGCACGGAGCGCGGTCGATCAGCTCGACACCGTCGACGCGATCCGCATCCGGTCCGGCGGCGTCGCGGCGTTGCCCGGCTACCGATCGTTCCCGCTCTACTCCCGTGAGGTCTTCCTTGCGGATGTGCTCACGCCTCCGACCGTATGGATCGACGGGGCCCTCCAGGACCGGCCCCCGCTCAGCGAGCCGGAGGAGTATGGGTTCCCGCCCCCGGTCGGTTCGCAGCGGACGTATCTAATCTCGCACGAGGAGGTGAAGACGCTGCCGAAGTTCCTCGGCAAACCGGTCGGTCGCGTGGACTTCAAGTACGTCCTCGATCCGAATCTCGTCCAGGCGATCCTGTCGCTCGACAAGCTCGATCTCTTGGCCGACACCCACATGATCCGCATGGGGAACCAGATGGTCTCGTTCCGCCGCGCGTTCCTCGCGGCATTCCCGGAGCCGTCCGCCCTGGTGCTGCCCCTCGAGGGGGCGGAGTCGCTCAGCGTCGAGGTCGAAGGACGCGCCGCCGGGAAACGGATCGTGAAACGAGGCGATGTCACGCTCACGCACCAGGAATCGAATCGGAGGCGCTCCACTACCGCGGCCTCGTACCTGGGAGCCGTCGGCGCTGCGATCGGGACCGCGCTCATCGCGGAGAAGGCGACACCCGGACCGGGCGTGCATCCGGCCGAGACCCTGGATCCGGCGCGCGTATTCAAGGAATGGGCCGCGCGGGATCTTCCAATGGCCTGGTCCGAACGGGTCCTCTCCGGTTGACTCGCCCACTTTTGGGTCGAGGCTGTGTCTCCCGGCTCGGTTCTCAAAAGCTTTATCGTTCCTCCATGCGAATCGGGAGGAGAGGGGTGCTTCGACGGAATCACGGAACGTCCTGAAGCTCTACCTCCACGGGATTCTCTTCTATCTGTTGTCTCTCGTATTGACTCTCGGATGGGTTTTCCTCGCCGCGTTTCTCATCCTGCTCGGCTTCGTGATCGGCATCGCCATCGCGATCGTCTTCTTGGTCCTCCTGCTCGGCTTCGCAAACGCCGCCGTCACCCGACGTCTCTGGTTTCCCGTCAAGGGAGGATGGCGGGTGTACTTCCAGCAAGGCTTGGTCATGGGCGGGGTGGTCCTTCTCGTCGGCTTCCTGCTCACCGGCATCTCCTATTTCCTCTCCCCGA
>Ga0307469_10000819_pt1 | contig 11417 bp, 10 predicted proteins | sample atmos_gasesAM2C__FD_203084 | JGI IMG/M metagenome (GOLD analysis project Ga0307469, IMG submission 203084) | Hardwood forest soil microbial communities from Morgan-Monroe State Forest, Indiana, United States - atmos_gasesAM2C_515 | ecosystem: Environmental > Terrestrial > Soil > Temperate...
GCGCCCGACGGGCAGGCGTGCGCGACTTCGACCAGACGCTCGACCGGCATCGCGTCCGGGTGGATCCACGGACCCTTCACGTTGGCGAGGAAGACCTGCGGCGCCCCGGTGACGCAGAAGCGCGAGTGGATGCAGCGCTTCGCCTCGAAGCTGAGCTCGAGTTTGTCGCCCTTTACCGTCTCGACGCCATCGGCCACACCGCCCGGCGCCGGCGCACTCTGCGCGGTGGCTGCGGGGGCGGGCACTGCTGCCGTCACTGCTTCGGCGGGACCCGCGGCCGACAAATCGAACCCGCTGGCGGCGCGGGCGGCGAGCGCTGCGAGCTGATCCGCGGCCGCGAGCGCGCGTCGGTCGCCGCAGGCGCGGAGCGCCGCGGCACCCTCGGCGAGCTGCGCGAAGCGCTCGACGAACAGGCGCCGCGCGGCGCGTCCCGGCGGGAGCGCGGCGGAATCCCGCAGCGTGACGAAAGAGAGGCCCGCGTTGCAGTGTGGATTGGAGGGGCCCGCCGGCAGCCGTGCCGCGCGCTCGGCGAGGGGCGCGATCGCCTGCATGAGGCCGATCGCGAGGTCGACGACGAGCGACTTCTCGGCGCTCGGTCCGCGCACCGCGTAGGCGTAGGCGAGGAGCCGCAGCATCAGCCCGTAGGAGGCGTTGCCGATGTCGACGGCAGCCACCGCGTCCGGATTCTCGAGCCAGACGCGCCCTTCCGGCCGCGGCGGGCGACGCAGGACGGGATTCGTGGCCGCAGGGAACGCCGGCGCAAAGGCGGGATTGCGGGCGGTGAGCGCGGTCAGCTCGCTCCTGATCGAGAGAAACTTCTGATAGTGAGAGTCGGCCGAGTCGCGCGGGGCGCCCTCGCCCTGGGTGACGATCGCATCGAAGGCGGCAAGCGCGGTCTTGAGGCAGATGACGCGCTTTGCGCCCGCGAGGTTCACCTCGTCGGGTGAGAGCTGCAGGCCCGGGTCGCCGTCGAACGTGTCGGCCTCGCCATAGCGCTCGACCAGGGCGCGCAATCCGCCCCCGACCGCTCCATAGAAAGTGCCGACGGTGTCGTAATCGACCCCGAGCGGGGTGAGGCGCGCGCCGCCCACGCCGCGCACGTAGGCGCGCTCGTAGGTGAATCCCTCGCCGTCGCGCTCGGTCGACCCGTGCGGACGCTCGAGGAACACGAAGTGCTGGAGCGTCTGGGGATTGAAGGGGGCGAGCTTCACCACCACGCACGCCGGAAGGTAGCCGGGGTCGAGCGGAAAGTTGCCGCGCCCGATGCGCGGGCTCCCGCCCAGCGCCGAGGTGATATTCCACACTGCGGCGAGGTGTCCCATCTCCTCGATCGCGACTGACAGCAGTACCTGCCGCCAGCGGCTCACCGCGGCGGCCTCCTCGGCCGTCAGCCCCTCGGCAACGCCCTCCTTCAGGCTGAATGCGGCGTAGAGGTAGGTGCACATGAGGTTGTGCTCGAGCTCGGCCGCCTCGTAGAGCGCGCCGATCACATGCTCGCGCTGCACGGGAAGGGGAGCCGCGGCGGTGACGTCGTTCATATTGCCTCCATGTCCGCGCCTGTGTCGCACAAAACGCCCGGCGGCGCCATCTCCCGGAAGTGCCGCTCACGCGACAGCGTGTTCCCTGGTCTCGTGGAAGGCGATCCCCGGCCAGCGCTCGATCGTCAGCTCGAGATTGACGCGCGAGGGCGCCAGATACACGAGCGCGCCGGCGTGATCGAGCGCCAGGTGATCGTGGGCGCGGGTGCGAAACTCCTCGAGACGCGCCCCGTCGGCGCTGTCGATCCAGCGCGCGGTGTACACCGTGACCGGCTCGAACACGCACTGCACGCCGTACTCGTCCGCGAGGCGAAAAGCCACCACCTCGAACTGCAGCTGCCCGACCGCTCCCAGGATCATCTCGTTGTTGCGCAGCGGCCGGAACAGCTGCGTCGCCCCCTCCTCGCACAGCTGCGACAGGCCCTTCTGCAGGGCCTTCATGCGCAGCGGATCCTTGAGCACCGCGCGCCGGAAGATTTCCGGGGCGAAGTTCGGCACTCCGGTGAAGGCGAGCCGCTCGCCCTGGGTGAAGCTGTCGCCGATGTTGATCGTGCCGTAGTTGTGCAGCCCGATGATGTCCCCGGCCCAGGCCTCCTCGGCCCGGGCGCGCTCGGCCGCCATGAAAGTGAGCGCGTCGGCGACGCGCACTTCCTTGGCCAGGCGCACGTGGTAGAGCCGCATGCCGCGCGTGTACCTGCCCGAGCACAGGCGCAGGAACGCGATCCGGTCGCGATGCTGCGGATCCATGTTGGCCTGGATCTTGAAGACGAAGCCGGCGAGCGCCGTCTCCTCGGGGGCCACCGTGCGCTCGCGCGCCGCGCGCGGCAGCGGCCCCGGGGCATGCTGGACGAAGGCGCTCAGCAGCTCCTCGACGCCGAAGTTGTTGATCGCGGAGCCGAAGAACACCGGGGTCTGCTTGCCGGCGCGGTAGGCCTCGCGGTCGAAGGCGTGGGTCGCGCCCTTCACGAGCTCGACCTCCTCGCGGAAAGCTTCGGTCTGATTACCGAGGAACTCGCGCGCGGCATCGCTCGCAAGTCCATCGATCGTACGGTTCTCGCCGACGCGCCCGCGCTCGCCCGCCTCGTAGGCGTAGATGCGGTCCTCGGCGAGGTGATAGATGCCGCGCAGCTCCCGCCCCATGCCGATCGGCCAGGTCACGGGCGCGGTGCCGATGCGCAGGACGCTCTCGATCTCGTCCAGCAGCTCCACGGCTGAGCGCCCGTCGCGGTCGAGCTTGTTGATGAAGGTCATGATCGGCGTATCGCGCAGCCGGCAGACTTCCATGAGCTTGATGGTGCGCTCCTCGACCCCCTTGGCGCAGTCGATGACCATGAGCGCCGAATCGACCGCCGTGAGCGTGCGGTAGGTATCTTCGGAGAAGTCTTCGTGCCCCGGGGTATCGAGCAGGTTCACGATGCAGTCGCGATACGGGAACTGCATCACCGAGGAGGTCACGGAGATCCCGCGCTGCTGCTCGAGACGCATCCAGTCGGAGGTCGCGTGGCGCGCGGCCTTGCGCCCCTTGACGGTGCCCGCCATCTGGATCGCGCCGCCGAACAGCAACAGCTTCTCGGTGAGCGTGGTCTTGCCCGCGTCGGGGTGCGAGATGATCGCGAAGGTTCGTCGCCGATGGACTTCGGCAGCCGGATCAGCCATGGATTAGCGCCGCTCAGCTCGAGTGGGCGCGCGTGGCGCGCAACCCGAGCCGCAGCACCGCCGCGTCCTCGCGCCCGCCGACAGCCTGGTAGTAGCCGCGCCGCATGCCGACCTGCTCGAATCCATGCGCCAGGTAGAGCCGGATGGCCGCGGTGTTGGACGGGCGCACTTCGAGGAACGCCTCGCCCATGCCGGCGGCGGCGGCCCGCTCGATCAGCAGCTTCAGCAGCCGCGCACCGAGGCCCCGGCAGCGGAACGCCTCGCCGACGCAGAGGTTCAGGATGTGCGCCTCGCCGGCCCCGACGCTCATCACGGCGTAGCCCGCAACCTGCCGCCCGAGTGCCGCCACGCGGCAGGTGTACCCGACCCGCAGGCAATCGCGGAAGATCCCCTCGCTCCAGGGAAACTGATACGAGGCGCGCTCGATCGCGACGACATCGGCAACGTCGGCGTCGCGCATCGCGCGGATCGCCTCCGGCTCGGAACCGAGTAGCTCACGTGCGGTGGCCATCGGTCACGGCCCCCTGCGTGAGCTGTTGATAGAGGTTGCGCGCAAACTTCAGATCCTCCCATGCCTTGCGCTTGTCGCCGGGTGTGCGCAGGAGATAGGCAGGATGATACGTTACGACGAGCGGTGTATTGAGCTCGCCGAAGTAATGAACCCGGCCCCGCAGCCGCCCGAGCGGTGCATCGGTGCCGAGCAAGTTCTGCGCCGCGATCCGCCCCACCGCCAGCATGATCCTGGGCTCGAGCAGTGCGATCTGGCGCGCCAGGTACGGCAGGCACGCCGCCACCTCCTCAGGCTTGGGGTCACGGTTCCCGGGCGGCCGGCTCTTCAGCACGTTGGCGATATAGACGTTCCGGGTCCGGTCGAGGCCGATGGCACGCAGCATCGCATCGAGCAGCTGGCCCGCCTGGCCGACGAAGGGCTCTCCGCGCCGGTCCTCCTCCGCGCCCGGCGCCTCGCCGATCACCAGCCAGTCGGTGCGCTTCGGTCCCACCCCGAGCACACCCTGGGTGCGGGTGAGATGCAGCGGACAACGGGTGCAGTGGAGCACTTCCTGGCGCAGAGCCTCCCAGCGCGCCGCGGCGTCTGCCGTGGGCTCGCCGGCCGTCGGGGCAGTCGCGGCGCGCGTCACCTGGGGCGCCACGCCCGATGCTGGCGCCGCGGGCGCCGCGCGCGGCACCCAGACGTCGATGCCGATCGCCTCGAGGTACTCGCGGCGCCGCCCGCCCTGAGCGCCCATGCTCAACCGCCCGGGGCGGGCACGCCGCGCACCGCGCGCCGGATGCGCCGCCCGGCCCACAGGATCGGCGCAGACAGCGCGTAGACTCCGAACATCGACAGCAGCATGGTCGCCGGCTCCCACGCGATGGCGACGAAGAACAGCGGCACGAGCAGCACGTAGACGAACTTGATGCGGCGGTCGAGATTGAACTGCTTGAAGCTCGGGTAGCCGAAGCGGCTCACCATCAGGGCGCCCGCGGTCGCGGTCACGATGAATGCCAGGATGAGTCCCGTGAGTCCCGGCTCGTGCCCCTGCCATTCGCTGAAGAACCACACGAAGGCAGCGACGATGGCAGCGGCCGACGGGCTCGGCAGGCCCTCGAAGTAGCGCTTGTCGGCAGTCGCCGCCCGCGCATTGAAGCGCGCGAGGCGCAGCGCCGCCGCCGCCGCGTAGAAGAAGCACGCCAGCCAGCCAAACCGCCCCCAGAACTGGCCGAACTCCATGATGCGCACGACGCCCCACTGGTACGCGACGATCGCCGGCGCGAGCCCGAACGCCACCATGTCGGCGAGACTGTCGTACTCCTTGCCGAAGGAACTCTCGGTGTGCGTGAGGCGCGCCGTGCGCCCATCGAGGGTGTCGAAGATCATCGCCGCGAACACGGCCATGCCGGCCGGCGCGAAGTGCTTGTCGATCGCGGCCACCACGGCGTAGAAGCCCGAGAAGAGGCACGCGGTCGTCAGCAGGTTCGGCAGCAGGTAAATCGCCCGGCTGCGCCGCCGGGCTGGGGGCTCTGTGTCCATCTCGATAGCCAATCGGCGGGCATCTTATCAGGGGTGTCCTGCTAAGATGCCAACTCGTTGTTTTTGGCTCCGTAACACCATAGTCAAGCGCGATGCGCCTCTCGCAATACCCGATCAACACCGTGAAAGAGACCCCCGCCGACGCGGAGGTCGTGAGCCACCAGCTGATGCTGCGCGCCGGACTGATCCGCCGCCTGGCGGCGGGCCTCTACAGCTGGCTGCCGCTCGGCCTGCGCGTCCTGCAGAAAGTCGAGCGCATCATCCGCGAGGAGATGAACCGCGCCGGGGCGTTCGAGATGGTCATGCCGGTCGTCCAGCCGGCCGAGATCTGGCAGGAGTCGGGACGCTGGAGCGATTACGGGCCGGAGCTGCTGCGCTTCAAGGACCGCCATCAGCGCGATTTCGTCGCCGGCCCGACCCACGAAGAGGTGATCACCGACATCGCGCGGCGCGAGCTCAAGAGCTACCGGCAGCTGCCGGTGAACTTCTACCAGATCCAGACCAAGTTCCGCGACGAGGTGCGGCCGCGCTTCGGCGTCATGCGCGCCCGCGAGTTCATCATGAAGGACGCCTACTCGTTTCACCTCGACGAGGAGTCGCTGCGCGAAGGCTATCGCGCCATGTACGACGCCTACACGCGCATCTTCACGCGCACCGGGCTCACGTTCCGCGCGGTGCGCGCCGATTCGGGCGCGATCGGCGGCGACGTCAGCCAGGAGTTCCACGTGCTCGCGGCCTCGGGCGAGGATGCGATCGTGTTCTCCGACGCCGACGACTACGCGGCGAACCTCGAGGCCGCCGCCGCGCTTGCCCCGGCCGAGCCGCGCCCTGCTCCACGCGAGGAGCTGCGCAGGGTCCCGACACCGGGCGCACGCACCATCGAGGACCTGGCGCGCTTCCTCAAGGTCGATCCGGCGCGCTGCGTGAAGACCCTCATCGTCGAGGGCGCCGCCGGCGCCGTGGTCGCGCTCGTGGTGCGCGGCGACCACGAGCTGAACGCCGTCAAGGCGCAAAAGCTCCCCGGCGTGGCGAGCCCTTTGCAGCTTGCGAGCGCCGAGCGCGTGCGCGCGGCGACCGGCACCGAGCCCGGCTACGTGGGCCTCGTCGGCCTCGACTGCCCGATCTACGCCGACGTGTCAGCGCTCGCGCTCGCCGACTTCGTCTGCGGCGCCAACGAGAAAGATCAGCACCTCACCGGTGTCAACTGGGACCGCGACGTTCCACCCGCCACAGCGGCTGACCTGCGCAAGGTCGTCGAGGGCGATCCGAGCCCCTCGGGGCGCGGGCACCTCAAGATCGCGCGCGGCATCGAGGTCGGCCACATCTTCCAGCTCGGCCGCAAGTACTCGGAGCCGATGAAGGCGCTGGTGCTCGATGAGGGCGGGCGTGAGACCGCGCTCTACATGGGCTGCTACGGCATCGGCGTGACGCGCATCGTCGCTGCCGCCATCGAGCAGAACCACGATGATCGCGGCATCATCTGGCCGGATCCCATCGCTCCTTTTCAGGTAGTGCTGGTTCCGCTCAATCTGCAGAAATCCGATCGAGTCCGCGCCGCCACCGACCGCCTCTATGCCGAGCTCACCGCCGCCGGGATCGAGACCCTGGTCGATGACCGCGACGCCCGTCCCGGCGTCAAGTTCGCCGACGCGGAGCTCCTCGGCATTCCGCATCGGCTGGTGGTGGCGGAGCGCGGCCTCGAGGCCGGCAAGCTCGAGTACCGGCACCGCCGGGACACCGAGAGCACCGAATTTCCGGCCGGCGAGGCGCTCGCCTTCATGCGCTCGCGCCTCAAGCCCCCGGGGTAGCGAAATGCATCAGCCGCGGGCGGCTCCCGGGTGCGGCCGGCGTGCGGCGCGCGCCCTGCCCGCGGTGGCGCTCGCGGCCCTCGGCGCGCTCGGCAACGAGAGTGCCCGCGCCGATCAGCAGCTCGATCCGGCGCTGCGCGAGGTGGTCGGGCGCGCCATCGCCCAGGCGCAGTGCTTCACCGACCAGTACGACTCGGCCGTCTGGTACAAGCTCATGGAGCCGCGGCTGCGCGCGACGGTCGAGGATCACGCCGAGCGGCTCGAGATCCTCAAGCAGGTCTACTGCGAGACGCACCGTCCGGGCGAAGCACGCCTGCCGCCCGGCCTGGTGATGGCGCTGATCGCGGTCGAGAGCCGATTCGACCGCTGGGCAGTCTCCTCCGCCGGAGCCGTGGGCCTCATGCAGGTAATGCCCTTCTGGCCGGAGAAGCTCGGGATGCGGCGGTACGAGCTCACTCACGTCGCGCCGAACGTGCACATGGGTTGCGCGATCCTGCGCTTCTACATGGGGTACGAGCACAACGACGTGCGCAAGGCCCTGGCGCGCTACAACGGCAGCCCCGGCAAGCGCGACTACCCGGACCGCGTGCTCACGGCGTGGAGGCGCTGGAGCGGCGCGGACGACTTGGGGTTTCCCGCCACCGCGACTACTCGTTAATCACTTGGCATGGGCCGTCTTATGCTTCGCCGGCCGCGGCTCGAGCATCATCGCCACGCCCTCGCGGCGCGAATCGGCCGCTCCCTGGTAAGTGCCGTCAGGAAGGCGCACGACGCCGTGCAGCCCCGAGTTCTCCGCGCGCCCGAGCTTCAGCAGCATGCCGCGCTCACGCAGCCCCGCGAGCACCTCGGGCGTGAACTTGGCGAGCTCGCCGGTGAAGCTGTCGCCCCGAGCGATCAGATTCGGCAGCTCGATTGACTGCTTGAGCGTCAGCTTCCAGGCGAGCAGCCCGACCAGCGCCTTGGCGTTGTACTCGGTGATGGCGGAGCCGCCCGGCGAGCCGAGCGCCGCTACGAAATTGTCATCGCGATCGAGCACGATGACCGGCGCCATCGAGGAGCGCGGGCGCTTGCCGCCGTGCACGGCGTTGGCCACCGGGTGGCCCGCCTCGTCGCTCGGCGCAAACGAGAAATCGGTGAGCTGATTGTTGAGCACGAAGCCATCGACCGCGCGCCCCGAGCCGAACACCGACTCGATCGTGGTCGTCATCGACACGACGTTCCCGTCCCCGTCCACGACCACGAAGTGACTGGTCCCCTGCGACTCCGTGCTGGCATCCCGGCCGCGGGGCAGCGCGATATCGCCCGGCGCCGGCGCTGGTCCGGCGTGCTCGCCGATCAGCTGCTCACGGAGCTTCAGATACGCGGGGTCGAGCAGCCGCTCGACCGGCACGGAGACGTAATGCGGATCGGCCACGTAGCGATCGCGGTCGGCGTAGGCGAGGCGGCTCGCCTGGGCCAGCAGAAACCAGGCCTGAGGATCGTTCGGGCCGCGCGCGGCGACATCGGTCCTGTCCAGCATGCCGAGGAGCTCGAGGAGCGAAACCCCGCCGGCGGGCGGGGGCGGCGTGCACACGGAGTAATGGTGGAAGGAACGGCACAGCGGCGGGTCCCATTCGGGACGGTAGGAGGCGAGGTCCTGCAGCGTCATCGTGCCCGGCAGCGGCTCGGCGTGTGTCGCCGTGACGATCGCGTGCGCGACCGGCCCGGAATAGAAGCCGCGCGGACCCTCGCGCGCGATGCGCTCGAGAGTCTTGGCGTACTCCGGGTTGCGGAACAGATCATCCGCCTCGATCGACTCGCCGTCCGGCCGCGAGAAGAGCTGGCGAATCTCGTTGGTCGGCGGAAAAGGCGATCCTTCGCCGAGGAACATCGCGAGGCGTGCCGGCACGCGGAAGCCCTGGGCAGCAGCGTGGATCGCGGGCTGGAACAGCTCCTTCCACGGCATCGAGCCGAACTTCGAATGCGCCGCGTACAGCATCGCGATCACACCCGGCACGCCGGTGGAGCGGCCGCTGCGCACCGCCTCGAGGAACGGCAGCGGCCTGCCGCGCTCATCCAGAAACATGCTGGCGGGCGCGGCCGCCGGCGCCTTCTCGCGCCCGTCGAGCGCGCTCACCTCGCGGTTGTGCGCGTCGTAGTACATGAGGAACGCGCCGCCGGAGATCCCTGAGCTCTGGGGCTCGACCAGTCCCAGCATGGTTTGGACCGCGACGGCGGCGTCGACGGCATCGCCCCCCTTGGCGAGAATCTCGAGCCCCGCCTGCACCGCGAGCGGATTGGCGGCGGCAACCCAGGCCTGCCCCTTCGGATGACGATGGAAGAGCCCGAGCTTGGGCGCCGGAGCCGCCGTCGCGGGCGCCAGTGTCTCGTCGGCCGGGGGCGGCGTCTCAGGTGCGGTGAGCGGCGTCACGATGGGCGCTGAGGCAGCCGGCGCCGCGGGGGCTGCCGGGGGCGACGGCGGCTGCTCCGGCGAGGGGCGAGCGCCCTGGGCCGGCGCGCCCTGCGCCGGCTGCGCGGGCGGCGGCGGGGCCGCGCTCTGCGCACCCACGGGCGCGGCGGCGCCCCCGATCGCGGCGCAGCCGAGCAAAGCCAGCAGCAAACCGTGCTTGAAGCGCATCATCTCTCTCAGGCGGTATGAAAGCCGGACGGGAGCGGCGCGCTCACCGGGGCATCGTTGGCCTCGACCGAGGTCACCTTGGAGGCAGAGGAGCCGATCCACAGCCAGCTCACGAATACCTCGACCGCCTGGCGGTCGCCGCACGCCAACACCTCCACCCGGCCATCGGGAAGATTGCGGGCGTGGCCGCAGACGCCCAGCTCCCGGGCGCGCCGCGCCGCCGTGGCGCGGTAGAACACGCCCTGCACACGCCCGCCCACCACGCACTTCTTGCAGATCACGCCCAGCTTGCGTCCCCCAACTGCAGAATTCGTAATACTACTTGAGCTAAGTGACAATCGCCCACGGAGACTCGTTCCAACATGTCAGAGATCCTCGTGCTCTACTACTCCCGTGGCGGCGCCACCGCCGAGCTCGCCCGGCACGTCTGCCGGGGGGTCGAGGCGGTTGCCGGCGCGAGCGCGCGGCTGCGCACGGTGCCGCCGGTCGCCGCGGCCAGCGAGACGCCGCCCCGCGCGGTGCCCGCGAGCGGGCCACCCTACGCGACGCTCGAGGATCTGCGCGAGATGGCGGGACTGGTGCTCGGAAGCCCGACGCGCTTCGGCAACATGGCGGCGCCCCTCAAGTACTTCCTCGACGGCACCGCGAGCCTCTGGCTGAGTGGCGCGCTCGCGGGCAAGCCCGCCGGCGTATTCACCTCGACGCAGACCCTGCACGGGGGCCAGGAGACCACCCTGGTGTCGATGATGCTGCCGCTGCTGCATCACGGCATGTATCTCGTCGGCCTGCCCTACACCGAGCGGGCGCTGAATGAGACCGCGAGTGGCGGAACCCCCTACGGCGCCTCCCACGTCGGCGGCGCCGAGCAGGCGCCGTCACTCACGGCGGAGGAACAGTCGCTCGCCCAGGCGCTCGGCCGCAGAGTCGCGCAGCTGGCCGTGCAGCTCAGTGCGGCGCCGGCTGCGGGTGGCGCGCCAGCACGTCGCGGATGAAAGGCACCGTCAGGCGGCGTTGCGCGGCGAGCGCGGCCTCATCGAGCGTATCGAGCAGCTCATAGAGTCGCCGCATATCGCGCGGATAGCGCCGCCGCAGCCACTGCCAGGTCTCCTCCGGAAGCTCGAGGCCGCGCAGGCGCGCGCGCAGCTCGAGGGCGGCGTGCTGCTCGGCCTCATCGAGCGCGCGCAGCGTCAGCACCGCGCCCGCCGCGCAGCGCGAGCCCAGGTCCGCCAGCGCCCACGGCAGCAGTGCCGGAGGCGTAACCGCAGCGACGGTGAGCGCGGCGCCCGCCTCCTCGGTCTCGCGCAGCAGGCCGAAGAGCCGCCGCTCCCAGGACAGCTCGCCCGCGATCGCGTCGACGTCGTCGAGGCACAGGCACTCGAGCTGCGCGAGCCCGTCGAGCACCCCAACTCCCAGATGCGCGACCTGCCTCAGCGGCACGTAGCCGGCGCGTGAGCGCTCGCTCGCCGCCGCGCAGATCGCCTGCAGCAGATGGGTCTTGCCGGCACCACCGGGACCTGAGAGCCAGGTCACGCCGTGCGCCTCGCCGGCGGCAATCGCACGCGCGTGCGCGAGCGGCTCTGCATTGCGCCCGGGGAGAAAGCTTCGGAAGAGCGCGCGGTCCGGCAGCCGCACCCCGAGTGGCAGCTGTTGCATCGACTTCAGGCGGGGCGCGCCGGCGTCCAGACCCGGCGCGTGAAGCTGGCGACGTAGTGGAGCCCGGACACCACGGTGCTGGCGAGGGCGACCGCAGCCCCGGCATCGAGTAT
>Ga0307469_10000821_pt1 | contig 11408 bp, 11 predicted proteins | sample atmos_gasesAM2C__FD_203084 | JGI IMG/M metagenome (GOLD analysis project Ga0307469, IMG submission 203084) | Hardwood forest soil microbial communities from Morgan-Monroe State Forest, Indiana, United States - atmos_gasesAM2C_515 | ecosystem: Environmental > Terrestrial > Soil > Temperate...
GATTGCGTTGTGGGTACGCATCCCCCTCAAGCGCTTCATCAACGCCGTCTCTGAGCCCGTCACCCTCGGATTTGCCACGGCCAGCTCGGAAGCCACCCTCCCTCGCGCCATCGAGAAAATGGAGTCTTTTGGCGTGCCGCGCGAAATTGTTGCTTTCGTCCTCCCCACGGGCTACAGCTTCAATATGGACGGTGCGAGTCTGTATCAATCCTTGGCATTGTTTTTTGTTGTTCAGGCCGCGGGATTGCACCCTAGCATCGGGCAGCAAGTCATGATGATCCTGACGCTCTTGATCAGCAGCAAGGGGACCGCCGGCGTGGCCCGCGCCTCCTTGCTGATCGTCTTCGGCGCCGCAACTTCCTTTCATCTGCCCATGGAGCCGCTGTTTCTGCTCTTCGCCATCGATCAGCTAATGGATATGGGGCGGACGGCAGTCACCGTTCTAGGAAATTGCGTTGCGTGCGTCGTCATCGCCCGCTGGGAAGGCGAGCTGAATCTATAGCTGAAGTACAGGATTTGACAACGTCGAATGCGCTCCTCTAGATTGAGCCATGATGGATCAATCCCTCAGCAGCAGGCTCGCGGAAATCGTGCTTCCCGACACGGATGGTCGGGAAATCCAGCTCGGGTCGCTCTGGGCCAGCCGCCCCGCAGTGCTCGTCTTTCTTCGCCATTACGGATGAATTTTTTGCCGCGAACACGTCGCGCAGTTGCGCGAACACGAACAAGCCTTCCGGAACAAGGGAGCTTCGCTTGCGGCCATTGGCCTGGGTGACGCCCACTACGCTCGAGTGTTCCGCGAGGAAACGGGAATCCAATTCCCGCTTCTGGTCGACGACCATCGCCGGGCCTATCAAGTTGCGGAGCTTGGTTCGGCGAATCTATTCCATCTTCTTCGAAAAGATAATGCCGTCAGCCGCAAACGGGCCCGCGCTGCGGGTCATCGCCAGCACAAACTCGGCAAGAATCCGTTCCAGCTCGGCGGAAGCTTTGTCTTCGGTCCGGGAAATGTGGACCGCTTCGCGCACATCAGCCAAACGTTCGGCGACAACGCCACACCGGAGTCGCTCCTCGCCGCTCTACCATGATTTCTTAACTATCCAGTGCCCGCGCGGGCCGAACAGGTCCTTGCGCTTCTCGACCAATTCGGTAGAAAACTGTTGAGCGGCGACTAGGAACGCCGTTAGCTCTCCCGCGTACACGCGTAGACTTCGCGCTTTTCTCGGCCATCTAATACACAAACGTGACGTATGTCTTGCGGACCGTCTCCTTGACGTCCCAAACGCCGCGGCTGTTCGGCGGAAAAAATACCGCATCCCCCGCTCTTATTTCTATCGGTTCCCCGCCTTCCGGCGTGAAAATGCAGTGGCCAGCGACAAAATGGCAAAGCTCTGCTTGTTTCACCTGGCGGCGCCATATCCCAGGAGTGCATTCCCACACGCCCGCCTCGACCTGTTTTTCCGGCAGCGACACCGCTTCGGAGCATTTCAGTTGCGCCACCGGCTGGCCCACTGGCACCCCCACGGGGCCTACATCGGCAAGCGCCATCTTTGTCGCATTATGTATCAGAACGGGTTGCATTCATTTACTCCTTGCTTGAACCATCGGGTCATCAACACGATTCCTCGCGCATCCTATCGCGCAAGATTCTGAGATATTCGCCGATTCCCGCGCAGCGGCCGGAAAAAGACGGAAAGGTCTATGGCTTCGGCTTCGCCGCCGGCGCGCTTTCCTCAGACTTTGTGTTCGCCTGTTTCTTCGGCGTCCAAAAATCCGGGTCGCCCGCGGCAAACTCTTTCGACACGTGCGACGTTTCCGCGCTGACGTAATAGAGATTGCTTTCCGTGCTCGCGTAAGCTTCGCGGGAGATCTGTTGCATGCGTTCCGCGGCTTCTTCCCCTTCCGCATCCCGCAAGCTTTTCCCGCGCGAAAGGAGATCGTCATTTTGCCGGAGCGCGCTCATCGGCACGAAGATCAGAAACGATGGCGAGGGCGTGCCCACGTTCACCTGATAGACCATCCACGGCGTGTCCGAATCAATTTTTTCGTAAGCGGCGCCGAGTATTTTGAAAGCCTCGGTGAAATCGTTTTCATGGCCGGGCTGTAGGCGGACCTCCAGAACACGCAGGAACCGCGCCTTCGACAAATCGATGTTCATCGCACGGTAACCAAGATCGTCTCGCCGCACGGCTATAACTGTCCTCTCACTAACCAAGGTTGTTTCAAGTTGTTGTTGCAGGCGCGCAAGCTCGGGGTGAGTGGGATAGATTTGGCCCCAGATAGAAAACGCCTTCTCTGTCTGCTCGAAAGAATCAAAAGGATCGAAAAAAAGCGCTTCCGGTGGACCCGTGAGAGATTCCAGATCAATCCACGAGTTCGGCACCGCCAGCCGGTCACACGCATGGGATACGGCGACTTCCAGTTTCTGCCGTTCGCTCGCCTTGCCGAACTGGAATTTCTGGTACACCAGCAACGCAAGTTTTGGCGGTGCCGTTGGCGAACCTTCGGGCGCCGCTGTTTGCCCCTCAACCCCGGAAACATTCACCAGTAACAAACAAACGATTGCGGCCAACCGCAGAATCCCTCTCACGGCAATTACCCCCTCAATTTGAAATGGTCCTCACGACAACGCCGCTTTGCCCTTGAATCTTGCCGTGGCCCCCAATTCCTCCTCGATCCTCAGGAGTTGATTGTACTTGGCGATGCGGTCCGTGCGGCTGGCCGAGCCGGTCTTGATTTGACCGGCCGCGGCGGCTACGGCCAGGTCGGCGATGAATGTATCTTCGGTCTCACCGGAACGGTGCGAAACAATCGAGCGATAGCCGGCTTTGCGCGCCAGTTCGATGGCGTCGATGGTTTCCGTGACGCTTCCGATCTGATTCAGCTTGATCAGAATGGCATTGGCAATGCCCTGATTGATGCCCCGGGCAAAAATCTCGGTGTTCGTGACGAAAATATCGTCGCCAACCAGTTGAATTTTCTTCTTCGATGTTTTGCTCCCTGCCGATTCCGTCAATAATTTCCAGCCTGCCCAATCGTCTTCCGCCATGCCGTCTTCGATTGACACGATCGGGTATTTCTCCGTCCAGCCTGTCCAGTACGCGGCCATTTCCGCGGAACTGTGCGACGACTTATCCGATTTCTTGAAAATATATTTTCCGCTCGCCTTGTCGAAAAACTCGCTCGATGCCGGATCCAGGGCGATGCTGACCTGTTCACCGGGTCTGTAGCCGGCGGCGGTGATGGCCTCGAGCACAATCTGAATCGCTTCTTCATTAGATTTGCAGCTCGGCGCAAAGCCGCCTTCGTCACCCACCGCGGTCGAATAGCCATGCTTCTTGAGCGCGGTTCTAAGCGCGTGGAAAACTTCGACGCCCCAGCGCAGCCCCTCGGAGAAATTCGGCGCGCCCACAGGCATGACCATAAACTCCTGGAAGTCCACCGAACTATCCGCGTGCGCCCCGCCGTTCAGTATATTCATCATCGGAACCGGCAGAAGATTTGCCGAGGTATCCGTCGAGTACCTCGAAAGATATTTGTAGAGCGGCTGCTTCAACGCCACGGCCGCCGCCCGCGCCGCCGCCATGGAGACGGCCAGGATCGCGTTCGCACCGAGCCGGCTTTTCGTCGGCGTTCCATCGAGCGAAATCATTTTTTGGTCAAGGTCGCGCTGATCGGCGGCGTCGGAGCCGGTGATCCGCTTGGCGATTTCCTGGTTGACGTTCGCGACCGCCTTCAGCACCCCTTTCCCGAGATAACGCGACTTGTCGCCGTCTCGCAATTCCAGCGCTTCGTGTTCTCCCGTGGATGCTCCCGAGGGAACCGCCGCGCGCCCCATCGCGCCCGATTCCAGCAGCACATCAGCCTCGACTGTGGGATTGCCTCGCGAGTCGAGGATTTGCCGCGCGTGGATGCGCGTGATTCTCGTGGACATGTTTTTTCCTCTCCGGGAAGAGTACGAATGACGAATTCTACGGAAGTTTAACGAGATCGCCCAGTTTGGTGCGCCCCATCACGCCGCTTCCGGCTCCTCAATCAGGGATTCTTGCCGCACCACAACGACGATTCCAGACTCCGTGACGTGGAAACGCCGGCGATCGGCTTCCAGGTCGTACCCGATCTCGGTATGTTCCGGCAAGCTTACGTGGCGGTCGATGATCGCCTTCTTGATTCGCGAATGGCGCCCGATGTTTACGTGATTATAGATAATGGAATCCGATACTTCGCAATAGCTGTTGATCCGCACGTCGTAGCCCAGCACCGACCGCTGCACGCGGCCACCGGAAACGATGGATCCTCCGGCGATAATCGAATCCAGCGCCACACCCATGCGATCTGGGTCCGCGAAAACAAACTTGGCGGGCGGATATTGCTGTTGCCAGGTCCGCAGCGGCCAGTCTTTATCGTAAAGATTGAAGACCGGTGAGACCGATACAAGATCCAGGTTGGCCTCGAAGTATGCGTCGAGCGTGCCGACATCGCGCCAATACAGCGCGTCCTTGGCGTTTTCGGCGTTTTCGTCCACGAAGTTATACGCGAACACGCGATGCTTCGAAATTATCCGCGGCAAGATGTCCTTCCCGAAATCGTGGCTGGACTTGGGATCTTCGGAGTCCGCGAGCAGAATCGGTATCAGCAGTTGCGCGTTGAAGATGTATACGCCCATCGACCCGTTGCAGCGTTCCGGATTCTGGTGGGAAGGTTTCGGAAACGCGGGTTTCTCCTCGAAACCCACGATGCGCCACTCTTTGTCCGTTTCAATCACGCCGAAACGCCCCGCTGCTTCTTCGGGGGTCAACTCGATGGTAGCGACGGTGACATCGGCGCCCGAATCGACGTGCTGCCCCAGCATCCGGCTGTAGTTCATCTTGTAGATGTGGTCTCCGGACAATATGAACACGTATTTCGACCGCTCGCTTCCGATTGAATAGATATTTTGATATACCGCGTCGGCCGTGCCTTGATACCACTGATTCGAAACGCGCATCTGCGGCGGAAGCACCTCGATGTAGTCCCCGAGCCCGGCAAGCGGAGACCATCCCCGGCGGATGTGCCGATTCAGGCTGAGCGCCTTGTATTGCGTCAGTACGAACACCCGTCGCAGGTCCGAATTGATGCAATTTGAGAGCGTCACATCGATGATTCGGTAGACCCCGCCGAAGGGCACGGCCGGCTTGGCGCGATCCCGGGTAAGAGGCCACAGCCGTTCGCCCTGGCCTCCAGCGAGGAGAACTCCGATGGCATCGCGCATTTCGGACATGGCCGACCTCGAGGGCACGGAGGATTGGCAAGCGGCTCATTCTATGCAACGCCGCAGAAGAGTACAAGCCAGGTGAGGCATCGCCGGTTGAACTATTGCCATGAGGTTTGGCGCGCGACCGCCCGCTTGGAACGCAATTTGGCATGAATTCTGTATCAAGCCGCGACTAAAAGAAACACAAACCGTTAACTCAAAAGATATTATCCAGGGTTAGTTTCAAAAAGGAAGGAACGGCCTGCTTGGGCGGGGCGGGCACAAAGATTCCTTGACTTTGATGCCCCCAATTGATTAGAAGATGCCATCATCCTCGTGCGATAATCTACAGGGGCGGTGAACCCGACAGTGGCACCGCAGAGAGACCAATCCTAACCGGATTGGGGGTGAACTAAATCGTGGCTGAAGTCATCATTCAGGAGAGTGAATCTCTTGAGAATGCACTGCGCCGCTTTAAGCGCAAAGTGCAGCAGGAAGACATCATCAAGGAAATCAAGAAGCACAGCTTTTACATGAAGCCCGGCGAGAAGCGACGGGCAAAGGAAGCGCTTTCGCGGAAGCGACTGCGCAAGAAGCAGCGGCGGGAATCGGACTAAGTCGAGTGCGGCCGTGTTGCGGGCGCCTCTACACGCCTTCGCAGCGCGGTCGACAGTCCCTCCTACCGGCTCCTTCGCGCCGCACTTCCGAGAATCAGGCCCCGTAAGGCAGAGAACGTTTGGGTTTCTGTTGCAGCTTCGTGCCCGCAGGCCCATGGGATCCGTGCCCGGCGTCCCCGGGATACAGGTTTCCTCATTCATTCCGGCCCAAGGTGACAAGCTCGCCCGTACCCTGCCAGACCCGGGTCAAGGGGAGAGCGGCTCATGGAATATCACGATAAGGTCCTGAAGTGTTCCGAATGTGGTGCGGAGTTCGTTTTTACGGCCGGCGAGCAGATGTTCTTCGCCGACAAGGGATTTAAGAACGAACCCAAGCGATGTAAAGGCTGTAAAGCAAAGCGGGCTGAGGGGGGCGGCGGCGGGGGCCAGATGCGCTCGGAGACCAGAACAAACTGTTCCCAATGCGGTAAGGAAACCACGGTTCCTTTCCGGCCAACACAGGGGCGCCCGGTGTTTTGCCGGGAGTGCTTCCAGCAGCGACGAACCATGGGCGCCGCGTAGAAACGCGTTTTACGGGGTTCGCAGTCCAGCCAAGCGCAAGCGGGGCCGATGTTCACATCGGTCCCGTTTTTCTCTTCAGACCTTCCGGCCCTCTGACCCCCGTCGAGGCCTGCCGTCCTTCCCTCAGATGTAATTTGGGCAGGGCCGGAGTATGATACCTCGCTGAAGTCCCCAGTAAGACTCATGCGACCCTGAGGGCCAGTCCATGGCTCACCGTTTTACCATTGGCGTCGAAGAAGAGTTCCAGATCATTGACCCTGCCACATGCGCGCTGCGCTCTCATGTAAGCCAGCTCATTTCCGCCGCTTCCCCTGACATCATCGAGCAGGTGAAGCACGAAATGCACCAGTCCATCGTCGAGACGGGCACTAATATCTGCCAGAACGTGGCTGAGTTGCGCATTGAAATGCACCGTACGCGTGGTGAACTCGTCGCCGCCGCGGAACGCGTTGGCCTGCAGGTTGCCGCCGCCGGGACTCACCCTTTCTCTAGTTGGATCGACCAAGTCATCTCTCCCGGTGAACGCTATCAGAACATCATCGAAGAACTGCAACAACTCGCGCGTTCCCTGCTCATCTTCGGCATGCACGTTCACGTCGCCATGCCCGATAAACAAACCACCATCGACATGATGAACATGGTGCGCTATTTCCTTCCTCATCTGCTTGCTCTTTCTACCAGCTCTCCCTTCTGGATGGGTCGCAACACCGGTCTGAAATCCTTCCGCACCACGGTCTTCCGGCGCTTCCCCCGCACCGGCGTCCCGGAACAATTCGAATCCTGGAGCGCCTACGAAAATTTTGTCAACTTACTCATCAAATTGAACTGTATCGACAACGGCAAGAAAATCTGGTGGGACGTGCGGCCTCACCCGACTTTCGGCACTCTGGAATTCCGCATGTGCGACGTTGCCACGAAAGTCGAGGAAGCCGTGGCCATCGCCGCGCTCACCCAGGCGATTATCGTCAAACTGCACCGCCTCTATACCCGCAACCAGAGTTTCCGCCTCTACCGCCGCGCCTTGATCGAAGAAAACAAATGGCGCGCCGCGCGTTACGGCATCGAAGGCAAGCTGATCGACTTCGGCAAGGAAGCGGAAGTTCCCATGCGCGATCTGACTTTGGAACTTCTGGGATTTGTCGACGACGTTTTGGACGACCTGGGCAGCCGGAGTGCCGTCGAATATATCCACACGATTCTGAACGAAGGCACGAGTGCGGAGCGCCAGTTGCGCGTGCATCGGGAGACCGGCGACCTGAAAGCTGTTGTGCGCCATCTGGTCGCCGAAACCCGCGGTGGCGTCACCGAGCCGCGCACTTCTTCGGCACATGCAGTGAATTAAGCGGCGCCGCGGCGGGCGCTGCCTCCGAATATCCACGCAGGAGCAAAAACATGATCAAGGTTGGCCTTCTTTGCGGGCGCGAATACAGCTTTCCTCCTGCATTCATCGTGCGCGTGAATGAACTCGGCAAGAAGGACGGCGTAGCCGCCGAATTTGTAAAGCTCGGCGGCACGCGTATGGGCGAGAAGGCCGAGTACCGCGTCATCGTCGACCGTATCTCGCACGAGGTCGAGTATTACCGCGGCTTTCTCAAGCACGCCCTCCTTCAGGGAACCTACGTCATCAACAATCCTTTCTGGTGGACCGCCGACGACAAGTTTTTCAATTATTCCGTCGCCTCGAAACTCGGCATCGCCATCCCCAAGACGATCCTGCTCCCGCAAAAGGGTTATCCCGGCGATGTGGACATCAACTCCGAATCCCTTCATAACTTGACTTATCCCATCGATTGGGAGGGCCTGCTCGATCACGTTGGCCGGCCCGCGATCTTGAAGCCGTTCTCCGGCGGCGGCTGGAAGCACGTCTACAAAGTGCACAACAAAGAGGAACTCCTCGCGGCCTACGATAAGACCTCGCCCTATTGCATGACCCTCCAGGAGTTCATTGATTTTACGCAGTACGTCCGCTGCTTCACTTTTGGCAAGACTGACATCTTGCCCGTGCACTACGATCCCAAAGAGCGGCATTATCTCGTCGATCACGATTACCTCGCTCCGGACCTCGGCGCCCGCATCGTGAAAGACGCGCAAACCATCAATCAAGCCCTCGGCTACGAAATGAATACCATCGAGTTTGCCGTCAAAAACGGTGTGCCTTACGCCATCGATTTCCTCAATCCCGCTCCCGATTTCGAGCGGGACCGCATTACCGAATTTTATTTCGAGCAGGTCGTGAACAAGATGGCCCTCCTGGTGATCGACCGCGCTTTGAACGGCGCCGCCTCCTCGCCCTGGCCCCGTTGGGAAGAAATGCTCGGGATCGGCGCGCCCGGCGGCTTCCTTGGTGCGCCCAAGACCGCCGGAGCACATGCCGTCGCAGGGCAATTCACTGCCGGCCAGGCGGGAAAACAGGCGACATGACGGTCGCGCCGACAACTTCGGCAGAACCGCTGGATCCTGTCGCTCAGTGGCACGACATTTTGAAGGCCACGCTACTGCGCATGCCGGCGCTCCCCGAAGTCTTGTTCAAACAGATGCGCAAGGCCAGGCTTACCTTTGGCGACCGCGTCCATTGCCCTTTCCTCCGTCCCTTTTTTCTCAGCCCTGCGGACGAACAGCGCGTCCGCTCCGTCGCGGAAACGATTGCCGATCTTGGCGAACGCGTGGTCACGGCCGCGCTCGAGGACAAGAATCTTTTTGCCCAATTGCATTTGCGTCCCGGAGAAGAACGCCTCGCTCGCCTGCCTGCCGGGTACGGACTTGCCAGCACCGCTTCGCGCCTGGATTCTTTCCTCCTCCCGGATTCCTTGAAGTTCGCAGAGTACAACGCCGAATCGCCCGCCGGCCTCGGCTACGCGGAGACGCTGGCGGAGCTTTTTCGCGATCTTCCGGTAATGACGCAATTCGCCACCAAATTTGATGTGCGGAGCTACCCTCTCAGCGAGAAACTTCTCGATGCCTTGCTGGCGAGTTATACCGATTGGGGCGGAACCTCTAAGCCGCCGCAAATCGCCATTGTCGATTGGGAAGAAGTGCCGACCTGGAGCGAATTCGAAATCCTCCAAAAACGTTTCGAAGCCCGCGGAGTGCCCACGCTCATCGCCGACCCCAAGCAGCTCCATTTCGACGGCAAATCGCTCACTGCTGATGGGAAAAAAATCGATCTGGTCTACCGCCGCGTGCTTATCAATGACATCGTGGCGCGACCCCAGGAATGTTCCGCCTTGGTGAAGGCCTACACCGCCAACGCCGTCTGTGTCGCCAATACTTTCCGCTGCAAGATTCCCCACGTGAAAACATTTTTTGCCGTCCTCACCGATGAACAAAACGGCGCGCTCTTTTCCCACAATGAGCGCGAACTGATCAAACGCCACATCCCGTGGACGCGAGTCGTCGCGGACGTCCAGACGGCACATTTTGGCGAGCACATCGAATTGCTGGACTTCGTCCGCCGCCAGCGGAATAACCTCGTCCTCAAACCCAGCGATGAATACGGCGGCTCGGGCGTAACCCTCGGCTGGGAAACCAACGAAGCCGCCTGGGACGCCGCCATCGAGCTCGCGCTCACCGCCAGGAACGGTGTGTGGATCGTTCAGGAGCGGATTCCCATACGTCGCGAAATCTTTCCCTACATCCCGCAACTCGGAAAGGTCGAATTTCGCGACATGCTGGTGGACCTCGCGCCTTATCTCTTCCGTGGCAAGCTTTGCGGCTTCCTGACCCGCTTGAGCGCCACCGGCCTCGCCAACGTCACCAGCGGGGGCGGCCAGGTCCCCGCCTTCCGCGTTACTCTCCGCGCTCAGTAGTGGGCCGTCCTTACGTACAGCTTCCCGGGAGACAACAATTCACGGCAAATCCAGCAAGAATTTGCTGAATTCTGTAAAATGTGAAAGATGAATTTTGGCTCCTCACAACCCGACCTGATGCCCGGCGCGCGCAACGCCGTCGAGACTTGCCTCGCCGTGCAGCCTGGCGAACGCGTCGCTCTTTTCGCCGACCAGGCCAGCGCTTCGGTCGCCGCCAGCATCGCCTCCGCTCTCGAAGAGCGCCACGCCGCGCTCGCGGGATTTTTGCTGGAAGATTTTGGCCCTCGGCCCATGCGCGAAGCGCCGGAGGAAATCCTTCGCGCCCTCGAGACCGCGGAGGCTGGCATCCTGTGCATGCAGCCCCAGCAAGGCGAATTGGCCGTGCGCATGGCCATCGTCAAGGTGGTCGAGCGCCGCCAGATCCGCTACGCCCACATGGTCGGCGTTACCCCGGCCATCATGCAGCAGGGCATGCGAGCCGATTACCGCCTGGTCGACCGCCTCAGTGACAAGCTCCGCGAACGTATGCTCCGTGCGGAAACCCTCACTGTAAAGACCGGGGCGGGCACATCTCTCAAAGCGCATTTTGACCGCAAACTTGACTGGGTGAAGACCAGCGGCCTCATCAGCCGCCGCTACTGGTCGAATCTACCGGCCGGCGAAGTCTTCACTACGCCCGCGACTGTCGACGGAACCTTTGTGTGCGACGCCACTGCCGGCGACCACTTCAACGGAAAATATGGCGACTTGCAAACCACGCCGCTTGTTCTGAAGATCGAAGGCGCGCGGTTGACCGGCGTCGAGTGCGAGCGCAAAGACTTGCAGCGCGAATTCTGGGACTATTGCCACACCGACGAAAACAGCGACCGCGTCGGGGAATTAGCTTTCGGCACGAACCTCGGCCTCTCCGAGATGATCGGCATCCTGCTCCAGGACGAAAAATTCCCCGGCGTGCACATCGCCTTCGGCGATCCCTACGGCAGCCAGACCCACGCCGACTGGAAATCGCGGACTCACGTCGACGTCCTCACGCGCAACTGCGACGTGTGGATCGATGACGACCAGGTCATCGAAAAAGGCCGCTACCAGCTCGCCCACCTTGGCCTTTCCTGAAACAGCGACGGCCTTACCCGAGCTTGTTGGAAAGAGCGAACTGATTGCCATCGCTATCCTTGAAGATGGCCATCGTCC
>Ga0307469_10000822_pt1 | contig 11406 bp, 11 predicted proteins | sample atmos_gasesAM2C__FD_203084 | JGI IMG/M metagenome (GOLD analysis project Ga0307469, IMG submission 203084) | Hardwood forest soil microbial communities from Morgan-Monroe State Forest, Indiana, United States - atmos_gasesAM2C_515 | ecosystem: Environmental > Terrestrial > Soil > Temperate...
GAAAAGATCCGCGCCGATGCCGACCGCCAGCGCGAGGTGATTGTTGCCGAGGCTTATCGAGATGCCCAGCGCATCAAAGGTCAGGGCGACGCGCGGGCCGCTGCGACTTACGCTCAGGCGTTTCAGCAGAGCCCTGAGTTCTACTCGTTTTACCGGAGCCTCGAGGCCTACCGCCAGAGCCTCAAGACGAAGAGCGACGTCCTGGTGCTGGATCCCAGCTCCGATTTCTTCAAGTTCCTCAAGAGCCCTACAGGCAAGCGATGAGGCGCGGCGCCGAAAGCGCCGGCGTTCGTTACAATGTCGAGCCCTCTCTGGACCGCGTTCGCTCTCGTGCTGGTGATCGAAGGTCTGCCGCTGCTGCTGGCGCCGACGCGCTGGCGCGCCGTGATACGGCAGGTCTCCGGCCTCGCCGACGGGCAATTGCGCTTCTTCGGGCTGATTCTGGTACTGGCGGGCCTGGTGTTCCTGTTGCTGCTGGGGCGGAATTGAGCGGGCGGCGTTGATCATGCGACGCTGGGTCTTGCCCGAGTACATCGAGGACATCCTGCCATCCCAGGCCCTGGGAATCGAGGGGCTGCGCCGGCGCATTCTCGATCTCTTCCGCAGCCACGGCTACGAGCTGGTGATGCCGCCCCTGCTCGAGTACCTGGAGTCGCTGCTCACCGGGACCGGGCACGATCTGGATCTGCGCACCTTCAAGCTGGTGGACCAGCTGTCAGGGCGCCTATTGGGGCTGCGTGCCGACATCACTCCGCAAGTCGCGCGCATCGACGCGCACCTGCTTAATCGCGAGGGGGTTACGCGGCTCTGCTACGCGGGCAGCGTGGCGCATGCCCAGCCCTCAGGTCTGAACCGCACGCGCGAACCGCTGCAGATCGGCGCCGAGATCTACGGTCACGCCGGCGTGGAAAGCGACGTCGAGATTCAGATGCTGATGGTAAGCGCGCTGCGCATCGCCGGGGTGCAGGACCCGTATCTGGATCTCGGCCACGTCGCGGTATTCCGCGGCCTGATGCGGCGCGGGGGCATCGCCGCCGACCTCGAGTCGGAGCTGTTCAGGGCGCTGCAGTCCAAGGACCTCCCCACATTACGCGAACTGGTTACGCCGCTCGACCCCGTGCTGCGCGACGCGTTGCTCTTGCTGCCCGAGCTGTACGGCGACGCGGCGATCCTGCGCGAGGCGCGCCGACGGCTGCCGGACTTCCCCGAGGTACGGCGCGCGCTGACGGACATGGAGACGATCGCTGCGCAGCTCGCGCGCGTGGTCCCGGTGCATTGCTTCGATCTTGCCGAGCTGCGCGGCTATCACTATCACAGTGGCGTCGTGTTCGCTGCCTACACGAAGGGGCATCCCAGCGCGATTGCGCTGGGCGGGCGCTACGATGAGGTCGGCCAGGCGTTCGGACGCGCACGCCCGGCCACGGGGTTCAGCCTCGACCTGCGCGAACTCGCCGGCCTCGCGCCGCCGCCAGTGGCAGCATCGCCGATCCTCGCGCCGCACGCGCCGGACGACGAGCCTTTGCAGCGAAAGGTGGACGCTCTGCGCACCCAAGGCGAAGTCGTGATCGTCGATCTGCCTGGCCATGCGGCCACCCGCGGCGAGCTGCGGTGCAATCGGCGCCTGGTGAAGCGCGGCGCAGACTGGCAAATCGAGGCGCTGAATTGATCGCAGAATGCATCGGCGCAGACGGTAGGCAGGCAAATCTATGGCACGGAACGTCGTAGTGGTCGGCACCCAGTGGGGTGACGAAGGGAAGGGCAAAGTGGTGGACTGGCTGACGGACCACGCCCAAGGCGTGGTGCGCTTTCAGGGCGGCCACAATGCCGGACACACGCTGGTCATCGATGGGCGGCGGACGGTGCTGCACCTGATCCCATCGGGAATACTGCGGCTGGATGTTGCCTGCTTCATCGGCAACGGCGTGGTGGTGTCACCGCAGGCCTTGCTCAGCGAAGTGCGCACGCTCGAGCAGGCCGGGATCGAGGTTCGCTCCAGGGTGACCATCAGCGAGGCCTGTCCGCTGATCCTTGCGCACCACGCCGCGCTGGACCTGGCGCGCGAGGCGGCCAAGGGGGCTGGCAAGATCGGCACGACGGGTCGGGGGATCGGGCCCGCGTACGAAGACAAGGTCGCGCGGCGCGCGATCCGCATGCAGGATTTGTTTCATCGCGAGCGGCTCGCGGCGAAGCTAGGCGAGGTGCTGGATTTCCACAATTTCGTCCTGCGCCAGTACTTCAACGCCGACACCGTGGACTTTCAGCGCACGCTCGACGAACTGCTGGCGCTCGCCGATCAGATCAAGCCGATGGTCGGCGATGTCCCACGGCGGCTGTTCGAGGCGCAAAAGGCCGGCCGCAACCTGCTCTTCGAGGGCGCACAGGGCACGCTGCTCGATGTCGACCACGGCACCTATCCGTTCGTGACTTCGAGCAACTGTGTCGCGGGTGCCGCTGCGGCGGGAAGCGGAGTAGGACCGCAGGCGCTGCACTATATCCTGGGCATCACGAAGGCTTACACCACGCGTGTGGGCTCAGGGCCGTTTCCGACGGAACTGGACGATGACATCGGGCGCCAGATCGCAACGCGCGGCCAGGAGGTCGGGGCCACGACGGGACGTCCCAGGCGGTGCGGCTGGTTCGATGCCGCGGCCCTCAAGCGCTCGATACAGATCAACGGGATCTCCGGACTGTGCATCACCAAGCTCGATGTGCTGGATGGGATGGAGACGTTGCAGATCGGTGTGGGGTATCGCGTGGCCGGAGAATATCTGGATATCCTGCCGGTCGGTGCCGAGGAGCTCGCCGAATGCGAACCTGTTTACGAGGAGGTGCCGGGCTGGGCACAGAGCACGCTGGGCGTCCGTCAGGTGGGGGATCTGCCGCGCGCCGCGCATGACTACTTGAAGCGCATCGAAGCAGTCTGCGGAGTGCCTATCGATCTGATCTCGACCGGCGCGGAGCGCGACGACACGATCGTGCGCCGGCATCCCTTCGAGGCCTGAAACCTGCACCACTTCACAAACGCCCCCGCACGCCCGGTTCCGCAACGTCGGGGTGCGGCTTGCTGCGTCGTTCGCCCGCTCATCAGAGCTCTTGGTGCCGAGAAGAGGACTCGAACCTCCACAGTCTTGCGACCGCCAGGACCTGAACCTGGTGCGTCTACCAATTCCGCCATCTCGGCACAGCGGGCGGTCATTCTATTGCAAAACCTGGCCATGTCCAAGCGCCGATCGTTGTCCTGCATGCGTTGCAAAACGCGCCTAGGCGCACACCCGTGACGCGCCGAGACAGCGCCGTTTCCGAGCGAAAAAGGCCGCGCAAGAGGCGCGGCTTGCGCGCGTCGGACCCGTTCTTGGCGCGGGAGCAGCAGCGTTACGAATTCCCGCTGCCCAGTCGCGAGTGGATCCTTTCCATCCTCAAGGACGAGGGGGTGCCGGTCTCACCAATGCGCCTGCGCGAACTCCTGGACATCAGAGCCGAGGAAATCGAGGCGTTTGAGCGCCGCTTGAACGCAATGGAGCGAGAAGGCCAGATCATGCGGAACCGCGCCGGCGCTCTGTGCGTAGTAGAGAAGCTCGGCCTGATCCGTGGACGCGTAGTGGGCCACCCCGACGGCTTCGGCTTCCTGGTGCCCGAAGACGGTGGCGGGGATTTGTTTTTGAGCCCCTGGGAAATGACCAGAGTGTTCCACGGTGATCGGGTCATGGCGCGCGTCACCGGCCTGGACCGGCGCGGCCGGCGAGAGGGCGTGATCGTCGAAGTGCTCGAGCGTGCGCATACACGGGTAGTCGGGCGTCTGCACGAGGAGCATGGGGTGTGTTATCTGGTGCCGGAAGACCGGCGCTTGAGTCAGGATATTCTGATTCCGCGCGATGCTTGCAACGGCGCGCGCAGCGGGCAGGTGGTAGTGGCCGAGATCATCGAGCAGCCGGACCGTAACGTCAAACCGGTCGGACGCATTGCCGAGGTGCTCGGGAACTACGCCGATCCCGGCATGGAGGTGGAGATCGCGCTGCGCAAGCACGAGCTCCCCCACACATTTCCGCCCGTGGCCGAAGCTCTGGCCAAGTCCTTGCCGTCGGCAGTCCGCAAACAGGACCGGAACGGCCGTGTCGATCTGACGCACTTGCCGTTGGTCACCATCGATGGCGAGACCGCCAAGGATTTCGACGACGCCGTCTACTGCGAGCCCGAGGGCAAAGGCTTCCGCTTGTGGGTTGGCATAGCCGACGTGAGCCAGTACGTGAAGCACGGCGATGCGCTGGACCTCGAAGCCAGAGCGCGCGGCAATTCGGTGTATTTCCCGCGTCGCGTGATTCCCATGCTGCCGGAGGCGCTGTCCAACGGCTTGTGTTCGCTCAACCCGGAAGTCGAGCGCCTATGCCTGGCGTGCGAGATGCTCGTCGGTGCGCGCGGGGACATCAAGGATTATCGGTTCTATCCGGCAACGATGCGTTCGCGTGCGCGGCTGACGTACACGGCGGTCGCCGACATCCTGGCGAATCCCGAAGGTGAGACGGCGCGCCAGAGAAGCGAGTTGGTGCTGCAGCTGCAGCATCTGTCTGCGCTTTTCCATGTGCTGGTGAAGGCGCGCGCGCGTCGCGGCGCCATCGATTTCGAGTCGCTCGAGACGCGCATGGAATTCGATGAACAGGGCAAGATCACCGCGATATCCCCAGTGGAGCGCAACGACGCCCACCGTTTGATCGAAGAGTGCATGCTGGCGGCAAATGTCTGCGCATCGGACTTCCTCCAGCACCACGAGCACCCGGCGCTGTATCGCATCCACGAGGGGCCCACGCCTGAGAAGCTCAAGGCCCTGCGCGAGTTCCTGCGCGAGTTCGGGCTGCAACTCGGGGGTGGCGACGAGCCGCACGCTAAAGACTACGCCAAGCTGCTGAGCGAGATCCGGGGCCGGCCCGACTACCAGCTGCTCCAGACGATCCTGCTGCGCTCGCTGCGCCAGGCTGTGTACAGTCCCGAGAACGTCGGCCATTTTGGCCTCGCCTACGAGGCGTACACGCACTTCACCTCGCCGATCCGACGCTATCCCGATTTGCTGGTGCACAGGGGCATCAAGGCCGCGCTCGCCGGTGGGATCTACGACCCAGGCGACTGGGCGGCGCTCGGGCAGCATTGCTCCGAGACCGAGCGGCGCGCGGACGAAGCCACCCGGGATGTGGAGGCCTGGCTCAAGGCCTACTACATGCGCGATCGCATCGGCGAGCGGTTTGCCGGAACCATCAGCGGCGTAGCCGCCTTCGGCGTGTTCGTGGCGCTGGACGCAGTGTACGTAGAGGGCATGGTCCACGTATCTGAACTGGGAAACGACTACTTCCAATACGACGCGGCGCGCCACGAGCTCATCGGAGAACGCACGCGCAAGCGCTTTCGCCTGGGCGACCGCATCGAGGTCAAACTGGTGCGAGCCGATCTGGAGACCACGCGGCTCGACTTCGTGTTGGCCGATCGCCAGCGCCCATGACAGGAGAGAACCAGCTCATCTTCGGGTTCCACGCCGTGCATGCTCGACTGCGGCATCATCCCGACAGCGTGCGAGAAGTATTCGTTCACGCGGGGAGGCACGACCCTCGGCTGCGCGATCTGGTGGCGGCGGCGCAAGAGCGTGGGGCGCGCGTAGTCCTAGTTGACGCCCAGCGTCTCCAAGGGCTGGTCGGACACAGCAAGCATCAGGGCGTGATCGCACGGGTCGGGCCGATTCGCATCGCCCACGACCTCGAGGATGTCATTGCCGCGGCCGGCGCGCAGGTCCTGCTATTGGTGCTGGATGGCGTTACCGACCCTCATAACCTGGGCGCCTGTCTCCGGGTCGCGGACGCCTTGGGTGCACACGCGGTGGTGTCTCCCAAGGACCGGTCGGCTGGACTCACGCCCACGGTTGCGAAGGTCGCGAGCGGAGCAGCCGACGCCGTTCCCTTCATCCCGGTCACCAACCTGGCGCGAACGTTGGGTGAGATGAAGGAGCAGGGCGTCCGTGTGATCGGGGCCGACCCTTCCGCCTCCGACAGCTTGCCCGTGGCCGACTTGACCGGACCGCTGGCCTGGGTGCTGGGCGGTGAAGGGGAGGGGATGCGCCGGCTCACGCGCGAACGGTGCGACCATCTCGTGCGGATACCGATGCTCGGGCGCGTCGAAAGCCTAAACGTCTCGGTTGCTTCGGCCCTGTGCTTGTACGAAACGCAAAGGCAGCGCGCAGAGGGCGCCCGCAAGGCGCTTGAGCGGCGCAGCATGTGACTGATATAATTCCCGATTCGCCGGCTCGGCCGCAAGGTTTGCCGGGGGGCGGAAATCCGCACATCCGCGCACGTTAAGGTGCCTGACGTCGAGCGACATTCAGCCGACCGGGTCTGACGCGCGGGTGGAGGCTCAACCTTAACTGGAGAAGATTCGTGGCAGTGACCATGCGTGAAATGCTGGAGGCGGGGGTCCATTTCGGACATCAGACCCGCTATTGGAATCCGAAGATGGCGCCGTACATCTTCGGCCATCGCAACAAGATCCACATCGTCAACCTAGAGAAGACGCTGGAGATGTACAACGAGGCTGTGCGCTATGTGAAGAAGCTTGCGGCCAACAAGGGGACCATTTTGTTTGTCGGCACCAAGCGCCAGGCCCGCGAGATCATTCGCGAGGAGGCCACGCGTGTGGGAACCCCTTTCGTCGACTACCGCTGGCTGGGCGGGATGCTCACCAACTATAAGACGGTGAAGCAATCGATCAAGCGACTGAAGGAGATGGACCAGATGGTGCAGGACGGCACCGTCGAGCGCTTGTCGAAGAAGGAGCAGTTGCACTTTCAGCGCGAGCTGTCCAAGCTTGAACGCAGCCTGGGGGGGATCAAGGACATGAACGGTCTGCCCGACGCGATGTTCGTGGTCGACGTCGGGTATCAGAAGGGTGCCGTGCAGGAAGCGAACAAGCTGGGCATTCCGGTGGTGGCGATTGTCGACAGCAACAACTCGCCCGACGGCGTGGCGTACGTCATCCCAGGGAACGACGACTCGAATCGCGCGATCCGCCTCTACGTGCGCGGAATGGCCGACGCCGTGCTGGAAGGTCGTTCGCAGATCATCCAGGAGATCGTGACCGACGAGTTTGTGGAGGTCGAGGGCGGTGAGGACAACGCGGCGCAGTGAGACGGCTTGAATCGAGTGTAAAGGGGGCTCGAGGCCCCCTTTTTTTGATCATCAGGGTACGCGCTCTTGGCGCGCCCACAATCAGTCAGGAGTTGAGATGGCCGAAATCACCGCGGGCATGGTGAAAGAACTGCGCGAAAAGACCGACGCGCCGATGATGGAATGCAAGAAGGCGCTCGGCGAGGCCGATGGTGACCTCGGCAAGGCCGAAGAGATTTTGCGCGTTCGATTAGGCAATAAAGCCGGCAAGGCTGCCAGCCGGGTCGCCGCAGAGGGGGTGGTGGCCACATTCATTGCCCCGGGGTCAAAGCTGGGCGCGATCATCGAGGTCAACTGCGAGACCGACTTCGTGGCCAAGAACGATGACTTTCTCGCCTTCGCGCGCGGGCTCGCGGAGCTGGTCGCGGTTCGCAGCCCGGCCGACGTGGCGGCGCTCTCGGCGCTGACGCTGAACGGTGCGAGCGTGGAACAAACCCGGACCGCACTGGTGGGACGCATCGGCGAGAACATGTCCATCCGCCGCTTCGCTCGCCTCGAGGCCAGGGGCAAGCTTACGAGCTATGTGCACGGTGGCTCGAAGATCGGCGTGCTGGTAGACATGGTCGGGGGCGACGAAGCGCTGGCCAAAGACCTCGCGATGCACATTGCGTTCAGCAAGCCGCTGGCGCTATCGAGCGAGCAGGTGCCCGCCGAGTTGATCCGGAAGGAGCGGGACATCGCCACCTTGAAGGCGGCCGAGTCCGGGAAGCCAGCGAACATCGTCGAAAAGATGGTAGAGGGCAGCGTGCAGAAGTTCCTGAAGGAAGTGGCGCTGCTCGGCCAGCCGTTCGTCAAAGACGATAAGCGCAGCGTCGAGCAGCTACTCAAAGCGGCAGGCGCGCAGATCGCGAGCTTCGTGTTCTACGTCGTGGGCGAAGGTATCGAAAAAAAGCAAAGCGACTTCGCCGCTGAGGTCGCAGCTCAAGCTGGCGCAGCGAAGCACCAAGACGTGCACAAGCAACCTTCCTGACACGGCCATGTAGGGTACCAAACACCACGCGGACAGGTGCAGCACTCACGGCCCGGGACCCACATGGAACCCAAACCCGCTTACAAGCGCGTACTGCTCAAGCTCTCGGGAGAAGCGCTGATGGGGGAGGACGCGTACGGGATCAACCGCGCGACGCTGGAGCGTATCGTCGCCGAGGTAGCCGAAGTCGTCGGCATGGGGGTAGAACTCGGCATCGTGATCGGCGGTGGTAACATCTTCCGCGGCGTGGCTCTGGGCGCGGCGGGGATGGACCGGGCCACCGCCGACTACATGGGGATGCTGGCGACCGTGATGAACGCGCTCGCGCTGCAGGACGCGATGCGCCGGATCGGACTCGCCAGCCGCGTACAATCTGCGCTCAACATCGAGCAGGTCGCCGAGCCCTATATCCGCGGCAAGGCGATGCGCTATCTCGAGGAGGGCAAGGTCGTCATCTTCGGTGCCGGCACCGGCAACCCGTTTTTCACCACCGACACGGCGGCGGCGTTGCGCGGCATGGAGATGAACGTGGACATCGTGCTGAAGGCGACCAAGGTGGACGGCGTGTACACCGACGATCCCAACACCAAGCCCGACGCAATGCGTTATAAGCGGCTCACATTCGACGAGGCGATCGTCAAGAATCTAAAGGTCATGGACGCGACCGCGTTGACTCTGTGCCGGGACCAAAAGCTGCCAGTGAGCGTGTTCAGCATCGTCAAGCCCGGCGCGCTCAAGCGCGTCGTCCTGGGCGAGGATGAAGGCACGCTGGTTTACAACTGATGGCGAAGGAGCGCGAGCATGATTGCAGACGTCAAGAAATCGGCTGACCAGAAAATGCAGAAGACGCTGGAGGCGCTGAAAGTCGACCTCGGCAAGGTGCGTACCGGGCGGGCGCATACCGGCCTGCTCGACCACATCATGGTGGACTACTACGGCACCCCTACGGCGCTCAAGCAGGTGGCCAACCTGACGTTGCCCGATGCCCGGACCATCGCCGTGACACCTTACGAGAAGAAGATGGCGCCGGTCATCGAGAAGGCCATCCGGGATTCGGACCTTGGGCTGAACCCGTCGACCACCGGAGAGATGGTGCGCGTCCCAATGCCGGCGCTCACCGAGGAGCGGCGCAAGGAGCTGATCAAAGTGGTCAAGCACGAGGCGGAGGGGGCGAAGGTTGCGGTTCGCAACGTCCGTCGCGACGCCAACGCCCATCTCAAGGAGCTGGTGAAGGACAAGAAGGTGTCGGAGGACGACGAACGCCGCGCCCAGGACGAAGTCCAGAAGCTCACCGACCGCTACATCGCCGAGATCGACAAGGTGCTGCATGCGAAGGAAGCCGACTTGATGGCCGTCTGATCGACCGCTGTGTCCTTCGTCAGCTCCACCATCGATATTCCCGCAGCGCGCGAAGTACCGCGGCACATTGCCATCATCATGGACGGCAATGGCCGCTGGGCACGGCGCCGGCATTTGCCGCGGGTGGCAGGTCACCGACGCGGCGTCGAGACCGTACGCAACATGGTCCGATGCTGTATCCAGGCCGGTGTTGAGTACCTAACCCTGTTTGCATTCAGCAGCGAAAACTGGCGCCGCCCTCCCGAGGAGGTCTCCTTTCTCATGCAGCTGTTCATTCGCGCGCTGGACAGCGAGGTCAGCAAACTGCACGAGAACGGCATCCGTCTGCGTGTCGTCGGTGATCTGTCCAGCTTCGAGCCACGCCTGGTCGCGCTGATCCGCCAGGCCGAGGAGCTGACCGTAGCCAACCGCAAACTCACGCTCACCATCGCGGCCAACTACGGTGGCCGTTGGGACATCATGCAGGCCGTGAATCGCATGCTGAAAGACCATCCCGATCGCGTCGGCGGATTCAACGAGGCGCATCTGGTCCCTTATCTCGCGCTGAGCTTCGCGCCGGAGCCCGATTTGTTCATCCGCACCGGGGGAGAGCAGCGCGTGAGCAACTTTTGTCTGTGGCAACTGGCTTATACCGAGCTGTACTTCACCGACGCGCTATGGCCCGATTTTGATGCCGACGCGTTCCGCGCAGCTGTGACCTCGTATCAGCAGCGGGAGCGGCGCTTTGGCCGCACCAGCGAGCAGCTCGGCCAGCAGAAACCGGCCCCAGCCCCGTCGCAGCCGCAGCCAGTCGAGCCACGCTAGGCTCGTTCGCGCTGCATGCTTCTCCAGCGCATCGTTACGGTGGCGGTTTTGCTGCCGCTGTTCCTGACGGCGCTGTTTCTGCTTCCGAACCTATACTGGGGACTGCTGCTCGTGGGGGTCGTCGTCCTGGCTGGACGCGAATGGGCCAGGCTGGCGGGTTACTCCGAGGGTGGCGGCGCACTGTTCTGTGCATTGCTAGTTGCGAGCTGCGGAGCCATGCTCTGGTGGCAGCTGCGGTCGGCGAATGGGCGTATGTTCCTCTACACCCCCGCCGGCAAGCTGCTGTATGGTGCGGCGGCAGTGTTTTGGGTCGGCATCGTGCCAGTCTGGTTGCTGCGCAGCTGGCGCGGGCGCGGCGGTGCACTGTTGTTGGCAGCGGGCTGGTTCGTGCTGATCCCGTTTTGGCAGGCGCTGGTCTGCCTCCAACCCACGCCCGGCCGTTTGCTGGTGGCCCTGTGTGTGATCTGGGTAGCGGACACCGCTGCCTACTTCGTGGGACGCAGGTTCGGGCGCCGGAAGCTCGCTCCGACCATCAGCCCCGGGAAGACCTGGGAAGGGGTATGGGGCGCGCTCGCCGCCGTCGCGATCTACTGGATCGCCATAGGGTGGCTGGTGCCCGACTACGGCGCGCACCTGTTGTCCGGGTTGGCGTGGGTGATGGTCACCACGCTGCTGGGCATCGAGGGCGACCTGTTCGAATCGTGGATGAAACGCGTGGCGGGGGTGAAAGACAGCGGTTCGCTCCTGCCCGGGCATGGAGGGGTTCTGGATCGGGTGGACAGCCTGACCGCCACGCTACCGTTCGCCGCCCTATACTTCGCCTATCTACCTAACGGTATCTGACAAGAGCGGACGCCTGTGATATCGACCTCAAGACGCACATCTGACGTGCCGCTGCGGCGCCTGGCCATCCTCGGCGCCACCGGCTCGGTCGGCGTCAGCACGCTCGACGTCGTGGCGCGCCATCCTGAGCGCTTCGAGGTGGTAGTCCTTACCGCCAACACCCAGGCCGACCGATTGCTGGCGCAGTGCCGCAAGTTTGTCCCGCACTATGATGTGTTGGGAGACGTGGACGCC
>Ga0307469_10000823_pt1 | contig 11394 bp, 12 predicted proteins | sample atmos_gasesAM2C__FD_203084 | JGI IMG/M metagenome (GOLD analysis project Ga0307469, IMG submission 203084) | Hardwood forest soil microbial communities from Morgan-Monroe State Forest, Indiana, United States - atmos_gasesAM2C_515 | ecosystem: Environmental > Terrestrial > Soil > Temperate...
GCTGTGGTCAAGACCATAGCGGAAGGTCATGTCCTGCAGCTCGCACTCGCCGCCCTTGTCGCACACCGGGCAATCGAGCGGATGATTCGAGAGCAGGAATTCGATCATATCCTTGCGCGCTTTGTGCACCTGCGGCGTGTCTGTCTTCACCACCATGCCGTCCACGGCTATGAGGGTGCACGCCGTTTGCAGCTTCGGCGCCTTCTCCACTTCTACCAGGCACATGCGGCACGCCGCCTGGAGCGACAGCCCCGGGTAATAGCAGAATGAAGGGACCTCGACGCCTTCGCGCTTGGCCGCTTCGATCACCAGCGTGCCCGAGGGCGTGGTCACTCTCTTTCCGTCGAGTGTGAACGTGATTTGTTTCAGTTCTGCCATGCGTGTCCTAATGCGCTCCCGCAATCATCTCTGCGGGCTTGTAAGCGCACTTGCCCTGGAGATGATCCTCGAATTCGTTGCGCCACTTCTTGACGATGCTGATTGTGGGCATCGCGGCGGCGTCGCCCAATGGGCAGAATGTACGGCCGAGCATGTTTTTCGCCAGTTCATCAATCAGCGGAATGTCGTCGCTGCATCCGGCGCCCGCGTGGAACCGGTCGAGCACTTTGCGCAGCCACGTGGTGCCCTCGCGGCATGGAATGCACCAGCCGCAGGATTCGTGCGCGTAAAAATGCATGATGCGGCGCGCCACATCCACCATGCAGGTGTCCTCGTCAATCACCACCGTGCCGCCGGAGCCCAGCATCGAGCCGGCCTTCGCGACCGAATCGAAATCGAGTGCGATATCAATTTCATTGGCCGCGAGCAATGGGCAAGAGCTTCCACCGGGGATCACGGCTTTCAGTTTTTTTCCGCCCGCCATGCCGCCGGCAACTTCCTCGATCATGCGCTTCAAGTTGAAGCCCAGCGGCAATTCGTAGATTCCCGGGCGATTCACGTGGCCGGAAATCGAGTAGAGCCGCGTGCCGCCATTTTTCGGCGTGCCCAGGCCCGCATACCAATCGCCGCCGCGCAAAATTACGGACGGAACGGAGCTGAGCGTTTCCACGTTGTTGATCACCGTTGGGCAGCCGTAGAGGCCCACAACGGCAGGGAAGGGAGGCCGGATGCGCGGATAGCCGCGCTTGCCCTCGAGCGATTCCATCAGCGCGGATTCTTCGCCGCACTCGTACGCGCCTGCGCCAGTGTGCGCTGCCAGATCGAAATCAAATCCGCTGTCGAGAATATTCTTGCCCAGATAGCCTTTCGCATAGGCCTCGCCGATGGCCGCTTCCATAATGTCAATCACGTAGCGATATTCGCCGCGAATATAAACGTATCCGCGGTTGGCGCCGACCGCGCGCCCGGCGATTACCATCCCCTCGATCAATTGGTGCGGGTCCATCTCAAGCAGCGGGCGATCTTTGCACGTGCCGGGCTCGCTCTCGTCGCCGTTTGCGAGAATGTATTTTGGCTTGCCCGTGTCTTTCGGCACGAAGCTCCACTTCATCCCTGCCGGGAAGCCTGCGCCGCCGCGGCCGCGCAGGTTCGATTTCTTCATTTCTTCGATGATCTGCTCGGGAGTCATCTGCTTCAGCGCTTTTTCCAGCGCCTGATAGCCTTCGTGCTGCAGATAGACATCGACGTGTTTTGAGTCGGCGATCCCGAAGCGCCGGCTGATCACCGGAACTTCAGCTGGATGGCGCTCATGCAACGCCCCAGACAGAACAGAAACAGGCTTGGGTTTTCTGCCTTCCTGAAGCTGCTCGAAGAGCGCGTCCACTTTGTCTGGGTCGAGATTTTCGTAGTAATCGTAGTTTACCTGCAACGCTGGCGCGCCCGTGCAGGCGCCGATGCATTCGACTTCCTCAAGCGAGAAAGTCCCAGTGGGAGAAACCTGTTTGTTGCCGATTTCCAGGCGCTTCTGAACGTGCTGAAATAGTTCGTTGCCGCCGCGCAGCATGCAGGAGATATTGGTGCACACCTGAATGTGGAATCGCCCGGCCGGCTTGCGGCGCAGCATCGAGTAATACGCGAGAGTCTCCGTGGCCTGAATCATATTCAGCCCGATGCGTCGGGCAATTTCTTCCAGCAGCTCATCGCCCAGGAATCCATAATGATCCTGCGCGTACATCATCATGGGGATCAGCGCCGAGCGTTTCACAGGGTAGCGCCCGAGCAGTTCCGTAAATTTCGCTTCCAGGATTGGCGGCAGTTGCATGAACGGGACTCGCTCAGAAAATTAGCGGTCCACTTCCCCCAGGACGATGTCGGTGGTGCCAATGCAGGCGACCACATCGGCGATCAAACGGCCTTCTGCCAGCTTCGATAAGGATTGCAGATTGATGAATGACGGCGCGCGCACCTTCACGCGGTACGGTTTTGCCGAGCCGTCGCTGACCACAAAAAATCCCAGCTCTCCGCGGGGCGATTCGATCACTTGATACACTTCACCCGGCGGTGGGGCGAATCCTTCGGTGAATATTTTGAAATGGTAGATCAGTCCTTCGATCGAGGTTTTCATCTCCTCGCGCGAAGGCGGCACGATTCCGGGAGCGACGGTCCGAATAGGGCCTTCCGCCGGAATTTTATCCATCGCCTGGCGGACGATTTTTATGCTCTCGCGAATCTCAGCGACGCGCACCTGATAGCGCGCGAAGCAGTCACCCGCCGTTTGCGTCTGCACTTCGAAATCGAATTCGTCGTAACTCGAATAGGGGAAAGCTTTGCGCACATCGTAGGCCACGCCGCTGCCACGCAGCATTGGCCCGGACGCGCCCATGGCGATGGCGTCTGAAGCGCTCAGGATACCGATTCCCTGTGTGCGGCCCAGCCAGATGCGGTTGGTGGTCAGCAGGTCTTCGTACTCGTCGACGTGCCCAGGCAACGCATCAATCACCCGGCTGACGTGGTCGAGCCAGCCCGGCGGCGGCTCGAGCGCCAGGCCTCCAATTCGGAAGTAGCTGGTCATCATCCGCTGGCCGGAGACGAACTCGAAGATCTTCATGATTTCTTCGCGCTCGCGGAAGGTGTAGAGGAAAACGGACATCGCGCCCAGATCGATTGCATGCGTCCCGAGCCACACCAGGTGCGAGCCGATGCGCGTCAATTCCGTCAGGAGCACGCGGATGTACTGCGCGCGCTTGGGAACCTCCAGACGGAGCAGCTTTTCAACCGCCAGGCAGTAGCAAAGATTATTTGAAAGTGGAGCGAGGTAATCGAGCCTGTCCGTCAGGGTGATGGCCTGCGAATAGGTCTTGGCCTCGCAGCTTTTCTCAATGCCGGTGTGCAGGTAACCGATCACCGGCTGCGCCTTCACCACGATTTCACCATCCAACTCCAGAACAACGCGGAGCACCCCGTGCGTGGACGGGTGTTGCGGGCCCATGTTGAGGACCATTGTTTGAGCTGCGCCGGCGGCTGTTTCAATCGTTGTGGTCATGGCTTAGCGATCCTCATCGAAGCTCAGCGATACCCCTCGACTGGATAGTCTTTGCGTAGTGGATATCCCTCCCAATCGTCCGGCATCAGGATGCGGCGGAGATCAGGGTGTCCTTCGAACCGGATGCCAAAGAGATCAAAATTTTCGCGCTCGTGCCAATTGGCAGTGGGCCACACGGATATGACGCTGTGCACCACCGGATCGCTCCCGCCCAGGCGTACCTTCAACCGCAGTCGTTCGCGACGGTCGAGAGAGAGAAGATGGTAATTCACTTCGAAGCGCGGCTCGAGCGGGAAGCGGTCAACCGTGGTGATGTCAGAGAGGTACGAAAACCGCAGGGAAGGCTCGCTGGCCAGATATTCAGCCGCGCGCTGCAGGTGCTCGCGAGGGACGAGGACCGTCGTTTCGCCCCGGAATTCGATCACTTCAGTCACCGCCCGGGCGTCCCACTCCCTCAGTTTATGCACCACTGGATTCTTGTCAGTGATCTCTGATCCCACAATGAGTTCGATTCCGGAGGGCGATCAGTGGCTCCAGTCGAGCGCGCCCTTCTTCCAGAGGTAAATGTAGCCCACGAACAAAATTATAATGTAGAGCAGCATCTCCACAAAACCGAACACCTTCAGCTCGCGATAAATCAGCGCCCAGGGGTACAGAAAAATAGCCTCGATGTCGAACAGAATGAAGACCAAAGCCACCATGTAGAAATGGACCGAGACGGGGGTGCGAGCATCGCCGGTTGGAGTGATTCCGCACTCATAAGGCCGATCCTTCTCCCTTGACGGCTTGTGCCTTCCCACCAACGTCGAAACGACTATCAGGGCGCCGGATAGCCCTGCTGCGAGTATAAACATCAGCAACAAGGGCCCATAGTTGTCGAGGTAATTGCTGGTCATTTTCGTCGCGCTGGTATAATAACGGCCCGTGAGCGCTCGGTCAAATGAAGACCCTGGTGATTAATTTGTTTTCGGCTCGATTTGTAGCTGCTGAAGATAGGGAAAACGCCACGCGATGAGCTCAGGGTTCAACACAGATGTTCGCGTCGGCGAACAAGTGTTCCACGTTCAGACCGAAGAGCGTGGACCCGCGTATCCGGCCATTGACACAGCCGTGTATCAGAATGGCCGCGTGCTTCACAGGCGCTCTTCGAATTATGAGCAATCAGTCGCCTCGGAGGGCTTCAGCAGCGATGAATTGCGACGGCGGGTGGAAAGCCAGCACCGCGCGGTGATTGACGATCTGCGTTCCGGCGCTCTCGATGCGGAGATCGCCGCAGCGGCGCAGCAGGGAGCGCTCTCGTCTGGAATTCAAGTGCAGCTTCTGAACCCCAGCTCGTGGCTCTCGGGGGGAAATGTCTCGTTGGATGTCGAGATTCTTCGGCGCGCAGATGGCCTGCCCGAACCTGACGCAGAAGTGGAAGCGGTCATCGAGGGCGCGCTGGAGGATGCCCGGCACGCAGGCGTGTGCGACGAGAGCGGCCGGCTGAAGCTGCAATTTCCGCTGCCACCGCTTGGCAAGGGCGATCTGGCGCTCGTGATTCAAGCGCGGAAGGAAGATGCGAAGGACGAGATCCGGTTCACCATGCGTTCCCGCTCGAAAACGTCGCCGGCGGAATCCTCGCCGTGACCATTACGATCAATGGCGAGCGCTGCGAGAGTCCGGAGGGGCTCACCGTTGCTGCCCTGCTCCAGCACATTGGCATGCCCGCTGAACGGGTGGCCATCGAACGCAATTTGGATATTCTTCCTCGCGCGCGCTGGCTGGAAACAAAAGTCCAGCCGAACGACAGCTTCGAGATCGTCCACTTCGTCGGCGGCGGCTAGCGCTTCCTCCGCGCGGCAATTCGTTGTGAAGAAAAATCTCCCGGACGCTACAGGCCCGCCAGGATGTGTCCGAGCTTGTCCTTTTTCGTGCGGAGGTAACTACGAGAATGATTGCTGGTGCGTGGCCGGCAGGGAATCCGCTTCACCACGCGAATGCCGCCCCGCTCGAGCTGTTGCACCTTGTCTGGATTGTTTGAGAGCAGCCGCACGGAGTGCAGCCCCAGGGCCTTCAGCGCCTGGGCTGCAAATTCGTAGTCGCGCGAATCGGCTGCGAAGCCCAGCCGGCGATTTGCCTCCACCGTGTCGAGGCCATCGTCCTGCAATTCGTAAGCCTTCAGCTTGTTGATCAAACCGATTCCCCGGCCCTCTTGGGGAAGATAAAGCAGAACGCCAGAAGGCTCCTTCGCGATTTTGCGAAGTGAAAATTCCAGCTGGGCCCGGCAGTCGCAGCGCTCGGAGGTGAACACGTCGCCAGTCAAACATTGCGAATGCACACGCACCAGCGGCGCCCGCCCGCCGCCCAATTCCCCGTGCTGGATGGCCACGCCCTCTTCGCCGGGCCTCGAGCCTTGAATGCCAAAAATCTCAAATCGTCCGAAGCGCGTGGGCAAATGCGCTCGCGCGACCACGCGTACCTTCCCGGATTGTTTTCGTCGCTTCACTTGAATCAACCAGTATAGCAGGCTCCGGAGCACGGTCCCCGTGGCGCAACCGTCCCTCAGCTTCTCTTTACTTCGCTGGCCGCTTTGGCTAACTTAAATCGCGAGGTTCTTTTCGACCGCGGGCTGCGAACGCAATGGACACACTCACTGGCGGGACCGACCTGTTTTTCATATTGATCCTGAAAGTGTGTTGGGCCGCGGCGCTGGCAGCCCTGCTGGTCCGCTTCCGCTCCTTCCGCAATCTGCTTTTCACAGAGAATCGCGACTCCGATCAAAAGGTAATGCTGCTGCTGTTCCTGACGCCGCCCCTGGCCATCGGCGTGATGTTGCGCCTAGTTGGCTATCGCTTTTTTGATCTGACGCTTGAGGGCTCGTTTTTAATGGGCCTGATCGGCGGCCGAATCGTTGGTCTGCTGGGCGGCTCGTTGATCAGTCTGCCTGCGTTCGGAAATCACGAATGGCTGTCGAGCCCGATGGCCGCGCTCATGGGACTGCTCGCCGGAGTGGTCCGCCAGATGATGCGCGAGAAAGAAGACATCTGGCATTTTGGGCCATTCCTGTTTCTGAATATTCCCGAGTGGCTCTGGCGCCTGGTGCGCTATGGGCAGGGAAACTGGGCGATGTTGCCGCTCTTCACGTGCGCCGCGCTGGAATTTGGCCAGGTCAAATTAGCTGCGGAGGTTCCCTCGCACTGGCTGTTCGCGATTCATCCGTCAAACTGGGGCTACACGCTGCTGGTGGTCCTCTCCTCCGTGATGTGCGTGGCCATGGCCATCAAAATCTGGAACAACACGCGCATCGAGATGAACCTTGAGCAGAATCAGCAGCTCCTTTTGAAAGCGCGCATGGACGCGCTCACCAGCCAGATCAACCCGCATTTTTTGTTCAATACGCTGAACACCGTTTCCTCGCTGATCCGCTTCGATCCGGACATGGCGCGCGGCGTGGTCCTGAAGCTCTCGAACATCCTGCGCCGCCTGCTGCGCAAATCGGAGACATTCGTTCCTTTGCGCGAAGAGCTTGAGTTCATTGACGACTACCTCGACATCGAAGTGATCCGCTTCGGCCGCGACAAGCTGCAGATTTTCAAGGAAGTCGATCCGGAGACGCTCGACACGTTTGTTCCCAGCATGCTGCTCCAACCCATGGTGGAAAATTCGATCAGGCACGGCCTGGCCCCGCGCCTCGAGGGCGGCCAGATTCACATCCGCACGCATCACCGCGACGGCCGCCTCTCCATCGAAGTTGCCGACAACGGTATGGGCATTTCGCCCGAACGCCTTGCGGAGGTGTACGGCGGCGGCATCGGCATTAGCAACGTCCACGAGCGCCTGCGGCTGCTCTACGGCGATCAGTTCAAGATGGACATCCGCAGCGAGGAGGGCCAGGGCACCCAAATTCATATCGAAATCCCCGCGCTTGTCACCGCTGAGCCTGCCGCGAGCTAGACGAATCTTCCTTTTGCACCCTCCATCACTCAGCTTTCGGGATGCGTTTCAAGTCCGGCTCCATCCACGCTGCCTTTGCTCCAGGCATTTCGAGCTGTTCGCGACTGTAATACTGATAGATCAAGTCTTTGTTGTTCAGGACTTCGACGACTTGATTGAGGCGTGAGACGAAACCACCTTCCGGTCCCATCTCGTGCAGAGTCTTGTTCACCAATCGGAGCCAGAATTCCGTGATGGTCGCGTGATATCCATTCTTCCCGTGTTGCCGGATGAATTTCTGCAATCCGGCGCGCATGCGGTTCTCGGCGGCCACTGTGTCGAGGTGCAAAAAGTACCAGGCGGCTACGGTCAGATGCCTGGCGTGGACGAATTCCTCCGGCTTGTAATCGCAACTCTCAAACCGCCGCACGACGTCCTCAATCTCTGCCTCGCTTCGATAGCGTTCGAATTCCAACATCGTTCCTCCAAAAAAAAACGCCCGCATCCGCGGTGGCGGTTACGGGCGGTCAATTTCTTTCTGCAATGATTTTACAGAATCTTCAGGCCCGCGTCCATCGCATCTCGAGCCTCTAGCGACCAGCTTTCAACTCTTAACTTTCAACTTTCGGACTACACATACACCGGTGCCTTCCAACGCGCAAACCCCGCTCAGGGTCGTCTGATAACGTGCTGGAAGCAACGTACATCCTGCGGGCAGCGTCTGTGAGGTGAGCGCGCTCACATTTGGAAATGTCGTGCAGGCCTTTGTACACATTCGCGGAATTTAAAAGCTCGACCTAAGGCAATTTCATCACTGGAATCATAGATGTCGGGCGTAGAATGGCGGCTCTGGAATTTTTGAGGCGACAACACAAATGAACGACGCAGTCGAGAAGATTGAAGTTGAGAAGGATGAAGTCGAAAAGAACGGTGCGCTCTCTGCAATTCTTCTTGCCGCTCTGGTTGTGCTGGTCTCCGCGTTTTGCGTGACCTATGGGTTGCAAACCCTCGTGTGGGTGGAAGCCAAGCAGTGGGCTTCCGTAAATCCTTGGCTGCGAGATGTCCCGCAGCCGCTGCCCAGTACAACTCCCAGCGCAACCCCTGGCGCAAAGGGCACGCAAGTAAGGGCCTACGATTACGAATTCATCTCTCCGTGGGGCGCCGGAAAGATCACGCCTTACTTGGCGCATGTGGAATTCCGTTTCCCCGCGGGACAGGTAGCCATCCTGTTTGATCCCGAAACGTCGCTCGACACCATGCGGATTATGAAATCTACCAATCCGCTCGAGTATCAGAGGTTCACGAACGTGTTCTTGGACCATCCCATCGAATTCAATTACCAGCTCTATCAAACGGTCTATGGCGTCTCGCCCGCGCAGTTGTCTCCTTTTATGTCGAGTCGCGACGCGATGCGCATGAACGTGCTGCTGCTCTGGAAACTTTCTTTTGGCTTCGACACCACTCCTGGAATCTATTCACTCGAGTTTGGCAGGAACCATGGAGTGCAGTTCGGCGAGCCCGGAAAAGGGCGTCCAGTGGCCGTCCGCATATTCGACGACCGCGACCGCCAATTCCGACTTATCTTCCTGGTTGCGGCGGGCTCGAATGCGCCCTTGACCCAGGATGATATCAACACAGCCTTTTCTTCTCTCAAGCCGGTTCCCATCATCGACCGCTAAGCGCGGGCTGCGACGCCAGCAGCGTTCAAGATTTTCTGGTAGTACGCTTCGTACTGCGGGATCACGTCGTTCGAGCAATATTTCCGCTTCGCATTTACTCGCGCTTGCTGGCCCATCTGGCGGCCGCGGTCCGGCAGCGCGAGAATTTCAAGCGCGTACTTCGCTCCCATCGCGATATCGCGCGGTGGAATCAGGTATCCATCCACGCCGTGCGTGACCACTTCCGGCACTCCGCCAACTCTTGTCGCGATCACGGGGACTTCGCACGCCATGGCTTCGAGCGCTGCCAGTCCGAACGATTCCTCGTCACTCGGAAGCAGAAACAAGTCAGCCAGGCCCAGCTTTTCATGTACGCGATCCTGCTTACCCAAAAAAAACACATCTTTCGAGAGGCACTTCTTGCGCACGATGTATTCGGCCGCCCCACGGTCGGGCCCATCGCCCATCATCACCAGCTTTGCAGGAATTTTTTCGCGCACCAGTGAGAAAATCTCCACTACGTCGGTGATGCGTTTTACCGGGCGGAAATTCGAAAGGTGCATCAGGATTGGCTCGTTGTTCGGTGCCCATTGCGCGCGCATCGCTTGATCGCCACTGCGCTTGTAGAGATCGCAATTCACGAAATTTGGAATCACCTCGATCGGCCGCTTGATTTCGAATTCGCGGACGGTGCGGTCGCGCAAATAATTCGAAATAGCCGAGACGCCGTCGCTTTGCTCGATCGAAAAGCGTGTGATGGGAAGATAGCTCCGATCGTTGCCGACGAGCGTAATGTCCGTCCCGTGCAGCGTGGTGATAAACGGCAGCTTTCTCGGCACAGCCATCATCCGTGCGAGCAGCGCGCTCACGGAATGCGGAATCGCGTAGTGGACGTGCAGCAAATCGAGCGATGCCTCGTCGAAGACTTCGATCATTTTTGTGGCCAATGCTAAGGTGTATGGCGGGTGGTCGAACAGCGGATACGTTGTGACTTCGACCTCGTGAAAATAAATCCGCTCGTGGGAGGAACTCAGCCGGATGGGCATGGCATAGCTGATGAAATGGATTTCGTGTCCGAGCGCGGCCAATTCGATGCCGAGCTCAGTGGCAACCACTCCCGAGCCGCCATAAGTCGGATAGCATGTGATTCCGATTTTCATTTGGCCCTCACTCCACTGTAGCAACCGCCCGCCTCGCCCGGCAACCTTTCAGATCCTGCCTGCGCTGTGACGCTCGCTTGCACCGGAAGGACAGCCGATGCTAGATTCGCGCCTTCTTGATTTGTTGATTAGACGATCCAGGAGCAGATTGGATGCCGCGACTTTCAGACAAAGTGGCGTTGATCACCGGCGGGGGCACCGGAATCGGACGAGCCTGCGCGCTCCTGTTTGCACACGAGGGAGCGAGCGTAGCCGTTGCAGGGCGCAGGAAGCCGCCGCTGGATGGGGTAGTGCGTGAAGTCGAAGCGGCCGGCGGAAGAGCGTTCGCTGTGATCTGCGATGTCACACAGCGGGCGTCCGTTGAAGGTGCCGTCGCAGCTATTCTGAAGCAATTCGGGCATATAGACATTCTGGTGAACAACGCTGGCGCCGTGGTTGTCGCCACGGTCGAGCAAACGTCCGACGAAGATTGGAGCCGCTTGCTGGCCGTAAACCTGACCGGCACATTCTTTGTCTCTCGCGCTGCATTGCCCGCGCTTCGTAAAGCGGGGGGCGGCTCGATTGTGAACATTGGCTCCATCCTCGGGATGGTTTCCCGCAAGCAGCGCGCCGCGTACTCGGCGGCAAAGGCGGGAGTTGCCGGCCTGACTCGAGCGATGGCCCTGGACCACGCGCATGAAAACATCCGCGTGAATTGCCTCTGCCCCTCGATCATCGAGACAGAGTTGGGCCTGCAGTCCATGGCCAAGTCGCCTGACCCCGAGGATGAGCGAAAGCGCCGCGCCGCAGAAATCCCGCTGGGCAGGCTGGGAAAACCAGAGGATGTCGCGCAGATGGCCGTTTATCTTGCATCCGACGAGTCAGCCTGGGTCACGGGTGCGGCGCTGCCACTGGATGGAGGCCTGACGGCTTACTGAGATGAAGCGGCCAACAAAAGCCATCGCGCGCATGGCGGTTGCCGAACTCAAGGAGAAGCTGCGCTCGAGCAACACGGCTAAGCAATTCGGATTCGCGCTGGCCGAAGCGGAGCCGGGGCGCGTGGTGCTGCGCATGCGTGTGGACAAGCGCCACATGCAAGTGCACGGCGTGGTTCACGGAGGGGTGCTGGCGGCGCTGGCGGATACAGCCGGAGGACTTGCAACATACATCGCGCTGCCGCGTGTGAAGCGCGTGGCCACGATCGAGATGAAGATCAATTACCTCGAGGCAGTCGAAAGCGGAACGGTTGAAGCCGAAGCGAGGC
>Ga0307469_10000826_pt1 | contig 11389 bp, 8 predicted proteins | sample atmos_gasesAM2C__FD_203084 | JGI IMG/M metagenome (GOLD analysis project Ga0307469, IMG submission 203084) | Hardwood forest soil microbial communities from Morgan-Monroe State Forest, Indiana, United States - atmos_gasesAM2C_515 | ecosystem: Environmental > Terrestrial > Soil > Temperate forest...
TTCTGGGCCGGGGATTGATCCGGAAAAACTCGAGCGCGTTTTCGAGGCTTTCTACACGACAAAGTCCAACGGGGTGGGGATAGGGCTGTCCATTTGTCGATCGATCATCGATGCCCACGGGGGCCGTCTGTGGATAGAGGCGAACGAGCCTCGTGGTGCGACATTTCAGTTTACGGTCCCCAGCGCGGCGAACGAACTCAGGAGTGCTCCCCAGTCGCTTCAGCAGACTCGAGAGCCGCACGAAGACAGCGTAGTAGATGCTGCTCATCAACCGGTTTCCGTAGGTAACATACGACCCCCTCACTTAGCGCGCGGGCCTCGACGTCCGCATCGGGGTAGGACGTCATGAGAATAGTCGGAATCGGACGCCCCGTATTGATGAGGTTTCTGTAAAGCTCTAGTCCGGTCATCGCAGGCATATAGATATCAGCGATCAATACGGCAGTCTTGGCGAGGCGCGGGGATCGGAGGAAAGCGGCTGCGGACGGGAATACCTCGACCCTGTAGCCGAGTGACTTCATGAGCCTTCTCATCGACTCGCGAAAGAACCGATCATCCTCAACGATCGAAACCAAAGACGCTTTCGGCATACGCCTCCGGCAGCTTATTCGGCCCCGCTATACGGGCGACCCCACTAATGCGGTCGTGCCCGCATGCGAATTCCGGTAACCGGTGACAAGAGTACTGCCCCGGCCAGTCGCACACACTGCACCTACGGTTGATCAACTGTGGTCAGAATCCGGTGCCTGAAAGCGTGGCTCGGCCTCTTCGCGGCCACAGAATGCCGCTGGAGCAGGATCCGAGGCATAAGCCTTGGTTTAGGTCGGGTAGACCATCCGCTGCATCGTGAACCCTTTTCGCGCGGATAGTTTGGAACTAGACTCGCCCACAAAACGTCGGCAGCCGCACTTGCCCAGCGGGAGGGGCGCTTCCGTGGATCCTCGATCATCAGTCGCTACGGTGCCTGGCTCAGACTCGTGCGTCGTGGTCATCGACGACGATCCCGAATTTCGCGCTTCGCTCGGTCGGCTGTTACGGTCCGTCGGACTGATTCCCCAACTGTTTGCATCGATTGCCGACTATCTCGGATTCGAACCGCCCCACTGTCCCACCTGCCTGGTTCTCGATGTGAGACTGCCGGGGCGGAGCGGGCTCGATTTTCAGCGCGATCTCGCGGCGGCAAACACCGAGCTTCCGATCATCTTCATCACTGGGCATGCTGACATTCCGATGACCGTACAGGCGCTGAAGGGCGGCGCCATCGAGTTCCTCACGAAGCCGTTCCGTGACCAGGACCTTCTCGACGCTGTCAATCTCGGGCTCGCTCGCGATCGTGTCCGGCGCGAGCAGAACGAAGCCCTCGGTGCGCTCCGGACGCGATTCGAAGCGCTGACGCTCCGTGAGCGCAAGATCATGATTCAGGTCGCACAGGGCCGTCTGAGTAAGCAGATTGCGGGTGACATGGGCATCGCCGAGGCCACTGTGAAGGTGCATCGCAGCAACCTCATGCGGAAGATGAGGATCGCATCGCTCGCAGAGCTCTGCCACATTGCGGACAAACTCAAGCTGGTGCCGGAGCGGTTGCCGACCCCGTAACACCGTGGAAAACGCGAGTTTCCGTTCTAACGAGGCACCAAAAGATGGGTAATCCCAGTGAAGCGATGCAGCTGCTGTGCGACCGTCGCATGTTCACCCATGCCCATGCCAATGCCAATGCGCTCTACAGGCCAAGGCTCTGGACGAGGAGCCTTACGGAAATCGTTGGCGCATCTGTCCTCGTCTTTGGCACATCGCAGGTTCTTGCGTCTCCCCACGGAAGTGCCAGCGACTCAAGCGGTGGCGACTGGGTGTACGTCGACCACGACCTCGCGGGAACCCGCTACTCTCATCTAAAACAGATTACTACGAAGAATGTATCGCAGCTCGGCAAGGCCTGCACATACTCATTCCCCGACAAAGAGCCATCGCAAACCGCTCCGATCGTGTCGGCGGGAAGGATGTACCTGACGACTGCCCACTATACCGTTGCTGTCGATGGCGCTGATTGCCACGTGATCTGGTCGAGCACGTGGACGCCACGCGATCGCGAGCCTATGAACACGCATCGCGGCGCGGCGCTCGCCGACGGGAAGATCATTCGCGGAACCGCAGATGGCTTTCTGCTGGCGCTCGACGCTAAGGACGGGCATACGCTTTGGACTAAGCAGATCGCCGATCCGAAGGAAGGCGATTTCATCAGCATGCCGCCTCTGGTTCACGGCAATCTGATCTACATCGGGCCGGCAGGCTCTGAGACGGCCGCCCGAGGTTGGGTGGGTGCATTCCGAATCAGCGACGGCGAGCAAGTGTGGCGTTTCAACATCGTGCCCGACGACGGCGAGCCGGGGTCCGAGACTTGGGGGCCAGATTCAGCTGCTCGCAAACACGGCGGAGGTAATCTCTGGACTCCGATGTCCTTTGACGAGCAAAGGAATCTACTCTACGTACCAGGCGGAAATCCTGCGCCCGATATCTACGATGCGGGCCGCCCCGGCGACAATCTCTATACGAATTCGCTGATTGCCCTGGATGCCACGACAGGCCGTCTAGCCTGGTACCGCCAGTTCATACCCCACGATGTGCACGACTATGACGTCTCGCACGTTGCCCCGGTATTCAAGACAACAATCAGTGGGTCGACACGCAACGTCATCGCAAGTACCGGCAAGGACGGATTGCTGCGTCTCTTGGACCGTGATTCGAAGGATCTCATCTACAGCGTTCCCTTCACTAACCGGCTGAACGCCGATTCGCCCGTAACCACGACGCCGGTGCGCGTTTGCCCGGGAACTCTCGGGGGGCAGGAGTGGAATGGCTCCGCATACTACGCCAAGCACAACTTGCTGATTGTCCCTGCCACCGATTGGTGCGCGGAGTTCATCAAGGATACGACGGCACCGGATCCGGAGAAGGAACACACCCACGCTTTCTACTTCGGCGGCGCAACGAATTTTGATCCGTGGTCAGCCGCACGGGGGCGGCTCACTGCCTTCGATGCCTCCACGGGTCACGAGAAATGGCGCTACGACGCCGCTAAGCCGCTGATAGCCGGCGTCACGGCGACCGCAGGCGATCTAATTTTTACCGGTGAATTGAGCGGCGACCTGCTCGCGTTGGACGCCCGATCCGGAAAGGTTCTGCTGCGGCGCGACCTGGGTGGCCCAGCCGGCGGTGGTGTAGTCACGTACAGCGCTCGCGGTGTTCAGAACGTGGCAGTGATCTCGGGGGTGGTAGGGGTATACAACCTAGTCGCTCCCGAAATAGGTGGTGGCAATCCCACGGTCACGGTGTTCCGCCTCCCCGGAAACTGAGCCACCTGGAGGAGATCTACCACCATGTCCGCCGCTCGATCGCGCCGCAGCGAGCTCGGCAAACCCTTCCACCCGTGAGGTGGTCGGGCTGTCTAGACGCCAAAGAGCCGCCGTTAGAGCCGAGAACTGTGGTCACGACACCAGTTTCAGCGCGACATTCCAAAGACGCTCGGCGTTCGACGGGTCGATGGCATACGGGGCAACTCCCCCGCTGAAGTCTGTAGGGCGTCGGAAGACAACTGCCGCCTCGTTGCAATCCTCGAAGTAGCGGCCGCCAACTCCATCTAGCAAGGGCGACGTGGCCAATAGCACAGACGTGGCAGCACCTTGCTGCGGTGTCTTACGCAGTTCGGGCGGCGTTCTTAGACCACCAGTGTGCTTCTGTAAATTGGTGGCAATCGCGCCGGGATTTAGAGCGTTTGCGCAAATTCTCTCTGCGGCCCATCTGCGGCTGGCTTCTACGGCCAGCAGCGCGCATGCCGTCTTTGACTGTCCATAGGCCACGAACGGCTCATACGGCAGGAAGTTGAAATGCAAATCATCAAATATCACGGGTGCTATCAGGTTGCCACTCGAGCTCACCGAGACGATGCGAGCACCTTCGGCAGCCGCCAACGCTTTGTGCAAGCCGACCGTCAGCGCGAAGTGGCCGAGGAAGTTTGTCGCAAACTGCATCTCCCAGCCCTCAGGAGTGCGTTCCAACTCGGGGAGCGCCATGATTCCCGCGTTGTTTACCAGGATGTGAAGCGAGCTTTGCCAGTCGGCTAAAAACGCTTTCACTGATGCCATCTTGCTCAGGTCGAGTTGGCCGACCCGAACATTCGCATTGCCAGTCGATGCCCGAATGTTCGCGGCAACTCTTTCTCCAGCATCCAGCCTGCGGACCGCCAACGTGACCTCGGCGCCCACACCTGCCAATGCACGAGCTGTTTCGATGCCAATACCCGACGAGCCGCCAGTGACGATAGCGCGCTTTCCAGTGAGATCGATACCCTGGAGAACCTCGTCAACCGTGGAGCTGAAGCCGAAAGGGGTTTTGATAGGTTCCATTATGTGCACCGTTATCGAGCGCCGAATATGAAATAGTGAATCTTCGAACTTGCGCGCACACGCAGCAGCGCCCTGTCTCGCTTTCCGCGTAAGATGCGCTCACCGCGATCGAGAATCCATGGGCACTAATGAACTCCAAGAGCTTCGTCGCCAAGTTGACTGCCCGCTGCGCTCCTGTTGGCCGCGCACTCCTCCTGGCTCTCGCGCTGAGCTGCGCGGCTGGCGCGCCGGCGAGCGCCGCGGATGCACCGGCCCCGCCGCGCCCGCCAGGGCTCGCGCCGCTCCCGAAGGTCAGCTCGCCACGGCTCTACGTGATCGATTGCGGCACGCTCGTCTACAACCGTCCCGAGGACTACACGCTCACACGCGAAGAAGTGGCCGATACCAACATGTCGGTGCCGTGCTTCCTGGTGATTCACCCGAGGGGGATCCTGCTCTTCGATACCGGGTTGTCCGATCGCCTGGTGGGCCGGCCGCTCTACGAGAATGTGGACGGTGGCTACGGACAGATCAAGTTCAATACCCTCCGGGGCCAGCTTGCCGATATCGGTGTGACGCCCGGGGACATCACCTACCTCGCGATCTCGCACTCGCATTGGGACCACGTCGGCAACGCCAACGACTACGCGGGCTCGACCTGGCTGGCGCAGAAAGCGGAGATCGATTTCATGTTCGGCCCAAACGCGGATCGCGCGTATGTCGCGCTCTACGCGGCGCTCGCCCATGCCCGCAAGGAGGTATTCGACGGAGATCACGACGTATTCGGCGACGGCACTGTGATTCTCAAGTTCACGCCCGGGCACACCGCGGGGCACCAGTCACTCTATGTGAAGCTCGCAAACACGGGCGGCGTCGTGATCTCGGGAGATCTCTACCACTACGCCGCGGAGCGCACCCTCCACCGCATGCCGAAGGAGGAGGAGAGCACGGGCACTCCGAGATCGCGGGAGATGATCGAGCGGTTCCTGAAGGAGAAGAACGCGCAGCTCTGGATCGGCCACAGCACCACGTTCTTCAGGAACGCGATCAAGTCGCCCGGCTGGTACGACTGAGGACCTCGCATGGATTACACCCGGTTCGGGCAGAGCGGCCTCAAGGTGTCGCAGCTTTGCCTCGGCACGATGTCGATGGGCAGCTCCGCCTGGAAGAGCTGGGTTCTCGACGAGCGCGACTCGATTCCCATCCTGCGGCGCGCCCTTGACCTCGGCATCAGCTTCTTCGACATGGCTGACTGGTATTCCATCGGTCGCAACGAGGAGGTCGTCGGCCGAAACCTGCTCAGGATGACCGCGCGCGAGCGGCTGGTGCTCGCGACCAAGGTCTACTACCCGATGAGCGACGACCCGAAGGATCGGGGCCTGTCGGCCAAGCACATCGCGACCTCGATCGACCGCTCGCTGGCGCGCATGGGTACCGACTACGTCGACCTCTATGTGATCCATGCCTTCGATGCGGACACGCCCGTCGAGGAGACCATGGAGGCGCTGAACGATACGGTCCGTGCCGGCAAGGTGCGCTACCTCGGCGCGTCCACGATGTATACCTGGCAATTCGCCAAGATGAACCATGTGGCGGCGATGAACGGCTGGACGCCATTTGTCAACATGCAGTGCCAGTACAACCTGCTCTACCGTGAGGAGGAGCGGGAGATGCTCCCCTACTGTCGCGACCAGGGTATCGCCGTCACGACCTTCAGTCCTTTAGCGCGCGGCTTCCTCGCGCGCGACGGGGGGACCGCGCGCACGGCTCACGACATCCACCAGGAATTCTATGGCGACGCTATCGATCGCGAGATCGCACGCCGCGTGCGCGAAGTGGCGGCGCGTCGGGGCGTGAGCGCGGCACACGTCGCGATGGCGTGGGTCGCGGGCAGCCCCAATCACAACGTTCCGATCGTGGGTGCCGCGAAGACGGCGCATCTCGACGTCGCCGTGGAGGCGCTGGGGCTTGAGCTCGATGCCGGTGACCGCGCCTTCCTCGAGGCCCCCTATCGGCCTCGCGACGAGATCAACGATCAGAATCCGGTGCGCCGTCCCCGCGCACTGCATCCGGGCTGAGCCCGCCGTCGGCTAGACCTTCAGCCACGGGCTGTCCTCTCGAACCTCGATCAGGGTCGGACGATCCGCGGCGAGAGCCTCGCGCACGGATTGCGCCAGGTGCTCGGCGCTCGCGGCGCACGTGGCAGCGCAGCCGAGGCTCTCCGCCAATCGCAGGAAGTCCGGGCTCCTGGGCTCGACGCCGATGCGCGGAATCTGCCGCTCGTCCATCCCGTCCGCGATCGCCTTCAGGGCGTCGTTGTTCCACACGATGACCGGAAGCGCGAGGCGTTCCTCCGCCGCGGTGGCCAGCTCATTGACCGTGAACATGATGCCGCCGTCGCCCGCGACGGCAACCACCGGGCGATGCGGCGCGCCGATCTTGGCGCCAACGGCCAGCGGCAGGGCCGGGCCAAGGGCACAATAATTGCCGGAGTAGTACCAGCAGCGCTCCATTTCCACCGGCATTGCAAAGGTGCCGGTGTACACGATCTGCGTGGCGTCACCCATCACGATGGCGTCCGCAGGAAGGGCCGAACGCAGTATCTTCCACACGCGCGCGTGCAGCTTCTCGAGGTCGGTCATCTTCGCGGCATTGCGCGCGAGGATTTCCCTGACCCGGTGCTCGCCTTCCGACCGCTGCGCCGTCGGCTTCCGGGTAGCCAGGGCTGACGACAAGGCGCGCAGCGCGGCACGGGCGTCGGCCTGAATGGGTACCGCCGCGGAATACATCGAGGTCAGTTCCCTGGGATCGATGTCGATCCGAATGATGTCGCCCGATATTTCGAGTTTCGGGAGGAAGTGGTCGCCTGCGGCGACTTCCGAGCCGACCAGCAGCACCACGTCGGCGTCGGCCAGTGCCTGCTGGCTCGCCTCCTGCAGGATCGAGCAGCCGAGCGACAGCGGGTGGGAACTCGGCAGTATCCCCTTGCCGGCATTGCTTGAAAGAACCGGGGCCCCGAGACGCTCGGCGATCTCGGTCAGGGGCTTGCGCGTGCCGACGGCGCCGCCACCGAGGAAAATCAGCGGGCACTTCGCCCGCGCCAGACAATCCGCGGCCTCCTCAATCGCTGCAGGGTCCGGCATCGGCAAGGATGGAGCACGGCGGGTCTTCCACTCGGCGTCGACGGGTAGCGGCAGGACGTCTCGAGGCAGCGACAGGTGCACCGGGCGAGGCCGGCTGCCACGAAACACCGCATAGGCACGCGCGATCAGCTCCGGCAGCTCCTCCGGATGCCGGACCATGGCGCTGAAGGCGGTGAACCCGGCGGTCACCGCCGCCTGATCATCGAGCTCATGGATCGCTCCCCAGCCTTTCCCATGCGTGAGGGTGGCAGACGCCCCCGAAAGCACCAGCATGGGCTGCGAATCGCAGTACGCCTGGGCGATGCCGGTCGCCGCGTTGGTCACACCGGGGCCGCCGATGATCGTGCAGACCCCGGGCTTGCCGGTCGCGCGCGCGTAGCCGTCGGCCATGAGGCTGGCGCCCTGCTCGTTGCGACACTGCACGTGGCGGATCCCGGTAAGCGCGATGCCGCGATACAGATCGAGGGTCATGGTCCCGGCCATGCCGAAGACCGTGTCCACCTCGTAGGCCGCGAGGAGCTTCATCACGGCCTCACCGCACGTCATGGCCTGGTCTCCCGAGTGATCCGAGCTGGTCGCTTGTCCGTCCTGGGCTGGGGTCAGAACTTGTATCCGATCCTAACCCCCAGCACCCGCGGCCTGGTGATTTGCTGCTGCAGCGAAAATTGCGCGTCCGACGTCCACGTGCTCGCAATGACGTTTGTGAGGTTCTGAGCATAGAGCTCCGCCGACCACGCATCCTTCGCGGCCCCGAGCGATGCGTCGTACTCCGTGAACGGCGGATTCTCGAACCGCAGTTGATTGGTGCTGATGTTCCCCCCGGCCGAGAGTGCCGGGTTGCTGCCAAATTGCGTATACGAATGTGCGGTGTGTGTCGCACCCGTCTGAGCGAACAGGTTGTAGGAGTTCATGACCCATTGATACCGCAAGCGCAGGTTGAACTGGAACGGGGGTGAGTTGGCGCTCGAGGTGCCCAGCTGACCGTACGGATTCCCGAAGACGAGGACCGGCTTTCCGAACTCCCCCGCGCTCGCCGGATTCGCGAGCAGCGCGGGATTGTTCGCAATCAGGAACGGCGAATTGGTCTGCTCGCTGCTGTTCCAGGACGCGGCGCCCTGGGCCGTCAGGCCCTCGACGAGCACGGCGATAAACGAAGTCTCCACTCCGCGGATCCGGTAGGCCGGTCCGTTGGTGTTGAAGCCGATATTCCCGAGGACACCCGGGTCGAAGAAGGAGACCTGAACGTTCTTCCAGTCTTCCTGATAGACCGCCCCGTTCCACTGCAGGTGGCGGTTGAGGAATTCCGTCTTCCAGCCGAACTCGTTGTTGGTCAACTTGTCGGACTCGTACGCGAGCGGCGAGCAGTACTGACCGATACCGCTCGCGTCCGGAACGTAGCAGGCCGTGAATCGGTTGAAGGCTCCGGGACGGAAACCCTCGGACCAGGTGTAATAAGCCAGCACATCCGGCACGATGTGCCAGGTCAGATTCGCGCGGCTCTTGAAGCCCTTGTAGGTCGTCTGGTTGTTCAAGGTGTCGATGTCGGTGGCCAATCTCGTGCACGGCGCCGGAGGTCCGTTGTAGCAGGAAGGAACCGCAGGGTTGAAGCTTGCGCTGCCCACGACGGCGCCCTTCTCGACGTTGTCGAAATGGTAATAGCGCGTTCCCGCCGTGACGGTCAGCACCTTGGGAACGATGTCGAAGTCGAGTGACGTGAAAGCTGCCCTCTGCTTGTAGCCACGCTTGACATCATTGAAGAAGCCCACGCCGGGGCGCACGAGAGCGGGGTTGTTCAGGTCCGAGCCCGGAATGGGTCCGATATCTGTCAGGCAACCGAACATTACGCTCGCTGTGCAAGGCGGCAGCGTCTTGTAGTCCCAATTCAACTGGTCGTAAATCCGCAGGTTTTCCCAGAAGGCTCCTGCGATGGCGCGCATGCGCCACTCATCGGGGGTGCTGAGCCGGATCTCCTGACTCAGATGCGTGTTGCGCTCCGTCTCATTCCAGGTGGTGCTGGGCGAGTAACAGGTCGAAGGCAGGCCGTTGTCGACGGCCGGGCCATGGGTGCACTGGTAATAGTCCGCGTACTTACCGCGCGCATAATTGGTGTAATCCTGCACCGTGCTCACGTCGCGCACGAGATACGAACCCGCGTAGACCGCCCTGAGGGCGCCGAGTCGGCCATTGATCACCAACGCCGTGTTCTCGAACTTGTCCTTGTTGTAGGAGTTGTTGAACAGGTTGACCGACTGCTGAGGTAACGGTGCGCCGTCTGAAGCGATCGGCATCTGGTAGAAGACGCCTTCGGCATCCATGCTCTGGTAGCTCTGGGTGATGAGAGCGGTCCAATCATCACGAATTTTCCACAGAGCGGACACGCGGAAGCCCTGGTAGGTCACCGGATTGATCGCCCTGCTGACAAGTGCGTTGTTGTCGATGACCGGTGAGCCGGGCGGCACGCCGAAGGCCGTGACGGTCGCCCCGGGCGCAGTGCACACACCACCGACCGGTACGCCGCTCGAGCAGGCGGTGGCGAAGTTCGCATAGTGAATGCTGAGGTCTCTTGCCGCGTTGCGCGTGAAGGTGCCCGCCACGTTGTTGATGTAGCCGCCGCGCCGGTCATCGTAGACCACGCCGCGCACCGCGAGCGTGTCGGTGATCAAAGGCAAATTGAGGACGCCCGTGATGTCGGAATTGGGGTCACCGCCCGCAGTCACCCCGTAACCTCCGGAAACGCTCGCCTCAGTCACATTGAGCTTCGGCTTGTTGGTGATGTAGCGGATGACACCGGCCTGGGCGCCCGCGCCGAAGAGAGTCCCCTGCGGCCCCTCGAGCACCTCGACGCGCTCGAGATCCGCCGCGTACACATCGAGGTTTCGGCCCGGCAGCTGACCCGACTGCTCGTCCAGGTAGATGGCCACGTTCGGGAAGCCGCTGATCGAGCCTCCCGATTGAGTCGCCACGCTCCCGGCGCTCAGGCCCCGCATGAAGACCTGGTCCTGGCCCGGTCCCGAGGAAGGTGCGGTCACGTTAGGCAGATACCGCAGCAGATCGTCGAAGCTCGTTACGTTCAGTTCCTTGAGCGTGTCCCCGGTGAATGCCTGAATCGCGATTGGTACGTCCTGCGCGTTTTCGGAGCGCCGCTGTGCAGTGACAACGACTTCCTGGATTCCGCCGGTGGGGGCGGTGACCTCGGTCGTCCCGGACTGATCGGCGGCCGCCACCGCGCCCAGACGCGTTCCCAGAATAGCTGCCACTGCGGCAGCGCACTTCGGATTGATCTTCATTGAGCGGAGCCTCCCCCTGGTAATTGCCGCCGCCTCGCACCACGGACCACCTGCCGCAGGAGGCAAGGAATTTATTTTGGGAACGCCAGCGAAAGTCTCGCCGACGCGCGTTGCATCGCCATATAGCGGATTGCATACTGGCTAGCAAGCACGCCCACCTGTTTTCCGGGTCATCATTTCGCGCCGAGCGCGCGCACGGCCGTTCCCGAATGCGCGCCCGGCGGTCCGCTCCAGCGGCGGCGCGGCCCCGCGCGGGCAGAGCCGGTGTCCAAGCGAGGTTCGATAGCTTGAGCAGCAATGCGATTGCGACGGCGCGAACCGGGATCGCATCGCTCGCTCAGCGCTGGTACGTCCTCATCGTGATGTGCGTGGTTTACGCCATCAATATCGCCGCCCGCTACGTTGTTACCACCGTATTTGAACCCATCCGACTCGAATTGAAGCTTAGCGACACGGGCGCCGCGTTTCTGACCGGCCCTCCGCTCGCTCTTTTCTACGTCGTCTGCGGAATTCCGATCGCCTGGCTCGCCGACCGTTCCAATCGGCGCAACATCGTGGCGGCGGCCCTGATCGTGTGGTC
>Ga0307469_10000828_pt1 | contig 11386 bp, 7 predicted proteins | sample atmos_gasesAM2C__FD_203084 | JGI IMG/M metagenome (GOLD analysis project Ga0307469, IMG submission 203084) | Hardwood forest soil microbial communities from Morgan-Monroe State Forest, Indiana, United States - atmos_gasesAM2C_515 | ecosystem: Environmental > Terrestrial > Soil > Temperate forest...
CCGAAGGCGAGCCCGGTTCGGGATGGGGCCTCGCCGGCGGCGAGCTCCGCCTCGATGTCGGCGCCGCGCGTGCGGTCGTCGCGCGACTGGCGGACGCCGCCGGACTCGGTCTCGAGGAAACGGCGGAGGGGATCCTGCGCGTCGTCCGCGCCACTATGGCGCGCGCGATCCGTTCCGTCTCCATCGAGCGCGGACGGGACGTCCGCCGATATGCGCTCGTCGCCTTCGGCGGAGCCGGACCTCTCCACGCGACCGCCCTCGCGCGCGAGCTCGGCATGACGAGCGTGATCGTGCCGCCCTCTCCCGGAGCACTCGCCGCGCTCGGGCTCCTCGTCTCGTCACGACGCGCGGACGCATCGGTATCGCGTCCGGGCCTCGCCGACCGGTCGCGCGACGTCGAGCTCCGGACGATCCTCTCCGATCTGACGAACGAAGCCATCGCGGAATTGTCCGGCGAAGGTGTGTCGTCCGCGGAAGCGCGCATCTCGCTCGTCGTCGACTGCCGGTATGAAGGGCAGTCGCACGAGCTGCGCATCCCCGTCGACGGGGGGCCGAGCTTCGCGCTCATCACCGAGGCGTTCCACAAGGCGCACCAGGAGCGGTTCGGTTTCGCGCGCCCGCGCGCACGCGTCGAGGCCATCACGTATCGCGCGACGGCACTCGGCCCGGTTCGCGACGTCACCCTGCGTGCTCCGTCCGGTTCGTCCGTCGAGCCCGTGGATACGTGGACGATCGATGGCTCACACGTTCCCGTCTACGCGCGCGCGAGACTTCCGGCGGGAGCGCGCATCGCGGGGCCCGCGATCGTCACCGAGCTCGACTCGACGACGTGGCTCGACGGTGATTCGTCCGCCGACGTGCACGGCTCGGGCGCGTTGATCGTGGACGTGCGATGACCGTCGACGCCGTCACGCTCGAGATCCTGCGACACGCGCTCGAGGGCGTCGCCGACGAGATGGGCGCTGTGCTGAAGCGCACGGCGTACTCGCCGAACATCAAGGAACGCGAGGACTTCTCGGCGGCAGTCTTCTCACCGGACGGCGAGCTCGTCGCGCAGGCCGAGCACATCCCCGTGCATCTCGGTTCGATGCCGGCGTCGGTCGCTGCGGCGATCGAAGCGTTCCCGGACATGACAGACAGTGAGCAGATCGTGCTGAACGATCCGTTCGCCGGCGGCACGCATCTGAACGACATCACGCTCGTCGCTCCGGTCTTCGCCGGCGGACGCCTCCTCGGCTACGTCGCGAACCGCGCGCACCACACCGATGTCGGTGGGATCGCGCCGGGATCGATACCTGCCGGCGCGACGCACATCGATGACGAAGGACTCTGCATCTCACCGACGAAGCTGGACGACGCGCTCGTCGAGACGATCAAGTCCGCGTCGCGCACGCCGGACGAACGCGAGGGCGATCTCCACGCGCAGTCGGGAGCGAACGCGCGGGGCATCGTCCGGCTCCGTGAACTCGCCGACGAGTGGGGTTTCGACGGGCTGCTCGAGGCCGAAACCGCACTCGCCGACTACGCGGACGCGCGCGTGCGCGCCGCTCTCACGGATCTCCCGCGCGGCGAGTGGAGCTTCACCGATCTCATGGACGACGACGGCGCCGGCACGACCGACATCGCCATCCGCTGCACGCTCCGCATCGGCGACGACGTCGAGATCGACCTGCGCGCAAGTGATCCTCAGGTCGCCGGGAACGTGAACTCCGTCGCCGCGGTCGCGCAGAGCGCGGCGTGCTATGTCCTCCGGTGCCTCGTCCCGCAGGACATCCCTGTGAACGCCGGGTGCTGGCGCGTGTTGCGCGTGCTGACCGAGCTCGGGACGGTCGTGAGCGCGCGTCCGCCGGCGGCCGTCGGCGCGGGCAACGTCGAAACGTCGCAGCGCATCTGCGACGCGATCTTCGGCGCGTTCGCGCAAGCGGTGCCGCATCTCGTTCCCGCGGCGAGCCAGGGAACGATGAACAACGTGCTCATCGGGGGCCCGGGCGTCTCCTATTACGAAACGATCGCGGGCGGCGCGGGCGCGACGCCATGGGGCGACGGCGCATCTGCCGTGCACACGAACATGACGAATACGCGGAACACGCCGATCGAGGCGCTCGAGCACGCGTACCCGTTCCGTGCGCGGCGTTACGCGCTTCGTGAGAACTCGGGCGGTGCAGGTGAGCATCGCGGCGGCGACGGTGTGATCCGCGAGATCGAGCTCCTGACGGACGCGACCGTGACGCTCATCACCGAGCGCCGCCGCCGCGGTGCGTGGGGCTTGCACGGCGCGCCGGACGGAGCCCCCGGACGCAACCTGATCGACGGCGAAGAGGTCGCGCCGAAGGTGACGCGGTCGGTGTCGCGCGGGCGCGTCGTCCGGATCGAAACACCCGGCGGAGGCGGATGGACATCGCCTCCGTAGGATGTTGATCTGATGGGGCGAGCGGTCCGGCTCATGACGCTCATCGCGGCCGTTGCGATCGCCGGATGCGGCTCGTCCCATCGGCCGACGAAGACGGGTGATCGGAGCAGCGCGTCGCCGTCCGCCGCCCCGAGTTCCTCGTCGACAGCGGGACGAGCGGTCGTTCAGGTCACAACCCCGACTCCGGTCCCGACATCCGCCGTTTCGGCTGCAGATCTCGACGGCGACGGACGCCAGGACCACGTCTCCGTGACGGCGGGCGCGAAAGACAAGTACGGGCGGAAGGCGTGGACGCTTGCTGTTTCGTTCGCGAGCGGGGAGACATCGTCTCTCGCGCTCGGTTCCTACAGCGACTACGTGATCCCGAGAGCGCTCGGCGCCGCGGACGCCGACGGTGAAACCGGCGAGGAACTATTCGTCCTCGTCGACCAGGGTGCGTCGACGCAGTTCGCGTCGATCGTCAGCGTGGTCGGCCATCGCCTGGTCCAAGCGACGATCGGACTGTTCGTTCTCCGCCTCGCGTACGGCGGTTCGGTCGGCCATCAAGACGGCGCGCGATGCCTCTCGAACGTGGATGGTCGTCCGGGTCTCGCCGTCTACACGGTTTCCTCGGGTAGCTCCGGCGCGGGCGGACGGGCGCACTGGGAAGAGCGCGACTACGCGTGGAGCGGCAAGAGGCTGGAACTCGACAAGACGACGAGCGGCTCGTTCTCAAGTGTCTCCGCCGCACCGAAGCGGTTCACACGCATCGAGTGCGGCTCCCTGGTGCTCGACCAGTACCATTGAAGCGTTAGGACCGACGGGGGAGTCCCGCAAGGGACTGAGAGGCCGAGAGGCGACCCCTCGAACCTGATCGCGTTCAGACGCGCGAAGGGAGTCGGGCAATGAAAGCAGAAGATCCACTCCTCATCGCGGGGCACGAGTTCGCCTCGCGCCTCATCACGGGCACGGGCAAGTTCTCGTCCGGGCCTGTGATGGCGAAAGCGCTCGAAGCATCGGGGACGGAGCTCGTGACGGTCGCGCTCCGACGCGTCGATCTCGATGCTCCCGAAGGCGAGGACATCCTCGATCATCTCGACCGCGAGCGGTACATCCTCATGCCGAACACGTCCGGCGCCGCCGATGCGGACGAAGCCGTTCGCCTCGCACGACTCGCGCGCGCGGCTGAGCTCAACGCTCCCGACGGACGCACGTGGATCAAGCTCGAGGTCACACCCGAGCCGCGCTACCTCCTGCCCGATCCCATCGAGACGGCGAAGGCCGCACAAACACTGGTCGACGAAGGCTTCGTCGTCCTGCCGTACATCGCCGCCGATCCCATCCTCGCGAAGCGGCTCGAGGAGATCGGATGCGCGACGGTCATGCCCCTCGGCTCGTGGATCGGTTCCAACAAAGGACTCCGGACGCGCGACGGGATCGAAGCGATCGTTGCGATGTCGTCCGTGCCCGTCGTCGTCGACGCCGGTATCGGCGCGCCGTCGCACGCCGCCGATGCGCTCGAACTCGGCGCGGACGCCGTCCTCGTCAACACCGCGATCGCGACGGCCCGCGATCCGATCGAGATCGCGCACGCGTTCCGACTCGCCGTCGAAGCCGGACGGCGCGCGTTCCTCGCCGGGCTCCCGGCGACCGGCGGCGCGAGTGCTTCGTCCCCGCTCACGGGGTTCCTCGATGGCGATGCTTGATCTCGCGCTGCTCGACGATCTGAGCGCCTGGGAACCGACAGCGTCCGACATCGATCGCGCGCTGCTCGCGCCGACGCGCGACCTCACAGACGTCGCCGCGTTACTCCATGCCGAACATCGCTTGGAAGAGATCGCTATGGCGAGCAGGCATCAGACCATCAGGCGCTTCGGCCGGACGATGCACCTCTTCGCGCCGCTCTACCTTTCGAACGAATGCGTCTCCGAGTGCACCTACTGCGGGTTCCAGGTGTGGAACCGCGACATCGTCCGCAAGACGTTGACGCCCGAACAGGTCGCGATGGAAACGCGCTACCTCAAGCACCTCGGGTTCCGTCACGTCCTGCTCGTCGCCGGCGAGCACCCGAAGCATGTGTCCGCCGACTACATCGCCACGTGCATCGAGGCCGCGGCGAGCGAGATCACGGACGTCTCCGTCGAAGTGCAGGTCTGGGACGAGGAGACGTACGCGCGCTTCGTCGATGCCGGATGCGACGGCCTCATCGTCTATCAGGAGTGCTACGACCCACGGAAGTATCCGCAGTTCCATCTGAAGGGTCCGAAGCGGAAGTACGATTGGCGTCTCGCCGCGCCGGACCGTGCCGCGCGCGCGGGTATGCGACGCATCGGGCTCGGCTCCCTCCTCGGCCTGAACGACGACTGGCGCTTCGAGGTGCTCGCCCTCGTTGCGCACGCACGACACGGACTCAAAGCGTGGTGGCGGAGCGACCTCACCGTCGCGCTCCCGCGGCTCGAACCCGCAGCGGGCTTCGAGCAGCCGCCGCACGTGATCACCGATCGACAATTCGCGCTCGCGATCTGCGCGCTCCGGCTCGCGTTGCCCGATGTGGGCATCGTCCTGTCGACGCGCGAGCCGCCACACCTCCGCGACGGGCTCGCGAAGCTCGGTGTGACGCATATGTCCGCCGGATCCCGGACGGAGCCCGGCGGCTACAGCGACCCCGGCGGCGCCGAAGAGCAGTTCCAGATCTCCGACGAACGGACCCCCGCCGACGTCCGGACGGCCCTCGAGGCCGCCGGTTTCGACCCCGTGTGGAAGGACGCGAGCCCGGTTTTTCGCCGCGCGACCAGCGGAAACCGGATCTGAGCTCCAGATAGCCACCTAACGCCACGTTCGGTGGAAGACTGTCGGCCATGCGCCGAGCCGTGCTGGCCACCGTCATGGCAGTCACGACCTCGCTCCTCGTCGCGGTCCCGCAGGCCCAAGCGTCGTCGATCGGGAGTTGTTCGTCCGGAGTGTCCGGCGACTTCAACGGCGACGGCTTCAAGGATCTCGCCGTCGGTGCGCCCCTCGGTGACTCCGACACGGTCAAGAACGCCGGGATCGTGAACGTCTTCTACGGCGGGCCGAACGGCCTCGATGTATCCAACACTCCGAGCCCGCAGCTGTGGTTCCAGGGACCGAAGCAGACGAACGGCGCAGGGAATCTGCTCGGCAAGCCGGTGATCGGTGACAAGTTCGGTTCGTGCCTCGCGGCCGGCGACTTCAACGGCGACCACAAGGACGATCTCGCCATCGGCGTCTTCGGAGACAATGTGAACGGGCTCTCGCACGCGGGAGCGGTGAACGTCATCTACGGCTCGGCCTCCGGACTCCACGCGGCCGGCAACCAGTTGTGGACGCAGAACTCGTCCGGCATCCCCGGCGCGGCGCAGGCCGGGAACTGGTTCGGTTCGGCGCTCGCGGCCGGTGACTTCAACGGCGACGGATTCGCCGATCTCGCCATCGGCGCGCCCAACGCGACCATCGGTGGTCAGGCGAGCGCCGGCTCGGTGACGGCGATCTATGGTTCGGGGGCCGGTCTCGCTTCGACGGGGGCCCAGCTCTGGATCCAGGGCAAGACCGCTTCCGGAACGTTGCAGGGGCACCCCGAGCCGGGCGATCGTTTCGGCGCGGCTCTCGCGGCCGGTGACTTCGGCGGCGTTGGACGCGATGCGCTCGCGATCGGCGTGCCGGGCGAAGGCATCTTCGGACACGACACGAACGAGGGCATCGTCCAGGTCGTGTATTCGAACGTCACGCGAGGGTTGAAGGGCGGCGGCAACCAGGTCTTGTTCCAGGGCAACAACCACATCCTGGGCACGGCCGAGAACGGTGACACGTTCGGCGCGGCTCTCGCCGCCGGTGACTTCAACCACGACGGCGCCGCCGATCTCGCCGTCGGCGTACCGCTCGAGGACCTGGGCAAGGTCGCCGACGCCGGGGTCGTCAATGTGATCTACGGGAACCTGACGGCGCACACGCTGACGAGCGCGAACAACCAGATGTGGTCACAGAACTCGCCGAACGTCCTCGACCAAGCCGAGGCCGGCGACCACTTCGGCGCTGCGCTGACCGTCGGCGACTTCAACGGCGACACCTTCGCGGACCTCGCCGTCGGCGTTCCGCTCGAGGATGCGAAGGCAACGGACGACGGCGCCGTGAATGTCATCTACGGCTCCGCGACCGGACTCGACGCGACGAGTGCGCAGCAGAACCAGTTCTGGCACCAAGGAAGCGGGAGCGCGGGCGATGTCGGCGAGAACGGCGATCAGTTCGGCGCCTCGCTCGCCGCCGGCGACTACAACAACGACACGTTCGGCGACCTCGTGATCGGCGTCCCGTTCGAAGGGCACAGCGTGAACGCGCAAGGTGACGTCATCACGATGCTCGGATCGGCGAGCGGGATCACGAACACGGCCGCGAGCTACCTCGACGCGGGGCGCTCGAACGTCCCCGGCGATCCGCACGCCGGCGATCAGTGGGGCGCGGCGCTCGGGTAGAGTCTTCGCTCATGCAGCTCCGCATCTTCACCGAACCGCAGCAGGGCGCGTCCTACGAGACGCTGCTCGCGTGGGCGAAGGCCGCCGACGATCTCGGCTACGACGCCTTCTTCCGTTCGGATCACTACTTGAAGATGGGCAACGTGGACGGTCTGCCCGGCCCGACCGACGCGTGGATCACGCTCGCCGGGCTCGCGCGCGAGACGACGCGCGTCCGGCTCGGCACGCTCGTGACGTCGGCGACGTTCCGTCTGCCCGGCCCCCTCGCGATCTCGGTCGCGGAGGTGGACGACATGTCCGGCGGCCGTGTCGAGCTCGGCATCGGTGCCGGCTGGTACGAGACCGAACACACGGCGTACGGGATCCCGTTCGGTGCGTCGTTCAACGAACGGTTCGAACGTCTCGTCGATCAGCTCGAGATCATCCGCGGCATGTGGACGACGCCGGAAGGTCAGTCGTTCTCGTACGAGGGCAAGCACTTCTCGGTCAAGGACTCACCGGCGCTGCCGAAACCGAAGCAGCGTCCGCATCCGCCGATCATCATCGGCGGCTTCGGTCCGAAGCGGACGCCGCGCCTCGCTGCGCGCTACGCATCGGAGTACAACGTTGCGTTCGCGCCGCTCAACATCTGCGCGGACCGGTTCGCGACCGTCCGGGAGATGTGCGAGAAGCGGGGCCGTGATCCGTCCGACATCGAGTTGTCGACGGCACAGGTCGTCTGCGTCGGCGCGGACGAAGCCGAGTTCGTGAAGCGCGCTGCCGCCGTCGGTCGAGCGCCCGATGAGCTCCGCACGAACGGCGTTGCGGGCACGCCGGACGAAGCCGTCGGGCGCCTGCAGCAGATCAAGGACCTCGGCGTGAACCGCGTGTACCTGCAGTTCCTCGACCTCAGCGACCTCGAGCACGCGAAGCTGGTCGCCGACGAGGTCGCGCCGAAGCTTTAGTGCGCGATCGCGTGGATCGTCGCGTACACGCCGCCGGAAACGGCTAACTCAGCGGCCATCACGAAGGCGATGGCCGAGACGCGGGGACGCGTCGGCTTGGCCGTCACGAAGGTAGAAAAGCGCTTCCAGATGCCATGCATCGATACCCCTCCTCAACCCTGAGTCGGCCGCGGGCCGGGTCAGTTGAGGAGGGTCCACGCCTGGGCAATACGATGGGGACGTGAGCGACGAACAGTTCGGCCCCAACGACTGGCTGGTCGACGAGATGTACCGGAAGTACCGGGAGGACCCCGCCTCCGTCTCGGAGAGCTGGCGGGACTTCTTCGAGGACTACCGCCCGCGCGGCGAGAGCGCGCCTGTGGTGGCGCCGGCCGAGCGCGCGCCCGACGTCGAGCCCGTCACGAAGCCGGTGGCGGCGAAGCCGACCGCCGAGCCGGTCGAAGTCGGCGACGCCGCGCCGCTGCGCGGAGCGGCGGCCGCGATCGTCAAAAACATGGAGGAGTCGCTCCACGTCCCGACGGCGACGTCCGTCCGGACGATCCCGGCGAAGCTCCTCGAAGAGAACCGCCGCGTCATCAACGACTACCTCGCCCGGAGCCGCGGTGGGAAGGTCAGCTTCACGCACATCATCGGCTGGGCGATCGTCCGCGCGCTGCAGTCCGTCCCCGCGCTGAACGCGAGCTTCACGGAGGTGGACGGCAAGCCGCACGTCGTCCGCCACAAGAACGTGAACCTCGGTCTCGCCGTCGACCTCGAACGCAAGGACGGATCACGGACGCTCCTCGTCCCGAACATCCGCGCCGCGGACACCCTCGACTTCGCCGGCTTCCATGCCGCGTACGAGGAGATCATCCGCAAGGTGCGCGGCGGCAAGATCACGCCGGACGATTTCGAAGGAACGACGGTCTCGCTCACGAACCCCGGCATGATCGGGACGGTGCTCTCGGTGCCGCGCCTCATGAGCGGTCAAGGCGCGATCATCGGCGCGGGCTCGATCGACTACCCGACGGAATACAAGGGGACGGACCCCGCGACGCTCGCGGCGATCGGTGTCGGCAAGGTCGTGACGCTGACGTCGACCTACGACCATCGCATCATCCAGGGGGCCGAGTCCGGTGAGTTCCTCGACGCCATCGAGAACCTGCTCACCGGGAGCGAACGCTTCTACGACGAGATCTTCTCGGCCCTCGACATCCCGTACGAGCCCGTCCGGTGGTCGCGCGACACCGGCGGCATCCCGGGCGTCGGCGGCGACATCGCGGACGTCAAAGCCGGTCGCGTCCTGCAGCTGATCAACATCTACCGCGTCCGCGGGCATCTGATCGCCGACCTCAACCCGCTCGTGCACGAAGCGCGGCGTCACCTCGAGCTCGACCCCGCGTACTGGGGGCTCGGCGTGTGGGATCTCGACCGCGCGTTCTACACCGACGGCTTCGGCGGCAAGTACCGGTCGACGCTCCGCGAGATCCTCGACGTCCTGCGTGCCGCGTACTGCGGGACCGTCGGCGTCGAGTTCATGCATATCCAGGAAGCCGACGAGAAGCGCTGGATCCAGGAGCGCGTCGAGGGCGCGAAGCGCGAGATCTCACGCGACGAGAAGCTCCGTCTGCTCGACCGCTTGAACTCGGCCGAGGCGTTCGAGCGCTTCCTGCACACGAAGTACGTCGGACACAAGCGCTTCTCGCTCGAGGGGGCCGAGAGCCTGATCCCGATGCTCGCGGCGCTCCTCGACGATGTCGCCGAAGCGGGGTACGACGAAGCCGTCATCGGCATGTCGCACCGCGGACGTCTCAACGTGCTGACGAACATCGTGGGCAAGAGCTACGTCGAGACCTTCCACGGCTTCGAAGGCGACATCGATCCGCGTTCGACGCAGGGCTCCGGCGACGTGATGTATCACCTCGGCGCGAACGGGGCGCACACCGCGCCCGACGGCAAGGAGCTGGCTGTCTCGGTCGCGTCGAACCCATCGCACCTCGAAGCGGTGAACCCCGTCGTCGAGGGGATGGTGCGCGCGAAGCAGAACCTCATCGCGACGGACGACTTCCGCGACCGCGTGCTTCCCGTCCTGATCCACGGAGACGCGGCCTTCGCCGGACAGGGGGTCGTCCAGGAAACATTGAACCTGTCGCAGCTGCACGGCTACCGCACGGGCGGCACCGTCCACATCGTCGTGAACAACCTCGTCGGCTTCACCGCAGGCCCGGAGTCGACGCGCTCGAGCGTCTACGCGACGGACGTCGCGAAGATGATCCAGGCCCCCATCTTCCACGTGAACGGCGACGATCCCGAAGCATGCATCTGGGTCACGAAGCTCGCGTTCGCCTTCCGGCAAGCGTTCCACAAGGACGTCGTCGTCGACCTCACGTGCTACCGGCGGTGGGGACACAACGAGACGGACGAACCCGCCTTCACGCAACCGCTCATGTACGCGCGGATCGACGAGCATCGCTCCGTCCGGAAGCTCTACACCGAAGCGCTCGTGAACCGCGGCGACATCACGCTCGAGGAAGCGGAGCAGGCGCTGGACGATTTCCGCGGACGGTTGGAACAAGCGCTCGAGGAGACGCGCGCGGCCGCGCCGCCGTCGAAGGTGAAGGCGCCGCTGCCGCTGCCGCCGAAAGGGGTGCGTCCGCACCTGTCGACGGGAGTGCCCCTGGAGACGCTCGACAAGATCGTCACGACGCTCCGCCGTTACCCCGATGCGTTCGAGCCGCATCCGAAGCTCGCGAAGCTGCGCGAACGCGAGCTCGATCAGTTCGAATCCGATCAGATCGACTGGGCGCTCGGCGAGGCGCTCTCGTGGGGGACGCTGATCCTCGACGGGAAGACGGTGCGCCTCTCCGGCCAGGACTCACGACGCGGCACGTTCTCCCAGCGCCACGCCGTGCTCATCGATCACCGCACGGGGGCCGAGTTCACGCCGCTCGGCCAGCTCGGGGAAGGAACCGGCGGACGGCTCCTCATCTACGACTCGCTGCTCTCGGAGTACGCGGCCACCGGATTCGAGTACGGCTACTCGGTCGCCGATCCAGGTGCGCTCGTGATGTGGGAAGCGCAGTTCGGCGATTTCGTGAACGGTGCACAGATCGTCGTCGACCAGTACCTCGTCGCATCCGAAGACAAGTGGTGGCAGACGAGCGGTCTCGTCCTGCTGTTGCCGCACGGCTACGAGGGACAGGGCCCCGAGCACTCGAGCGCGCGTATCGAGCGGTTCCTGACGGCGTGCGCCGAGGACAACATCCAGGTGACCTACCCGACGCTGCCCGGACAGTACTTCCATCTCCTGCGGCGACAGATGTACATGCCGGTTCGGAAGCCTCTGATCGTGTTCACGCCGAAATCGCTTCTGCGTCACCCGATGGCGCGGAGCGCGCGACACGATCTCACGCAAGGTTCGTTCGAAGAGGTGTTGTCCGATCCGGCCGCGCCTGATCCGTCGAAGGTGCGACGCATCCTGTTCTGCACGGGAAAGGTCGCGGTCGACCTGATGACGCGGCGGAACGAGATCAAGGCGGAAGGCGTCGCGATCGTGCGTCTCGAGCAGCTGTATCCGTTCCCGCACA
>Ga0307469_10000830_pt1 | contig 11378 bp, 11 predicted proteins | sample atmos_gasesAM2C__FD_203084 | JGI IMG/M metagenome (GOLD analysis project Ga0307469, IMG submission 203084) | Hardwood forest soil microbial communities from Morgan-Monroe State Forest, Indiana, United States - atmos_gasesAM2C_515 | ecosystem: Environmental > Terrestrial > Soil > Temperate...
GGCGAGGATGGCAATGCGCTCCGGGCCGGGATAGGCCTTGAGCATCTCGCGGAGTGTCGTACCCACCTCGTAGGCGCGGGCCGGGGTGGGAATCGGGGGCACGGTGCAGTTCATGGTCACGGGCACGAGCGGAATCGCCCCCGCCGGGTTCAGGTAGTGCATGGGAACCGAGATCCCGTCGTCGAACTGCATGTCCCGCAGGTACGAGAAGGCGATCCGGCGCCGCGCGCCTTCGTTGACGATGTAGCGGGCGAGGGCGGGCCGCCCGGGAATCGTGTATTTCTTCAGGCCCAGCCACTCGTCGTACCAGTCGGCGGGGCCGACGTGCTCGCCCGCGATCCCCACCGTGAACTCCGGCGTATTGTTGATCGGCCAGTTCAGCAGGTGGTCGTTGCTGAACACCACGACGGCGTCCGGGCGGGCGGCGGCCAGACGCTCCCGCATCTCGGTCATGGCGCGCAGGGCCTGCTCCTGGTATTCCTTGGACGCGCGATCGAACCAGCCCGTCAGCCCCGGGGAATGGGTCATGGCCATGGCGGCGACGATCTGGGCCATGGCTCAGCGCCCCCGCTTCTCGAGCTCTTCCTGGAGGCGCAGGGACTCCGCGGCTTCCTTGGGATACGCGCGCTTGTAGGCCTCCAGGGCGGGGTGGCTGTTCGTATTTGCGGCCGCCCCGTAGAAGAGCCGCAGGATCTGCGGGACATAGTACTGGTGCACGCCGATGTCGTGAAGGCGGCGGACGTCTTTGTCGCGGACGGCCTCGTACTCCTCGCGGCTCAGGCCGAACTCCCGCGCGATGCCTTCGAGGTCGGTGAGCCAGCGCGCGCGCAAGGTGGCGTCGCGGCGCACGTGAAACATCATCTCGTTCAGGGGCAGCGTCTTGTCACAGCGCTCGACATTACCCATCGTGCTGTCCTTTCAGGACCTTGGGGTTGACCTTGAGGAACATGATCACGCAGCGCTCCGGGCCGAGATTGCGCACGTCGTGCATCACCGCCTGAGGAAACTTCACGATCGACCCCGCCCGCACCACCACCTCGTGGCCGTCGATGTTCATGTGGGCGGTGCCCTCGAGCACGTAGATGGCTTCTTCTTCCTTGGGATGCTGGTGCATCACCGTGGATTGCCCCGGCTCGTAGCAGGCGATCTCCGACCAGAGCTGATCGGACTTGAAGAGCATCTTGCGCACCCGCTTGTCGGGCGAGAAATCCTTGAGGGCGTGAAGATCGAAGAGCTGCGTCACCCCCTGCACCGCCGCCGCCGCCGTCTCGTCCATGCCGCTGTCCTCCTAGGTCTTCACCGATCCCGCCGTGAGTCCCGCCACGTAGTAGTCCACGAAGAAAGAATAGATTATGGCCACCGGCACCGACCCCAGGAGGGCGGCGGCCATGAGCTGGCCCCAGTAGAAGACGTCGCCGCGGATCAGCTCGGTGATGACCCCCACCGGCACCGTCCGCACCTCGCTCTTGGCGAGGAAGATCAGAGCATACAGGAACTCGTTCTGGGCGAGGGTGAACGCGAAGATGCCCGCAGAGAGCAGGCCGGGCGTGCACAGGGGCAGAACGATCCGCGTCATGGCCTGGACACGGCTCGCCCCGTCGATGCGCGCCGCCTCCTCGAGCTCGCGCGGGACGCTCTTGAAGTAGCCCATGAGCAGCCAGGCGGAGAACGGGATGAGGAGCGTCGGGTACGTGAGCATCACCGCGGTGAGGGTGTTTCCCAGGCCGAGCCGGTTGATGATGTCCGCCATCGGAATAAAGAGCAGCGGCTGCGGCACCAGGTACGTCGCGGCCACCCCGATGGCGACCACCGCCGCTCCGGGAAACTTCATCCGGGCGAGCGGGTAGGCCATCGTCGTCCCGAGCACGAGCGACACCGCCGTCGTGATGATGGCCACGAGCATGGTGTTATAGGTCCAGGTGAGGAAATTCGTCTCGGTGAGCAGGTCCACGTAGTGCTTGAGGGTGGGTTGGTGCACGATCAGCGGCATGATCTTCTGGCTGTACAGCTCGCGATTCGGCTTGATGGACGTGATGACCATCCAATAGAAGGGGAACAGCATGAGGATCAGACACACGGCGAGGGGCAGATAGAGCCGGAGCAGGCGGGTGCCAAACTCTCGCCCGCCCACCATCACTCGCGCCTCAGGTACAGAGTGAGCCCGATGATCAGGAGAACAAGCGCGGGCAACATGGTGAGGGCGGCTGCCGCACCCATGCCAAGTTGACCGGCCGACATGCCGAGATCGAACGCGTAGGTAACGTAGACCTGCGTGGCGTTCGCCGGCCCGCCGTGGGTGAGGGCGTAGACGATCTGGAAGTCCGCGAAGGTGAAGATGATCGAGAACATGGTCACGATGATGAGGATGGGCTTGATGATGGGCAGGGTCACGTGCCAGAAGCGCTGGTTGATGCTGGCGCCGTCCATGGCGGCGGCCTCGTAGAGCTCGGGGGAGATGGTTTGGAGCCCGGCGAGAAGCGTGATGCCATAGAAGGGAATGCCGCGCCACGTGTTCACGATGATGATCGCCACCATGGCCAGGGTGGCGTTGCCCAGCCACGAGAAGCCCGTGCGGATGGCGCCGGTGTGCACGAGGGTCCAGTTGATCACGCTGAAGGTGGGGTCGAAGATCCACATCCACGCAATGGTGCTCAGAATGGTCGGCACGATGAAGGGCAGGAGCAGGAAAGCGCGCGCGAGGTTGCGTCCCCGAAAGGCCTGGTTCATCACCAGGGCCATGGCCAGTCCGCCCAGGAGCTTGAGGACGGTGGTCACGATCGTGTAGAGGAAGGTGTTGCGGGACACCTGCCAGAACACACCGTCGTGGAAGAGGGTCACGAAGTTGCCCAGCCCCACGAAGAGGCCGGCCTTGGCGACCTGACGCTCCTGCAGACTCAGATAGATGCCGTAGAAGAACGGATACGCGACGAAGGCGATCAGGAAGAGCACACCGGGCGCCAGCATGATCCAGCTGAACGCACCTTCACGCTCGAGGAGGCGACGCGGCGACGCCCGCCCGCCGACTTCCGGGGCGGCGCGGGCCATCGTCGCCGGCCCTACCGACATGGCTACTTCGCTTTGTAGATCTGCTTCAACTGGCCGACCGCGGTGGCGATGACGTCCTTGGTCGCATCCCCACGGCACGCCTTGGCGAACATGTCGACGACGACGTACTTGGCCACACTCTCCGACATCGCGTGGCTGGCTGGTCCCGGCCAGCCGGGCAGCCGCGACGTCTTGAGCGACTCCTTATACGGGATGTAGCGCGGCTCAGGATTCCACATGGGGTGGTTGTCGTAGGCGTGGAGGAACGGCGCGTAGTAGGCGTCGCCGGCCACGAGCCACGCGGAGAGCTGCTTGTCGTCATAGAGCCAGCGGAGGAACGCCTTGGCCGCCGCCTGATCCTGAGCGTGGGTCAGGATGGCGTGCGACTGCGGGTTCAGCATGTGGAAGCGGCCCTTGGGTCCGTTCGGGTTCAGGGCATGGTCGGTCACCTTGGCGATCTCGGGAAAATCGCGCTTGCCGACCACGAGGATGCTCGAGGCGTTATTCGTGCAGGAGATCTGCTCACCGAAGAACGCCTTGTTGTTGTTGACGTCGGTCCAGCCCAGCACGTCCTCGAACATCGTCTCCTTGTAGAAGCGCCGGCAGAAATCAACCGCGGCCGCCGTCTCGCTGGAGTCGAGGAGGACGGTCTTGCCGTCCTTGTCCACCTCGCGCCCACCGTAAGACCACAGGAGCGGGTAGAGCCAGCCGTGGTTGTCTCCAAAGCCATGGCCGAGCTCGAAGCCGAACGGATGCCCGGCTTTCTTGAGGAGGCGGCCGGCCGCGAGCAGGTCCTCCCAGTTGTCGGGGAACTTGGTGACGCCGGCCTCCTTGAACCAATCGGTGCGGTACACCTCGAGCTGGCCGATGTTTCCCCAGGGCAGCGCCTTCCACTTGTTGTTGATCACCACCGCGTCGGTGACCGTCTCGTACCATCCGCCGAGCTTCTTGCCCGTGTCGCTGGCGATGTCGGTAACGTCGACGAGGCTGGGGTCGAAGAGCCACGGCCAGTTGAGGCCGGTCGCGGTAATCTCAGGGCCCGACTTGGTCTCGACGATCGTGGTCAACCGGGTGAGCATACTGCCCACACTCACTGTCTCGTAGTTGATCTTGATGCCCGTCTGCTTCTCGTAGGCCGGAGCGAGTTGCTTAACGAAGAAATCGTCGAACGGCTTGATGAACGAGCTCTCGTGGACCACCGACATCGACTTGGGGGCCGCGCCGGCCAGCCGTGGCGCCAAAGCGGCGCCCGTCGCGCCAACGATGCTGACCGTGAGGAACTCCCGACGTGTGCTCATATTGGGATGCCTCCGCATCGAGGGTTTAGGGCCAGCGTTGAATGGCGGGATAGTAGGTGAGGCGACAGAGACCTGTCAAGCGACGCCCCGCTAGACGACGACGCCGGACACACCCTCGTGCAGCGTCGGCTTGAGAGGGCCAAACTGGCCCTCGGTCGGCTCCGCTCAGCAGAACCAGGCTTCGGTGAGCCGGGGGGGCCGCCGCCGGTCGGGCGCGAGGGCGGGCACCGTGGCTTCCGAAAGCCCCGCCGTCGCATAGGCGAGCGCCTTCAACCCGTAGAACGTGGCCGCGGGATCCGCCGCGCCCGCCGTCTCCACGAGCCGGCTCGCCTCGCGCTGCAGCATGTCCAGGCGGGGGTCGGGGTGCGTCCAGCGGTGCATGAAGGCCGCCTGATCGAGCGCCTCCAGATACGGCGTGATGGCGGACCGGGTGAGGAGAGAGGAGCCGGGCGGCACGAGAAGTCGCAGGGTGAACTGGACGGGATCCACGTGGTCGATCAGCCCTTCGGCCTCCACGAACTCGAACATCTCGAGATAGTCCTCGAGGGTCGTCCACGGGGTGAAGGCGACCCACGTGGGGCGGAACGCGATGCCGGCCTCCCGCACGATCCCCAGGGCGCGCGCCACGTCCTCCCGCGTGTGCCCCTTCTCCAGATTGGCGAGCACGGTCGGGCTGAGCGACTCCACCGCCGAGACCATGAACACGCAGCCGAGCCGGCGCAGCTCGGGGAAGATCTCCGCGCGCTCCAGGATGTGCTCGATCTTGGCCGTGAAGTCGAACGTCAGGGAGGGAAGCTCGGCGTGCATGGCGCGCACCACGGCCAGCGAGTGTCCCGGTCCGTTCAGGAAATCCGGATCGCCGAAGGTGATGTGGGTCGCCCCTTCGCGCTTGAGCTGGCGGATGTCATCGAGGACGATGTCGGCGGGCACCACGAAGAAGCGGCCGCCATAGACGGGCGGGATCGGACAGTGCAGGCACAGATGCAGGCAGCCGCGGCTCGCTTCCACGTAGCCGACCAGTTCCTTCCGGCCGTCCCTGTCCAGATGCGCGTACTTCTTCAGTCCCGGGAGGCCGCCCCGCCTCGGCTGGGCGAAGGCCAGACGCTGCAGGACGGGCCTCGCGGAATGCCTGCGCACATGGACTCCCTCGAGAGGGCCCGGGCGTCCCGACTTCACCGCCTCCACCACCGTGACCAGCGCCGACTCGTACTCGCCGCCGATCACCGAATCGCCGCAGTGCTCGAGCAGGTAGTCGGCGTTCAACGAGGCGTAGAGGCCATAGAAGCAGATGTGGCAGCCTGGATTCACGCGGCGGATCTGCTCCGCCACGCGGACTCCCAGCCGGAGCGCGGTGTGCATGGGCACGGAGATCGCCACCAGGCGGGCCTGAACAAGCCTTGCCGGGTCGAGCGGCTCGACGGAGATGTCGAGCGCCTCCGCGGCATGGCCGGCGCGCTCGAGGAAGGCGAGCGGCGAGGCGAGGGCCAGCGGCTGGTGGCCCAGCTCATAGCAGGAGACGAGAAGGATAGTCCCCTTCTCCATCTCAGCGGGCCTTGGCGATGATGAAGAGCCGGCGGAACGGAAAGAGCGTGCGGCCGTCGGCGTGGGGCGGATAGGCGCGCGCCACCAGCGCCCCGTAGGCGGCCTCGAAGCCGCTCCGGTCGGGCTCGTCGAGAGCGGCGAGGAGGGGCCTGAGCCACGTCCCCTTCGTCCACTCCTTGACCGGGTTCTCGCCATCGAGCACCTGGAGGTATTCCGTCTCCCAGATGTCGAGCGCGGCCGCCCGCGACGCGAGCAGGCCGTAGTAGAGGGCAGGGTCACCCGTCGGCGAGGGACGGAGGAGCGGCTCGACCTTCGCCCGCCACGGCCCGGCCCGCGCCGCTTCGGCCATGGAGGTATGCGAAGGCGCCGAGAAATTTCGCGGCATCTGCACGGCGAGCACACCGCCCGGAGCCAGCGAGGAGAGAAGCGCGGGGAAGAGCGTGTCGTGACCTTCCAGCCAGTGGAGCGCCGCGTTGGAATAGATCACGTCGACGGGCCGCTCGGGCCGCCACCTGCCGAGATCCGCGAGCACCCACGTGATCTCCGGCGCCGCCGCGGCCGCCTTGGCCAGCATCTCCGGCGACGTATCCACACCCGTGACGCGGGCCGTCGGCCACCGCATCTTGATGAGTCGTGTCACGTTGCCCGCACCGGCGCCCAGATCGACCACCTCACCCGGCTCGGCGACATCGATGCGGTTCAGCAGATCGATAGCGGGGCGAAGCCGATGGTCGGCGAACTTGAGATACTGCGTCGGGTCCCAGGCCATAGGCCAGCAAGGATACTCCGTGCGGTCACCGTTTTGGCAGCGGGTGACAATTTTGGTAGTGCGGTTCACGCGCGCCCCATCGGTAAGTTCCTGATTCCGTTGTACCCAGGAAAGGTCCGGCATTTGCTTAGTAGAGGCTCGTGGGGAAGATTGCCGGCGATCCTCTGTACGTGCTCGTGGTCGAAGACGATCTTCCGATCGCCTTGATGGTGGCCAGCATCCTGGCCGACGAAGGGTACGAGGTCGACACCGCCGAGAACGGCCGCCTCGCCCTCGAGAAGATCGCCGCCAAGGAGTATGACCTCATCCTCAGCGATCTCCGCATGCCCGAGCTCGACGGCGTGGGACTGTACCGGGAGCTGGAGCGCCGTCAGCCCGATCTGCTGCGGCGCCTCATCATCATCACCGGGACGAGCTGGCATCCCGACTACCAGGCTTTCCTCGAAGAGACCCACGTGCCCGTCCTAGAGAAGCCGTTCAGCCTGTCCGACCTGCAGAAGCTCGCGTCTCAAGTCCTGGCCGCCGCCGCTCAGCCGGGACGCTAGCCGCTCTCGCCTCAGCTCCCGCTGTCACCTTTTCGCGTGGTGACCGCGCACACCGTCACGCGGCCGACGCACGTGTAGGCGCGAAAGGGCAGAAGAACGCGCGCCTGACCCATTTTCTCGTGGCACAGGCTGTGCAGTTGCGTCGGGCATGGCGGAGCCGTCTTCCTCGCCCTCTCCTTGGGCCCGGTTTCGTCTGCCTATCATCGTCGCCGTCGGACTCGCTCTCCTCTGGCTGATCGGCTACGTGCGTATCCATCAACTGGACGGAAACCTCGTCCAGATCTCTCGCCCGGGTGCGCTTGTGCTCTACCTGACGGGCAACTATCGGAACGCCGCCCGGGCGTATCGGATCGGCCAGCAGGGCCAGATCGAGCTGCGGTACGCGGACGACCCCACCGGCTTCTGGGCGTTGCGCGCGGGTCATCAGCACGAGGCGGAGCGACGAGCGAAGACCACCCTGGCCTTGGTGCCCACCGCGGTCGAGCCGCAGATCACGCTGGGCGAGCTCGCTCTCGAGCGGGGCCAGACATCCGAGGCGATGCGGATATTCACGGCCGTGCTGCGCCGGCAACCGGATCATCTGGACGCGCTCTATCTCGGCGCGGTGGCCATGGCGCGGGCTGGTGAAACAGGCTCGGCGATACAAAGCCTCAATCGCGCGCTCCGCGCCGGCTCCGTGGGCGAGCGCGACACCACGCTCTACCGAATCCTCGAGCTGACCGGGGAGCTGCGGGGCCGACCGGCGGAGCAACAGCCGCTCTGTCTGCTCGCGCATCTCCACCGCTATCTGCGCATCTTCGACGAGCGGCAAGGACTCGCCGCCATGGACTACGCCCGCCGCGCCGTCGATGCGGGGGACCGGCCCGCCGAGGCCTTACTCACCCTCGGAGTCGTCCACTACAAGCGCGGAGAGTACGAAGCGGCGCGCCGGGCCATGCGGCAGGCCATCGCCGCGGATCCCCGCCAGGTGGATGCCCTGCGCTGGCTGGCCACGGAGGCGGCGGCGGTCGGAGATCTCCTCACCCAGTACCAGATGATGATCCGGGTGTTCGACGCGGCGCCCCTCGATCCCTTCTACCTCCCGGATCTCGAGCGCGTGCTCGTCAAGAACCTCGGCGATCCTCTCCGCATGGTCGCCCTCATGGAGCGTGCCCTCGCCCTCGATCCCGCCAACACCGAAGCCCAGGCCCAGCTCAAGAAGGCGCTGGCCCTCCTCGCCGGTCCGGCCGGCGCCCCTCGCCGATCCCCGCGCGTGGCGGCTCTCTCAGTCCCTCGCGGTGAGACGAAGTGAGCGGCGCCGTCGACCGCGCCACCAGACGGCTCCTGCGCCAGCGGGTGCTCTCGCTTTTCCTCCTCTGCGCCCTCATGTTCTGGCTCGCCATCACCGCCGGCACCTACCGGACGTCGAACCGGCTCTCCGCTTTGACCATCCTGGCCGGGCTCGGCCTGCTCGCTTTCGATCTCCTGCTCCTGGCGAGGCGGATCTCGAATGCCACTCCGTCGGAGACGTCGGGTCGTCTCTTCGAGATCATCGCCCGCTACGCCCCGCTCGTCGTCCTCAATCTGATGATGCTCAATGTACTCGCCCCGGTGCTCGCCTATCTCGCGGCATCAATGACGAGAATCTCGCTGCTCAAGACGGCTCTCACCCTCCTCGGCTGGCTGTCCGCGCAAGTTCTCTTCGTGCTCTTTGCCCTTGGGATCGCCGGCGTGCTCGCGGTCACCGCCATGCGTCTGCTCGATCGCGCCATGCTGCGCTGGCGTCCCCTCGAGCACGTGGTAACGGTCGCGGATCGCGCCATCGTCGCCTGCACCGCCCTCTTCTGCGCGTGGGCCGTACTCCTCTCCCTCAATGGCAGCCTCGATCAAGGGACGGACGTCTCCGAGCATCGAAGCGAGATCCTGAGGACGTGGGGAATCCCCAACACCGCGCTGTGGTGGGCGGACGTGCGGTCCCTCGAGGCGCCGGGAGGATTCGAGCGCGTACTCGTCTTCCCCGAGCGGGACCAGGTCGTCCCCACGTTTCTGGCCGAAGGGCAACACGTGCGCGTCCGGTTCCGCAGGGGATTCTTCGGAATGCGGTGGGTGGAAAGCATGCGGCTCGATTTCGAAGACGACCTCGAGCCGCTCGTGGCCGCCGCGCCATCGGCGGCGAGGCCGCGGAAGCAGCTCATCGAACGGCTCCTCCGCGAGGGTCGCTGGGCGGAGGCGGCGAGGCAGACCATCACCTATGCCCGCTATCACCCCGACGACCGCGAGGTGGTGAGGCAAGCGGCCACCGCCTTGCGCGCGGCCAAGCAGGCGGGGCCCGCCGCCGAGCTCGATCGCATGGTGATGCCCGTCTCCCAGGCGCGAGGCGCGCGATGAGGCTCGGGGCGTCGGGGATGCTCGCGGTGGCCTTGATGCTCGGGGCGATCAGCCCCGCGGCGGCGGCCAGCTATCGGTGGATCGACGACGACGGCGTCGTTCACCTCTCCAATCGCCAGGCTCACGCGGAGACTTCCCGGCGCCGCGCCGCCCCGGATCAATCCGGCGCCGTTCTCGAGCCGCCACCGCACGGCGCGACGGCCACGCCCTCGGAGATCTCCAAGTTCAAGGAGAGAGCGGAGCTTCGCAGGATGGAAAGCGTCACGACCGAGGTCATGCGCCTCTCAGGTCTCACCGTCCAGATCGACCTCCTCGCCATGATGATCCTCGGCGAGTTCGACCGCCTGCGCAGTCTCGGTCTCCAGCCGGCCGCCGGGGCCACTCCCATGGTCGCGCAAACGTTCGGCGCGGAGCCGCTACGGAGCAGCATGCAGGAGGCGCTGTCCCGATCGCTCGATCCGGAGCGCACCCGTGCCCTCCTGGCCTGGCTGCGCGCGCCGCTCTCCCAGCGCATCGTCGCTCTCGAGTGCGTGCTGCCCACGGCGGAACGGCAGACCGAGCTGATCGATTTCGTCAATCAGCTTCCCTCGAGACCCGCCTCGCCGACCCGCCTCATGCTCATCCACCGCCTGGAGCGGGCCACAGACACGACGGAAGGCTCCGCCGTGGTGCTCGCCGCGGCGGGCGCGGCGCTTCGGAAGGCTCTGCGGCCTTTCGTCTCGCCGGCCGTCATGGCCCAGCCGGACAAGGGGGGATCGAAGGCCACTCCGGGGGTGGATGAGAACGCGCGATTCCGCACCATGGTGTCGCTCCTCTTCACCTACCGAGATCTGAGCGACGCGGACCTCGGGCGTTACGTGAGCTTCCTCGAGTCGCCCACCGGGCGGTGGTTCACCCGGATCGTCCAGTCCGCTTTCCTCACTTCACTCGATCCCTTCGATCAACCGAAGCCTGCCCGCGCCGCCACGGTGGTGAAGCGGCCCCGCGTCTCGGAGACGGCCGTGGCCGCGGACTCGAGCGATTGACTCCTCCCGAGCCCCTCGACGAGCACCGGGCCCTGGACAGCTCGATCTTCAGAAGGCCCCCGGAGAGCACGAGCGCAGAATCGGATCCCGCCGACACGGGCCGATCCCGGACACCGCACTTCCATGGCGACGCCGGCACCCTCTTCGGTATCCACGTCGTCAACGTGCTCCTGACCCTGGTGACCCTCGGCGTCTACTACTTCTGGGCCAAGACCCGGGTCCGCCATTACGTGTTCGGCCAGACGGCGATCGAAGGCGATCGCTTCGCCTATCACGGCGCGGGGGCGGAGCTGCTCCTGGGCACCCTCAAGGCCGCTCTCGTCTTCGGCCTTCCCGTCCTGGGACTGAACCTCGTCCGCGACGTTTTCGAGGTGCCCGAACCCGTCAAGGCCGCGGCGGGAGTGCTGGCTGGTGCGCTCGTCTTCGTCTTCCTGCCCGTCGCTCTCGTGGGCGGCCGTCGCTACCGGCTCAGCCGCACCTCGTGGCGGGGCATCCGTTTCTCCTTTCGCGGCCACGTGAGGGATCTGATCAAGATCTTCATCAGGGGCGGCCTCTTCACCGCCGTCACCCTCGGCTTCTACACGCCCTTCTTCCAGGTGAACCGGCAGGCCTTCCTCGTCACGCATTCCTACTTCGGCAGCCGGCGATTCGAGTTCACGGGGCGCGGCCAGGATCTCGTCTCGCCCTTCGTGGTGGCGGTACTCCTGACCCTACCCACTCTCGGCCTGGGCTGGGTCTGGTATCTCGCGCACAAGCGCCGTTACTTCTGGGACCATACCCGCTTCGA
>Ga0307469_10000831_pt1 | contig 11378 bp, 7 predicted proteins | sample atmos_gasesAM2C__FD_203084 | JGI IMG/M metagenome (GOLD analysis project Ga0307469, IMG submission 203084) | Hardwood forest soil microbial communities from Morgan-Monroe State Forest, Indiana, United States - atmos_gasesAM2C_515 | ecosystem: Environmental > Terrestrial > Soil > Temperate forest...
GACCGCCTGGATGTTGTCCTGGCCGCCCGTGATGATGAACGCCGCGACTTTGTTCTTGATGAGCACCGTATTGTGGATCGTCACCTGGTTCTGCACGCAGTTCAGCCGCTCGATCATCTTGTAGTAGAGCGACGACGCGTTCCCCCACCGGATGGGTGTGCCGATGATCACCACGTCCGCCCAGTGGACCAGGCCTTCGTAGACGGTCGTGAGCTGGTCCTCGGGGTCGCGCTCGGTGATGGCGCAGGGCCAGGTGCAGGCGCGGGCGGCTTTGGAGTAGTTGCCTTCGCAGTGGCGAAACTTGAGGTCGCGCAGCTTGATGTGCTGCGTGTCGGCTCCGCGGCGCTTGGCCCGATCGAGCACGTGCTCGAGCAGCGCGTCGGACGTCGAGAAGCGGGGATTCACGTCGTCCATCGCGGTCGTGGAGATCGCGAGCACGCGCGGTGGAGCGCCGGGGGTCTTGGGGTGCTCCTCGATGAGATGTGACGGCATGTGCTTGACGAGCTTGCGGGGCATGGTCGGGGGCGTCTGTACGTAGACGCCGTCCTCGCGCTCCTCGACGGCGAACACGGGCACCTGCTCCTCGTCGTAGCCTTCGGGCCCCTTCCCGGTGATCACGCTGTACTCCCAGGCATGCCAAGGGCACATCACGAACTCGCCGTGCAGTCTCCCCTCGGACAGTGGGCCGCCCTTGTGGTTGCACGTGTTCCCGATGGCGCGGAACTGACCCTCGTACAGGAACAGGGCGACGGACCAACGCTCGAGTTTCACGGCGTAGGGAACGCGTTGCGATAGCTCGGACCGATCACCGAGTCGGTGCCAGGTGGCCATGTCGGGCACTCCGGAAGGGGGGCGGCCTAGATTGTAGCCCGTCCGCCGCGCGTCCGCTCGCTCCTAGCCTACCCCCGCTTGGCCGCCGCATATTCTCCCGATCCCCTGCCGGAGTGAGCTGCGCCCATGCGCGTGTACAAGACAGGTGAGATCCGCAACGTGGCCGTGGTCGGCCACGGCGCGAGCGGGAAGACCTCCTTGGTCGATGCCCTCGCGTTCGTGGCCGGCACGAGCAAACGCCACGGCTCCGTGAAAGACGGCACCGCCCTCACCGACTACACCCCCGACGAGATCGAACGCAAGTACTCCATCAACCTGGCCCTCGCGGTCGCCGAATGGATGGACGTCAAGCTCAACCTCATCGACACGCCGGGCTACCTGGACTTCACCGGCGAAGCGCTTGCCGGCGTCTGCGCGGCGGATGGCGCGGTGGTGGTGGTCTCCGCCACGGGCGGCGTGGAAGTCGGCACGGAAAAAGTGTGGGATTACGCCGAGAAGCGGGCCATTCCCCGGCTGTTCTTCGTGTCGTTGATGGACAAGGAGCACGCGAACTTCGAGAAGGTCTACGGACAGATCAAGGAGCGGCTCACGCCCAAGGTGATCCCGGTGGAGATTCCGGTGGGCGAAGGCCCCGAGTTCCACGGGATCATCAACCTGTTCTCGAAGAAGTGCCACCTGTACAAGAAGGGCACGAAGGCCGGTGAATACGAGGAAGTCGATGTCCCGGCCGAGTATCAGGAGCGGTTCGAGCGCTACTCGAAGGAGCTGATCGAGCGCATCGCCGAGACGGACGATACGCTGCTCGAGCGCTACCTCGGGGGCGGGGAGATTGGGCGGGATGAAGCGATCGCCGCCATGAAGGCTGGGATGCTGAAGGGCGAGCTCTTCCCCCTCTTCTGCGGCGCCGCCGAGCTGACGTTCGGCACCCGGGCGCTGCTCTCGAAGCTAGTCGAGCTCGTGCCCGCGCCGAGCGATGAGCCGCCCGTGGAGGCGCAGCGGTGGGGCAGCGCCGAGCGGGTGACGTTGAAGGCTGAGGACGGCGGACCCTTCGTGGCGCAGGTGTTCAAGACGATCTCGGAGCCGCACGTGGGGGACGTGACGCTGTTCCGGGTCTACTCCGGAACGGTGCGTAACGGCCAGGACGTCTACAACGCGCCGCGAGAGGCGGTGGAGAAGCTGAATCATCTGTGCGTGACGGTGGGGAAGGAGCGGATCGAGATCCCCGAGCTGCACGCGGGTGACATCGGCGTGGTGGCAAAGCTACGCGACACCCACACCAACGACACGCTCTCGACCAAGGACCGCGCCATCGTGGTCCCCAAGATCCCGTTCCCCGAGCCCGTGATCACCGAGGCGATCGAAGTGAAGCAGCGGGGCGAGGAGGAGAAGCTCTCGAACGGGCTGCACAAACTGCACGAAGAAGACCCGACGTTCCAGCACGAGTACAACGGCGAGCTCGGCCAGACGCTCATCCGGGGGCTGGGCGAGCGCCACCTCGAGATCATCGTCGGACGGCTGGCGCGCAAGTTCGGCGTGCACGCTATCATCGGCAAGCCGAAGATCGCGTACCGGGAGACGTTCAGGGGAAAGGCGGAGGGGCAGGGCAAGCACAAGAAGCAGACCGGCGGCCGCGGCCAGTACGGCGACTGCTGGATCCGGATCGCGCCGCTCCCCCGGGGGTCGGGCTTTCAGTTCCTGGATGAGATCGTCGGTGGCGTGATCCCGCGTCAGTACATCCCCGCGGTGGAGCGCGGCATCCAGGAGGCCATGGCCCGCGGCCCGGTGGCGGGGTATCCGGTCGTGGATTTCAAGGTAGAGTTGTACGACGGCTCCTACCACGACGTGGACTCGAACGAAATGTCCTTCAAGATGGCGGGCATTCTCGCCTTCCGGAACGTGAGCCCCAACTGCCGGCCGGTGCTGCTCGAGCCGATTCTCGAGCTCGAGGTCTGGACCCCCGATGAGTACCAGGGAGCCGTGATGGGCGACCTCTCCTCGCGGCGCGGCCAGATCCTCGGCACGGAGAAAGACGGCCGCCTCACGAAAGTGCGGGCGCTCGTGCCGGAGGCAGAGCTCGACCGGTATGCGACGGCGTTGCACTCGCTCACGCACGGGCGGGGCACCTACAGGCAGAAATTCCACGTCTACCAGGAAGTGCCGCCGGACGCGGCGCACAAGGTCGTGGAAGTGCGAAAGAAGGAGCTCGAGGAGGCGAAGGCTTGAGACGCTGGCTGCGCCTCTGGTTCCTCGGGCGGGATCCGGTCGACCGGCGAACGTATCTGCGACACGGGGCCGGGCTGATGCTCGTCAAGTACGCGGTGGACGCTACGGCCGTGTGGGTGCTCGCCGGCCGGGTGTGGGCGCCGCTCGACTACGCGAACCCGGTGTGGTCGCTCCGAGAGCGGCTGCTCCAAGACGGCCCGGGCTGGCTCGCGCCGGCGCTCGTCGTGTGGTCTTTGCCGTTCGTGTGGATCGGCGTGAGCATGACGCTGCGGCGGGCCGTAGATGCCGGACGCTCGCCGTGGCTGTCTCTCCTGTTCTTCGTGCCGTTCGTCAACTACGCCGTGATGCTGTGGCTCGCTGCGCTGCCCTCGCGGCCGCGGCCCGCCGGGTCGCTCGGTGCCGCCCAGGCGATCGACTCCCGCCTCACCGCCGGGCTCCTGGGCGTGGCTGCCGCACTCGCCATCACGATTCCGACCGTAATGATCGGGGTGTACCTGCGTCGCATCTACTCGGCGGGTCTGTTCTTGGGCACGCCCTTCACCATTGGATACATCAGCGCGTACGTGTTCAATGCGCGTAGCGAGCAGAGTATGCGACACACGATGCAGGTCGCGTGTCTTGGCGTGCTGCTCGTCGGGGCTGCGATGCTCTTGTTTGCGTTGGAGGGCGCGGTCTGCCTCGCGATGGCGTTCCCGATCGCCGCGCTCCTCGCCCTGCCTGGCGCGTTCCTCGGTCGGGCCGTGGCGGTCCGGAGTGTGGTAGCACCGCCGAGGGCGGGACTGGCGGCCCTCTTGGCGCCGCTCATCGTGCTCGCAAGCCCCGAGCAACGCGCTCCGCTGCACGAGGTCGTCACGGTCGTCGACATCGACGCGTCGCCGGCGGTGGTGTGGCGCGACGTGGTGGCGTTCCCCACGCTCGCGCCGCCCCGCGAATGGCTGTTCCGGGCGGGCCTGGCGGCGCCGATCGGCGCCCGGATCGAGGGAACGGGCGTGGGCGCGATCCGCTACTGCGACTTCACGACGGGCACTTTCGTCGAGCCCGTGACGGTGTGGGAGGAGAATCAGAGGCTCGAGTTCGATATCGCGGCGCAGGCGCCCCCCCTGCGGGAATGGAGCCCCTACCGGGAAGTGAACCCGCCGCACCTCGACGGGTACTTCCGAGCGACCCACGGGGTGTTCCGGCTCATCCCCCTACCGGGCGGTCGCACCCGCCTCGAAGGACGGACGCGCTTCGTGGTGGAGATGTTCCCGCAGAGCTACTGGACCGTGATCGCCGGGTACATCGTCGGGACGATCCATGCGCGGGTGCTCCGGCACATCAAAGCACTGGCTGAGGAGGCAGATCACCCATGAGAGGGACCGTCCTCTACGCCGCGCTCGCCGCGCTCGTCGCGTGCCAGCGGGTGGACAACAACCCGCCGGCCTCGCAGGCCCCGGCCGTCGCGGACACCGCGGTGAAGGCACCTACGTCCGCGGCGCTCCCGCCCGCGCCTTCGGCGCCCGCCGCCACGAAGGTGGCGGTGGTGGAAGGCTTTCTCACGCCGGAGTCCGTCAAGTACGACACGGCGCAAGACGTCTATTTCGTCTCGAACGTGAATGGTGGTCCCCTGGCGAAGGACAACAACGGCTTCATCAGCCGCGTGCGACCGGACGGCGCGATCGAGAACCTCAAGTTCGTCGAAGGCGCGCACAATGGCGTGACGCTCAACGCCCCGAAGGGGCTGGCGCTCCGGGGGGATACGCTGTGGGTGGTCGACATCGACGTGGTCCGCGCCTTCGATGCCAAGACGGGCGCCCCCAGGGATAGCATCAGCCTCGCGAGTCTGGGCGCGGTCTTCCTGAACGACATCGCCGTCGCGCCGACCGGCGCGCTCTACATCACGGACACCGGCATCCGGTTCGACGACGTGGGCAACGTGCTGCACCCCGGTCCGGACCGCATCTTCCGGATCGGACCGGACCGTCAAGTGACGGTGGCCGTGCGCGGGGACACGCTGGGTCGGCCCAACGGGATCACGTTGGACTCGGTCGGCAAGCGGTTCATCGTCGTGCAGTTCGGCGGCCGCTCGGTGCTGGCCTGGAAACCCGGGGAGAAGGCGCCGAGCGTGATCGCAAAGGGACCGGGCGGGTTCGACGGCGTCGAAATCGCGGGAAACAGGCTGCTGGTCTCGAGCTGGGCCGATTCGACCGTGTCGAGCTATGAGACCGGTCAGGAAGTGAAAATCATCACCGGTGTACCGAGTCCGGCCGACATCGGCTACGACGCGAAGCGCAAGCGGGTCTTGGTACCGATCTTCACGGGGAACCGGGTCGAGATCTGGCAGCTGCCGTAGCGCTACTCCCAAGGCTCTTCTCTTACCTGCGCTAGGACCGATGCGAACGGGTTGAGCTCCAGCCGCTTCGGCTCGGCCGGCAGATCCAGGGTCGCCTCGGACACGGGTCCAGTCACGTTCAGGCGGACAAATGCATGCATCGTGGTATCGGCGAATCCGATCTTCAAGGGGACGGGCATGGTGAATTCGTTAGGCACGTCCTCCTGCCGCACGCGCAGCCGTAGCGTGTAGTGGCCCTCGTGGGCGGGGTCGGCGTGCCACGCCAAGACGTAGGTCGGGATGGCGGTGCCTTGGACCCACTCGTCGAAGAACCAAGTCATGTCGACGCCGAGGTGCTGCTCCACCACCTTCTGAAAGTCCTGCGTCGAAGCCCGTCGGCCGCGATACTGCCGATAGAAATCACTCATGGTCGCGATGAAGGTGTCCTCGCTCATGGTGCGAAGATTGAGCATGAGGTTCCGAAGCATGTGGAGGACCCACGCACCCTTGTGATACGTCGTTAACCTGTAGTCCCGGACATTCAACTGTTCCGCGCGCCATCCTATCCCGATCGGCGGTGCGTCGTTGCGCCGCCCGCGGATCTCCTGTCGCCATTGATCGAGGTGCTTGAAGAACTTTTCGTTATCCCTGAGGATGAGCTGCATGTACCACAGGCCCGAGAACTCGGCAAACCCCTCCGACAGCCACGCGTCGCGGTATCCAGCCGGCTCGACGCCGATGCCCCACCATTGGTGCGCCATCTCGTGCGATCGGAATATCTCTTCGTTACCGCTGTCACCGACGGCCTGGAACGTCCATACCGATAAATAGATGAGACCCGGGAATGCCTCCCCGTAGTCGAACGGGATCTCCGCAGCGTAGTATCGGTCGAACAGGGGCGGACCATACACGCGTGAAAAAAAGGCGAGACTATTCGCGATGTCCGCTCCCACGTCCTGCTCCGGAGCAGGTTGCGAGAGGAACTTCGAGACAAAGGCGTTGGAGACGCCTACCTGATCTCGCAGCGCCAGGAAGAGATTGTCGATCTGCCGATGCGCCTGACTGTTCGTGTGAACGGTCACCGGCGGGATCCTGGGATCCCTGATGTTGAACTCGTCGAAGTCGCCCAGGCTGAAGCACACCTGGTCCGCTGGTCGGACGGTGACCCAATGCGTCGTCTCCACGTCGCCGTCCACGCGCGACTCCACTAGCCGGCCGATGCTAGCGAGGCGGTACCGCTTGGGCGTATGAAACGTGAGGTCTACGTTCGCGGGGCGATCACCGTAGCGGGGGAACCAGGTCGAGGCGGACTTGACGTAGTACCAGTGATCGACGACGGCCGGCAACTTGTCGCGGATGCGGAGGGGCGCACCATGCAGCACCCGCTCCGTGACGGAGGTATATCCGATCAGGTCGCCGTGATAGACGATGCGAACGGCGACGGTGTCTCCGGCGCGCGGCGCCGAGTCCAGGCGGACCCACAGCTGTTCGCTCTGCTTGGGGCGGGTGAAGGTCGCCGGGCGTCCCGCTTCGTCACCCACCGAGTCCACCGCCAGCTCCGAGAACAAATGAAACTCGGCCCAGTGGATGCCGCCGCGCCGTGCCGTGAGTCGGACGGTGGTGACCCCGGCGAATCCGAGGCCCTTGGCCACCCTCGCTTCGATGCGGTAGGCGTCAAGTGTGAACGGGTCAGCGGGCGACGGCGGCACGGTGTCGTTCGACGCGTCTGTCCGCTTGAATTGAGACACGATTTGGACCTTCTGACCCTCCAGCCGTCCCCTGCGGAGCACCTTGATTGCCTCTTCGTCTCCCGGGTCAACGACGAGCATGAGGTCCTCGCCCCGCTCGCGCTTGATGTGTGCATAGAAGAACCCGTTGTCGTGGCCGTTCAGTAGACCGTCCATGAGCGTAGATTCCAAGAGCCGGCCGCCGTCAATCAGGCGGTCCACCGCGTCGCCAAGGGGGCCCGTGGCTCCGCTCACCGGTCCGCTGTCTCCGAATGTCAATTGCCGCCCGAGCTCACCCATGGTGGAGTCGGTGAAGACGAACACTGCGGCCGTGATGGGCGAATTGAGCATGGAGTCGCCGATCGTGCGCCGTAGCTCCCGTCGCTCGATCACGAGCGGGCACAAAAGTTCGACGGATCCGTGTCCTACAAAAATCGCGGCGACGCTCCGACCCGAGACCGGCGTTGCGAGGGAGAGCGTGCCATCCTGGAGGTGGAACTCGATCGCATCGCGTCGCAGGGTCAGGTTGTGCACGGCGGCGACCCGATTCGCGAGCGGCGTCATATGGCGCAACTGATCGAACACCGGCTCGTACGCGCCTGCAGCCTCCTGCGCGTGACCTCTGATGAGCGGACTCGAGAGCAATAAGACAGCGAGGACGAGCCTGAACGAGGACGGGAACACGCGACGCTCTCCGATTCTCGACCCACGAACAATGCTGTGTGTGGCCACGGATCGTCAGGGCGTTTTTGCGGCAGCGGGGGGTGGAAATGCGACAGGGAAGCCAACCCTGGCGTTTCTTGTTGCATCGTTCGCTACAGCCGAGCGCGCCTCAGCCTACGAGAATCGGCTCCGCTCGGGCGGGCTGCTTGTAGACGTACCGCTCACCCGCGTAGTTCTTGAGCACGACCTCGTCGTCGCCGATCGACTCCACGTACTCGGGCAAGAGCGGGACCTTCCCACCCCCACCTGGTGCGTCGATGACGAAATGCGGCACCGCCAGCCCCGACGTCCAGCCACGCAGCGCCCGGATGATCTCGAGACCCTTTTCGACCGTGGTCCGGAAATGCTCCGCCCCCGCGACCTGGTCACACATATAGATGTAGTAAGGCCGCACCCGCGCGGCGAGCAGCCGCTGCATCAGCCGCTTCATCACCTCGGGATCGTCGTTCACGCCCTTCAAGAGGACGGTCTGGCAGCCGAGCGGGATCCCGGCGTCGGCGAGCCGGCCCAGCGCCTCGACGGCGGCCGGGGTGAGCTCGTCCGGATGGTTGAAGTGCGTGTTGATGTAGAGCGGGTGGTACCGCTTCAGGATCGCGCACAGCTCCGGGGTGATCCGCTCCGGCAGATGGCACGGCACCCGGCTTCCGATGCGGACGACCTCGATGTGGGGGATCGCGCGGAGGCGGCCGCAGAGCTCGTCGATCCGCCGATCCGAGAGGAGGAGCGGATCGCCGCCGGACATGATCACGTCGCGGATTTCGGTGTGCGCTTCGAGGTAGCGGAAGGCCGACTCGAGCTGCGCCAACGGGATCTTCTCCGGATCACCTACTTTGCGGCGACGGGTGCAGAAGCGGCAGTACGACGCGCACACGGGCGATACGAGGAACAGCGCGCGATCGGGATAGCGGTGCGTGATGTTGGGGACGGGAGAGTCGGCGTCCTCGGCGAGCGAATCCACCAGACCGTCCCGCACCTCGAGTTCCTGGAGGTCGGGCACGTACTGCCGCCAGATCGGATCGCCGGGCGCCCGGATCAAGTCGACCATGGCGGGCGAGATCCGGAACTCGAAGTTCTCCGCTGCCTGCCGCAGCCGCTCGAGGTCGGGCACGTGCTCGGCGCCGAACCGGGCGACGAGCGCCTCGAGCGACGCGATGCTCCGCTTACGTAACAGCTCCTGCCAGGACTCCATGGGTCAGGTCCTTGAGATAGATCACCAAGTCGTCACCGAGCGCGTAGTAGCCCGGGAGCCGGGCCGCCTCGGCGTAGCCGCGGTGCTCGTAAAAGGCGCGCGTCGGCGCGTACTGGGCTCGCGACGACGTCTCGACGACGATGAGCCGTCCGGCATCGGCCGCGAGCTGCCGCTCGACGGCGGTGAGCAGCTGTGTGCCGACTCGCCGCCCCTGCCAGACTGGGTCGACCACGATCCAATAGAGGTCGAAGGTGCCGGTGGTGCCCGGCGTGGGCCCCCAGCAGGCGTATCCGACGAGCACCTCGTCCGCATAGGCGCCGAGAAAGCGATAGTCGTCGTCGCCCGCGAGCGCATCGTCGAGCAGCTCCACGGCGATGGCGACCTCCTCCGGCCGAAACAGGCCGGTGGCCGCCGTGAGCCGCTCAAGCGGTCCGCGTTGCTCGCGGCCGACGGGACGGAGCGAGCAGCTCACGCGCCGCCTTGGCGCCCTGCGCCTCGCGGAGCGCCACCTCGGCGATCCGGCGTACCAGCTCCGCGTAGTCCCATCCGGCGACCTTCGCCATACGGGACAGGCCCGCGTCGTCGTTCAGGTCGGGGTTGGGGTTCACCTCGAGCACCCACGGCCGACCCTGATCGTCGACGCGCAGGTCGATGCGGCCGTACCCCTTCCCCTGCATCGTGCGCCACGCGAGGTCGGCGATCCGCAGGAGGCGGTCCGCGAGCTTCTGGGGAATCCCGGCCGGGCACACCGGCAACGAGCCCAGGTCGTCGAGTGAGCCCGTCTCCCATTTCCCGGCGTACGTGAGGATCGGCCAGGCGCCCTCGGGCATGCGGCTGAAGTCGATCTCGGAGATCGGCAGGACCCGGTTCCCGACGAATCCCACGTTGTACTCCCGGCCGCCGATGTACTCCTGGACCAGTACCTCGTCGAATTGCTCCGTCATCGCCGCCACACGCGCGCGCAGCGCCTTGCGGTCGGTCACGACGGAGCCGCGATCGAGCCCGGCGCTCGCATCCTCGGCCGCCGGCTTGACGATCGCCGGCAGCGGAAAGTCGTCCTCGATCTTGCCTTGCGCCACGGTCCACCGGGGGATGGGGAGCCCCGCCTGCTTGAGCAGCGCGTTCGCGATCGGCTTGCGGCGGCATGCGGCGATGGTCCAGAGACTCGCGCCGGTGACGGGGAGCCCCGCGAACTCGAGCGTCCCCACGACGTGCTCCTCCCACTCGCTGTTCCCGTGCACGCCTTCGCACAGATTGAATACGAGGTCCGCCCGGCGCGCCACCTGAAACCAGCGCATGTCGTGGCGCACCGGCACCTTCCGTACCGCGTGGCCCATCGCTCCGAAGATCGTGCCGATCTCGTCCACGGCCTTCATCACACCGCGAATGTCTTCCGGCGTCCAGTCGTCAGCGCCGGGATCGTACAGGATGGCGATCCTCACGCGGGTACCGCCGCTGCCTGGGGAAGGGGCAAGGCCCGCCGTGGCCCCGCCTCGTCCGCGAGACCGGTGATCCGCCGCCACGCGATGCGCACGACCTCCTGGATCAACTCGTCGTAGCCGAAGCCGGCCGCGCGGGCGGCCTTCGGGAAGCACGAGTTCATCGCAGGGTCGGGGATGATGCCGGGGAGCGGATTGAGCTCCAGGATGTTCGGAACACCGAAGCGGTCGACCCGGAGGTCCACCCGGCACCAGTCGCGGCAACCCAGCGCATTGTAGGCATCGAGGGCCGTGCGCTCCAATTCCCGGTACAGGGCGGCCGGCACCGGCGCCGGGCACTGGAAGATCGCGAGCGGCGCGTCCGGCCGGTCCCAGACCCACTTGGCCTCGTAGCCGTAGACGGGGGCCGCGCCCGGGGGGAGGGCGGAGAAGTCGAACCCGACCACCGGCAGACAGTAGGCTTCGGCCCCGTTCCCGAGGATGGCGATGGTGAACTCGGGGCCCGGGAGGTAGGTCTCGATCAGCACCGGCTCGGCGTAGCGCTCCAGCAGGAACCGGACGCGCTGGCGGAGCGCCCGGGGTGTGGCGCAGAGGTTGCTCGTGAAAACGCCTTTGCCCGATCCCTCCGCCACCGGCTTGACGAACACGGGGAACGGAAGCGTCACGCGCTCCAGATCGGCCAGGACCTCCACGCAGATGAACGGCGCGGTCGGCACACCGCGATACGCCAGCGTCTCTTTGGTGCGCCCCTTGTGGAGCGAGAGCGCGAGCGTGAGCGGGTCAGAGCCGGTGTAGGGGACCGACAGATACTCGCAAATGGCCGGGACCAGGGCCTCGCGACTCTGGCCGTGGAGCCCTTCGGCCATGTTGAAGACGAGATCCGGTCGGGCGGTGGCGAGTTGTTGCGGGAAGAACTGGTCGGCTTCGAGACGGAT
>Ga0307469_10000832_pt1 | contig 11365 bp, 8 predicted proteins | sample atmos_gasesAM2C__FD_203084 | JGI IMG/M metagenome (GOLD analysis project Ga0307469, IMG submission 203084) | Hardwood forest soil microbial communities from Morgan-Monroe State Forest, Indiana, United States - atmos_gasesAM2C_515 | ecosystem: Environmental > Terrestrial > Soil > Temperate forest...
GCAGGGGCGAAGCCCGCGCCAGTGGTCATCAAGAAATACGCCAACCGGCGTCTCTATAACACCTCGACCAGCAGCTACGTCACGCTCGATGATTTGAGCCGGATGGTGAAGGAAGGCCGGGAATTCGTGGTGTTCGACGCCAAGAGCGGCGACGAGATCACCCGCGCCGTGCTCACCCAGATCATCGTGGAGGAGGAGCAGAAGGGGCAAAACCTGCTGCCGATCAGCTTCTTGCGCCAGCTGATCAGCCTCTATGGCGACAGCATGCAATGGCTGGTGCCGCGCTACCTGGAGCAAGCCATGGCCGCCTTTGCCCTCAATCAGGAGCAGATGCGCAAGAGCCTCCAGCAGACATTCGGCGGCATTTTCCCGTTCGGCAAACTCGAGGAAATGGGCAAACAGAACCTGGCGCTCTTCGAGCAGACCATGAAGATGTTCTCGCCCTTCACCGCGCCGGGCGCCGGAGCGGCCAAACCCGCCGCCAAGCCCGAGGCCGAGGGGGACATCAAGGAGCTCAACGACCGCATCAATACCCTGCAAAAGCAGGTCGAGGAGCTTACCAAGCATCGGAAGGAATAGCCGGACGCCGGGCGCCCGCAGCGCCCTTCCGGGTTCAGCCGCTCAAGAGGCGGCGATGCTGCGCCGGCGGGGATCCGGCGCGGGTCTTTGCGCGGCGCGCCAGGGTTTCTCGAGCGTGGGCCGGCCGAAATAATAACCCTGCAGGAAACGCACGCCCTCCTGCCGCAGAATCGCGGCGTCGCGCGCCGATTCCACGCATTCCGCCACCGTGATCAGGCCGAAGGCGTCCGCCAACCCGACCAGATGGCGCAGGAAGATCTGGTTGTCGTGGCTCTCGGCGAGATTGCGCACGAACGAGCCGTCGATCTTGACGATGTCGACGTCGAGCGCCTGCATATAGCGGAACGAGGTGAAGCCGGCGCCGAAATCGTCGAGCGCGACCCGGCAACCGAGCTCGCGCAGCGTGCCGACGAAGCGTGCGGACTCCTGAATGTCATGCAGCGCTGCCGTCTCGGTGATCTCGACGATGAGCTGGCGGGCGACCTCGGGCCGGTCGCGCAGGAGCGAGACCAGGAAGCCAAGCCAGGCGTGATCGGTCGCGGTCAAGCCCGAGATGTTGAAGGCGAGCGAGCATTCCGGGTGCTGGCTTGCCTCGCTCACCGCGCGCTCCAACACATACCGGTCGAGCATCCGGATGAAGCCCAATTGCTCGATCACCGGAACGAAGGCAGCCGCCGAGACGATGCCGTCATCCTCCGCGATCATGCGCAGCAGGCATTCGTGATAAGCGACGGCTCCGGACCCGCTGTTGACCACCGGCTGGTAAGCGAACACCAGACGGTCCTCCTTGAGCGCGCGCTGGATGCGCTCGCCGAGCGCAATATCCGTGCGCTGCTGGCGTTGCTGCGCTTCGGCGATCCGATAGGCCATGAAGCAGTCGCGGCCGCCGCGCTTGGCCTGGGCGAGCGCAGTCTCCGCCCGCGTCATGACGTCGAAGCTCGTCTTCCCTTGCTCCGGAAAGCACACGCCGCCGATCGAGACGGTCGCATAGATCGGACCCGCGGACGTCGCGATCTGCGTCTGGCCGATCAGGGCCAAAGTTTTTTCTGCGACGGTCGCCATGCTCTCCGGAGCGGAGTTGGTCAGAATGACGCCGAAGCGGTCGCCGCCGACCCGTCCCATGACGCCGCTGTCGCGGAATTGCCGATCGAGACGCCGACCGACCTCGATGATCACCTCGTCGGCGATCTGATAGCCGAAGGCGTCGTTGATGGTCCCGAGCTTGTCGATGCCGATGGCGAGATAGGCTCCCGGCGGTCCCGAGCCCAGGCTCGAGGACACGGCTTGGCTCAGCGCCTCATGCAAGCGCGTGCGGTTAAAGTGGCCGGTGAGCTCGTCGCGGTTGGCGAGCCGTTCCAGCCGCAGCTGCTCCAGCTTTCGGTCCGTGACCAATCGGAGAACACCCATCACGCGCTGCGGTGCGCCGTCAGCGGCGCGCCCCGCGCGGCCGCGATCCTGGACCCAGACCGTGGCGCCGGTGTCATCGCGCAGGCGATACTCGCATTCGAAGGCGTCGCCCCGCGCCGCCGAAGCCTCCAGGCGGCTTTCCCGGAGCGAGCGATCCTCCGGATGGATCCGCTCCACAAAACCCCTGCCGGTGACGGGCGCGGCGGCCTGGGAGGCGCCCAGCCCTGCCGTGGTGGCGCCGTGCCATTCGAGCGCGTCACTCGCGAGGTCCCAGATGTAGGCGAGATCGCCCGCCGCCTCCAAAGCGAAGTGCAATTGCCTCAGCGTCGATGGGCCGTCCGAGATCATGGAGTCCGCTGGGTCCGTTACAAGAAAGGGACGAAATCGCGAGCAAAGCGAGGCTGCCAGCCCGGTCAAGCTAGCCCCAGACAGCTTTAGGAAGCCTTAAGACTTTGTCGAACAATCCCGGTATTTCAATCTCCTGGACGCCACCAGCAGGCAACGTCAAGGAGGGTCACCCAAGCCACGCTGGGCGCGGCCAGATTCGCGCCTGGTTTACCCTCTGTTGACCTTACCGGATCTCAGGCGGGCGAGTGGGCCTTCAAAAAGCGCAGAACCGCCTGATTGAAGTCGCGCGGCATCACCTGGGTGAAGCAGTGGCCGCCCTGAGGAAAGATCTTTACCTCGGCGCCGGGAATGAGCCGCGCCAGTTCCTCAGCGAAATAGTTCGGCGTGACCACGTCGTCCTGCGCGCCGACAATCAGGGCGGGCGTGGTAATGCGGGAGAGCTCGGCGGTACGGTCGAAGGCCAGGATGGCATCGATGCGACTAATGACGATCTCCGGAGGAGAGAAGGTCGAGAGGTTCTGCGCCTCTAGCTGGCGGAGCTTCTCGTTGTTCTGCGCGATCCAATGCGGCGCGTAGAGGAAGAGCGTGGCAGCCTGCAGATAGGCCGCGGGACCGAGCCGGCTGAGCAACTCCTTGCGGAGCATGAAGAGCCGCCGGAAATAGGCGTCGGCCTTGGTCCAACTCGCGGAGATCACCACGCTCGCCAGTCGCCGGGGATGCTCGATCGCCAGGATCTGGGCGATGGCGCCACCCGTCGAATGGCCGACCACGTGCGCCTTGTCGATCGAGAGAGCGTCCATGAGCGCAACCACATCGGCCGCCAGCCGCTCGACCGTGTACGATATCCGACTGTGGTCGCTCTGGCCGACGCCTCGATGGTCGAAGACCACGGCCTCGAATTCCCGGGAAAAGGCCGGAAGCTGCTCGCGCCAGAATGCCGCCTGACCGGTCAATCCGCTGACGAAGACAACCGGGAACCCGCCACCATGCCGCTCGTAGTAGAGATGGCAGTCGCCGATCGAAATGCGCGGCATGGGCTCGGGCGGTCTCCTATCGATGGGCTCGCACGACTTGGATCCCAAGCTTTGCGGGCCTGGGTCGTTATCACCCGGCCGCGGGGCCTGTCAAACCCCGGCAGCGGGCGCCAGCCATGCCTCCGCCGCATCGAGGCTGCGGCGGTTGAAAATCCTGCCTTCCGGCCTAAATCCCCGTTCAGCCGGACGCACCGGCGAAGAGACCGGCGGATCGGGTGCCGCGCTCTATCTGTGACTTTCCGTGGGGGTGCGTTCAAGCTGGCACTGGCTGGCGTGGAGCGTTCGGGGCGGGCGGCCTCACAGACCGGTGTCGTGTCTCTCCTAGTTAAGGAGCCAATGATTCCGCCATGACTCAAATGACCACCCGTGTCCAAGACATCGACCGCCACGTCGGCGCCCGCATCCGCGAATCGCGGATCATGCTCGGGCTGACCCAGCAGCAGCTCGCCGATCTCATCGGTGTCACCTATCAGCAGGCCCACAAGTACGAGCGCGGCATCAACCGCGTCTCGGCCGGACGCTTGTTCCAGATCGCCCGAGCGCTGGGCGTTCCCGTGGGTACCTTCTTCGAGGGGATCGAAGGGCCGCAGAGCAAAGTTCAAAGCGCCCGGGAGCGCATGTGCCTCGAGCTCGCGAAGAACTTCTCTCAGATCCCGAACGAGCGCTACCAAGAGGCCCTGAGCCAGCTCGCCCGCGCTTTGGCGACGGAGCACTGAGCGGAGCAGATCCGGAATTCCGGCGCCGAGGATTGCCGGAGAGCGCGGGCTGCGCCCTTAGGCCGCGCGCGTGATGCTTGCGACCTGCCAAGCTGCTGCTAGAATCCACGTTCTTGGTGTGTGATTTGCCGAGATCGCCCGTCGTCGTCCGCCGCATCTAAGGGAGGGCGCTGAGGCGGCGCCGATCCAGTCGAGCGATCGAGGACGTAGCGTCGGTGGCTTTTCCCCGTTCGAGCAGCGCCGCAAGAGCGCCCGCGTGCTGAGCGCGCTCACCGTCGGGCTTGGCCTCTACGCTGGGGCGGCCCTGCTGGGGCTCGCGGGACGGCGGGCGCCCTCCCCGGTCTATCTCACGGCCGCAGCGGCGGGCGGAGTGATCGCCCTTGCGGCGCTTTGGCGATTGGCGGCGGCAGCGGAGCCGGTCGCTGCCGTGCTGCCCCTGGGCCTGCCCTGGCTCGGCGCGCACTTCCGGATCGACGCGCTTTCCGCGTTCTTCCTGCTGATCGTCAACGGCGCCGCCGTCCTGATCAGCCTCTACGCGCTCGAATACGGCAGGCACGACGACGAGCCCGGCCGCGTCTTGCCGTTCTATCCGGCCTTTCTCGCCGCCATGAACCTGGTCCTGGTGGCGGACGACGCCTTCATCTTCCTGGTGAGCTGGGAGCTCATGTCGGTAGCCTCGTGGCTCCTGGTGCTCTCGACGCCCCGGCAGCCGGAGACGCGGCCCGCCGCATTTCTCTATCTCGTGATGGCGAGCTTCGGGACCGGCGCGTTGCTCCTGGGCTTCGGCCTGCTCTCGGGCGGCGTCGGCTCCTATGCCTTCGATGCGCTCCGCGGCGCGGCACTCGACCCCACCAAGGCCTCGATCCTGTTCGGTCTCGCAGTGATCGGCACGGGGTCCAAGGCCGGGCTGGTGCCGCTCCACGTCTGGCTGCCGCCCGCGCACTCGGCGGCGCCCAGCCACGTCTCGGCCCTGATGAGCGGGATCATGACCAAGGTGGCGCTCTACGGGCTCGTGCGCATCCTGTTCGACCTGATGGGAACACCGCCCTGGTGGTGGGGCGTGGTGGTGCTGATGATCGGGGGCGCCACCGCCTTGATGGGCGTGCTGTACGCGGTCATGCAGCACGACCTCAAACGGCTGCTCGCTTATCACACGGTGGAGAACATCGGCATCATCGTGATCGGCTTGGGGCTGGCGCTCGCCTTTCGCGCCAATCGTCTCGATGCCTTGGCGGGCCTCGCGCTGGTCGCCGCCCTGCTCCACGTGTTCAACCATGCCATGTTCAAGAGCCTGCTCTTCCTGGGCTCGGGCGCGGTGCTGGTGGCGACGGGCGAGCGCGACATGGAGCATCTGGGCGGGCTCATCCACCGGATGCCGCGCACCGCCTTCGTATTCCTGATCGGGTCGGTCGCGATCTCGGCGCTGCCGCCCTTCAACGGCTTCGTCTCGGAGTGGCTGACCTTCCAGGCGATCCTCGCGGGATCGGTGCTGCCGCAATGGCTGCTGAAATTCGCGGTGCCCGTCGTGGGCGCCATGCTGGCCCTCTCCGCGGCGCTCGCCGCGGTTTGCTTCGTCAAGGCCTTCGGCGTGGTCTTCCTGGGCCGGCCGCGCACGCCCGCTGCCGCCGAGGCCCGGGAGGTCAGCCTGCTCATGGTGGCGCCGATGGCCGGCTTTGCGGCGATCTGCACGCTCGTAGGGATCGTGCCGATCCTGCTGGTCGACCTGCTGCGGCCGGTGACCGCCATGCTGCTTCCCGGGAGCGGTACGGCGCTGCCGGAATCCAACCTGCTGTGGTTGATACCGTTCGGCCTCGAGCGCAGCTCCTATAGCGGGCTCACCATTCTGCTGGCGATCACGCTCCTCGCGGGCGTGCTGGTCGTCGCGATCCACCGCTTCGCCTCCGACCGAGCGCGCCGATCACCGCCCTGGGACTGCGGCTTCCCCGATCCGAGCACCGAGACGCAATACACCGCCGGAAGCTTCGCGCAGCCGATCCGCCGGATCTTCGGCAGCACGGCCTTCGCGGCGCGCGAGCGGGTCGACATGCCCGAGCCCGGCGACGCCCGCGCGGCCGAGTTCGAGGTGACGCTGCGCGACCCCGCCTGGGAGGGCATCTATGCGCCCGTCGCGGGCCTGGTGTCATGGCTCGCCGACCGGCTCAACGTCCTGCAGTTCCAGACCATCCGGCGCTATCTGTCGCTGATGTTCGCGGCCCTGGTGCTGCTCCTGCTGATCGTGGCGGTGAGCCAGTGATCGCGGTCGCGCTGGAAGCGCTGCAGCTCCTGCTGGTGCTGGCGTTGGCGCCGCTGCTCACGGGCATCGTGCGCCAAGTGAAGGCGCGTCTCACCGCCAAGCGCGGACCCGCGCCCTGGCAGCCCTATCGCGACCTGCTGCGGCTCCTGCGCAAGGAGGTCGTGCTGGCGCCGAACGCGTCCTGGCTGTTTCGGGTCAGCCCCTACCTGATCTTCACGACGGTGTGGCTCGCCGCCGCGATCGTGCCGACCTTCACGACGGGTCTGATGGTGAGCCGGACGGCGGACCTGATCGCGCTGGTGGCGCTGCTCGGCACCGCGCGCTTCGCGCTGGCACTCGCGGGCATGGACGTCGGCACCAGCTTCGGCGGCATCGGCTCGAGCCGGGAAATGATGATCGCCTCGCTCGCCGAGCCCGCCATGCTGATGGTCACCTTCACGGTGGCGCTGCTCGTGCGCTCGACCTCCTTGCCACAGATCGCCGAATTCATGGTGACCCATGCCGTCGGCATCCGAGTCTCGCTCTTCCTGGGGCTCATCTCGCTGGTCATGGTGGCGATCGCGGAGAACGCCCGCATTCCCGTCGACAATCCCGCCACTCACCTCGAGCTCACCATGGTGCACGAGGCGATGATCCTCGAGTACTCCGGCCGTCACCTTGCGCTGCTCGAGGCGGCCTCCATGGTGAAGCTCCTGCTCTATCTCTCGCTGATCGCCGCGGTGTTCCTGCCCTGGGGCATGGACATCGGCGGGTTCGGGCCGCGCGCCGTCGCGGTGGGCCTCGCGAGCTACGCGGTGAAGCTCGGTGTCGGCGCGGTGCTCCTCGGCGTCTTCGAGACGAGCATCGCCAAGATGCGCGTGTTCCGCCTGGCGGAGTTTCTGGGCGGCGCGTTCCTGCTCGGTATCCTGGCCGCGATCTTCCTCTACGTGTCGCAGGGGCTTTGATGCCGGCGCTCGCGAATCTCTCCTACGACACGGCGCACGTCCTCGATACCGGCGTGCTGGTGCTGAGCTTCGCGCTGCTTTATCAGCGCCGCCTGTTCGGCGTGATCAAGATCTATGCTCTGCAGGCCTTGGTGCTGGCCGCTGCGGCGGCCTGGCAGGCCCATGCGCAGGACGCGCCGCACCTCTACATCACCGCGGGAATCTCGCTCATCTTCAAGGCGATCGTGATCCCGATCGCGCTGCATCGGATCATCGTCTATCTCAACATTCACCGCACGCTCGAGACCGCGCTCGGCATCGGTCCCACCATGGTAGTGGGCGTGGCGCTGGTGGCGCTCTCTATCCTGCTGGTCCTGCCGGTGACCGCGGCCTCGGGCGCGCTCACTCGCGAGAGCCTTGCCGCCGCGCTCTCGATCGTGCTGCTGGGCCTCCTGATGATGATCACCCGTCGGAACGCCGTGAGCCAGGTGGTGGGGTTCATGTCGCTCGAGAACGGGCTCATCCTCGCGGCGGTCGGCGTCAACGGCATGCCGCTGGTGGTCGAGCTCAGCATCGCCTTCTCGGTCATGGTCGCATTCATCATCTTCGGGATTTTCTTTTTCCACATCCGCGAGCGCTTCGACACGCTCGACGTGCACGACATCGAGCGGTTCCGCGGAGAGCGGCAGTGAACCCCGTCTACTTCATCCTGGCCATTCCCGCGGCTTCGGCGATCCTTCTGGCGATCGTGCCAAGCTACAAGCTGGCGGCCAAGGTCAATGTTGCCGCTACTTTCCTCACGCTCGGCGCGAGCCTGGTGCCGTTCTGGCACCGGCCGTCAACCACGCCCTTTCTGCTGATCGACGACTTCAACATCTATCTCGTGGCGCTCACGGCCTTCGTCGGATTCACCACGAGCCTGTTCAGCGCGCGCTACGTGATCCATGAGGTGGAGATCGGGCGGCTGGCGCCGCGCTATCTCCGCTTCTATCACGCAATGTACCAGGGCTTCCTCTTCACCATGCTGCTGGCGCTCACCTCCAACAATCTGGGCGTGCTCTGGGTCTCGATCGAGGGCGCCACGCTCACGACCGTGCTGATGGTCGGGCTCTATCGCACGCATGAGGCGCTGGAGGCGGCCTGGAAGTATTTCATCCTGTGCGGTGTCGGCATCGCGCTGGCGCTCTTCGGCACCACGCTCATGTACCTGGCGGCACAGCCGGTAATGGGCGCGGGTCTTTCGGCCATGACCTGGTCGGAGATGATGCCGCGCGTGTCGGAGTTCAGCCCGGCGATCCTCAACCTCGCCTTCGTGTTCCTGCTGGTGGGCTATGGCACCAAGGTCGGGCTGGCGCCGCTCCATGCCTGGTTGCCGGACGCCCACGCGGAAGGCCCGACACCGATCTCGGCCGTGCTCTCGGGGCTGCTGCTCAACGTCGCGCTCTATTGCGTGCTGCGCTTCAAGATGCTGCTCGCGGGAAATCCGCTGGCGGTGGCGCCGGGCCCACTCATGATCACGATGGGGCTGAGCTCGCTCCTGCTCGCGAGCTTCATGCTCTACCGCCGGCGCGACATCAAGCGACTCTTCGCCTATTCCTCCATCGAGCACATGGGCATCATCACCTTCGCCTTCGGCATGGGCGGTGCGCTCGCCAATTTCGCGGGCCTCCTGCACATGACCATGCACAGCCTGACGAAGTCCGCGATCTTCTTCGCGATCGGCCACGTCTCGCAGGTGAAGGGCACGCAGAAGATCGCCGACATCCGCGGCCTCACCTCGAGCCAGCCTGTGCTCGGCTGGGCGCTGGTGACCGGGGTGGTGGCGATCGCGGGACTGCCGCCCTTCGGCGTCTTCCTGAGCGAGTTCCTGGTGGTCACGAATACGTTCGGCCGGCAGCCGCTGCTCGCGGTGCTGGTGCTCGGGGGTCTGCTGGTCGGGTTCGGCGCTTTGATCTTGCGCCTGCAGGCGCTCGCCTTCGGGCCCAGCGAAGGCGGCGAGGAGGCGAGCACGGTGGCGTTGTTGCCGCTGTTCGTGCACCTCGCGATGGTGCTGGCGGCCGGGATCTACCTGCCGGGCCCGCTGGTGGCCTGGTTCCAGACCGTGGCTAAGCTTCTGGGATGAGCGGGCGATGACGGACAGCCTACTCTCCTTCTTCGCGACCGCCGAGCGGACGGCGCAGCAGCCCTGGCCGCGCTATCGGCTCGACCGCGGCCAATGGCAGGCGCTGGTCGACCGGCTCGCGGGCGCCGACTGGACGCTGCTGGGGCTTTGGGCCGAGAGCGCCGAGGCGCATGTGGCGCTGATGGACGAGGTGGCGCGCGAGATCGCGGTCGCCTCCCTCGCCTGCCCCGATCGCCGCTTCCCCTCGTTCTCCCCGGCGCGGCCGAGCGCGCAGCGGTTGGAACGCGCCGCGCACGACCTCTTCGGGTTGGTGGCGGAGGGACTGGCGGACACCCGGCCGTGGCTCGATCACGGCCAATGGCGGCGCGGGCCCCTCGGGGAAACGCCCGCGGTGGCGCGCCCGGCAAGCGCCTACGATTTCCTGCCGGCGATCGGCGAGAGCCTGCACCAGATCCCGGTCGGACCGGTGCACGCCGGCATCATCGAGCCCGGCCATTTCCGCTTCCACGCCAGCGGCGAGACCGTCGTGCGCCTGGAGGAGCGGCTGGGTTACGTGCACAAGGGCACGGAGGCGCTGATGGCGGGGAAGCCGCCCGCCGAGGCCGCGCGGCTCGCAGCACGCCGCTCGGGCGATGCTACGGTGGCACACTCGCTCGCCTTCGCGCGCGCCGTCGAAGCGGCGCTCGAGATCGAGGCGCCCCCGCGCGCGGCCTGGCTGCGCGCGCTTATGGCCGAGCTCGAGCGCATCGCCAACCACATCGGCGACATCGGCGCTATCTGCAACGATGCTTCGTTCATTTTCATGCAGGCGCAATGCACGGCGCTGCGCGAGCGCGTGCTGCGCGCGGCGGCGCAATGCTTCGGCCATCGTCTGATGATGGACCGGGCAATGCCCGGCGGCGTCGCTTGCGATCTCGACGGGGCCGGGGCGAGCCGGTTGCGGGAGCTTGTGGCGCAGCTGGCCCGGCGTTGGCCCGAGCTGCACGATATCTACGACAACAGGCCGTCGCTGCTCGACCGCACCGTCACCACCGGCACCGTGCGGCCGGAGCTCGTGCGCCGTTTCGGGGCCGGCGGACATGTCGGCCGCGCCTCGGGCCGTGGTGTCGACGCGCGGCGTCTGCCGGGCTATCCGCCCTATGACGGCCTCGACTTCGAGGTGCCGGTGCTGACGGAGGGCGACGTGCACAGCCGCGTGCTGGTCCGGTTCCGCGAGGTGACGGCGAGCCTCGGCCTGATAACGCAGCTCCTCGATCGGTTGCCCGCGGGACCGATCGCAGTGCCGGTTCCCGCGCGAGCCGGCGAAGGCATGGCGCTGGTCGAGAGCTTCCGCGGCGATGTGCTCGCCTGGGTGCGGCTCGACGAAGCCGGCCGGATCGCTCGCGCGCATGCGCGCGATCCCTCCTGGTTCCAGTGGCCGCTGCTGGAGGCCGCCATCGAGGGCAACATCGTCGCGGACTTCCCGCTCTGCAACAAGTCGTTCAACTGCTCCTATTCGGGCCACGATCTCTAGGACCGATCCCATGTGGAAGACCCTCGGACGCACATTGATCTCCAAACCCCTGCCGGTCGACGCGCCGGCACCCGATGAGGCGCATCTGGCGGAGCTGGCGCAGCGCCTCGACAGCGCTGCGCGTTTGCGCCTGGGCCGCAGCCTCTCGATCCGCGAGGTCGATGCCGGCTCCTGCAACGGCTGCGAGCTGGAGATCCACGCGCTCAACAACCCCTTCTACGATCTCGAGCGCTTCGGCCTCAAATTCGTGGCCTCGCCGCGCCATGCGGACGTGCTGATGGTGACGGGGCCGGTGACTGAGAACATGCGCGAGGCGCTGGAGCGCACCTACGCGGCCACTCCCGATCCCAAATGGGTCGTGGCGGTCGGCGACTGCGCGGTCGATGGCGGCCTCTTCGCCGGCAGCTATGCCGTGGCGGGCGGCGTCGACGCGGTGATCCCGGTCGACCTCCACATCCGGGGCTGCCCA
>Ga0307469_10000833_pt1 | contig 11360 bp, 9 predicted proteins | sample atmos_gasesAM2C__FD_203084 | JGI IMG/M metagenome (GOLD analysis project Ga0307469, IMG submission 203084) | Hardwood forest soil microbial communities from Morgan-Monroe State Forest, Indiana, United States - atmos_gasesAM2C_515 | ecosystem: Environmental > Terrestrial > Soil > Temperate forest...
ATCCGAAACAGAGTAATTAGTGTGGCAGCACTCGCGCTGGCTTGCTTGGTCGCTGTCGGCAGCACACGCGCCCAATCGGCGCCTGCTGCACCGCCCCCCCCTGGCGGCGGAGACGTTTTCTACATTTCCGGTGATATCGGCCCGGGCCCAATGGGGCCGCCCGAGATCATCGACTTCGTGGGAGTCGAAGCCGAGCCGGGTGGCAAGACGGTTGCCGGCGCGCCGTTCACGGCCAGTTTCTCCACGCAGACTTCGCAGACTCTCGGCGATGGCAATCACATCCAGCGCTCTACCACCGGCACGCTTGCGCGTGATTCACAAGGACGCACCCGCCGCGATATGACGCTCTCTGCCATTGGCCCCTTGGCCACATCGGGAAAACCCAAGCAAGTTTCTATGATCAACGATCCGGTTGCCGGCACTCACTACATCCTCGACCCGGTTAAAAAAATCGCGCACCAGCTCAGCCCGCATGGTGGCAAGGGCAAAGGCCACAAGCACGGCGGCCCGGGTGGGCCTGCCTGGCTATCTAGGTCGGATGACGGTGCAAACGTGACCACCACATCTCTCGGCACCCAAACCATCAGCGGAGTCGCGGCCGAAGGCACGCGCACTACGCGCACCATTCCCGCTGGCGCCATGGGGAATGAAAAACCCATCGTCATCACCGTCGAACGCTGGTATTCCGCGGATTTGCAAACTGTAGTGAAGACTACGCGCTCCGACCCATTCATGGGCGACAAGGTCACGCAATTGACAGATATCAAGCGCGCGGAGCCCGACGCGTCACTTTTCCAGATTCCTGCGGATTACACAGTTAAGAAGGGCGGCGGAAAAGGCATGCACCGAATGCCTCCACCGCCTGCCAACTAAAGTGCTACGGCAAGCGCACCTCGGTCGGCGCTCACTAGTCCGCGCCGATCAGCTCGAGTTTCGCACCCCGCTGTAAAAGCTGTGCTTGCGGGCGGGCCCCACCACGCCCCGCCCGCAAGTCCCTCCTCTTCCATTTGTAGTGATTTCCTTCAGGTGTGCGCTTGGTTTCGCCGAGGCTCGTGCTAGTCCGCGCCGCAATCCGCGGCAGCGCGGTCAACCGCAGCCCGATCCAGCAGCTCAACAACGTGGAGGACTTCCTGCCCCGTGCGATGCATCGCAGCCCCCGCGCGCAACTGCAAAATGCACCCAGGATTCCCAGTCACAATCGCCTGCGCCTTCGTTTGCCCCGCGTACTCCATTTTCAGCGCCAGCAAGTCGAGCGACGCCTTCGTTTCCGTCACGTTGTACACTCCCGCCGACCCACAGCATTGCTCCGACAACTGCATTTCCACCAGCTCGACGCCGGGAACCGCGCGAATCAATTTTCGCGGCGCCTCGCGCACCTTCTGGCCGTGGCAAAGGTGGCAGGAATCCTGATAAGTCACCCGCAACGGAACTGCATGCAGCGGTGCCACGAGGCCCAGTTCCGCTAGAAACTCCGACACGTCGCGCACCTTGGCCGTGAATTGTTCCGCCTGCGCGTGCGCCGCATCTTCACCCGCAAAAAGATGTGTGTACTCCTTCAGGGTCGAGCCGCAACCTGCCGCGTTGGTGATAATCGCGTCGAACTCTTCCACCGGGAATGCCTCCCCATTCTTCCGCGCCAGGCTTCGCGCCACATCTCGCACTCCAGCATGGGCCGCCAGCGCCCCGCAGCACACCTGCGCCACGGGTACCACCACCTCGCAGCCATTCGCCTGCAACACGCGAATCGTCGCGCGATTCAACTCGCTGAACGTCACCTGCGCCACGCAACCCGCAAATAGCGCCACCCGCGCGCGCCGCGGGCCCCGTGCCGGAAAAGCCTTGCCCAGCTCGCTGAAGAAAAAATCCGAATCTATCTTCGGCATCAATTGTTCGCGCTCGTGCAGTCCCAGCAGCCTCAGAATTCCCGTTCCACGCGCAATCGCCGCGATTCCTGAGCGTTGGTAAAACTTCAGCAACCGCGCCGCCAGCGCGATTCGCCGTGGGTACGGCAGCAGCCGGCGGTACACCACATCGCGTGCAATCCGAGACGCTAGCGGCCGCTTGTACTTCTGCTCGATTTGCGCCCGCGCCAGCTCCAGCAATTTCCCGTACTCCACGCCCGACGGGCACGCTGTCTCGCAAGCCCTGCAATTCAGACAGCGGTCAATGTGCGTGACGAAAGTTTCCCCCAGCTCCAGCCGGCCCTGGTCCACCAGCGACATCTGCTTGATCCGCCCGCGCGGCGAATCCGCCTCGCGCCCCCATAGCCGGTAGGTCGGACAATGATTCGAGCACAGCCCGCAGTGAACGCACCGCGAGTAGTCCTCATATTCCGGTTTGTCGGTCGCAGAAAATCCGCTGAGCGTCAGCGCAAATTCGCGGTGGGCTTCTTCGTGTGTTTGAGGAGGCGTGGCCATATTCTCAGACCCCCCCCACAAATCTTCCCGGAGTCATGATCCCGTGCGGGTCGAACACTTGTTTCACTTTTTGCATTTCCGCGAAATCAGCACGCACAAAGCCCCAGATTTTTAACGCGCTCTTCCAGTCAGCCGGAGCCCAGGGGATCGTTGCGTGGCCATCGAGTTTTGTCACGGCCGCGAGAATGTCGTTCGTTGTATTCGCGACGCGAGTGCGCGACTGTTCGTCGCGCGCTCGCGGCAGCAGTGCCAGATAAATCACGCCAACCCCGCGCGCCAATGCAGCCCATTCGAGCGAATTGCTTTCCGCAGCGCGCTGCGCCTCCGCCAGTACTTCCTTCATGCGCGCCGGCAGCACGCTGATTTTCATGATGGTAGTCGCAGGCGAGGCCGAAAGCGCAATCGGAACAAATTCGCGCTTGCGTGAAAACGCAGGCGGCCGCGTGTTGCCATTTAGCACCGCGACGTTCACCGCGCCCAGTTCCTCCGCCATCCGCCGATAATCCGCCTCATAACGCGCCAGCACCTTTTCATTTCCAGCGTAGCCTGAAGTGAACGCCCAGTGCTTCTCCGACAGCAAATTCGGCGGCATGGCACCTGATCCGATGCGCGCCGCCGCTTCGCTGGCAAAAAGGCCAGCGACTCTCGGGCTCAGAATCTCTATGGTCAGGGGCGTCAGCGCCGATCGAGCCGCGCGTTCTCGCATCCTGAGCGCGCCCTCCGCATTTTCAAATGTGGCCACGAAGCCCCGGCTCCACAGCGCCGATGGAAAAGTCTTGAAGTTGACGCTCACGATCACGCCCAGCGTTCCGAGCGACCCGATCATCAGCTTGTGCAGATCGTACCCGCTCACGTTTTTCACAACCCGCCCGCCACTCTTCGCCAGCACGCCTTCGCCGGTCACATATTCCATCCCCAGCACGTAGTCGCGCGCCGTCCCGTAATATTGTCGCAGCGGCGAATCCACTCCGGCTGCAATCGTGCCGCCCACCGTCGTTTTGCTGAAATACGGGACGAGCAGCGGCAGGAATTGCCGGTGATCTCCCAGCACGCCCAGCAGTTTGCTCAGCGAATGTCCTGCCTCAACGGAAAGCGTCAGATCAGCGGGATCATAAGCGATCACGCGATCGAGCCGCGTCATGTCCAGCGCCACGTCGTATCGCCGGGGTGGCAGGCCCATGCCAAGCTTCGTGCGCGCCCCTGTCGGAATCACGGCCATATTTTCGGCCGCGGCGAATTTTGCAATTTCGGCGATCTCTTCCCGCGAGCCGGGACGCACCGCCGCTCCCGGCTTCATCCCATCAACTTCATAAAAAGCGAGCTGCGCGGGATCGTTGATTACGTGCGCAGCTCCGACGATGTCAGGTAGCCGCGAGCTGATGGTTTTGCTGGCTAGGCTCATGCAGGCGCCGCCCCTGCTGCCGGAAGCGGCCGCGAGTAAATTTCGCCGCAGCCTTTCTTGAGGGGGAGAATTTTCTCGGGATTCAGCAAGCCCTTGGGATTGAATGCATCGTGGATGCGGCGCATGATCTCGAGATCTGCTTCGTTGAAAATCAGCGGCATCAACCGGTCTTTTTCCATGCCCACGCCATGCTCGCCAGTGATCGCCCCGCCCATCTCCACGCAGAATTCAATGATCTCGTCTGCAGCCGCCACGGCTCCCCGCAGTTGTTTTTCATCGCGCGCGTCAAACAGGATCAATGGATGCAGATTTCCGTCGCCTGCGTGAAAAATGTTTCCGATCTGGAAGCCGTACTTTTCGCTGATCTCTGTAATCCGACGCAGCGTCTGCGGTAGCTTAGTCCGCGGAATCACGCCGTCCTGAACGTAGTAAGTGGTCGAGAATCGCCCCACAGCGCCGAAAGCGTTTTTGCGCCCCTTCCAGAGGAGCTCGCGCTCGCGCGCGTCACGCGCCACTCGCACTTCGCGCGCATGGTGCTCGCGGCATACCTCGGCCACTTCCTCCGCCTGCGATTCCGCCGCCTCGCGGGTCCCGTCAATATCAATCAGCAGCACCGCCGCGCTATCAAGCGGAAATCCCGCGTGCACGTATGCCTCGACCGCCCGCAACGTCCAACCATCCAGCATCTCGCAAGCAGCCGGTGTGATTCCGCCCGAGGTGATCGCCGCCACGGTTTCCGTCGTATCGTCGAGCGTGTCGAAAATCGCCAGCAGCGTCTTGGTGGTTTCCGGCAGCCGCATCAGCCGCACGGTAATCTCCGTCACCAGCGCGAGCGTCCCTTCGGACCCGACAAACAGCCCGGGCAAATCGTACCCGGGTGAATCTACGGCCTGACTCCCGAGCCGGATTAACTCACCAGTCGGCAGCACCACTTCGAGCGACAGCACGTGATTCGTCGTCACGCCATAGACCAGCGTGTGTGGCCCGCCGGAATTCTCGGAAACGTTGCCCCCGATCGTGCACGCCTTCTGGCTTGATGGATCTGGCGCGTAGTAAAGTCCCAGCGGAGCCACCGCCGCGCTCAATTCCGCGTTCACCACTCCCGGCTGGACCACCGCGCGCTGGTTCTGTGCGTCCACTTCCAAAATGCGATTCATGCGCGAAAATCCGACCACAATCCCGCCGTGCCGCGCCAGCGCTCCGCCGGAAAGTCCCGTCCCCGCTCCCCGGCCAACGACCGGCGTCTTGTACTTGTTTGCGAGCTCGACGATCCCCACCACGTGTGCCTTCGTCTGCGGAAATACCACGCAGCTTGGCCGCGCCGTCTCCACCGACCCGTCGTATTCATAGAGCAGCAGCTCCTCGGGCCGGTGCAGAACCATTTCCGCCCCGAGCAGCTCTTTCAAATCGTTGAGGAGTCGCGTTTCCATGCGTGCGGCGCGATGTGTCCTGCAGTTTGCGCCTTCCCGGCAACTATAGTCGCGTGCAACGCCGCGCGTCAACGCCTCGGAAATATCGCCGGAACCGTGGGGTCAGCGCCTGGCTGAAGCTGTCTGCGTTGACACGCCCCCGGGTGTATGCTACTCACGCTCCGCCAATATTTTTCTGCCACGTGCGAGGTGCGCGGTGAGCAAACCGAAGGTTCTTTCCACGCGGCCACTGTTTCCGGAAGCGCGCAAAATTCTCGATGCGAATTGCGACATCGAATACTGGATTGCACCTGAACGCCCGCGCGCGGAACTCCTTCGTCGCGTCGCCGCCAAAGAGGGCTTGATCTGCCTGCTCACGGAAAAAGTGAATCAGGAACTCCTCGACGCCGCGCCCAATCTGCGCGTGGCCGCGACGGTCTCCGTCGGTTACGACAATATTGACGTCGAAGCTTGCACGCGCCGCAAGGTTGTCGCCACCAACACGCCGGGCGTCCTCGACGACACCACCGCCGATTTTGCCTGGACTCTCATTATGGCCATCGGCCGCCGCTTGGTCGAAGGCGATGCGTGGATGCGCTCGGGCACATGGCCCGGCTGGGACCTTGACCAGCTTCTCGGCGGCGACATCTGGGGCAAGACGCTCGGCGTCCTCGGGTTCGGCCGCATCGGTCGAGGCGTTGCGCGCCGTGCCCAGGGTTACAACATGCGCATTCTCTACTCCGACGCCGTGCGCGCTCCCGCCGAAGTCGAAAAAGAGCTGCACGCGGAATACGTGGATCGCGACGCGCTCTTTCGACAGGCGGACTTCGTCACCGTCCACGTTCCGCTGATGCCCGAGACCCGCCACCTGATCTCGAAAGAGAATCTCTGGAAGATGAAGCCCACCGCGTACCTCGTCAACACCTCGCGCGGCCCGGTGGTGGATGAAGCCGCGCTCGCCGAAGCTCTCGAGAACAAGAAAATCGCCGGGGCAGCCCTCGATGTTTTCGAAAATGAACCCAAGGCCAACCCGGCGCTGCTCTCCCGCAAAGACGTCATCCTCACCCCCCACATCGCCAGTGCATCCATCGACACGCGCACAAAAATGGCCGTCATGGCTGCCAACAACGTGGTTGCGTTTTTCGAAGGCCGCCGCCCGCCGAATGCCATCAATGCGGACGCGCTCGGTTTGAAATAAGAACATGAAGCAGATAGCCCAGCGCATGTTCCGCGAAACGCTAGCCGCGATTGATATCCCCGCAATGCTCGCCCGCAAGTTCGATCTCCACGCCTCCATCGCTCACGTCAGTGGCGCCGAGATAGACCTCCGGGAATTCAGTGAATTGGTCGCCATCGCCTACGGAAAAGCAGCGTTTGCGATGGCCGATGGATTAACCACTGTTCTCGCGCCGGATTTTTCAGCGGAAGGAATTCTCGTCGTTCCCACCACGCCGCCACGAGAGGTGCCTGGATGGACCACCTTCATCGGCGGCCATCCCGTGCCCACCGCACAGAGCTTCGCCGCAGGCCGCGCGATTCTGGATCGTCTCGCGCGCTCCCACGAACGCACGCTGATTTTCTTTTTGATTTCGGGCGGCGGTTCGGCCATGGTCGAGCAGCCGCTCGATCCTTCCATCACGCTCGATGATTTCCAGAAGCTGCACCACGCGCTGGTCACCTGCGGCGCCCCGATCGAGGAAATCAACGCCGTGCGCAAGCATCTTTCTGCCACCAAGGGCGGACGTTTGGCCGCTGCTGCCCCGCGCTCGTTGAAATTAACTCTGGGTGTGAGCGATGTACCACCGGGCAAAGAATCAGCGCTCGCTTCCGGACCGACGCTGCCCGACCCAACCACGGTTCAAGATGCAGAGCGCATCGCGCAGAAATGCGGTCTCCTCGCGAAGCTGCCGCCTTCTCTCAGGAAATTATTCGAGCAACATGAGTTGCGCGAAACCCCAAAGTATAACGACCCGGCCTTCACGCGCGCTCACTTCGCTCTGCTGCTCGGCGAACACGATTTAACGCACTCGGCCCATCGCGCCTGCGAAGCCGAGGGGCACATCTGCCTCTGCGACATCGAAGCAGACAACTGGCCAATCGAAAAAGCCGCTGATCATCTGCTGGCAATTCTCGAATCGCAGAAGAAAAGTTTTCCCGGCCGGCCCGTGGCGGTGATCGCCGACGGGGAAGTGAGCAGCCCGGTGACCGGCGATGGAATCGGCGGGCGCAATTCCGCGTTCGTACTCGCGTGCGTGCCGAAGATTGCAGGGAAGAAAATTGCTGTGCTCAGTGCGGGCACCGACGGCATTGATGGCAATAGCCCCGCGGCCGGCGCCGTTGCGGACGGCGAAACATTGTCACGAGCACAGGCCGCCGAACTCGAAGTCGCCGACTTTCTACGCCGCAGCGATGCCTACAATTTCTTTCACCGCCTAGGCGACGCCATTATCATCGGCCCCACCGGAAACAATCTGCGCGACCTCCGCATCCTGCTCGCGCGCCACTAGAGTAGCCCTTTCACCCAGCCGCCATCCACCGCGATCGTCGTCCCATTAATCGAACTCGCCCGCTCGGACGCAAGAAACGCAACTAGCGCCGCGAATTCCTCCGGTCTTGCCAGCCGCCCAATCGGAATCTGCGAACTCCAATCCTTGAAAATATCCTCCCGCATCACTCCCGCCACGCGCGCCTGCTTCTCGGCAAGCTCATCCAGCCGGTCCGTCAGCGTGTAGCCGGGGCACACGTTGTTCACCGTGATCCCATCGGCGCCAAACTCATTCGCGAGCGTTTTCGCCAACCCCGCAACGCCCGCACGAATCGAGTTCGAAAGCAGCAGCCCGTCAATCGGCTGCTTCACCGACACGGAAGTAATCGTAATCAGCCGGCCCCAGCGATTTCGCCGCATGCGTGGCATCACCTCGCGCGCAAAATAAACGCTGCTCATCAGCGTCAGCTCGACCGCGGTACGCCACTCCTCAATCGTGATGTCCAGGAATTTCTTCGCGGGCGGCCCGCCTGCGTTGGTCACGCAAATATCCACGCTGCCAAATTTCTTCTCGACGGCTTCGACGAAACGGCGAACCTCCTCGGCATCCGTCACATCAAGCGCTCGGTGAAAAACCTCGCACCCATTCGCTTTCCCAATTTCCGCCGCCGCGCGCTCGAGATCTGCCGCCGTCCGCGCGCAGATCGCCACGTGGCAACCCTCGCGCGCAAACTCCTCCGCAACCGCGCGGCCCAGTCCCTGGCTCGCGGCCGCGACGATCGCAACCCGCCCATTCAGTCCCAGGTCCACGTGCTCACGCCTTCGTCAAGCCGCGCCGCAAATAAGCGTCGTCGCCGCGAATCCATTCCTCACGCCGCGGCGCAAAGAAGTCGATATCCACAGTGTCTTCCAGCGCTTCGGCTGCATGCGGCACATGCGCGGGAATCAGCAGCATTTCGCCCGCATGCACAGTCGTTTCGCCGTCATCGAAAACGAATTTCAAAGCGCCGGAAAGTATCATGGTGTATTGCTCGCTGCGATGATGATGCCGCGGCACCACCGCGCCGCGCGCGAGCAAAATGCGCGCCAGCGTGGCTTCCTCTCCGCTCACCATCTGCCGCGAGATCACCTCACTCAGTTGTTCGTTCTTTACCTTGGCCCACGGCTTTGCTTCCACCATCTCGCACCCCTCAAGCTGGAATTTCTTGCGGAAGAATCCTCTATCGAAAAGCCATAATCGTCAATGCCTCAGCTTCTCGCCCCCGGGTCAGTAAAAAACCTCGCCCGACGATGAAGATGAAAAATACTTACGCTCGCGAGCCGCTTCGATTAAGATGCGCGAGTGACCCCTCTCGGCTGGCTCGCGGCGCTGGTTCTATTTCTGCAGTTGCCGATTCCGCTGTTCTGGTTCGTATTGCACCCGCAAGTGAATTTCTGGCGGCGGCATCAGACGGCGGGATATATCACTGGCGTCTTGCTGTCCTGGGGTCCCGTGACTGCATTCATGATCCTTTTTCATCAGGATCTCTTCCGCCTCGATTGGCCACCAGCGTGGAGCATCGCAACGGGCCTCGCGCTGCTGGTTCTCGAAGCCTGGATTTTTTGGCGCGTGAAGCGCGACCTGGGCGCCGCGAAACTGGTAGGCAAGACGGAATTGTCCGGTGGTGGCGAGATGGTCCGCGAAGGAATTTATGCGCGCATCCGCCATCCGCGCTATGTTGGCTCGCTCATTGCCATCCTCGGCGCCTGTTTCCTCGCCGGGACACGCTTGATGTGGACCGTTGCCGCCGTGTGGTGTCTATTAACTCTTGTGGCCATCGCCATGGAAGAACGCGAGCTGCGCGCGCGCTTCGGGTCGGCGTACGAAGAATATTGCCGCCGCGTGCCTCGCTTCTTACCGTTGCGGGTGAAGCCCCACGCGAGCTGAAGCTGCAATCAGGATTCGGAATCGACAATTTCTGTTCGGAGGTGATTATGCAGCGGCTACTGGGTCTCCTCATCCTCGTCACAAGCGTCGCCACCACTGCCGGCGCGCAAATTGGAAAGAGCGTTTCCGTCGCCGCGGGCACGGACGAAGATAAGGCGCTTTCGGAAATTTATGCTGCGCCCGACGGGCCTGCAAAAATCGCGCTGCTCGACAAATTCATGGCCGAATTTGGCAAAGGCGATCTCGAACTGCTCGGCGATCAGCTCTACGAGCAGTCCTATCTCGCTCAGAAAAATTATGCCAAGGTATATGAGTACGGCGAAAAAGCACTGAAGCTCGATCCCGATAATTTCTCCACTGTCGTCAACATGATTCATGCCGCCGATGAACAGGGCGACGCGCAGAAGCTTTTCGGCTACGGTGAAAAAGCCGCTGCTATAATCACTCGTTTCAAGTCTGGCCCTCCGCCCGCAACCACACCGTCGGAGCAATGGCCCTCGCAGCAAAAACAGGCTTTAGCCGACGCGCAGCCGGACATTACCTACGTTCAATTTGCGATGGTGAGCGCGGCGCAGAAAACTACGAACGCCGCCGCGCGCGCTGCGCTCTTTGAGCGCTACGTCGCTGCGTACCCCGACTCAGCCTACACCGCAACCGTGCGTGACCAGATTGCCTTCTCCTACCAGCAAGCGCAGCTCTTCGCCAAAATGCTCGAGGCGGCACAGAAAAATCTAGACGCCGACCCGAACGATGTTTCGATGCTGGTCCTGCTTGCGGATTATTGGAGTGAAGCTGGCCAGCAGCTCGACAAAGCCGCCGCGAACGCACAAAAAGCGCTCGACTTGCTTGCGAAAGCGCAGAAGCCGGAAAATGTGACCGACGAGCAGTGGCAACGCCAGGTCTCCATCCAGAAAGGCCTCGCCTATAGCGCTCTCGGCGAAGTGTACGTAGTCAAGACTCAGAATCCGCAGGCCGTCGATGCCTTCAAGCAGGCCAGCCCACTGCTGAAGTCAGACACCGTTAGCTACGCTCGCAATCTCTATCGCCTGGGTTTCACTCTCGCGAAGATGCAGCGGATTCCGGAGGCCCGCGTCGTGCTTGTCGAGGCCGTCTCCCTGAATACCCCCTATAAAGCGCGCGCGCAGGAAACGCTCGATAAGATCGGCGGCACTAAGAAACCCGCGCGTAAGAGTTCCTAGCGCGACCGCTCAAGTGGGGGACAAAAATCTGATCGGTACGTCCGCCTAATCGGCAGGTGTGTAGGCTTTCAACTCATCCACTTCCCGCACGACTTTCACCCACTCTTTCTTTTTCTTTTTCGTCGAAAATGGCGAATTCGGATCGCTGTAGTAGGCGAGCAGGGTCTGCCGCAGCTCAGGTGTGATGCCCGCGAAATGTTTTTCCGCTAGCCGGCCGATCAATTCCGCGTAGGTGTCGTCCGCCAGCGCGTATTCACCCGGCCCGGTCACGCGGCCGGTGTCAAAATTATTGTTCACGAGCGTCACTTGGCCGGATTCTCTCAATTCCGTCAGCAGGCGCTCATATTCCTTCATCGTATCGTGGAAGCTCGCGCGAAACATTTTCTCAGTTTCCGGCGTGGGCACCTGGAACGTAAGCGCCTTGAACGGCCCGACCTTGGGGATAATTCGAATCAGAAACGCTAGAAGTTTCGTGTCAAATCTCGGCTTCTTGTAATTTTCATTCCACCGCTTTTGGTATT
>Ga0307469_10000835_pt1 | contig 11357 bp, 9 predicted proteins | sample atmos_gasesAM2C__FD_203084 | JGI IMG/M metagenome (GOLD analysis project Ga0307469, IMG submission 203084) | Hardwood forest soil microbial communities from Morgan-Monroe State Forest, Indiana, United States - atmos_gasesAM2C_515 | ecosystem: Environmental > Terrestrial > Soil > Temperate forest...
ACAATCAAGACGTCGGCGTCGTCGGTATCGTAGAGTTCGAAGCGGGGCTCGGTCCGCTGGGCTTGTCTGTACTTTTCTTCGAGGTGGCGCTGGTGCGCTTCCAGGTTATCGGGCTCGAGGAAAATTGAGCTGACCAGGTTCTTGCGCGTCTCGGGCGTGCCTTGGACGGCCCACGGTTTCTCGGGCGCCGTTATTTCGCGATACTCGAGATCGAGCGGCTCCATCATCTGGCCGAGGAAGCCGTCGGCGAGGATGACGACCGGGTTGCGATACCTGTCGGCCAGTTCGAAGGCGAGGATAGTGAGGTCGGCCATCTCCTGCACGGAGGCGGGTGCGAGCACGAGGTTGTGATAGTTGCCATGGCCTCCGCCCTTGACCATGGCGAAGTAATCGCTTTGCTCGGGTGCGATGTTGCCGAGGCCGGGTCCGCCGCGCACCACATCGACGATCACGCAGGGCAGTTCCGCGCCGGCGATGTAAGACATGCCCTCCTGCATCAAGCTGAGTCCGGGGCCGGAGGATGCGGTCATGACGCGGGCCCCGGACGCAGCTGCGCCGTACACCATATTGATGGCGGCGACTTCGCTCTCTGCCTGCAAGAACGTACCGCCGACCTGGGGAATGTACAGGGCGGCGGCTTCAGCGATCTCGCTGGCGGGAGTGATGGGATATCCGTAGAAGGAGCGGCAACCGGCGAGGATGGCACCCTTCACGATGGCGACGTTGCCTTTACAAAGTTGCCGCATGGCTGTCTCCTGGCCGATCGCTGACTACCTTGAGCCGAGTCGCCAGGCGAAAAACCGTGATGGCGCCGGGCTCGGGGCAGCAATAGAAGCAGATGCCGCATCCGGTGCAGCCTTCCCCGGTGTAGTGTGCCGGGTGTGCGCCGTACGCGCTCAATTCGGGTGTGAGTTCAAGACATTTGGGCGGGCACGATTCGACGCAGAGCCCGCAACCTTTGCATTCATCCACATCGACTGCAATATTGCCACGTGCCGCCATAATCACCTCGTTGCGACCGGTTCCTTCGCGTGGGGACGCTGTAACCACTTGGTGTGCTCGCAATAGTCGTAGAGTTCTTCGCGAAACTTGGGATGCGCGATCTCGATCAGGGCCTGGGCCCGCTCGCGAATCGACTTGCCATGCAGGTAGGCGACGCCGTATTCGGTGACCACGTAGCGGATCAGTCCGCGCGACGTGACCACGCCGGCGCCGGGCGCGAGCATGGGAGTGATGCGGGAGATGGTTCCGTTCTTCGCGGTCGAGGACAGGGCAATGATCGCCTTGCCACCCTTGGAACGCGAAGCGCCGCGCAGGAAGTCCACCTGTCCGCCGATGCCGCTGTAGAAGTAGGTGCCGATCGAGTCGGAGCAGACTTGCCCGGTGATGTCCACCTGCAGCGCCGAGTTGATGGCCACCATATTGTCGTTCCGCGCGATCAGCGCAGGATCGTTGGTGTAGGCCGTAGGATGAAACTCGAATATGGGATTGTTGTCGACGTAGTCGAAAAGGTTTTTGGTCCCCAAAGCAAAGCCGAGGATGATTTTCCTCGGCTTGAAATTCTTGCGGGCGCCGGTAAGCACGCCCGCGTCAATGAGCGGAATCACCCCGTCAGAGACCAGTTCGCTGTGCACGCCAAGATCCTTGCGATCCATCAGCAAGGGAAGCACCGCGTCGGGGATGCCGCCGATGCCGGTTTGCAGGACGGCTCCGTCCTCGATCAGCCCGGCGACATTGCGCGCGATGGCAATCTGCATCTCGGTGACCTCGGGCTTTTTCAAGGCGCAGAGGGGGCGAGAAGATTCCACGATCGCGTCGATCTTGCTGACATGAATGAAGCTGTCGCCGTAGGTGCGCGGCATCTGGTCGTTCACCTGCGCAACCACGTAGCGGGCCAGCCGGGCAGCGGTGAGGGTGGTGTCGACGCCCACGCCGAAACTGCAGAAGCCGTGGGAGTCGGGCGGGGAGACTTCGATCAGCGCGACATCGAGCGGCATGGCGCCGCTTTCGAACAATTCTTCGATCTCGCTGAGGTAGAGGGGCGTGTAGTCGGCGCGGCCGTCATTGATGGCATCGCGCACGTTGCCCCCGATGAAGACGGCATTGTGGCGGAAGTGCCCGGCCATCTCGGGCGCGACGTAGGGCGCCTTGCCCATGGTCATCATGTGCACGATTTCGACATCCTGCACATGCGGAGCGCGCTGCAGGAGCGCATCGACCAGCGTTTCCGGTTCGGCGCAGCCGGGCTGGATGTAGACGCGCATGCCGGACTGCACGCAGCGCAAGGCTTCTTCCGGGGTCCGAAGTTTCTTTTTGTATTCCATCTCCCACGACATCGCTAGCTGTCTCCTCACAAGAACTAGTGGATCGCGCTTGCTTCCCTGACTCGTGCCTGCTCGTATCCCATGGAAGCGTAAAAGATGGCGCGATCGAAAAACTGATCCAACAATTGCAACATTTCCAACTCACCGAAAATTTCCACCGGACGTTCCATGCCGGCTTCATTTTTCAGATATTCCCAGAGGTTTTCTTTGGTGAGCACGATGACCCAGACTAACTGACTGAGCGGAACCTGCTGCTCGGCGCGGCGAGCGCCGATTTTGAGATAGCGCTCCTTGATATCGAACTCACTCTTGCCCAGCAGCCAGTCGCCCAGGTGGCGGTAGATTTCGAAAACGCGCTCCTGCAAATCCTCGGGCGGGACCTTGCGGTAGTCGCGGCTGAACTCGGAATCCTGGACTTTTTTCAGGAGACCGTCGGCCAAACCGGTCGAGTGGGTTTCGATCAGACGGACGAGTCGATAAGCGAGCATCATGACCGAGTCCTCCCTTCCCTCCGAGTCCAGTGTCAGGCCAGTGCGGGTTATGGGCCGTGACTGGTCGCACTTGGACTTGTGATCTGGATCACAGGGGGAACGTTGAAAGATAAGGAGTTATACCTGACCGGACGGTTGGTCGGCGTCGTCCGAGCATCGGGCAAGGTTAAGAAACAAACCTCACCACAGAGGCGCAGAGGGACACCGGGAAGTACGGAGAAGATCTTTTTCTGGTGAACCCTGCCCTTGCATCTAGTCCGGTTCTTCGGGCCTTCGGGGGGAAATGGTTTCGGCCGCTCCGGGCGAGGAGGAGCGGCCGAAATCTTCGAGCGGGAGGCGGGTTCGCCGCCTTTGGAGCGGGGTCCGTTACGACAGGAAGAATTCCTTGGTGAGGGCGGCCCAGTCCTTGTCGGGGATCTGGTCGGCCAGGCCGTCGATGGCCACACCGCCATCCTGTGCGAGGGCTCCGGCGGGCATCGGGATCATGCGCTGCAAGCGGCTCGCGGATTCTTCGGTCCACCAGCGGGCCAGTGCGCCGCCCAGCAGGTTGCGGAAGTTGGTTTTCGAGTCGGGCGACTGCACGCTGACCAGCCAGCCTTCTCCGTAAGGATCTGTGCGCGCCAGCTCGGGATTCTGCACAACTGCTTCGTTGATGTCGGCCACGCTGCCTTCGATCGGGGAGACCATGTCGACGGAGGCGCCGTCGCGGTGCAGCGTCCATACTTTTTGTCCCTGGCGGATCCACTGGCCGCGCTGCGGCAGGGCGATGCGGTCGACCTTGCCGGTCAGCTTGGAGGCGAATTCATCCATGCCGATGCGGACCAGGCTCGGGCTCTCGCTCAGCGCCCAGGTGTGGCCGGGATGGAAGCGGAGCTTGTCGGGAACCTGAAATCCACCGACTAGACTGGGGGCCAACCGCGGCGGCGCTTCGCGCTTGGCAACTTGCAGGGCGGGCTGAACGACAACCTGCTTGCGGCTGTGGAAATGGTCGATGAGCAAGAACGTAACGAAGGTCAGGAGAACCAGAAGGACTGTCATAAATCACCTCTCCGGGGGGCCGTCGTTTCTTGCTGCTCTTCGTTTCCGGGCCACTCGCCCTCTGACGTAAAGGCAATCCCCTCGCCAAAGTCGGCTGACGAGAATACCTCGTGCTGCGAAATGTTTTGTGAGAGTGGAATTAATGAGTTAATGGGTTACTGATGCGAATCGCAGCGCGCGTTCTGCTGAGAGACTCATCACGTCGATGAGAATCGCAACGGCACTTTGGCTGATTTTTCATGAACTTGGCGCAATGCCGCGGGGAAAGGCTGCGAAATCAGAGGAGTACAGCGATGGCCAGTGTCGTTGCGAAGTGCAACATCGGAAGATGCAGATCGCAACGTCGAGCGGCCCTCATTGTGGAGCCGTACCTTTCACAATCAGGGCAAGTGGAATCTCTTCGCCAGAAGCGAGGCGAACCGTGGCTGTGAAGATGGAATGCCCTTCCTCATCTTTCGTAATCGCAGGTGTGCTGTTCGATTCCGCTGGCACCAGGCCCAACGGTGCGGGATGTTTCGTGCCGGACGCTTGCCGGCTGAGAGCGATCAGGTCTGGAGTTTTTGGTGCGGAATCTGGCCCGGGATCGGACTTGGCGGGAACGAGCAGGAGAAAATCGCGGCTCGGCGCAACGCCGAGGTGATTGCCGTCGTTTGGCATCAGGGCGTAACGCAACGTGTAAAAGCCGGGGGCGATCGATTGCCCTCGGTAGTCGGTTGAAGAGTTCAGGAAGTGCAAGACGCCGATCATGCTGGAAGGAACGAGGCGGTCGTACACGGCATCGGTGGAGGCGTCCTTCGCCTGTGCGGGTACATCCTTGCGATACCAGATCTCGACGGTGGGATTGGGTCCGTCAATGTTGATGCGGGAGCCTTTCGTATCGAGGGCCTTCCGGATGGATTCCGGAACGGCTGGATCGGTGTTGGGAGGGAGTGCTTCAATCTTTCCGGCCTGTGCGTGGCACAAGCCGGCGATGGCGAGAGCAAGGAAGAAGGTCGCCGAGACGCGCAGGCTGCGGGCGGCGACCAGGTGTGATGTTGGCACGAACCGATTTTAGCGCGCGAACGTGCCGACGAAGGCGCTGCGCCGTCCGTGGTTATCCCACGACTCGCCCAATCCGGGACCGCGATACGCGTCGGTCACTGCAACGGCGGGCATGGAGTGCGCCATCGGAGTGAGCGGCGGATAGAACGTGGACTCGTTGCCGCAGACATGATCCTTGTCGCCCAGCGCACGGGTCTGCACGGTGGCGAACTGTCCCGCGCGCAGCAGGGCGACGCCATGGCGCTCGTGGTTCACGATCATTTCCATGGGCGCGGGCAAAGTCTGATCGACGTTCTGCAACAATTCTCCGCCCATGTGCTTGGCGAAGCTCACGAGCGCGGCGCTCTGCTGGGGAGTAGCCTGGTCGTCGACCAGTAACACGGCCTGGGCGGGATACGGATTCGCGTAAGGATCTCCGAGCGTGGCTTTGGCACGAACCGCCGCGGCAATGGTCAGCCCATCGAGGGAGACCCCGTCCCAGCTGCCGTTTTGTACGTGCCAGGCAAGAATCGCCTCTTTGCCGACGAGGTTTACTTCGCCGTTGGCAAAGCACTGGCCGGTGTAGACATCGGCACTACGGGTTTCAAGGTAGTCGCCGTGAATCTGTTGCGCCCAGAGATTCAGCGAGAGAAGAGCGACAGCAACAACTGCAAAGACTGGCAGGCGGAAACGCATAGGACACCTCACCCTAATCAATTCGATGCTCCCATTTTCCGCCAGGATGCAGTCGAAAGGAAAGCCGGAAAACAGGGAATAGTTTCGTAGGGCGGTGGGCCGGTGGGCGCGTTGACTTGTAGACGGGCGCAGCCTACCATCGATTTAATCCGCACGAAAATTCAAGAATCATGATTGCCGAGACGATATCCCATTACCGTGTCTTGTCGCAGCTCGGAGGCACGGGTGCGGGTATGGTGTACTCGGCGGAGGATCTCGAAACCAGCCGCCGGGTAGCGCTCCAGTTCCTGCCGGCGGAGTTCGGGAAGGACGCTGGCGTAATGGAACGTCTGGCTAGGGATATCCAGACGGTCTCGGCTCTGGATCATCCGAACATTTGTAGGATTTACGAGATCGGCCAATCCGATGGGCAGCCCTTCGCGGTCATGGAACTGCTCGAGGGCGAGAGCCTTCAGCGCAAGCTCACGGGGCAGCCATGGGACACGAACGAGTTGATCGGGTATGCCCTGCAGGTGGCGGATGCGCTCGACCGGGCGCATGGTGCCGGAATTCTGCACCGCGAGATCCGGCCGGGGAATATTTTCATCACGCAACAGAATCAAGTGAAGGTTCGAGGCTTTGGTCTCACGCCCCCGGAGTGTGAAAGCCGAAAGTCTCTGGAGGAGACGACGCGCGGAACGGCCGTCACCGCCAGCCACGGTATGAGCAAACGCTCGGCCGTGGCGAGGGTCGCCTACATTTCGCCGGAACAGGCGCGGGGCAAGCCGCTGGATGCGCGCTCGGACTTGTTTTCGTTCGGCGCGGTGCTCTACGAGATGGCGACGGGGACGATTCCGTTCCGTGGCGATACGCCCGCGCTGGTTTTTGATGCCCTGCTGAACCGGGCGCCAGTTTCCCCGACGCGGCTGAACCCACTGTTGCCCGTCAAGCTGCAGACCATCATGAACCGGCTGCTCGAGAAGAGCCGCGACGCGCGTTACCAGTCTGCAAAAGAGGTATGCGCGGATCTCAAGCGAGTGCAACGCGACCGGAAGCTGGAGGAGATCGCGGCCAGGATGACAGCCTCGCCCGTGCATCCGCCGCTGCGGCCGGCAAGGATGGGGCAGCTTGGAAAATATCTCTCTGCGCTGGCACTGCTGGCGGCGGTGATTGCAGGTGCAGGCTTCCTTTATATGAAGCGGCAGCGGACGCTGACCGAGAAGGATGCGATCCTGCTCACCGATTTCGTGAACACCACGGCGGATCCGGTGTGGGATGTGACGCTCAAGAAGGCGGTCGCGGTGGACCTCGAACAGTCCCCGTACCTGAATGTCTATCCGGAGGGGAAGGCGCGGCAGACGCTGCGCTTCATGGGACGGCCACCCGATGAGCGCATCAGCCTGGAAACCGGGCGCGAGATCTGTCAACGCATCGGGGTGAAGGCGATGCTGGCTGGCACGATCGCCAATGCCGGGAGCCAGTACGTCCTGACGTTGCAAGCGCTGAATGCGGCGACGGGTGACATTCTTGCCCGGGTTGAAGCGCAGGCAGGGGATAAGAAGGATGTTCTGAACGCGCTGCATAAAGCCGATTCGCAATTGCGCACCAAGCTGGGCGAGTCGCTGGCGTCGGTGCAGAAATACGACAAGATGCTGTCGGAGGCGACCACCCCTTCGCTGGAAGCGCTGCAAGCTTTCACCATGGGGGATTACAAACATGCCGGCGGCGACGAACTGGGAGCGCTCACCGACTATCAGCGCGCGATTCAGCTGGACCCGAATTTCGCTACGGCGTATGCACGGCTGGGCACGGTCTACAACAATCTTGCACAGGCGTCGTTGTCGGAGGAAAACCGGAAGAGAGCCTTTGAGCTGCGCGACCGCACCAGCGAGCGCGAGAAACTTTACATCATGTCGCATTACTACGCCGACAGCGGGCAGTTCGACAAGGGCATTACGGCGTTGGAGCTTTACGAACAAACCTATCCGCGCGACTCGACGCCGTCCAACAACCTGTCGAACATCTACAACCAGCTGGGACAATTCGAGAATGCGCTCGACAAGGGCCGCAAGGCGGTAGAGTTGGAGCCGGATTCCGTTCTGGGTTATGAGAACCTGGCGATGGCTTACGCCGGATTGAACCGGATGGAAGAAGCCAAGGCGACTGCGCTTGCCGGGCTGAAGCGCGCGCCGAATCATCCTGGATTGCATGCGCTGATGGCGGGCTTTGCATGGAATCAGAAGGACGCGGCGGCCACCGAGCGCGAACTCAGTGCTGCCGAGAACGCCGGACCCGACGGGCAGCTCATGGCGTTCGAAATGCGCGCCGCGCTGGCCGCGAGCCACGGTGAGTTCCAGAAAATGCGGGCGCTCATGCAGCAGATGCAGGATGCCGCTGCGCGAAACCATCTGCAGGAAGCAGTGGCTGCGGCGGATGCGCAACGCGCGGCCTGGGAGGCTTTGGCGGGATTTTTGCCGCAGGCGAAGCAGGCGGCGAACCGGGCGCTGGCGGGAACTCCTCCGAGCCACACCGAGTTGAATGCGGCCATTGCACTCGCCTTGGTGAAGGAAAATGATCGCGCCCTGAAGATCGCCGAGGACGCTGCCCTGGAGCGGCCTTTCGATACGCTGGTGCAGTTCGTGACAATCCCAACCATCAAGGCAGTGGTCGCCATGAACCAGGGGCAGCCCACCAAGGCGGTCGACCTGCTGGACGGTGCCATGGTGTACGGACGCTCGAATGTGGGCGTGTTGTACGCGCGCGGAATGGCTTATTTACAGGCCAAGCAGGGCGCGCAGGCCGCCCAGGAATTTCAGCGGGTCTTCGACAATCGCGGCGGCAACATCGATCCGCTGGCCTCGTTGGCAAACCTGGGAATGGCTCGCGCGTATGCTATCAAAGGCGACAAGGCGCAGAGCAGGATCGCCTACCAGGATTTCCTTGCGCTCTGGAAAGATGCCGACCCGAACATTCCCCTTCTGAAACAGGCCAAGGCGGAATACGCGGCGGTGCGCTAGGGAAACATACAATCTTGTTCGAACTGGGCGATCCCTTTGTTCTCTCGCGAACCCTAAGGATTCTTCGCTTGAGTGAAGTGCTTGAATTTGCCGGAACTGCTCCTTGAAGGCGACTCGCCTCAGGCGCATTCCTTCGCACAAGGGAAAGGAGGAGTTGCCTTCCCCAAGAACAACTCCCCATTCGCCTGCAGGAATGCGGCAGGCTCTCTGCCCTCCTTATTCGAACATCTCTACTCGAACATCTCTGGTGATGAAGAACGGATTACTCGTCGTTGCTTCCCAACAGCTGCAGAGGGCCCTTGTCGTCCGGGAAGTTTTCGGTGCTGAGGACGAGGATGCCGGCCTGGTGATCGCCGTCAAAGGGTGTGACGATGCCTGGACAGCCGGCCTTGGAGGCGTCGTTGGCATCGGCGAACCACATGGCGACGTGGCTGGTCTGGATGGGCGTGTCGGAGAGGACGAAAGTCTCTCCGCTGAAGATGCCGGTGAAATCGCCGACCCCGTTGCCCTTCTTGTCGGTGGAGATCTCTCCCTGATACCAGCTTATGCCGAATGGCCGAGTGGAGTGCTGCGTGATGAAGAGCGTGAAGTCGTTGTTCGGAGTGAGACCCGACACTTCGACGTGCATGTTTTGCACCGGGCCGAGGTCGCTCACCGTGACGCGGCCGCGTGCGTGGTTGGAGAGGCAAGTGGCGCCCGCAGCGCGGACCATGTTGAACGTGAGGTTGTCGCCGGGAGCAGCCTGGGCGCACGGCACCAGGCCGGTGAAACTGGCTGCGGCCGTTAAAGCGAGTGCAAGCAATGTGTTCTTCATTCATTCTCCTCTTCTTTCCTCAGTGGATTCGAACGCACCCCAACCTCGACGCACTACGGCATGGACCGAAGAAATCGGCTCGTGAGTAGAACGTGTGTTTTTCGGATTCCAGGTTGGGGAAGAAACTTGCGGAACAATATCGCGGACCCATTCGGGGCATGTCACGAGATCGTCATAGGGTTGTAGTATTTTGCGCGGAGGAGACGAGGTAGAGACTCTGCCGAAATCTATCTCACATTCACTATTCTTCGCGATGCTGCCGCCGCCGCCACCATCTGCGCACGGCCACGCACGACCAGATGGCTTCGACGATTCCAAAGGGCCAAGCGCCCTGCAAGAATCCGTACGCGGAACCCATCAGGCACGATGCGGCGAAGGCGAGGACGAACCACGGGCTGCGCTTTTCGAGAGCATAGGTCACGAGCATCGCAGTTACGGAGAACAGACCGAAGGCTGTCAGTGGGTTCATGGGACGTGGAGCAATTCAACCGGCGATGCGACTTGCCGAAGGCCGGGGCCGATCTTACTGCAACTGTACAACGAGGATTCGGCCGTCGGAGTGATAGCCGCCGCCGGTGGCGTTCCTTGAGTCTTGAACGGGGTTCGGAGGCAGGTAGTAGGTGAGCGTCTTGATCTTGTCGGTCTTCTGGAGGGTCGCGCCGATATTGTCGCGCTCGCCGTCAACTGCAGGATCGATCTTATGGGTGACTTTGCCATTGCGCTGATCTTTTTCGAATCCGATATCGTGCGTGCCCGCGCCCACCCACACGTCCTGCCCGTTGTATTGGAACGGCGCCTTCCAGATGCGGAAATGATGTCGGCTGGCCACGACCGCGTAGGGCTCGGCCTGTTCGTAGCCGAAATCCTGTACGCGGCCGAAGAGATACAGTTCGCTCATCGGCATCGCAAGATAGGCTTTCTTCTGATAGGTCTCGAGCGCAGCTTTCAGCACGGACTCCTTCACATCTCGATCGGCGACGTGCCAGTCGGCGGCGGTCAGTGCATTCTGGACTTTTTGCAGGTTGCCCAGGATGACAAAGTTCACCATGTCGCCCTGGTTCTGAAATTGATCGTTCACGCGGCGCGGCAGGCTGTTGATGTGCTCCCGGAGTTGAGAGTCCAGCGGAGAATTCGAAAGTTTCAGGACCGGTAAAGCCGGAGTCGACGGCGTCGTAGCGGAGGCTCCGCCCTCCGTTGCCGAGGAAGAGGCAGCGGGTTGAGTACCCGTGGTCGGCTTGATCCCGAACTGTCCCGACAGCCAGGTCTGCGCAGCGGTATTCAATGCGCCCTTGATGTCCTTTACGTCGCCGGAACTTCCAGCTGGCTTCGAGGTGGCCGCCGGTGCCGCCGGTGCCGCAGAAGCGCTTTCGGTCGCTGGCTTCGCAGACTTTTCTGCGATCGCTTCGCTGGTGAGGGGCGCCGCCCTGGCGGGCTGGGCAGCAGCTCCTGCTTGTGCCGTGAGATGAATTCTTACGGAAAAGTTTCCCTGGCAAGACGCTGCGCCCTCGGCATTCACGCCAAGGTACAGATGACCATCGCTCGGGACACGCAAGCTCTGGCTTGCGCCGACGAGAGTTGCGATGCCGTTCTCTTGCAGGCGCGCGATGAGGGCGCCGGGAAGGGCGGTGGCGACGGGCGGGGTTGGTGGCGCGTTCGAGCTTGTCATACCGGCTGGATCGCAGCCATTGGATCCCGCAGTGGCCGTGATCGCGAGTGTGTCGCCGGAGTGCAAATCGACCCCGGTATCCGTCCAGGGTTGCGCCGTCGAAATCGTGAATTTGTAGTCTTGCGCGACGAGTGGCAGGCCAAGGAGGACGACCAGGACAAGCGACGCCCACAGGGACGCAGCGATCGAACGGGAGTATTGCTTCATGATCGAAACCCCGAAGTTGCAAAACCGCGAACAGGGATCGCGGGCGCTGTCCTTAATTATCCACCAACCGGGGTGGAGGGCGCGGGGAGGGGGTTCCGCGCCACG
>Ga0307469_10000836_pt1 | contig 11351 bp, 6 predicted proteins | sample atmos_gasesAM2C__FD_203084 | JGI IMG/M metagenome (GOLD analysis project Ga0307469, IMG submission 203084) | Hardwood forest soil microbial communities from Morgan-Monroe State Forest, Indiana, United States - atmos_gasesAM2C_515 | ecosystem: Environmental > Terrestrial > Soil > Temperate forest...
GCAGCGCCTGCCGCGCCGATGGCTCCGCTACTACGTGCCGCTCATGCCGCTTGCCATCGAGCAGCTCGACCTTTCCGGCTACAACATCGTCATCTCCAGCAGCCACGCCGTGGCGAAGGGCGTCATCACGGGGCCGGGACAGCTTCACGTGAGCTATGTGCATACCCCCATGCGCTTCGCCTGGGACCTGCAGCACGAATACCTGCGCGCGGCGGGCTTCGAGCGCGGGCTGCGCGGCTGGGCTGCGCGCCTCGCCCTGCACCGGCTGCGGCAGTGGGACGTGCGCACGGCCAACGGCGTCGACGTGTTCCTCGCCAATTCGCAGCACGTCGCCCGGCGCATCCGCAAGGCGTACCGCCGCGAGGCGGAGGTGCTCTACCCGCCGGTCGATGTTGCGGCGTTCCCGCTCGCCAGCCACAAGGACGACTTCTACCTCACGGTCTCGCGCCTCGAGGCCTACAAGCGCGTCGACCTGCTGGCAGAGGCGTTCGCGCGCCGTCCCGACCGGCGCCTCGTGATCATCGGCGACGGGCCGGAGATGCGGCGACTGCGCGCACGCGCGCCCGCCAACGTCGAACTGAGGGGTCGGCTCTCCAGCGACGAGGTGCGCAGCCATATGCAGCGCGCCCGCGCCTTCCTCTTCGCCGGCATCGAGGACTTCGGCATCGTGATGGCCGAGGCGCAGGCGTGCGGCACGCCGCTCATCGCCTTTGGCGAAGGCGGGGCGGCGGAGATCGTGCGCGCCGACGGCGCGCCGCGCCCGACCGGCGTGCTGTTCGCCGAGCAGACCGCGGACGCGCTGCTCGAAGCGCTCGCCCGCTACGAGGCCCAGGCGCAGCGCTACGCCCCTGGCGCCTGCCGCGAGAACGCGCTGCGCTTCGAGCCGGCGCGCTTCAGGCGGCGCCTGCTGGAAGTGGTGCGCGCCAACTGGCAGCGCGCCTCGCATGAGCTTTCACAAAAGGGAGTCCATCCATGAGTAACCGTGCCACGCTCGCAGGCATTGCCGCGACCTCCGCAGCATTGCTCATGACCGAGCTTGCGCTCACGCGCATCTTCTCGGTGACGATGTTCTACCACTTCGCGTTTCTCGCGATCTCGATCGCGCTCTTCGGGCTGAGCGCGAGCGGGGTGTTCGTCTACGTCAAGCGCCAGCGCCTGGCGCTGGCGGCGACGCCGGAGCTGCTCTGCGGCGCGGCGCTGCTGCACTCTGCGGCGACCCTCTTCGCGCTCGCGCTCCTGGTGCGCATCAGCGTGAGCCTCAACGCCTCGCTCGACAACGTTCTGCGCATGCTCGCCATCTACGCGTGCGCGGCGCTGCCGTTCTTCACCGGTGGGGCGGTGATCTCGATCGCCTTCGCGCGGCTTACGCAGCGCATCAATACGCTCTACGCCGCCGACCTGCTGGGCGCGTCGAGCGGCTGCCTGCTGCTCGTGCCGCTGCTGAACGAGCTCGGCGCGCCCGGCGTGGTGATGAGCGCCGCCGGCCTCTCGGCGTTCGCCGCGGTGTGCTTCGCGCCGGCCCGCGCGCGCTTGCGCGCGCTCGGCGTGGCGGCGCTGCTGGTGGCCGTGCCGCTCTGGCTGCAGCTCGCCGGGGTGGCGCCCTTCGACGTGGTGCAGACCAAGGGCCACGACGGCGCGCGCGTGCTGTTCAGCAAGTGGAATTCCTTCTCGCGTATCGGCGTCTACGACCTGCCGCACGGCGACTGGTCACTCAGTCCGAGGTACAAGGGACCGCTGCCGGCGACGCTGCTGATGGACATCGACGCCTCCGCCGCCACCTCGATCCTGAAGAGCAGCGGCCGTATCGACGATGCGGCCCACCTGCGCTACGACCTGAGCGCGCTGGCGTATCACCTCGCCGAGCAGCCCGGCGGCTTCAGGGCGCTGGTGATCGGCCCGGGCGGCGGGCGCGATCTCGCCTCGGCGCTGCTGTTCGGCGCGCGCCGGGTCGACGGCGTGGAGATCAACCCGATCATCGCGCGCGATGTCATGCTCGAGCGCTTCCGCGAGTTCTCGGGCGGCATCTATGCGAACCCGCGCGTCGCCATCCACGTCGAGGACGGGCGCAGCTTCGTGCGCCGCAGCCCCGATCGTTTCGACGTCATTCAGGCGTCGCTGGTCGACACCTGGGCGGCGACCGCGGCCGGCGCCTATACGCTCACGGAAAATTCGCTCTACACCGTCGAAGCGTTCGGCGAATACCTGGACCACCTTACGCCCAACGGCATGCTCACCATCACGCGCTGGGTGCCCGACGGCTTGCGCCTGGTGTCGCTCGCGCAGGAGGCCTGCGCGCAGCGCGGCCTCGATGCCGCGCAGCACCTCGCCATCGCGCGGTACAAGAACGTCATCACGTTCATCCTGAAGCGCGCGCCGTTCGCGCGCGAGGAAGCCGAGCGGCTGCAGGGCGTCGCGCTCGAACTCGGCTTCGAGCTGCTTTACGCGCCGGGCATGGCGCCTGGCGTCGCGGTGGGCAAGCCGATCGCCAGCCGTCCGATGGGCAGCACCGCGGCCGACTATCGCGACCTGATCCTCGCGCCTGATCGTGGCGCCTTCATGACCGCATACCCGCTCGACATCCACCCAACGACGGACGACCGGCCGTTCTACTTCCACGTCACGCGCTTGCGTGACCAGTTCCAAGTCGCGTTCGGCCACGAAATGCTGTTCGGTAACGGCCTGAGCGCGCTCATCACGCTTTTCGGCATTTCGGTCGCGCTGGTGCTCGTCTTCATCATCGGGCCGCTGCTCGCCGCGGCGCAGAGGCCCGGCCCGGGCTCACTACCTTGGCTAGCTTATTTCGCGGCGATCGGTGCCGGCTTCATGCTGCTCGAGGTCGCGCTGCTGCAGCGCTTCGTGCTGCTCCTCGGGCATCCGGTGTATTCGCTGACCGTGACGCTGTTCTCCCTGCTGCTTGGAACGGGCCTCGGCAGTCTTCTTGGCCGGCGCGTGCCCGACGAGCGCATTGTCCCGGTCACGGTGCGCGCGCTGCTTGCCGCGACCGCGGTCGCGGGTATCGCGGCGTTCGCGCTCGCCACCGTGCTCGATCTGGTTATTGCCTGGCCGCTCGCCGCTCGCATGGCGCTCGCCGCGGCACTGCTCATCCCGCTGGGCATGATCCTGGGAATGGCGCTGCCGGGCGGCATGCGCCTGCTCGACAAGGCGCGGCCGCAGATCGTGCCCTGGGCCTGGGGCGTCAACGGGGCGTTCTCGGTGATCGGGGCCACACTGGCGGTGTTCATCGCGATGAACTGGGGCTTCTCGGTGACGCTGTCGATCGCCGGGCTGGTCTACGTTCTCGCCGCCGCCATTCTTCATCTGCAGGCCGGAGCGCATTTCAGGCAACTCGTGCCCTCCAGCGCGTAGACGCTGAACGAGCCGCAGCGCCACGCCTCGCGATAGCCGCGCCCGGGCAGTTCCTCGAGTACGCGCGCGGTGCCGAATCTGCCGAGCGGCCAATTGCTGCCGACGCGCAGATCCGTAACCACACAGCGCACCGGCGCATCCGAGGGCCGCTCGCGCAGATCGTACGGATAGCTGATCCACGCTCGCGTGGCGAGGTGCGCAATCAGGGCATCGGAGGCCGCGGTCGAGAGCTCGCCGTCGAGGCACGGCACGACGTCGGCCGCGAGCCACTGCTCATGCTCGAGGGGCCGGATGAGCGCACTGGGACCGAAAGCGGCCACGCTCCAGAACAGCATCCACAGGCCGGCGCGCTGCCAGCCGAAGCGCTGCGCAAACGCCGCAAGTCCGAGCGGCAGCGCCCAGAAAAGCGCCGCGCCCGGCTCGATGCCGTAGTGGAACACGATGCGCACGCGCTGCTCGCCTTCGCTCAGGAAAAGCATGAGGTAGGCCGGAACCGCAGCGAGCGCGGCGCGCCAGCTGAAGAGCGGCAGGAAGCCGAGCGGCGCGAGCGTCCAGAAGAGGAAGTTGAGGCGCTCGGGGCTGACGAGCTGCGCGAAGAAGTAGCCGGGCTGGACGATCGGGGCGATGAGCACATCCTCGATGCCACCGCCAAAACGCTTATAGAGGCGCGTGTAGTCATAGTCGGCGCCGAGCAGCCGCGGCACCACCTTCACATCGAAGAAGAAGAGGGCCACGCCCGCGGCGGCGAGCGCGACGCCCGTCCAGCGTGCGCGCGCGGATTGCGCGCCGCTCGTCAGCGCGTACGCGAGGCCGATGCCGAAGAGCACCACGCCGGCCGATTCCTTCGCCGCCAGCGCGCCGAGGAGCGCCACGGCGCCGAGCACCTGGGTCCAGCGCCTGCCGGAGGCAAAGCCGGCAAAAGCCCAGAGGAAGAGCGGCAGCATGAACACTTCCGGATGGAAGTCGAACGCGTTGGCATTCCTGAGCGGCAGGTAGCACCAGTAGAGCCACGGCAGCGCGGCCGGTGCCCAGTGCTCGCGCCCGAAATGCGCGCGCCCGAGGTGAAAGAGCGCCGGTCCGCCGGCGGCGAGGCCGTAGGCCTGCGCGAAGAGCAGCGTCTCCGGCCGCGGCACCAGCCAGAAAAGCGGCGCGAGGACCCAGAAGAGCGGCGACTGGTGATCGGCCAACAGGTTGATGCCGCCCTTCACGGACGAGAAGTAACCGTTGCCGTGAGTGAGGTTCCACATGGCGTTCGTAAAGATGCCGAGGTCGAAGCCGTGGCTCTCGAACGCCTGGTGGCGCAGAAGCGCGACGTACAGGTAGAGCGTGCCCACGACCGCCGCGGTGCTCCAGAGCGTGCGCGCGCTGGAACGCGCTACCGCATCGCGCCAGGCATGCGCGAGCCTGGTCGCCTGCCGGATGAAGAAACTCGCCTGCCAGGGCTCGCCCGATGCGCGCCGCAGCGCCAGCGCGCTGATCGCCACCACGGCGATGGCGCCCAGCCCATGGGTGAGCAACCACAGTGCGCGCGCGATCGGATCGGACTGCAGCCGCGGCACGACGATCATCAGCGCGGCGAGCACGGCCGCCGCAGTCAGTCCCGCCCAGCGTTCCCGCGAGCGGCGCCGCAGCGCCGCCGCCGCGAGGCCTACGATGAGAAGCGGCAGCCCGTAGTCGGAAAGCTCAAGCTCGGCCCCCGGTGTCACGAGCGCGAGCGCCGGACCGGCCAATGGCACGAGCACGAGCGTCGCGATCAGGATGTCCAGCCATAGCATGCCTAGGGGCCCCGGGCGAGCAGGCTAAACGAAGACGCGTACCTGCGCAGAAGCGGCACGCCGAGCAGCAGATCGTCGAGCGCGGCGAGCGCCGGCGCCAATGCGCGCGGCGTTCCAGGCGCAAGCCATGCCACCGGACCGAGAAAGAAATCGACATAGCCGATCTCGGCGGCGGCGAACCCGGCGCGCCGCGCGAGCGCCGCAAGCGCCGCGGGCTCGAGCTCGCGCTCGTCAGGGCTGTGATAGCGCTCGTAGGTCTTGCGCACGCATCCCGCGAACAGCGCGATGGCGCGCCGCCGATTCGGATCCGATGAATAAAACACGCCGCCCGGTCGCAAGTTCGCGCGCGCGGCGGCGAGCGTCGCGGCGATCTCGCGATCCGGAAGGTGATGCAGAAAGGCGAACGCGGCAACGATGTCGAAGCGGCCGAGCGCCTGGCTCGTGAAGTTGGCAGCGTCGGCCACGCGGAACGACACATTCGCGAGCCGGGCACAGCGCTCCTGCGCCCTGCCGATCGCCACGGCCGACACATCGACGCCGAGGATCTCGCCCACGTAAGGCGCGAGGCGGCGCTCGATGGAGCCATCACCGCAACCGAGGCTCAGCACGCGGTGCGCCTTGCCGGCTTGCGTGGCGCGCAAGAACTGCCGTGCGGCGCGGTCGTGGACGCGCTCGAACACCGGCGTGCCCAGGACTCGCGCCGCTTCCGCCTCGTAATGCTGGTCGTGGTATTCGCGCTCGTTCATCGGCAGGCCGGCGGCGTGAACGGCGCGTCGGCTTCCCAGTCGGCGAGACGGCCGAGCTCCACCAGCTGCCCGGCCCGATAGCGGTTGAGGACCACTTGCTCGGGCAGCGCCTCGAGCCGGGCGTCGAGGCCGACGTAATGGCGCGACCATCCACCGCCCAGCGGCTCGGTGACGGCGCTCTGGCCGCGGAAGAGGCGCGGGCACGCCTTCTCGATGCGATCGAAGACGCTCGAGGCGCGGCGCTCCTTGGCCGCGATCAGCGGGTCGCGCGCGGCCGGCACGAGCGCACAGCTCACCACGGAAAGCTTCTCGCTCGTTGGCATCGCACGCGTTATCGTATTCGCCGCGCGCGAGACCGGATCGGCGTCATCGGGTTGCCAGGCGATGGTATAGCAGTCGGTCGTGTCGACGCGGTAGCCGATGCGCGCGAGCGTCCCGTCGTACGCCGTCACTTCACTGGCGTCAGGCTTGCCTTGGATCAGCTCCAGCGAGCGTCCCATGACACGCACATGCCCGCGATAGCGCTCGAGGAGCTTGAGCAGACGAGGCGCATCCGGCGGCAGGCTTTGCTGCCCGCGGAAATTCACCAGCGACGAGGCCGGGTGCAGGAACGGCGCGACCACGGCCATCGGCAGCGTCTCGAGGCTCAGGTAAAGGGCGGGCTCCGCTAGCGCGCGCTGCGGCACCGCGTAGGGCAGCCAGTGCCGCGACCACGGCTCGGCGATGAACCAGCGCGCAGGCGCCGCTTCGATCGACATCGCGAGCTGCACGACGACGATCAGGGCGAGGAACACGCGCGCAGCGGTGAGCGGCAGCAGGCGCTCGGCGATTCGCGCGAGCACGATGCCGGTGAGAAGCAGGAGCGGCAGGCCGTAGCGGCCGTTTGCAGAGCTCGCCGCCCACAGCGCGAAGGAAAGTGCGAGAAAGGCGAGCAGCCGCCAATCCATGCCGTCGAGCGATCGGACTTGCCCGCGTCCGCGCAGGAGCCAGGCAACGCCCAGCGCGAGAAGCCCGGCGAGCAGCGCCACGGGCCTGATATCGGGGGCGAAGATTTCCGCATAGAGCGAGCGGTCGAGCGCCGCCATGCGCAGCGGCAGCAGCAGGACATCACCGACGCCTTGCGGGGTAAAGCGCACGCTGAGCGCGCTGGTCGCCGGCGCATCGACAGAGCCGAACCAGCCGTTCAACATCGGGAAGAACGGATTGCCGAACGCGCGCGCAAGCAGTGCAAACCAGGGCCCGGCGAGCAAGACAACCGCAATGGTTGCGGCTGCGCCGTAGCCGAGCACGGCGCCGAGGCGCACCCGGGCCGACGCGCCCGGAAGCGCGAGGACCAGGGGCAGCGCGGCAATGACGAACACCGCGTTCGAATACTTGAGAGCAGTGGCGGCGCCGAACAATGCGCCGGCAAGGGTGGCGGAGCGCACGGCATGCGCGCTCTCGCCAAGGAGCAGGAGCAGCCCGGCGAGCACCAGCGGCGCGAGCAGGGGATCGAGGAAGGAGGTGCCGACCATCGCCCAGAACACCGCGGTCGCGGCACCGAGGGCGGTCGCGAGGCAAGCCATGCCGATGCGCTCGGCGCGCGGCAGGTGCGCAAAGCGCTTGAAGGCGATGACGTAGAGGAGCGCGATGCTCAGGCTGTGCAGCACGGCGAGCAGGATCGAGACCGCGACGCTGTGCCAGCCCGCGGAAACCATCGCGTAGAACGGGACGTAGCCGAACGGGTTGAGGTAGCTTTGCGCGCTCGCGGCGAAGAAATCCTGGTCGAGCCGGCCGGCCAGCAGCTCGAACGGTGCGTAGTAGTGATAGTTGAGGAGGTCCCAGTTGAGGTCCTTGCCGGCGACGAGCGTCCAGAGCGCGCTCAGCAGGGCGCAGGCGCCGAACGCCGCCAGGACCATCGATCGCTGCATCGGCGCTATCGCCGCGGCACCTGCAGGCGCTTGACGCGCTGCTCCACGGCGTCCAGCGCCGCGACGTTGCCGCTGGCACGGTAAAGATCCTCGAGCGGCTTGATGGCCTTGTTTTCCGCCACCGGCCACATGGTGAATGCAGTGTCGAAGTCGCGCACTGCTCCCGCCTGGTCGCCCATGTTGGCGCGCAGTGCCCCGCGCAGGTAAAAGAAGCGCGAGAGGTGGTCCTTGGTAACGTCCGAAGGCGCAAGCTCACTGGCGCGTTCGAGGTAGCCGCCGACCGCTGCCACCGAGTAGCCCGCTTCGTTCAGCATCAGCCCCTCGGCGAGACCGAGCGCGCCAAAGAAATCGCCGGCGAGCCTCTGCAACTCGGCGCTGGCCTGAGCATCGGCCGGCCCGTTGCGCGGTAGTGCTTGCGCGAAGAGCATCGCATAGCGGCGGCGCAGCTCTCCTTGCAACATGGCGATCCAGGCGTTGCGGTTCAGGGGGCCGGCGACCGATTCGTCGAAGAAGCGTCGCGCCTCCGGTGGAATATCCACGACCGCGTGCCGCGGGTCCCTCGACGATTTATCGACCTCCATGAAAAGCCAATGTTCGCGCCGCGCGTAGAGCAAGTAGTAGTCGAGCGTGAAGACGACTGGGTCAGTCTGCGCGTCGATGAATTCGGCGAGCTCGCGCTGCGCCGCAGCCTCATCGGTACGCAGCGGGTGGAACAGGCGATTGCCGAGTACCAGGCCCTTGGAGTGGTACAGCGTCAGGTCGGGCCGCTGGTTTTCGATCATGAGGAAATAGGCGAGCGAACCGAGGTCGGCTTCGCCCTGACCGAACACGATCGCATTGCGCGGCAGCGTCTCGAGCAGCGCCTGCGCATAGCGCGCGCCCCAGCTGTCGTCGTCGAATAGATTCCAATGCGCGCCAACGGCCGCGATGAGCGCGACGAGCGCGGCGGCGGCCGCCCGCGCGAGCCGCGCGCTCGCCGGGTAGCGGGTCAGGAGCCAGGCGAAGCCGAGGCCCATCCACAGTGCCACGACCGTGTAGGCCGGCAATGGGTAGACATGGAAGACGTGCTTGTGGATCGAGTCGTAGTCGAAGCCGAGCAGCACCAGCAGGCCGAAAGACGGCATGAAAAAGGCGATCGTGAGGAATGCGGCGACGCGGCGGCCGAGGCTGCGCCATTGCACGGCGAATCCTGCGGCGGCGATGAGCGCGCCGGCAAAGGCGAACTGCAGGAGCACCTGCCCCGCCTGGTACTCGAAGAACTTGATGCGGTCGAGCCACGTCGCCGCGCTCGAATGGTCGATGCCGGCGTAGCCCGCCCGGCTGATGAAGTACCACACCTCCGGCAGCGTTTCGAGCGGCCCGTCAAAGCTGATCGGCAATGGCTGCCAGGACCGGCGTATGAGCCATACATAGGGCAGCAGCCCGAGCATTACGAGGAACGCGAGCGTCCCGAAACGCCTGGCGAGCTCGACGCGCAGCGGCCACAGCAGGACCACAAACGCCGGCGCAACCAGCAACATGAGCGGCCAATGGTTGCTCAGGCTCAGGCCGAAGACGAGCGCCATCCAGGGCAGCAGCGCCGCACGCTGCGGGCCGTTCGCCGGGCAAGCGTGCAGCGCCATCAGAACGAGCCCGAGAAAGAAAAACGTGTTGAGCGTGTAGACCTCGGCGATGACGGCTTGCGACCAGAACACCGGCGATACTCCCAGCCCGAGCGCGACGACCAGCGCCGGCAGGCGACCCGGGATGAGAACGCGTGCGCACAGCCATGCAAGCGCGCAGGTCAGGGCGCCGAAGAGAGCGCTCGCCAGATGCACCCGATAGGCGACCGAGCCGAACGGCAGGAACGTAAAGACGTGGCCAATCAGCGTGAACAGCGGGTAGCCCGGCGGGTGCTCGATGCCGAGGAAGTAGCTCGACAGCACGAACATCGAGTCATCTTCAAGCGAGATGCTGCGCGGCGAAGTCGCGGCATAGAGAACAAACATCGCTGCCGCAATCACACCCGCAAGCAGCCAATCCCTGCGCGCGCTGGCAACGGGACGCACGAAGTTATCCATCAGCGCTTTTCCTCCCGCGAACCGCCCCAGGTGAACGACGCCGTGGTGAAGAAGTTCCAGAGCGCCGCGATCAGCGCGCCGCCCAGGCCGGCAAGCCAGTAAGGCGCCGACTTGAGGTAGAGCCACTCCGCGATCGCGATGTTGATCAGCGCGCCGATGCCGCAGGCGGCGTAGAACGTCAGCAGGCCGCGCCAGATGCGCCGGCCGCGCAGGCGCTGGTCGCCATACGTGAAGGCGTTGTTGAGGAAGAAGTTGCTGGTCATCGCCGCCCAGGTGGCGAGGAGCTGGCTCGTGAGGAAGGCGCCGCCGCCCAGCCGGAACGCGACCCACAACGTCGCGAGATGCACCGCAAGCCCGCTCACGCCCACGAGCGCGAACAGGAAGAACCTCGCCGGCAGCAGGCGACCGCTAATGTGAAACGCAAGCAGCATGAAGAACTCGGCAATCACGCGCATGCCGAGCTTGCTTTCGCCGTGCGCCCGGCTGCGCATGCGATAAGGCAGCTCGACCACGTGCACTTCGCCGCGGGCAGCCGCCACCATGTCGAGCAGGATCTTGAAGCCGCGCCCGTAGAGCCTGCGCACCACGCGCTCGAGGAACGAGCGGCGCAGCACGAAGAAGCCGCTCATCGGATCAGTGAGCCCCTTGCAGAGCAGCCCGCTCAAGCGGCTCGCGAGGCGGCTCATGCGCACGCGGTCCGAGGCGAGATCGCCGGTGCTGCCGCCGGCCATGTAGCGGCTCGCCACCACCACGTCCGCCGAGTCGTGCCGCGCGGCTTCGAACAGCCGCGGCAGCAGCGTCTCGTCATGCTGCAGGTCGGCATCCATGACCGCGAGATAGGGGGCGGAGCTTGCCAGCATGCCCTCGATGCAGGCCGAGGCGAGGCCGCGCCGGCCGATGCGGTGCACGCAGCGCACGCGCGGGTCGCGCTGCGCACGCGCGCGTACCAGCTCTTCGGTGCCGTCGTGCGCGTCATCGACGACGACGATGGCCTCCCAGTCGACCCCGGCGAGGGCGCCTTCGAGCGCCGAGAACAGCGCCGGCATGTTGTCACGCTCCCGGAAAGCCGGGACCACCACCGTGAGCTCAGGCATTCATGGCTTCTTCATCGTGCGAAGCGGCGCCGTCGGCTGCGCGCGCAGTTCGCTCAGGGGCAATGGGCAGCGCGTGCGCGTCGTTCCACGTGAGCACGCTGAGCAGGAACGAGGCAAGCATGATCTCCATTCCCGCGATCATCAGCGCCGCCGCGGGGATGGTCTCGCGCATCACGACGCGGGGGTCGAGGGGGCCAAATCCCGCGGAGAACCACTGCCAGAATGCCGCCGCGCTCCACGCGAGGCCGCACAGGACGATGGCGAGTCCCGCGAGCAGGCCGCGCTCGAGCGTGAGCGCGCCTAACGCGCGATCGAACGCCGGGCGGCGCGGCAGGAGTCCGGAGTTCTGGGCCGAGACGCGCGCGAACAGCGCGAACAGGCAAAGCTGTATGCCGAGCAG
>Ga0307469_10000837_pt1 | contig 11328 bp, 10 predicted proteins | sample atmos_gasesAM2C__FD_203084 | JGI IMG/M metagenome (GOLD analysis project Ga0307469, IMG submission 203084) | Hardwood forest soil microbial communities from Morgan-Monroe State Forest, Indiana, United States - atmos_gasesAM2C_515 | ecosystem: Environmental > Terrestrial > Soil > Temperate...
GCGCAGACTTCACCGGAGCCAAGCTCCGCAAAGCCGATTTTCGCGGCGCCGATATTGAAGGCATCGTCGTTCGCGCCGAGGATGTCGCTGGCGCAGTTGTCACTCCGGCGCAAGCGATGGAACTTTTGCGCCTCCTCGGCCTGGTAATCAAATAGCGAAGTGTGCGCCGCAATTGCGGCGTCGCCGCCCAATGCAGTAGACTCATCGGCTCGCCCGCAGACGCTAGAACCGCTCTTGTAGCGGCCGCTTTCAGGCGGGCGAATTTCCGGGGAATTCTGAATGCTGGTAGTCATGCAATCCCATGCGACCGAGGAGCAGATCCGCGCCGTTTGCGATCGGATCGAATCGCTGGGATTTAAGGCTCATCCGATTCCTGGCGCGGTGCGCACTGCGATTGGAATCACAGGTAACACAGGCGCCGTGGATATCGGCTCACTCGAGTCGATGCCGGGCGTCGGCGAATGCATTCCGGTCAGCAAGCCCTACAAGCTCGTCAGTCGCGACATCAAAGAAGAAAACACGGTCGTCCGGATTCCGACGCCGTTGGGCGAGGTCACTTTCGGCGGTCCAGCAGTCGCAATGGTCGCGGGCCCGTGCGCAATCGAATCGCGTGAGCAAGCTTTCATCGTCGCCGAGCGCATCAAGGCGGCAGGAGCCCGTTTGTTCCGCGGTGGCGCATACAAGCCGCGTACTTCTCCGTATAGTTTTCAGGGCCTCGGAGAGCCGGGTCTTAAAATTCTCGCCGAAGTGCGCGACAAATTCGGCCTCGGGATTGTCACCGAAGCGATCGACAACGAATCGCTCGAACTCGTCGAGAAATATGCGGATGTGATCCAGATCGGCGCCCGCAACATGCAGAATTTTTCGCTCCTCAAAATTGCCGGCCGCTCACGGAAGCCCGTGCTCCTGAAGCGCGGCATGTCCGCGACCCTCGACGAATTTCTGATGGCCGCTGAATACATCATGTCCGAAGGCAATTACAACGTGATCCTCTGCGAGCGCGGCGTTCGCACGTTCTCTGACCACACGCGCAACACGCTCGATTTGAGCATGATTCCGGCCGTGCAGCGCCGAAGCCATTTGCCAATTGTGGTGGACCCGAGCCATGGCACAGGACGCCGCAATAAAGTTCTTCCGCTCTCGCGCGCTGCTGTCGCCGCGGGCGCCGATGGCCTTCTCGTCGAAGTTCATCACGATCCCGACCGCGCCCTTTCCGACGGCATGCAATCCATCCTCCCCGAAGAATTCGTGGCACTCACCGAAGAATGCCGGCAAATTGCCGCGGTACTACATCGCACGCTCAATTGAACAGAATCGCACGATGAAGATCCGCCTAAACTGGCGCCTCGTTTTTCTCCTCGTGATTCTCGCCGGATTCGCCACTCGCGAAGTGGCGCTCGAACTTCGCCCCTCATTCCTCCGGCCCGACTTGCATCTTTTCGCCTACGTCGGCAACACCGCCGATGGCACGCTTACGATCATCGATCTCGTCAAGCTCGCGCCATTCGTCACGATCCCTGTGGGGCCGGGGCCCAGCGGCGTCCGCGAACATCCAACGCGCAAGGAGATTTGGGGGCTCAGCTCGGCGGGCGGCTACGCGTGGGTTCTCGACGTCAAATCGAATCAAATCGTCGCGCGCATCCCGGTCGGCGCCGAACCGTACGCACTCGATTTTTCACCAGACGGCAAGCGCGCCTTTGTCGCGGCGTCCGGCGCGAACATGGTGGTCGCAATCGATTGCGCTTCACGCGCCATTGTGGCGCGCGGGCACGCCGGTCGTCGCCCTTGGATTGCGCGTGTAACGCCGGATGGCAAAATTCTCGTCGTATCGAATCGGGACGATTCTACAATTTCGCTCCTCGACGCCAACTCGCTCGGCTCGCTCGGCACAATTTCCGTCGCCAGCCAGCCTGAGCAGATCGCAATCTTGCCGGACAATTCGAAAGCCTTCATCACCTCCGGCGCTTCAAATGACATCTCCGTCGTCGACCTGCGCCAAAAAACGCTCCTCGCCAACGTCGCCATCGGCGGAACGCCCAGCGATTTGATCCTTAAGCCGGACGGCGGCGAACTCTACATCACGGCCAGCGACACCAATGGTCTGCTCGTCCTCAACACGCAGACAAATGAAATCGGGGATTTTTTGATGTTGGGATCGTCCCCATCATCAGGGACGCTGAAGGCCGACACCGAAACTCTCTATGTTTCCGATTCGGCGGCAGGCCACGTGGTTCCCGTGGCCATGGCAACGCGCCAGGTCTTGCGCCCTATCACAGTTGGTTCGGGGCCGCGCACCAGCCGGCTCACGCCCGGCGGGGACATTCTGCTCGTCGTCGATGCGGCTTCGAATGACCTCGCCGTCATCCGGCCGAAGACCGCAAATCTGATCACGCTGATCCCGGTCGGACCAAAGCCGCACGATCTGGCCATCAAAGTGTTTTGATTTTGCCGCTTGCTTCTTAATCGATCGCTCAACCTTACTTCTTCGGCTTCGCTGCCGGCGCACCCGGCGTGTTTAATGTCGCGGGCTTCTTCGCTTCTTGCGGCCCCAGCTCATACTGAATGTACTGCTCGAGCGTCGTCTCGTCCCCGCCCATCACAGGCCTGCCATTCACAAAAACAGTTGGCGTGCTGCTAATCTGCACGGCCTTCCCTTCATCCACGTCGGCCTGAATCGCAGCTTTTGCCTCCGGTAACGCCAGGCATACCTTGAAAGCATCCTTATCGAGCCCCGCGCGCACCGCGAAATCGATCACTTTCTGATACACGTTCTCGCTCGAAATCACATCCTGATTCTCGAAGATCAAATCGTGAACGGTCCAGAATCCCTCGGGACTTTGCGCGAGCGCGCATCGCCCGCCGATCGCCGCCGTCATCGCCCACGGATGGATGCCGACCAGCGGAAAATCCTTGTACACGATGCGCACCTGCGGATACTTCTGCTCCACTGCTTGCGTAATCGTGTACAACTGACGGCAGTGCGGGCATTGGTAATCACTGAATTCCACAATAGTCACGCGCGCATCGGCAGGCCCCTTCGACGGGTCACCCTCCAGCCGCAGCTTCGCACGCGTCGCGGCAAATGGATCCGCCGCCATATCGAACATGTCGCCGCGAAAAAGCGTTTTGCCGTCTTTGCTGACAAATACTTCGCCCGCTTCCGTTTGCCCCTTGTACGTCACCTGGAGGGGAACGCGATAGAAATCGGGCGTCGTGGACTGCGACAGCGGTCCGAGTTTCACCTGAAAATCCGAGCCCCATGCGAAAAGTGTGCGAACGAACGCTTCGGATGATTTCAGAATCGCCGCTTCATTGGCCACGCCACCCGAAGCAGCGGGCGCCGTCCCAGATGCAGCGCTCCCGTTCGGCGGTGCGCCAGTCTGTGAAGACGATTGCGCAAAACAGGGCAGGCTCGCCATGATGCTCAGCGCCACCCACGCTAACCATCGGCGATATGGCGCGGTCTTTATGAAAGCTCGCATGAATTCTCCGTAGGTTCAAAACGCAAATCGACGCTCATAAATGCGCAAGATTTCAAATTTACTCTCCGGAAGCCCCCAAAGAACAATTCGCCAGTCAGCCATTCAGTCCACAAATTTCTGCGCCAGCGGAAATCGCCGTCCCACGCTGAACGCTTTTGACGTCACCTTCAATCCCGGCGGAGCCTGCTTGCGCTTGTATTCATTCTGATCCACACGCCGCGCCACTGAACGCACCAGCTCGAGCGCAAATCCGTAACGATCCGCAATTTCTTCCGGGCTGCGCAGATCCTCCACATATGCCTTCAAAATCCTGTCGAGCACGTCATACGGCGGCAGCGTGTCCTGGTCCGTCTGATTCGGCCGCAATTCCGCCGACGGCGCCTTCGTAATGGTCGCAGGCGGAATGCGTTCCTGCTGACGATTCACGAATTTCGCCAGCTCCCACACCATCGACTTGGGTACGTCCGAAATCACCGCGAGCCCCCCGGCCATGTCGCCGTACAACGTGCAATACCCGACGGCCATTTCCGACTTATTCCCCGTACTCAAGACCATCGACCCGGATTTATTCGACAGCGCCATCAGCAAATTCCCGCGAATCCGCGCCTGGATATTTTCTTCCGTCGAGTCCACGGGCAAGCCTACAAATGCCGGTGCAAGCGCCTTCAGGTAACTTTCGAATATGTTGTTGATCGGAATCGACCGATAATGAATGCCAAGATTTTTCGCCAACTGTTCCGCGTCGCGGATGCTGCCTTCCGACGAATACGGGCTCCGCATACTGACTCCGAGCACGTTGGCCGGCCCCAGCGCATCCGTCGCGATGGTCGCAACCAGCGCAGAGTCCACGCCCCCGCTTAACCCCACCACCACCTTGCTGAATCCGCATTTGCGCACGTAGTCACGCGTCCCGAGCACCAGCGCGTGATATGCAGCAGCTAATTCATCGAGCGGCTGAGGACGAATTTCACCCGCGCCCGTCGCCGTGTCGAATAAAATAAGGTCTTCTTCGAACGATTTCGCCAGCGCCGCCACACGCCCATCCGGCATGAACGCCATACTGGAACCATCGAATATCAGGCTATCGTTGCCGCCCACTTGATTCACGTGCACCACCGGCACACGCCGCTCGATCGCGATCGCGCGCAGCATGTCGTGCCGCAGTGACCGCTTGTCGATTGTGTAAGGCGAAGCAGAAATATTCAGAATCAGGTTGCTTCCCTGCGCCACCAGCTCGGCCACAGGATCGCGCTCGTAAAGCCGCTGCGCCCAGAAATTCTTGTCGTTCCAGCAATCTTCACAAATGGTGATGCCAAGCTTCTCGGCGCGAAGCGAAAACACATGCTGAGAATGCGCCGGCTGAAAATAGCGCGACTCGTCAAACACATCGTACGTCGGCAGCAGCATCTTGCGCTGTTCGAAAAGAATTTTCCCGTCAGCGATCAGCGCGGCGCAATTCGCCACGGGTTTTCCTGTGTCGTCCTGCGCGCGGCCCACGTATCCGACCACCGACGCCATTGGAATCGCCTTCGCCAGCCGCGCCAGCTCAGTCGCGTTGCGCTCGGCGAATACCGGACGCTCAACCAAGTCCTGCGGTGGATAGCCGCACAGGCACAACTCCGAAAACACGGCCAGATCCGCCCCGCGTTTCTTCGCGTCACACGCTAATTCAATGATACGGGCGGAATTGCCTTCGAAATCCCCAACGGTAGGATTGAACTGGGCTAATGCTATCTTCACAGCACACTAGCATACGTTCGCGGCCCGTGATTTTCAACGAACCGGCTCGCCAATGTGGCTCCTGCATGTCCAATATGGCAGCCGATAGTTTGTCGCCGCATCTCGCGATCCGTTGAATCAGCCAGCGTCTCGTGTTTATCTATCCGGATAGGTCCCAATGTCGGTCGAAAAAGAGTCCGCCCAACTCGTACTCGATGATTCGCGGTCGAGGACGCTAGGGCCGTCGAGGCCCGCGCGTCTCGCTCCTGAGCCCGCGCCGAATCGCATTGGCGTCCTGCTCGCCTTCGGAGCCGTTTGGTTCATCTGGGGTTCCACGTTTCTTGCGATCCGCTACGCGGTCGAGACAATTCCCCCCCTCTACGCCGCCGGCACCCGCCATCTGATCGCAGGCTCGCTCATGATTTCCTGGTGCTTCATCAAGAAACTGCGGCCGACGAGAGCGCAGTTGCGCGCCAGCTTTATCGCTGGCTTTTTCTTTTTCGTCGGTGGCCACGGTTTGGTGCACTGGGCCCAACAATGGGTGCCATCAGGCATTGCAGCGCTTCTCATTGCCACTGAACCCATTTGGGTTTTTCTGCTTGCCGACGTCGCCGATCGTAAATGGCGCATGAATCCATGGCTTGCCTCCGGAGTCGTGCTGGGCCTTGGAGGCGTCGCGCTCTTGCTCGGCAAAGGTCAATTTTCAGAACCACGAATGAAGACAGGTGCAATCGTTGTTCTAGTCAGCGCGCTTTCCTGGGCCGCCGGTGTCATCTATTCCCGGCGCTCCAAGCTCTCAGGCCATCCGCTCTTATTGTCCGCACTTTCGCTACTGGCGGGTTCGTTGATGCTTCTTGTCATCGGAACAGCCATAGGCGAAGCGCGCGGCTTCTCATTCTCGTCCGTTACGTTTCGTTCCTGGGCGGCGCTTGCCTATCTGATAGTGTTCGGCTCGCTGATCGCATTCACTTCCTACGCTTGGTTGCTGGAACATTATTCGCCCACGCTCGTCGCAACCCACACCTATATCAACCCGATTATCGCCGTCTTGATCGGCTGGCTGCTGGCAGGTGAAAAGCTAACACTCAATTTGGGAATCGCTGCCGCAATGGTCATCGGTGCTGTGATTCTCGTCCAGCGCGGCACTGGTCTGTTGGACCGTTCGTGAAAGCCTTCACGCGCGCAAGAACGGATTCTGCTCTCGCTCCTCGCCAATCGTCGTCGTATCCCCGTGCCCGGGAAACACAATCGTCTCTTCCGGCAGCACCAGCAGCTTCTCTCGAATCGATTTCACAATCTGGGGCGTGGACCCGCCCCACAAATCCGTCCGCCCGATGCTTCGCTGAAACAATGTATCGCCTGCAAGCAAGATTCCCGGCTCCGCGGTATGCCGTTCGCCAGATGCACGTCCCGGCACCCGATCTTTACTCGGAGCGCCTTCCGACAAAGCCGTGCCAGTGGCTCCCGGCTCGATTACCAAACTGATGCTGCCGGGCGTGTGCCCCGGCGTATGCAGCACTCGCGCCGCAAAACCACCCCAGCGCACCGCATCACCTTCCTTCACAAAATCCTCGATGCGCGTCATCGCCGGCGTCGGCACGCCAAGCCACTTCGCCTGTATATCCAAATGTTTGTACAGCTCCATGTCCGCCTCATGAATCATCACCGGCGCGCCGGTCGCGCGATGCAGCTCCGCAAGCCCGCCCACATGGTCAATATGCGTATGCGTACTCACGATGGCCCTCAGCTTCAGCCGGTGCCTCTGCAGAATCTCCAGAATCCGCCCGACATCGTCGCCCGGGTCCACCACAATCGCCTCGCGCGTAACCGGATCGCCTAGGATCGAGCAGTTGCACTGCAGCATCCCCACAGGAATCACTTCATGAATCAATTTTTCAGCCATAAGTCACCAGTATAGCGGCCCGGTAACCTACCTAAGTCTCTGCGACCAGCGTCGCTTTTAGTGGCACAGGCACTGTTGCCTGTGCTCTGACGATCTCGCAAACCATGCGAGTCAATCTCTTCTTCGCCTGAACCTCGTCTTTAGGCCAGCCTAGCGCTCCCCTCTGTGCCTCCGAGCTCTGTGGCCGCTATGTCTCTCTTTTTTCTTTCTGTTACTATGAAATTGAGATGGAAACGCCGCTCGCAAAACTCGAACTCGCCGAAGGCGCCAAACTCGCTGACTTCACCGGCCGCGCCCTCCCAGAAGTCTTCTCCGACTTCGACGCCGAATACCGCACGGCCCGCGAATCCGTCGCTCTCTTCGACACCAACTGGCACGCCGCCATCACTCTCTCCGGTCCCGATCGCGTCCGCTACCTCAATGCGATCGTAACGAATGACATTAAAGCGCTCAGCGAAGGCTCTGGCACGCTGGCCCTGCTCCTCAACCCGCAAGGCCACATCCTCGCGGAACTTGAAATCTACGCGCTCAAAGAAAAGCTGCTCGTCCTCACGCACGCCTCCGTTCGCGAGCGCACCGTTCAAACCCTCGACAAATTCATCATCATGGACGACGTTACGCTCGAAGACGCCACCGACAAACTCGGCTCGCTCGCCATCGAAGGTCCGAAGGCCGGCGCGATCTTTTCCCAAGCCACCGGCCTCGCCATCGAGGGCTTTTCCGAAATGGCCGTCGCCGACGTCGCAGTCGACGCAGTTCCCTGCCATCTCATCCGGCACTCTCATTTCGGCCTTCCAGGCGCGGAGATTATCGCGCCCCGCGAAAGGCTGGAAGTCATCTGGCAGAATCTTCACACCGCCGTCCACGCACAACACGGCGCGCCAATCGGAATGCAAGCTCTGAACGCCCTGCGCCTCGAAGCCGGCATCCCGTGGTTTCCCGTCGATTTTAACGATGCGGTAATCCCCCACGAAGCCGCCCTCGAATCGACGCACATCAGCTTCTCGAAGGGTTGTTACACAGGTCAGGAAATCGTCGAACGCGTCCGCTCCCGCGGCCACGTCAACCGCCGCCGCACGCAGCTCAAATTTTCAGTGCAGGCTCCGCCGGCGGGAGGAACGAAATTGCGCGCAAACGGAACAGAAGTGGGCTACGTAACCAGCGCCGCCTTCTCGCCTTCGGCCGGCACCGCCATCGGTATGGGCTACGTCCGCCGCGAGCACAACTCCCCCGGCAGCGTCATCGAGTTCGACGGAGGCACCGCCACCCTGATTACCCGCTAGAATCGGAGTTGCTTATCCATGCGGCGGTTTTTTTTTGCACGCCTACTACTTGATCGCCGATTGGTGACTCGCCACGCATTGCCACTTCCCGTTCGCCATCTTCGTCCAGGTGTCGGTGAAGCGCTCTTTGGCGTCCAAAGGCTTGCCGGATGAATCGGTGCCCGTAGCCTTAAACGTCCCTGTCGCGATCCCGGTGCTGCCGAAGATCTTCACCTTCAGGTCACCGTAATCGACGCTCGTATACTTAGTAGCTTTTGCCTGCGCGATCATTTCTGCACGGTCCTCAAACTTGCCTCCAGAGTCCGTGTTCACAAAACCGTCGGCGAGCAGTGGCTCAATCAGCGCCACATTGTTGGTCTGCTGCCCTTTTAGCCATTGTTTCTCGAGATCGGTGACCGCTTTTTCCCCCGCCCCTGTCTGCGCCAGTGACCACGTTGCCGTCGCCAACAGCAACAAAACGCACCACGAAGTGATTCGTTTCATGCAATCTCCTCTTTTAGTTGTTCTCGTGTAAGACAGGCCTGATTGCGGCGCCATTTGATACCGAACCCTCGCCGCTGTCAAGCACAGGGCCTGGTCGGCAGTTACGGCGGGACGAACTATCGAACGGGTCGGGACCCGCTGATCAAGATATCAACCAGTCTCTTCGCGCTCTGCTGCCAGTCAGGCGTGGCCGACATGTACGCGACCCCGATCAATGCCTTCAGCAGATCAACAGCGTTTACATCCTTGCGCATCTCGCCACTGTTGACGGCCCGCTCCACCAATGCGCGAATCGCTCCCTGGATCGGTTCGTGCGAAGCTTCGATCACCTTCGACGTACCGCCCACCGCGGCATTCAGCGCCGGGGCGATGATTTTCTTCGTGGCGATGTAATCCACGAACAACAACATCCAAGCTCGCAATGCTTCCAGCGGCGCCAACTCCCCAGCAAGCCGCTTTTCTGCTGCGGCCAGCTTCTCCACCTCCGTCCGGTACACCGCTGCTAGCAGCGCTTCGCGCGTTGGAAAGTGCCGATATAAGGTGCCTGCTCCGACGCCCACCTGGGTGGCAATGTCGTCGAGGCTCGCGTCGGCGCCCGACCGCGTGAACGCCTGCTTGGCCATGTCCAGAATGCGCTCGCGGTTCCGCTGCGCATCTGCGCGCGGCCTTCGCCGTGCTCCTTGGTGTGACGCCCGCCGGGCGGTATGTGTACGTTTCGTGGCCATCGTTAGAAAGACGAAAAATCTTGCAACCGGAGACTCTCTCCGATAATCTAAGTATAGCGGAGACGGCCTCCGCTTTACAAGAATCTTTTTAATCGAAGCGCGGGCCGCTCGTCAATACACGTTTGCTCCCCGTTGTGATACGGGCAGGCATACGATGGAGGAGACATGATGGGCGCATCTAGAGCGACTTCAACAGTATTTGGAGCGACCTCAACCACTGAGGATGTTCTATCCGGCCTGAATCTGCGCGGCAAGCGAATTCTCGTTACCGGCGTTTCGGCGGGTCTTGGAGTGGAGACGGCGCGGTCACTGGCCGCACACGGGGCCGAGGTTGTCGGTGCGGCCCGAGACTTGGATAAGGCGGCAGCTGCCACGGCACAGGTACGAAAGGACGCTGCGGCCAACGGCGGAAGCTTCGAACTGGTTGCGCTTGATCTTAGCAATCTTAAGAGCGTTCGCGATTGCGCCGACAAACTTCTCAAAAAGGGTGAACCCATTGATGTGGTCGTCGCCAATGCCGGGGTAATGGCCACACCATTTAGCCATACGACGGATGGCTTTGAGATGCAATTCGGCACCAATCATCTGGGCCACTTTGTCCTGGTCAACCGGATTGCTTCGCTTATTCGTTCCGGAGGGCGGCTGATCAACCTGTCATCTGCAGGCCATCGTTATTCCAATGTTGACCTGCAAGATCCAAACTTTGAGCACGCGCCGTATGACCCCTTCGTCGCATATGGCCGCTCGAAGACGGCAAACATTCTCTTCGCCGTTGCCTTCGATAAGCGGCACCGTGGACGCGGCGTACGTGCTGCGGCCGTGCATCCGGGGGTAATAAAAACTGAACTGGCCCGCTACACCGATCCCAGCCGGCTTGAAACGCTAGTCGCCCAGATCAACCAGCAGCTTGCCGCAGAGGGCAAAGGGCCCATGCAGTGGAAAACGATCCCGCAGGGCGCGGCGACCTCCGTATGGGCCGGCGTCGTTGCTCCGGCCGATCAGATCGGTGGTCGTTACTGTGAAAACTGCCATGTCGGCAACATCGTTGCAGACAGCGTCACCATCAGCGGCGTGAGCGAAGGCGTCCGAGCTTACGCGCTGGACCCAATCAACGCAGAAGCGCTTTGGAAGAAGAGTGAAGAAATGGTGGGAGAATCCTTTTAGGGCGCTATGCCGACACCAGGAAGATCCATGAGATCGAATTCGCAGATGGAGAAAATATGATGACGAACGAAACGAAGCTCGGTGGCACCTTCGCGTTTCCCGGTACCTCGTCCGGCCTCTACCGCATGGGCTACGGCGCCATGCAACTTGCCGGACCTGAAATTTTTGGACCTCCACGGGACGTTGACGCCGCGATTGCTGTTCTGCGCGACGCGATTGCCTCTGGCGTAAACCACATCGATACCAGCGACTATTACGGCCCGCATGTGACCAATCAAATTATCAAGAAGGCGCTTCATCCCTATCCGGCCGGCCTGGTAATCGTAACCAAACTGGGCGCCCGCCGCGGCGAAGACAAATCATGGATTCCTGCGCTTTCACGCAAGGAGTTGATCGATGGGCTTCACGACAATCTCAGGAATCTCGGTCTCGATCATCTCGACGTCGTCAACCTTCGCGTCGGTGGGATGCTGGAGCCATCGGAAGGATCGATCGCAGAACCGCTGGGCGTGCTCGTCGAACTGAAGCGCCAGGGCTTGATTCGTCACATCGGCCTCAGCAACGTCAGC